>Ga0224555_1001181_pt1 | contig 37590 bp, 30 predicted proteins | sample 714S23034metaG_FD_180687 | JGI IMG/M metagenome (GOLD analysis project Ga0224555, IMG submission 180687) | Peat soil microbial communities from Stordalen Mire, Sweden - 717 S2 30-34 | ecosystem: Environmental > Terrestrial > Soil > Wetlands > Peat | place: Sweden: Norrbotten County, Stordalen... | reverse complement strand
CCAGCGTGATCGTTCCCGGCACTTGATGGCCTGGAACAACCGTAGCCCTCCAGAGCTTAAGGGAAGTTCTGGAAGGCCCGGTCGGAGTTTACGGCTTCAGCGGAGTATCCTCTGCCACGGCGACGGTAAAGGTGATGCCCGGCTTGATCTCGGCATCATCGCCGCGCACCAGAAGCCCTGCGGCGCCTGCAACTGGAATCAGGATCAAGCCTCTTACTTTGGAATAATGGTTTGCGCCTTCGAGTGTTTCGCCTCCAAAGAGAGGAACCGTAGTTCCACGCACGGTAATGGAATCAGCTTCAAAGGCAATGTCTCTAGGCGCGCCCATGTGGCCTGAAGAATCAGCCTGAGTAATGACGGCATCCACCGGCGTTCCCTTGGGAATGACAATGGCATCGCCCAATTTCACATCCTGGTCGAGCAAGACGCTGATGCTGTCCCCCACCTCGGCGGTCTTCGAGTTCACCGTTGAGTTAGTAACCAGATGGAGGCGAGTCCTGGCGCGAAGCACTCCGTCAGCGGCGAGAGCTAGCGGAAACACGGGCGCAACAGTGCCGTTTACGGTGTATTTGGCGATGGCGATTGGACTGCGCCCCATGTTGGGAGCTATGGCGATAGCTTGCAACTGGGTGTTGGCAGTGACGGGGATGGGGCCCTTGTAGCGGCGCGAGGCAGGAGTTGGTGTCCAGCCGTTGGTGGTGAAGAAAATGACCGCATAGCGCGTAGAACACTTGATGCGCACCGTGGTTCCCGGCGCCACTACGCCAGCCTTGACGGAAAGGGCTGGCTGGCGGGCGATGGCGATGGACGGGCCGGAGTATAGCGAAGTATCAGTTGCGTTTTGCATCATCTGCTGCGTGGCCTGCTGGCTGGCGTGCTGCATATCCTGCATGGCCTGCTGGTTAGCCATTTGCGCATCCTGCATGGCCTGCTGCGCGGCCATCATTCCGGCGTCCTGGCCGTATGCTACAGCGCTGCCAAGGGCAAATACTAGAAGCGCGGCTTTCATGATCATCCCCCGTGCTGGATTGAAACCCCTGTGTGGTTAGAACCGGAAGCATTGGGAAAGTTGCGGTGAGCCGTGCACCGGTTCTTTTCGTGAGCGGTCACCGCGCGCTGATTTGTATCTCGGCTTGCTGCGAACTGCCGGGAAGAACCTGCGCCGTAAAGATGTGCGATTGTTCGCCGAAGCTGACTGTTTCTATCATGCCGGTGGTCGCAGTAATGGTGGGGCGATGGGAAGCATATCCGGAGATGAAGCGCATTTTTTCATCGCTGGCGAACTGGATAGTAGCCGACAAGCTTCCGTCGTCCTTGACGGACGCAAAGCGCGCTTTCCCCATAGTCGTAATTTTTTCCCTGTCGCCAAGCAGAGCCAGACCGTCCCGGCTCACCGGAGACAGTACCTGGAACGCCCATCCATTGTTGAACTCCATAGTCAGACTTCCGCCCGGCGGAATAAGGCGACCTTCATGCGTCACCCAGTTATAAGCAAAAGCTGGGCCGGAGACGCCTAACTCATCGAGAGATACAGTAACTTGAGAATCTGAAGTGCGGCGCGGATATGCAAAGACATAATGAATTTGCAGATTGTCGAAGTCGGTTACAGCCGCTGCCACCATGGGCGCGTGCTCGCCGAGCGCATCGCTCTTATATATCTCATCAATCGGTAGCAAAGACGCATCCGGCTTGATGATGACGCCGTCGCTCCGCACTGCCGCCATCAGGTTCCCGGCGTTTATCTCGCCGATTGCATCGCCAACACCGGCCGGGCCGGCAGACAAGGTTGAGATTACAAGGCTGCCCATGTCCTTGCTGAAGAACGCGTCGGTCCACGGCCAGAGTCCCAGTGCGCTTGCCATGCGGGAGTCATATAAGAATCTGTCCCATTCAGCGCGTTCAAATCCGTCGCCGCTGGTGCGAATTGTCTGAACGGCGGGATAGAGTGTGGTGGCCATGTAGTTACTCGGCAATGGCATGCAATATTGAATACTCAGCCCGTCATTTGTCATGGCCGACGCCATCTCTGAAAGAAAGGACGATGGACCATTCAGGTTAGGCATGGTCTGCGCAAATTCGTCGAGCCAATCCTGCTCATAAGTCACTACGCCCGCGTCATGGAGATAGTCCGCGGTAGACTTCCAGAATTGCGGATCGATAACTGCATTGCCCGACATGGTGAACTCTTTGTGGTAGGGGCTTTGCGGCGAGACCCATCGCGCATGAGTCACCATCGGCAGCCCCAGCGCGCTGTGGAAGGCTTCGAGTCCTTTCGGAAACAGCTCCTTGTCAGCGCGATATTCGTCTTCGCCAAACTCCAGAGTGTCGCCGCGCGTATCCCAGCGGGAGAGCGGGCCTTTGGGATAAAACCAGCTATCCAGTTGCATATAACCCAGCGGAACGCCTAGCCTCTTGAATTCATCGCGCACAGCAAGCAGAGTTCCCGTGTAACCGAGTTTAGGGTCGAATGTGTAGTAATAGGTTGTCTTGTTATCCGTCCAGTAGCCTAGTTTGGCAAGAGTTACATCGGCGTCGTTGGCCGGGCGTTGCTTTCCGCCGAGCGCCAGCAGAGCCGATCCCCATACCGCGAAGGCGCGATTTATTCCTGTAGCGGCGGCGATCAGCGTATCGTGATCGAATCCCGCGGGCAACCGCTGGATGGTGGAGATAATCCGGCTGTCCACTGAGCCATCCGGTAGCTCGTCCATGCTGGACACCATAAAGTGATCGGCGGGAGAGATTACCATGGAATGATTTTGCTTGTCGAAGAGCAGCCAAGGCCCCTCTGGGCCGAGTTTGCCAAACTCGTAAAAGCCAAAATTCTTGCGCTGAAAACCCAGGCGGAGCAGGCCATCCGGCAGGCGCTGAAAGATTGGGAATGGATGCATGTTTTCGCTGGGCGTGCTGCGCCGGTCACGGAAAAGCGCGAGAGGAAGCGTATCGTAAACGCGAATTTCGTCTGTCCTGGATCCATCTTTGGATGAGGCCGCAACTTGATGGTATTGGCCGATTTTGTCTTGTCCATCTGTCGTGCGCACGTCCGCCGGAGTGCCCGGCAGATGGCCCTCAAGTTTCCATCCGGCAGAGAGAAAGTCAAGCTCATAACTTCCGTCGAGCCGCATGGTGGCCTGCAATGCATCGTTTTTTACAGTCTGGTCAGCGGCTGGGTTCTGGCCAAATGCCTGCGTCGCGCATAAAACGGCGCCAAGCGTTGCAAGCAGCAAACCTGCCTGCGCATATTGTGCAAATTTCATCGAGCTATCTCCTCAAAAATGGATCAGCGCGGCAAGTTTTATTTTCTTGCGGCAGCACTTATACCTGCATCTACCGCTGCTTTCATCACTCCGCAGTTGGAGAGGAAGCGGATGAGGCTGGCGGTGAGGGGTTCTCCGATTTCCAGAGTGCTGGCTTCGTGGTTTCCCACCATTGCGCCAGAAGTATCACCCGCAGGTCCTTCGACTCGCTGCGCTCGCTCAGGATGACAGCAATAATGGGCGTCCGTGGTTTGGGCCATGTGCATCTCACCGGTTCCCTGCGCATCGAGGACGAGGGCCGTGAGTTTGCGAGCCAGGTCGAGCGGAAAACTCTCAGCGACGAAGACCAGCTTGCCGCGAATGGTGATCACCACAGGGCCTTCGCTGGTAGTGTAGACCTGCTCCTGTGAGAGCGGTTGGGCAGAGAAGGTTTTGACCGATGCGGCGGCATGGGCGGTTTCGTCGAGTTTGACGCCGGAGTACTTGCGGCCGAGTTCAGTAGCGTAGAGCTGGGCGAAGGCCTGAGCGGAGGCCGAGTTCTTCCACGCCGAGAGATAAAAAATTGCGATGGAATCTGTGCTGGCTTGTTCAACCGGGGTCCCCACGGACGGGCCTTTGTCCGTGGGGTGGTCAGCCGCTGTCTTGGCGCTGAGCCGTTGGCCGGCCCAATAGAGACCGCCATCCCATGCCGGGGTCAGGTCGCGGGAGGTTTGGTCGCCGCCGAAGAGCTCGGTGAGAATACGCACGTCCAACTGGCCCATCTGGCCGATGTCGTAAGGCTTGTAAAGCTTGTCCACCAGTGGATGAGTATTGGGCAGCAAGGGAATCGCGGGTACGTGCCGCTTTTCGTATTCGCGCGGGTTAATGATCTCCCAACTCGATGTTGGCGGGTGGTCCAGCGTGCCGGTAAAGGCCGCAGTCTGGCCCTGGTCCATCCACACATCCTGCTCGAAGCTGAGGCCTTCGCGATAAGGAAACAGCAGCGATTCAGAGAGCAGCAACGGCGCGCGCGCCAGCACGGGAGAATCCTCCGAGGCCGACATCTGCTGCTTGACGAAGTCCATCACCTCTGGATCCTTGACGAGGCTCTTGCCCATCGGCTTCAGAATGTAGTTCATCATGACGGCCGTGGCCTGACCCTCGACAACGGCCTGGCGTGCGGTGTCCATCTCGTCTTTGGCCAGGTGGTCGGTGTCGCCGGATGAGTTGAGCGAGACATCGTCGGGCGTCTGGTCGCTCCACTTATCCAGGTCGGAGTGCTGGTCCTGCAGGGCGTGGGTCAGCTCGTGAGCCAGCACAGGCTTCTGCTCCTCGATGTCCACCCAGTCCAGCATGTAGACGGTTTTGGTTTTGGAGTCGTAGTAGGCCTCGATCTGCTCCTTGAGCAGCGCCAGCAAAAACGGCTTGAGGGCGAAGTCGCGGTCGAGCAGGCCGAATTTCTTGAGCACGATCTCGTCGCGCTGCATGCGCCGGGCGCTTTCGTCCTCATCGAACTTCTCCTTGAGGTAGCTTTCCACGGAAGCGCGAGAGATGATCTGGCGCTTGACCTGGCTCTTGATGGGCAGCCCGGATTCGTCGGAGGAAAACTTGATGAGCGTATCCACCAGAGCAAAGAGCTGGCGCGTCTGCTCGGGGGTGATCTTGCCGGTCGTCTGCATTGGGGCCGACTGCGCCTTCGGCGCGTTTGTCGCAGGCGCCTGCTGTGCCGCGGCCACTACACCCGCCAGACACAACACGGCCGCCAGGGCCCATCCGCTCCAATCTCGTCTTGCCATCGCGTGCTGCTCGCTCATCAGGACTCCCTGTCTTCTTCCAAGGCTATAATCAGGATGCGGGTTGGCGCACAATTTCCGCAGGAAATGTGAGTTTGAACCGGTGAAAAAGTTCCCCTATGACTGAAACGGCCATTCCCCAAGCGACTCCGGCCAACCATTCCACGGAGAAAGAGTTGTCCGCAGGGCCGAGAGCGACACCGCTTGCCTCGTTGCTGAATCAAAGCGCCGAGCCGGCGGAGCTTTTCGCCTATCGCGGTGTGCTGACTCCTAGGAAGTTGGACGCGCCAGCAAGGGAAACAGCCGCGCTGGCCTTTGGGGCTGCCGCGCACGACCTGGGCTGGCTGCGGCGCGTTGCTGTGCGCGGCGAGGACCGCGCCCGCTGGCTCAGCGGCATGGTCACAAACACGGTGAACGATCTGCCCGTAAATGGCGGCGCGTGGAACCTGGTGCTCAATGCGCAAGGGCGCATTCAGGGCGACTTGCACGTTTGGCGCGACGGCGAGGAAACGCTAGCGTTGGAAATTGCCGTCGATCAGTATGACCGCCTGCTGGTCCACCTGGACCGCTTCATCATCATGGACGATGTGGAGCTGGCGCCGGTGAGTTTGTGCGCGGACGGTCTTCTGAATGGCGAGACGCCTCTGGGGCTTGCAGGCCCACTGGCTGCCGGCGTACTGGCGCGACTTGGTCTGCCCGCGCTGGCCGAGCCTCTAACCAGCGCGCGCGCTAACTGGAACGGCCAGCCGGTGCAAGTGGTTCGCGGTTACGGTGTCCTTGTGCCGCATTATGAGCTTTGGGTGAAGGCAGTCCAGATCTCCGCGCTGTGGCAGGCGCTGACCGAGGCATGCGCGTGCCCGGTGGGAGCGGACGCCCTTGAGGCTTTTCGTATCGCAGAGGGGATTCCGGCATACGGCATCGACATTGCCGAGAAAGACCTGGCGCAGGAGACCTCGCAGATGCGGGCGCTGAGTTTTACCAAGGGCTGCTACCTTGGCCAGGAGATTGTGGAGCGCATTCGTTCCCGAGGCAGCGTTCACCGGCATCTGCGACCGCTGGAGCTTTTTGGACCCCTCCCTGCTGCCGGCGCTGAGCTAACATTGGACAACGGAGCGGCTGCCGGACAGATTACCAGCGCGGCCGAGTTGCCGCTAGCATCGGGTAGCCGCTGCTTTGCCTTGGCGATGCTTCGTGGCGAGGCTGAGTTACGCAATCAACCTTTCACCTATATTGCGGGAACGGCCACGGGCAAGGCTAACATTCTGGCTGGGCCACCGAGGTTGGAAGCTATTTAGCGGAGTTAGCAAGTCAGTGGAATTATCAATGCAGTAAGTCAGCGAGACGGATTGGAAGACAGGAGATCATGAGCGATACCCCGAAATTTGAAGTCATTGACCGCCGCAAGATCAAGGCGGAAGAAGAGCAGGAAAGCAAGCAGCATGCGACGCCTCCGGCAGAGCCACACCCATCTGCGCCGCCAGCTTCAGGCGGTGGACCCAGGTTGGTGGTGAACGAATCGAAGCCCGTGACCGCCGCGCCTCCCGAAGCAGCGCCGCCGGCTGAAGGTGAGTTGCCTGCCCCGCCCACAGCCGAGGAAAGCCGCGAGCAGAAGGCGGCCTACGACGCCTCCGCGCAGAGGCTCGAAGACCTGGTGCGAGCGCAGAACCCCGCCGTGGGCGCGCAGCCGCCCATCAACTTCGAACACCTGGTGCAGCAGTTTTACGTCTCCGCCATGATCCAGATGGGTGCTGGCGCACAGGAGGGCCAGCGTCCGAAGATAGACATTCTGGGTGCGCGGACCACCATTGATCTGTTGGGTGTGTTGGCGGAGAAGACCCGCGGCAACCTGACCGCGGCCGAAGACAAGACGCTGCAAACGGTGCTGTTCGAGGTGAGGATGGCTTTTCTTGAACTGACCAGCATGATCACGTTGCAGGGCATGCAGCCGCCGCAACCGCCGCCGCCGGGCAAGCGCTGAAAACGCAGTGATTAGTGGTCAGTGATCAGTTATAGCCGGAGCTTATGGACGGTCTACTTACATTTCTCGGAACGGGAACCTCGATGGGGGTTCCCACGCTGGGCTGCGGTTGCGCTGTTTGCACTTCGGCCGACCCGCGCGACCGGCGGCTGAGGCCCTCGGTGCTGTTGCGCTGGCGCGAACCGGGCCTGGGGGGCGGGCGCGAGCGTGTAGTGGTCATCGATACCGGCCCGGATTTCCGCGAACAGGCCTTGCGCAACGGCCTCACCCGCGTGGACGCGGTTTTTTACACGCACTCGCACGCCGACCACATCATGGGCATGGACGACCTGCGCCCGCTCAGCTTTACGATCGCGCGCGAAGGCGGCCCCATTCCGCTCTATGCCTCGGCGCAGACGGCCAGTGTGCTGGAGCGCATCTATGATTACACCTTTTCGGAGCAATCCACTTATCCTACCCGCGCGCGAGTTCAACTTCAGCCGCTGGCCGAGCGCACCTCGGTTCACGGCGTCGAGTTGCTACGCGTGCCGCTGCTCCATGGGGAGATGGAGATTACCGGCTTTCGCTTTGGGCGGGCCGCATATCTGACCGACGTAAGCGCTATCCCAGAATCGAGCTTTGCGCTGCTTGAAGGGCTTGACCACCTGATTGTCTCCGCGCTGCGCCACAAGCCACACCCCAGCCACGCTACCGTGGAGCAGGCGGTCGAGTGGGCGAGGCGCATCGGCGCGCGGCACACCTGGCTGACTCATATTGCCCACGAACTGGGGCATGAGGAAACCAACCGCGCACTGCCTGACGGCATTCGGCTGGCCTATGACGGCCTCAGCCTGCCTGTGAGCCTATGAACAAGACCAGCGCGATGTCCCTCTTTCACTCGGTCGCGGAGATTCCCGCCGGCTTCGGCCCCAGCGTGGCCGCCATCGGCAACTTCGATGGCGTACACCTGGGCCATCAGGAGATTCTCTCGGCGGTGGTAGCGGAGGCGCGATCGCTGGGCGCGCGGGCCGTGGCCATCACCTTCGACCCGCACCCGGAGCAGTTTCTGCGTCCGGCCGAGGCGCCGGGGCTGCTTACGCCTGTGAGCGAGCGGCTGCGCCTTCTGAGCTTTACCGGCATTGACGCAGTGGTGGTGCTGGCCTTCGATGCCGCGCTGGCCTCGCTGCCCGCGCGGGAATTTGCGCGCGGCATTCTGGTGGACGCGCTGGGCGTGCGCGGCGTGCATGAGGGCGGCAACTTCCGCTTTGGCCGTCACGCGGAGGCAGGCGTGGCCGAGCTCGAAGCGTTTGGCGCGGAGTTCGGCTTTGCCGTGCACGTCCATTCTCCGGTGAAGGCGCACGGGCTGGAGGTTTCCAGCTCCGCGATACGCGAGTGCGTGGCGGCGGGCGATGTGACCCGCGCGCGATGGATGCTGGGCCGGCCCTTTGCGGTGCGCTCGACGCAGGCGCGTGGGCGCGGCATCGGCACGCGGCTGCTGGTGCCCACGGTCAACCTGGCCGCTTACGATGGGCTGTTGCCCGCCTTCGGGGTTTATGTCACGCAGCTTACCGTTGGCGGACGCAGCTTTCAAGCGGTTACCAACGTGGGAAACAGGCCGACGTTCGGCGAGGCGTCGTTTGCAGTCGAATCTCACATTTTGGACTTTGAGCCGATGGAACTGGGCGAAGAGACGTCTATTGAGCTGGAGTTTCTCGTCCGGTTGCGCGGCGAGATCAAATGGCCCTCGCCTGAGGAGCTGAAGACGCAGATTTTGAGGGATATTGCCGCGGCGAAGCGGTATTTTCGGCTGGAAAAGGGCTGAAATCGACTGGTAATGATTACCAATAAGTAAATAGAGTAGATAATTAAACTGTTTATTTTTCGATACTTACAGGAAAATCCTGATCAGAAAATGGCCCCCGGAGGGGGAGGGGGTAGGGGGTCATGCGGATTTTCGCGGTTTGGGCTCGCGATGGAGGGTGGCGAGGGCGACCTGGGCGGCGTAAAGGACGCGGCCGCTCTGCTCTGGTGGAATGGCGCCGACGAGGATGCCGTGGGCCGTGCAGGCGATAAAGTCGCGGATACCTTCGAAGCTGGAAAGCAGGGGCATTGCGTTGCGGTAAGCCAACCCCGCTGCGCGGGCCGCAGAGGAGTTGTTGCAACTCTTCCCTTCGTTGGCTTCCATGTAGGCATTGAAGGCGCGACGATATGCTGCGTCGCATTTGCGGACGGCGGGGCGGGCGTGAGTGAGGTCGGGTTCGAGCGCTGGTTCCGGCGCGCTGGCGGGCTCGGGTGCCGGGGTGCATTCGATCTGGCAGAGTTCTGTTGTGGATAATTCGGTCACAGGTGGATTCTCCTTATGGATAGTGTGCGCAATCAGAGCGTAATTTTCTGCAAGGGCTGGCCGTCCGAATCCCCAAAATCCCTCTCATTCGTTTGCCGAACTCCTGCCAAGTTTGGCTAAGGCAGATTCAATTGTCGCCATTTCCGCTGCGTATCTAACGGGATCGTGTTTTGAGAGTTCCTTAAAGATGCTGAGCGCTTCCTGAAAATGGCCGTTCGCCGCTGCAGCCTGGTTTTGGGCTACATCCAAAGCCCCCAGATTCAATAGCGTAATGGCCACCAAAGGCAAATAGGTATCAGGATTCCTCTTGGCCAACTGACGAAAAGCCTTCACCGCCTCCCCGTAATCCTGGCGGGCTTCCTCCATCCGGTTCTGGTGTAGGTCCAAGTTCCCCAAGTTGTTCAGCGTCGCAGCCACCAAGGGCAAATAGGTATCAGGATTCTTCTTGGCCAACTGACGAAAGACCTTCACCGCCTCCCCGTAATCTTGGCGGCCTTCCTCCCGGCGGTTCTGCATTATATCCAAGGACCCCAGGTTGTTCAGCGTCGCAGCGACATCGGGCAAGCTGGTATCCGGGTTCTGCTGGGCCAGTTGACGATGAATTCTTAGCGCCTCTTCAAAATGCTGGCGGGCTTCCTCCCGGCGGTTTTGAATTATATCCATGACCCCCAGCTCGTTCAGCGTCGTTGCCACGCTGGCTTGATCTCTGTTGCGTTGCGAGATTTCCAAGGCTTGCCGGTATTCACGACGAGACGTACTGAAGTGGTTGAGGTCTAGGCTAAAGCGTGCGAAGCCGAGATGGGCGTTCATGTCGTCTGGAGCGGCTTGAATTGCCGATTCGTAAACTCCCTCCGCCTCCGCAAATTGAAATTGGGTGGTCAGCAGCGTGGCCTTTAGTAGATAGCCTTGGACAGCCTTGGCCATCTCCCTTTCCGCTTCTGTCTTTTTAGCTTCGGCCGCTTCAATCGATTTCCGCAGCTTCTCTTCGTCCAAAACCCGTATTGCATCCTGTACCTTGCCTTGCAGGAACAAGGACATGGCTTGCGCGTACAAATCCGAGGTATCGCCCGGCTTCAGCCGCGCCACCTCATCGGCAGCTTTTTCTGCCGAAGCCCTTGCCTGGTCACGTTCCTCCCGCAACTTTGCCATCGCTGCAACGGTCTGCCGGTTACTCTCTTTCAGCTTTTTGACCTGCGCCTTATAGGTCTGCTCCACAGCATCCAGGCTCTTCAGCCGGTAGAACTGGCGTGCATATTCCTCAAACTGATCCTCCTTGCATAACAAAAGCGTCAGCGGTTCGGCGTCAGGGTTCTTCGGCAGAACCACCCGCAACTGAACATAGTTGACCACCACGTATCCGGGCTTGTTGACCGTTACCTGCACAACATCGCCGGGCTGGGCGCCCGGGAACTGAAGGGTGAAGTCGCCGCTCTCACCCGTCGTCGTAGGATTCGCAACGCCCGGGGCGCTGACTGGGATATTGGAAACCGGCGGGCCTCCCAGACTGTGGGCCAAGACCAGCCCCTTCAGTGTGCTGGCCTCCGCACCAAGTCCGTTGACCAGAAGCAACAGCAGTACGGTCAATCGTGAAAGCATATTCGCTCACTTCTGGCGATGCATGGATATTGTGACGTCGTTGGAATTCGGCACGACTGAATCACTCCAAGGGGCGAAACCGGGCGACATAGCCTTGAGAGTCAAGTCGGACTGCATCTTATCGCCTGGAACGACGAACTCAAAATAGCCGGACTTATCGCTCAATTGGGTCAGCCCTGCGAGAGCAAGGGCTACGCCCGGAAGCGGTATTCCCTCGTCATCTTGAACGTAACCCGTTATCCGGCCTGGCTTCTTCCGCACCTCCACGTAGACGTTGCTTCCGTTCAAATGGACCTTTTGATGGGGATCAACAAGTTCAAAGCCATCTGCATCGAGGGTGACGAGAACCTTTTGGTTGCGAAAGTTAGCTGGGATTTCGGGGAAGAAGGTCTCGCCATCGTTGCCGATGGATGCCTTCCTGCGAAGTCCGCCGGTATCGATCATGAGATAGCCGGTTCCTCGCAGGACCAGATCCTGTGGGCCACTCGGTCCGTAAAGATAAATTGTGGTAGAGAAGCTTGGAGCCTGAGGGGGATGCAGCCATCCCAGAAGAATCAGGGCGAAGTATAGGGCGGCCGCCCCGCCCAGCTTCAAGGTGCCGCCTAATATGCTTCCGGTCCATTCACCAAAGGAGTCCAGATACTTAAACAGAAGGTACGCGGGCAAGAGAGGGACTAGCAGCAATATGAGGTAATATAGGCCGCCAACTAATCCCAGCGCTACAACCCGATCCGGGTACCAGAGCACCCCGGCGAGAATAGTCAGCGCCAAGAATGCCGCCCCGGAGAGGTAGAGGGCTGCGCCGCGGGTCGGTGTCCTCGACATCGCGGAACCGGATTGCTCTGGGGTCAGTCTTTCGTTCGTCACCTTCGTCTCCCGAGGATTTCTCCTGGGTCTGCCGCATTGAGTAGAACGATAGCACGCCTAGGTCTGATTTAGTTCGCGGGAAAAATAGCCCAGTGCCCGCCCATGCGCCCGACAGATCGGTCTTGACATGTGCCGACTTCGCCGGAATTCCTGGTTCTTGCGGAATCGCCTTTTGCTTATGGAGGAGTGGGTGCAGTGCGGGCGCGAGGATTTGTTCCGCCCCTACGGGGCTGGTTCTTCTTTTTGAAACGCAATCCCAGGGCTTTGCCCTGCCACCTCACGGACGAAGGCCTGTCCGTGGAGACCCCGTGACCTGGGGCACCCAATCCTGTGGGGAGCAATTGAGATTATGGTCACCCTTCTGCGCAATCGAAGGAGTTGGTAGCGCACGGGCGCAATTTGAAAATGCGAAAATTTTCTCTTGACAAACCATCACCGTTTGGTTATGGTTTGGTGTGTGAAGCCGGCCAATGCCAATCACGTGTTTCGCGCTCTTGCCGACCCGACCCGCAGGGCCATTTTCGAGGAGTTGACGCGGCGGGGCGAACAGACCGTCCACGCATTGACGCACTATGCAGGCGTGTCGCAGCCTGCTGTCTCCAAGCACCTGACGGTGCTGAAGCGAGCAAAGCTGGTACGACATCGCCGCGAGGGACGCGAAACTCACTATCGCGCGCAGCCCGATGCACTGGCGCCGATGGTAGACTGGCTCGATCTCTACGGCGCCTTCTGGCGAGGCCGGTTTGACCAACTCGAAAACCTACTGGAGAGGATGGACAAATGACCAATACTTCCCCGACACCTACTCTCGTCACAGGACGGGAGAATACCGCACAGACACGCACTCTCGTCATAGAACGGGAGATGCCGCATTCGCCGGGAAAAATCTGGCGAGCTCTCACTGAAGGCCAATTGATAGAGGATTGGCTAATGAAGAATGATTTCCAACCGGTGGTTGGTCACCGGTTCAACTTCCGCGCCGCGCCCGTGCCCGGTTGGAACGGCGTCATCGACGGTGAAGTTCTGGTGGTGGAGCCGAATTCACGGCTCTCTTATAGCTGGAGCACCATGGGTATGGAGAGCGCTGTCACCTGGACGTTGACGCCGGCCAAGGGCGGCACGCATGTCCGCATGGAGCACTCCGGCTTCCGGCCAGATCAAGAGGCCGCATATAAGGGCGCGAACTACGGCTGGCAGAAGTTCATCGGCAACCTTGAACACGTGGCAGAAAGGTTGGGCTAACCGTGAAAGCAAAAAACATTGTTTATTGGACGATGACCGTACTGGTAGCGTTTTTTATCGGAAGCGGCGGCGCTGCGCAATTGGCACAATTTGCGACCAAACCCCATGGCGTCGTGCCTGTCCTCGGCTACCCAATGTACTTCTTTGCCATCCTGGGATTTTGGAAGGTGCTTGGAGCTATTGCCATACTCGTGCCGCGTTTTCCTCGGCTGAAGGAATGGGCGTATGCCGGCATCTTCTTTGACCTGACAGGCGCGGCAGCATCCTGCGCTGCGGTGGGCGGTTACGGCGCTTATGGCTTTCACGTCCTCGCGCCACTCATCATCGCTGGTCTTACGGTGGCATCCTGGGCGCTGCGACCGGGAAGCCGTACCATTGGCGTCCTCTTTCCAGCGACAGACCGCAGGGCGGCATAAACGCGAGAGCGGGGAACCTTGGCGGGCGGCTGTCAAGCGTTTGGAGGAGTCGTAGCCGGAGCCAGAGGACCTTCCTCGCCCTGGCCGCGACGCTCTCTGCGTTGCTGTTGCCACGCTGCGAATTTCGCCTTCTGGTCGTCGTTCAAGAGCGCTGAAATGCTGGCGTCTGTGTCTTTGCGGATCGCTTCGATTTGATCACGGATTGGTTGTGCGGCCGGGTCGCTTCCGCCGGCAGACCTGCGCAGGGCTTCTATCTTCTGCCTCTGCGCAACCAGCAGGGGCCTTATCTGCGCTTGCTGATCACTGGTCAGCGACAGGACCTGGGTGAGTTGGATCAGCTCGCGGTCAACCCCTCCACCTCCACCGCCGCCGTGGTGCATCCCGCCGTGCCCCTGCGCATTCGCCTGTGTGCAAAAGGCACAGCAACTGGCGATCAGGATGCCGGCAATCAGCATTGCGCGCCGCGTGCGAGAAACTACACATGCAGATTCAGTCATGATGGAATGCTCCTTTGATGAGCACCTTCGACGACGAGGATACTCATCTAACCAGACGCGCCACAGGCCGATTTGGTTGACGCTTGCATAAGATTAGTGTCGCAAAGCTCACCTGTCGCCGGGATTCCTGGTTTTTGCGGAGTTGTCTTTCGTTCATGGAGGGGTGGGTGCGGTGCGGGCGCGAGGATTCGTTCCGCCCCTACGGGGCTGGTTCTTCTTTTTGAGACGCAATCCCAGGGGCTTTGCCCTTCCACCTCACAGACAAGACCTGTCCCTTCACCCCAGCGAGCAAAAACCGCTCGCTGGGGACCCTGAGTCCGTGGGACCCCGGCTCAATCCACGTTGGAGGGTGAAGGCTTGGTCAGCAAGTATAGGCAGAAGCCGGTGAGGGAGTCGTCGTATAACCCATCTTTGTCCCGGGCGATGGCGAGGTTGGGTTAGGGGTTGGCCAGCATCAGCGCTGAGCCAAAGCTTTCACATCCTTACGCCGATTGGCCTCGCTCACCTTCCGTAACATGGCGGCAAGTTCCGGGTAGTGATGCTCTGCCAGCATGGCTGCCGTTTGCTGGTCATCGTCTTTCGCGGTGAGGTCAGCGCCCCTCTCGATGAGCAACGAAGCTACTTCGGTTTCGCCATATGCAGCAGACATCATGAGGGCCGTTATGTCTCTATAGCCCCTGGCCTCGATGTTTGCGCCTTTATCCAATAACAGCCTCACAGGTTCAGTATTGAATTGTTTGGCCGCATTGATCAGCGGAGAGTCGCCGTCGCTGTCCTTGGCGTCGATGTTGACGCCCTTATTAAGCAGCAGCTTCACAATCTCGGTCCTGCCATCCTCGGCCGCCTGGAGGAGCGCCGTACTGTCGTGATTACCCTTAACCTCAATTTTGTCTCCCTTATCCAGGAGTAGCTTGACGACGTCGATGTCGCCGTTTTCGACCGCAAAGATTAGTGCCGTCAAGCCGCTGTAGTTCTTGGAATCGATGTTGGCTCCCTTGTCTAGCAGCAGCTTCACAACGTCAGCCCGCCCCCACCAGGCTGCGACGTCGAGCGCCGTCGAGCCATCGCGGTCCTTAGCCTCGATGTTGGCGCCCTTTTGCAGGAGTTGCTGCACAGTTGCCGTGTAGCCGTTCCCGGCTGCTTTAATCAGTTGGTCATCCAGGCTGCCGGGTGCGGCCTGGCCTGCCGCCAGGCGGCTCAATAAGAGAATGGTTGGAAGGATGATTGTGATTAGGACGCTCTTCATAGCTGTCTCCCCACGCGCACAGGGGGGATAGTGCGATTCCGTTTGCAGTTCGGAGCCGAACCGGTCCGCGGGCCGATAGGAGACCTGCGGCACGCCTTGCGGAGTTCGAGCCAGACGGCCCAGTCCAGGCATGGTCCCAGTGACCTCGCTTACAGCTTGGTCGAACCACGCCGGAGACGCGAATGCTTCGCAGTGCGTTCAATTCGATTCTGGCAACTACTCGGGATTTTATACCCGTTAGGCAAGCGTCGTCGCTAATTATTTAGAGTTCAGTCGATATCTCGGGTTCGCCGCGCATCCACACGGACTTGGGCGAGTTTCAATTCACTCTGCTCAGTGACCGCATTGGCCTGTAACAAGATCGGCAATCTGCTGAAAGGATGGGGATTGGCAAACGTCCATGTCGCCGGGGCTGGTTCTTCTTTTTGAAACGCAATCCCCAGGGCTTTGCCCTGCCACCCCACGGACGAAGACCTGTCCTTGGGGACCCCGCCCTGGGCTATTTTCGCTGCCTCCCGCTGGGAGGCAATCGGCGAATGACAGCTCAGGATGCGAAAAGCGCCTGACTCTGTGACAAGACAAGTTCATGCGACTGCGTTAGACTTTTCGCGCGGGTGCGGTACAAGGCTAGAACTTGTTGCATAAGGGCTCTCTTGGCGTTTGGGGATTTCCCTCAGGGGCTAAAGCCCGGCGTTGATTTTGCGGCCTTTGTGGCACGGATAAATCCGTGCCCTTTCAAAAAGTCGACTTAATCAGAGCTTCCCTAAGCCGGTTTTGCTTCGAGTATCCCGACGTTTTGAACCATCAGAGTGTCGCCTCCAACCGGGTATACTCCGGTCAGAACAAAGCCTGCTGCCTCAAGAAGCGCTTTCCATTCGCGCTCGCTACGCTCTTTACCGCCGGTGACAGCAAGCATGTTGAGGTCGCTCATCAGGTGGCCTTCTAGTTGTGGATCTGTATGCGAGACGAGCGGAGGAAGGATGAATTCAATGATCAACAAACTGCCGTTCCGCGGAATTACCGCGCGGCAGTTCTTGAGAATCGTGATTGCCTCCGCGTCCCGACGCCCGTGCAGTACATGTTTGAGCATGTAGACATCTGCGCCCGCCGGGACCGATTGCATGAGATCCGCGGCAACCAGTTCGCATCGGGAGGAGGGATCCTCATCCGCGAAGCGAGTTTTGGCTGCATTCACGCTTGCTTCGAGGTCCACAAGCATGCCTCGCAGATGCGGATTTAGTGCAAGCACTGCAAGAATGAGCGAGCCACCGCCGCCGCCGAGATCGGCGACCACTTTTGCGTGCGAGAAATCCCATGCCTTTGCGATGGGAGCATAATCTTCAGCCGGAACCGTACCCATCACCGCACGAAAAATTGAGTTAGCTTCGGGATCCTGCGACCAGCGGGAAGGTATCTTCGGATCGCGGAGCTGAGAGGCCGGCTTACCGGTCCGAACACAGTCGGTAAGCATGGACCAGTCGTCGGCAAGCAGATCTGCCCAGAAGACGATGGCTGGCCAGATGGACTGGGGCTCATCGCGGCGCAGCGGTTTGCCGAACTCAGTCAGCCGAAAGTGCTCGGGCGTCGTCTCTTCCGTGACGCCGATGGTGGCGAGAGCGCGAAGCAGACGGTAGAGCGCATTGGCATCTGCCTGACACTTTTCGGCCAGGAAGCCAACGCTACGCACTTCGTCTCCGAGTGCATCGGCAACGCCGAGACGTGCAGCCGCCAAAAGCATGCGGCTGCGGGAATACGCCATTGCCATTTCGACGAGCCCCGTATTGGTCGTAACATTGCCGATGCCGCTGTTAGGTTGGGCCATGAGACACCTCAAATCCAATGTACTCATCGCGGCCGAGCCCTGACCAGCAGCGAATTCGGATAAGTAACCTGAGCGCGCTTCTGCGGTGTGGGGATTTCCCCAGGGGCTAAAGCCGTGCCCTTTCAAAGCCGTTCGGTTCCTCCGGGGCTAAAGCCCTCGTTGATTTTTGGGCATTGTGCGGGGGTTGAAACCCCCGCCTCCCTCCGTATCGACGACTCCCTCCGGGTCGAGTTTCTCCAGCCTGCCCGCCAACAACCCAGCCCAGGCATTATTCTGAAATGTGAATACAACGGCATACATACCTCCCAAGACCCCGCGGCGGAAGAGTTTCCTCCGGTCGTTTGTTCGATGGCTTGCGATCGCTGTGGTGCTTCTCTGGTCGGCTGCCGCGCTGCTCCTTGTGGCCGCGCGGTGGGTTGACCCGCCGACAACAGTGGTACACGTCGAGCGCCGATTGCAGGCCTGGATACACCACAAGCCGTATCGCGAACGCTACAAATTCATTCCGCTCAGCCAGATCTCGCTCGAGCTGCAGCACGCTGTAATCTCCGCGGAAGATGCGCGATTCTACGAGCACCACGGGTTCGATTGGCACGCGATCCAGATCGACGCGGAAGACGATATGGAAGGCGGGCGCACGAGGGGAGCTTCGACGATTACGCAGCAACTGGTAAAAAACCTGTTTTTCGGAACGAGCCGATCCATTATCAGAAAGGGAGCGGAGACCACGCTGGTACCGGTGGCGGAATTCGTGCTGGGCAAGCAACGCATTCTGGAGCTCTACCTGAACGTGGTGGAATGGGGACCGGGTATTTATGGAGCGGAGGCGGCGTGCCGTTACCACTACGGAGGCTCGGCGCGGAGTATCGGCCGGGAAGAGGCGGCACGGCTGGCCGCGATTTTGCCGGCTCCGCTGAAACGACGGCCCGAGCGCATGAATCACTACAGCGCGGCCATCCTTGAGCGGATGCGACAGGTGGGGTGGTAGGCGCGGCTCCGGGGCTAAAGCCCGCGGTGATTTTGTTGGCTCTATGCGGGGGTTGAAACCCCCGTCTCCCTCCGGATCGACGTCCCCCTCAGGGGCTAAAGCCCTATGTTTTTTGGGGCATTTTCGGCACGACTGAAGTCGTGCCCTGACACAAAGCGATTTATGCAATTAGTTCTCGCAGTGCGAGGAGTTGAGTTCTAGCGGGTCCTGGGAATGTCAGGGCCGGGGGGCCGGCGCGAGTGCGGGTTTGACGGCGGCACGGGGATTGGCGCCCGAAGGCCTGGCTGGAGCAGGCAGCGGAGGCAATGCCGGCTTGACATGAGGTCTGGCGGGCGGTAGCGGCTTGGCGGGAGGTTGAGCAGCGGCCTTCAGCGTGGGATTTTCTGTCTCTTCGCCTAGGAACTTTTCGTCGTCCTTGCCGGCGATAGCGACGCGCATGACATCCATCCAGATAGGCAGCGCGGCTTTGGCGCCGGTCTCTTTTTTGCCGAGCGACTCGCGGCTATCGAAGCCGACCCAGACGCCGCATGTGACCGAGGGTGAAAAACCGAGGAACCATGCGTCGGTATAGTCGCTGGTGGTGCCGGTTTTGCCGCCGAGCGGATGGTTCAGTTGCGCCGCAGCCGCGCCGGTGCCGTGCGCAGTGACGGCTTCGAGCAGAGTCATCATGGTGCGCGCGGTCTGCTGGCTGATTACCTCGTTGACGGCTGGCGGCTGCTCCCAGAGCGTGATGCCGTCGGCGTTCTCGACCTTGCGAATGAGGCGCGGGGTGACGCGCAGGCCGTCGTTGGGAAATACGGAGTAGCTGGCCACCTGCTCCTGGAGCGTGATTTCGACGGCGCCGATGGCAATGGGCAGATAGGCGGGGATGGCAGAGGTGACGCCGAAGCGGTGAGCGACCTCGATGACTTTTTGAATGCCCACGCGGTCGGCGAGCTTGAGGGCGGGAATGTTGCGCGACTCGGCGAAGGCGTTGATGAGGGTCATCGCGCCCTTGTAGTCGTTCTCGTAGTTGTGCGGGGTGTAACTGCCGAAGCTGACCGGGCCATCGACGATGATGTCGGTGGGCTTGGCGCCGGCCTCGATGGCCGCGGTGTAAACGTAGGGCTTGAAACCGGAGCCGACCTGGCGCTCGGCCTGGGTGGCGCGGTTGAATTGGGAGAGCGCGTAATCGCGCCCGCCCACCATGGCGAGCACGTCGCCGGTGGTGTTGTCGATGGCAAGCAGAGAGGCCTCAGCGCCGGAGTCCTGCTCGAGCGTGGCGCGGCGGACTGCGGAATCGCTGGCATCGGCGAGGTGAACGTAGATTATGTCGCCGGGTTTGACGAGTGCGTCGGCAGAGCGCTGGCCGGTCCAGGTCCAGTCGTCCGGCGTGAGCGTAATCTCGCCTGCGCCGACGCGGGCGCGAATTTCAGAAGGCAGCACGCGAGTGACGACGGCATGGACGTAGTCGCCGGGGCCGGATTTCGTGGCCCAATCGGGATGCTTGTAGTCTTCGATGGCGGTGCCGTTGGCGAGCACGTTTTCCAGCTTGCCGGGGCCGCTTTGACCTACCCAGCCATGCCGCCGCTCGTAGACGGCGAGACCGTCGGCAACGGCGCGATTGGCGGCTATCTGCAAGTCGAGATCGAGCGTGGTTTCGACCTTCAGGCCGGCCTCATGGACCTGCTCGGCACCGAAGCGTTTTTCGAGCTCCTGGCGGACTTCTTCCTGAAACCACGGGGCAACCGACATGACAGACGGGGCAATGTGCAGACCGAGCGGTGCGTTGCGGGCTTGCTCGGCCTGCTGGTGTGAGATGACGCGGTCAAGCTCCATTTCGGTGAGCACGAGGTTGCGCCGGCGCAGCGCTCTCTCCGGGTTGAGCAGTGGCGAAAATGCTACTGGGCCTTTGGGAAGGCCGGCGAGCAGAGCCGCCTCGGTCAGGGTGAGATCGCGGGCGTGCTTGCTGAAGTAGAACTGGGAAGCGGCTTCAAAGCCATACATTCCACTGCCCAGATAAATCTGGTTGCCGTAGAGGGTGAAGATTTGCTCCTTAGTGAAGGCGCGTTCGATCTGAATTGCCAGATACGCTTCCTGGATTTTGCGCGTGGAGGTGCGTTCCGAGGAGAGAAACAGGTTGCGCGCCAACTGCATGGTGAGCGTGGAAGCGCCCTGGGCGCGGCCGTGGCTGCGGATGTCATGCCACGCCGCTCCGGCGACGCGGAAGACATTGATGCCCCAGTGAGACTCGAAGCTTTTGTCTTCAATGGAGATGACGGCCTGGCGCAGCATCGGCGCAAAGTCATCGTAGTTGACCACCTCGCGCCGCTCGAGCGCAAACGAGCCGATGATGCGGCCCTTGCGGTCGTAGAGATCAGTGGTGGTGGAGGGACGGTAGCGCTCGAGGTCGTGAATCTGGGGCAGATCGACGGAATAGACCAGCATGAGACCGGCCAGCGATCCGGTAATCACGGCGAGGATGAGGAGTGCGGCGAGGGCATACCTGCCGGTGAGCTTGCGCCGTCGATGCACGTGCGCCCCCACGGGTTCGGGTCGCAACAGTTGGCTCCGGCCAAGGCCGCGGGGTTTTGGAGGCTCGATAGGGGTGACAGCCAAGCGGTTCAGGCCTCATCGGCATTTCTCTTGCGTACAGTGGAGAAATGCTTTAGCCCAAGGCTAGCACGGGAACGATGCGATAGACGGTCCAAGCTTGCTCTCGCGCACCACGCTGTGCAAGAGCGGGAACGCAAGACTGGCGATGCCTTTGTGAAGTATCTCAGAAGTTTGTAGCATATTTGTTTGCAACCGAGGCACTGCCATCTTGGGTAAAACGCAGGTCCTTCGACTCCCTGCGCTTCGCTCCGGTCGCTCAAGATGACAACTTATTTTTGATGCGAACTTTAGAGACAGGGCGCTAGGTGGAAAGGCCGGCGTTCTTCGCCTTCAGCAGTTCAATCGCCTTCAACAGCGGCTGGTCTCCTTTGGGCTGCGGCGTTTCCTCTTCTTCTTCTTCCACCGTTGGTCCGACCACGACGTTGGGCGTTACGGCCTCATCGGCAATCTTCTTGCCGTTCGGGCCTTCGTACTTGGCTACAGTGAGCAGCAGTGCGGCGCCACCAGGAAGATCGATAGTCTTCTGCACCGTGCCCTGGCCGAAGGTCCGTTCGCCCACCACATCGCCGCGCTTCAGGTTTTCGATGGCGGCAGCGGTCAACTCAGCCGCGCCAAAGGTGCCGCGGTTGACGAGTATGGCCAGTGGCGCGGCAGAGATAAATGCAGCCGGGTCTGCGGTGAAGGTCTGGCGGGGAAACTTCTGGCCTTCGAGCGTGGCCAGCGTGCCCTGCTTCACGAAGAAGTTGGCCAGCCGCAGACCGTCCTGAGCGTCGCCGCCGGAGGAGTCGCGCAGGTCGAGCAGCACCTTGCGGTCCTTGCCGGCCGTCTTGAGTTGAACTGCAATCTCGTCGACGCGGGAAGCGGTCAGCGCGCCAGGTTTCAGATAGAGGATGGTCGCGTTTTCGTACTGCTGCTCGGCGAGCGCGGGAGTGGCGGCGATGGAACGGGTAAGTATGAGCTTATCGGGTTCGGCCTTGGCCGGGCGCACCACCGAGAGGGTCACCGTGGTTCCCGGCTTGCCCTCGAGCAGTATCCGGATGACCGGCAGCGACAGCTCGCGAGTGGATTGTTCGCCGATGGATTCAATTACGTCGCCATCTGCCAGGTGTTCCTTGTCGGCAGCCGATCCGGGCAGCACACTGACTACCACGGCATAGCCATATCGCTTGGAAACGGTGATGCCAACCTGCGCTACGCCTGTTGGCGGACGCTGCGCGTAAATTTTGTACTCGGCCGGAGTGAGGTAACTGGAGTCAGCATCGAGCGACTCGAGCAGGCCGTGCAGCGCGCCGGTAGTGACGTCATTGATGTTGGGGTCGGTCACGTAGTCGGTCTGAATCTTGCTGAGTACCTGCCGGAAAATGGCCATCTGACGGTAGGCGCCGTCCTGCTGGCCACCGGCGTGGACGCCAAACCAGCCAAACTCGCCGAAGAGGAAGCCGAGGCCGAGGGCGGCAAAGATCGCCACGGAGAGAACAAAGACAAATCGCTGGAAGAATCGAGGCACACACACCACCGGGGTGGCCCTTGAGGGGAACCAGGCCACACACCTATATAGACGCAATGATAACGCAAGGGACGCGTGGCGCGGGCACATAGTAGCATGTGAGTTTGAATGAACGTTTGCTCATGGGCTAAAGCCCTTTGTATTCTGGCACTTGTCGGCACGGCTGAAGTCGTGCCCTGGCGGAAAGCAAACCTCCGGGGCTAAAGCCCGCATTAATTTTGCTGGCTTTATGCGGGGGTTAAAACCCCCGCCTCCCTCCGAATAGAGTTTTTCTGCAGCCTGTGAAGTCATGCCCTGACACAAAGCGCTTCTCGGTATGCTTCGGCTGCTCTCAGGATGGGCTTTGAAGCTGTGCGCTGGCACAAACCCGATTGATGCGATCAGTTCCAGGAAACGACAGTTCGCCTCTAGGAAGCGACTCCCCGCCGGAAGAAGCTGAATCCCTTTTTCTTCTTTTCCTCGACAGCAGGCTCACCGCAAACAGCGTAGGCCATTTCCTGGATTACCTTCGCAATCTGCCCGTCATTTTCGCTGAACAAAGTTGCGGTGTTCTGCATCCGCCGCACGGCGGCATAATTATTGGGAATTTTCCACTGCGGCGGCCTGGTGAGAGCCTTGGTAATATGCTCCTCATCGATTTCCACGGAGCGGGGATCGTAGCGGTTGATCACAATTTCGAGCTTGGGGCTGCCGGCGGCGGAGAGCAACGCAATCAGGCGATGCGAGTTGCGCAGCTCGGGGATTCCGACCTGCGTGACGAGATAGATGGTGGCAGATTCATCGAAGAGATGTTCGCGCTGGAGGTCGAGCCTGGAGCCAGCGTCGACTATCACATAGTCAAACCCCTGGCGGGCAACTTCCAACAGTTTGTCGATGGCTTCGGCAGAGACATAGGTGGGTGCCAATTCACCCGGCGCGGCAAGCACGTACAGGCCGGATTCATGCTGCACGAGCAGGGTGGAGAGAAAATTCACATCGAGCCGGCTGGAATTCTGGAAGGCGCTGGAAATGGAGTATTGGGCCTTGATTCCGAGGCTGATCGCAGCGTCTCCAAGGGGGAGATTGAAATCGATCAACAGAGTTCTCTGTCCGGATTCGCGGGCCAGCGAGGTGGCAAAATTGCAGGCCAGGGTGGTGACTCCGGAGCCGCCTTTGGCGCCGAGAAATACCAGCAGCTTGCCGTCTTTTTTCCTTGGGGCGCGAGATCCGGCACGAAGGACCGAGGCACGCACCAGAGCTTCGGCCACGGTACCGGAGTCGAAGGGCAGAGTGAGATACTCGCGAGCGCCGGCGCGCATGCAACGCAACAGCACGCTCGAATCGGACTGCGCCGAGTAAACCATTACGGTTGCCAAACCGCGCGCGCAGATGGTTTCCACCAGATCGAGGGCGTATTCGGGGTCGCTGTCCAGTTCAACCAGAATGACGTCGTAGTTATCCCCCAGAATTCGCGGCACATCATTAAGGGCCGGCGGGTATGCTTTGAACTCATGTACCGGTCCACTCTGACATTCGCGGAGCATGCTTGTGGCGGCGGAGCGGCGTTGCTCGTCCGGGCAGATGACCGCAATAGAGAGTTCTGCAGAACTTAACGAATCCGGGATTTGTATGGAGTTCGACATAGAGGACTTGCTGCTCCCAGGTGGTTGGTGCGTATTTGCGGGTCCGCTTGCGCCCGGGGATTGGCGTTGTGCTTTCCGGCGATGGGCATCCATGATGCGAATATAGCACTGATTGTGACTGCCCTCACAGCAAAAGGGAGGGAGATTGTGAAGGCAGACACGGACGCTTCAGGTCATACGCTGCATCGCTCAAGCCTCTTCAAAATGGAAGAGACAAACTTTACTCTTACCCCAGGAACCCGCGACGGCATCGCATTTGGCCTCTGGCAAGGATCTGCCCAGCGGGAATAGCAAGGTCTGTACCCACTATCACATGGCGATGTGACGCTGGCGATCATCCTGGGAGGCTGACAAAGCGCACACGCAGATTGAAGCAGTCTGGTAACTCTTGCCGCGACCCAGGAGAATGACCCCGAAGCGATTTCCGCCAGAAGGCCCCTGGAACTTAACCACTACTGGTTTCGGTTATCGGCGACGGCAAGATGAATATGAGCTTCTCAAGGAGATTTGTTAGCGGGAGGACGATGGGATCTCATTGTCGGCAAATTCGTACCAGAATTTGACATATTGTCCCAAATTCAAGAGACTGGAGAGGGAATCATTTGGCGGAACAGAGGACCATCATGCGAGAAACACCCCCGCAAGGCATCTATAAAGTTCAGGCTCTGGACAGGGCATTCGCCGTACTGGATCTTCTGGCGGAGAGCGATACGGCGCTGGGCCTTGCGCAGGTTGCCGCGTCGCTGCAGTTGCATAAGAGCACGGCGCATCGCTTTCTGATGGTTCTGGAGAGGCACCGCATGGTGGAACGCACCGGGGGCGGAAAGTTTCGCCTGGGGCTGAGGCTGTTTGATTTAGGCAATCGAGCCATAGAGCAATATGACCTGCGCGAGCGCGCACAGCCGCATCTGCGCCGGCTGGTGGCCGAAACCGAAGAGACGGCGCACCTGTGCATATTGGAGGGCGCGCACGTGATTTACATCGACAAAATCGAGCCGGCGCGCTCGGTGCGCATGATAACCCGCATCGGCGCCAGCAACCCGGTGCATTGCACCTCAGTGGGCAAGGCAATGCTGGCGTTTTTGCCCGAGGAGCGCTTGAACGAGGTGCTGCGGCGCACTCGATTCGAGCGTTTCACGCATCGCACGATCTCCACGGCCGAGGCTCTACGCGTGGAGATTGAGAAGACCCGCCGTCGCGGCTATGCCGTAGACGATGAGGAGTTGGAGGAGGGTCTGCGCTGCATCGCCGTGCCGGTGCTGGATGCGCAGCGGCTGCCGGTGGCGGCGGTGAGCGTTTCCGGGCCTTCGTTCCGCGTGACGGCACAGAAACTGCCGTCGATTGCCAACCACCTGCTGCAGTGCGTACGGGGAATTTCAGTAGATATGGGATTCATTTCCAGCGGCCGCGGGAATCGCGCAGCCTGGTCGGCTTAGGGACGTGGCGAGGCATTTTCCTCGGGGCTGATGGTCTCCCGATGCCTGCTCTTTCTGATACACTCAATCATATTGATGAAGCATTAACCGCTCTTCGTCTGCGAGGGCAAGACTGCGGTGAGGAGTACCCGGTAAATTGAAGGGCAAACCTCCGATAGAGGGAGGATGGTCCATTCGGCGTAGTTATCCGCCGGGATGCTGGCTTCATGTGGGGACGTAGCTCAGTTGGTTAGAGCGCTGCCCTGTCACGGCAGAGGTCGCGGGTTCGAGCCCCGTCGTCCCCGCCATAAACCAAATAGAATCATTGGTTTATGGAAGTGACATCTTTTTTCATACGGTTGCCGAGGGTGCTGAAGGGTGCTGAGTTGAGCCTCCTTTCAGCAGACCCCGAAAGACCAGGTCTTGGGCTACCCTCTTTTCTTCGCTGACGCCTGCATATAAATGTCCTGGGTGATGCGGCTGTTGGCGTGCCGAAGCAACTCCTGCGCCGTCTTGAGCCGTTCCCAGGGCGAGACTGGAGTCGCCAGTCTGTGATGAAAGGTAAACCGACCTAGGCGATCTGGTTCACGGCTTTTCAGGACCGGCGGGCAATAGGAAATCCAGATGCTCTCCCGATCGAGATCCACCTCACGGGACGCAGGGTGGCAAGCGGTCTCCTCTGGCCGAGTGCTTGAAAAAAGCGGACGGTGGAGCATACCCAGTTCTAGCTTCCCGGAGGAGTTAGGGATTGCGACAGGGAATAGGCTCGCATCTTTGTCGTCCACGTTGCCCAATTCAATGCCGTGCCAATGAACGTAGGTTGCCAGGCCGAGACGCTCCCAGTGGAAGAGGTCCTCCGATAGGGCCTAAGCGATCCTTGGCCCTTGAGGCGAAAATGCCGTGTAGGACATAATGTAGCTTTGAATAGGTTCCACGAACGTGACGCGGGGACCTCGCAGCCACCGCTGCCGTCGGGCCGATGCTCATAAGCGGCCTCCAGCCCCAACGCGATGCCAAGTCTCTCGACGCCTACAGGATCGCCGGATTCATTGAATCGCACTCGCACAATCCCGATGCGCGAGTAGTTTCCTTTCGCGACCATTCGCAGAAACAGATAGAGTTCACCATCAGGGCCGCGAACGGCTGCCGGATTCAGAACGCCTTCCACTTCCAGGGGATTGCCGGGTTCCGGCTCCATCAACATCCCCAGGCGGCGCAGCTTGAATTCGTTCATCTCAACGCCTCAAAGAGCCGCACTTGCCACCTCAAAGGTTCGCGCCTGTTGATTGTCGTCCAAACAAGCGATGATGGCTTCGATCACCCGCTTGGCTTCACTGGGACCTCGAACTGGAATGGAAATAACACCTGCCTGCTCAGCCGGGTAGTCGTTTCCTCCAACAAACAAAGCATCTACTACATAGATCATTTCTTGTATAGAGATGCCAAGTGTCTCTTGCAGCTTCTTGATCCCGTAGGCTTTGTCGATGCCCGGCTTGGTGACATCAATGGATGTCGCGCCGCCGAGCCGTACCGAGAACTCTGGAATCAGGGTGTCAAGGATTGTTTTGATCTTCTTCCGCTTTGCGAAATCCGCATCCCATTTCTCTTTCTCTTCTAACGGCGCCTGCTGGCCAAGTGCGGAATACGTTACCTGGCTTCCACGATCCTCAATGGTCTCTCCCCACGTCTTTTCGACAGAGAAGCCCGCATCTTCGGTGGCCTTTTTCAGGGAACTGACGATCTTCTGCTTTTCTTCCGCAGTGAGATCCTCTGAATAGAGCTTCTTCCACTCCCCGGTGTATTGAAAGAATTCTGTTCCACAGGTTGGAAGAATCGATAGCTTTGTCAGACATTCGTCCTGCGGAAGATTGGAGAGCACCTGCTTTTCAAACTGTAGCCATGCGCCTCCGGAGATGATCGCAACCTTGACGACACCGAGCAGGTCATGGAGGAGATTCGACATCTCGGCATCGAGTGACGATTTGCTTGCGGCGAGCGTTCCGTCGAGATCAAAGACAATCAGCTTTTTCACCATTCATGCACCTCAATATTCTTCGAGTCTGAATTGGAGTTCCGGCCACTCTACTCTCTCGTTATTGACCGGTTTAAGACGACTCGGGCAGTGCGATCTCCGACAAGGTAACCTCGTTGTTATGGTGAAATCCACATGCGCCGACCACCGCAGGCAAGAGCCATACTTCGCCTTTCCACCAGCGGACCGCCAGCGATCTGACTGTAACTCATGGAAACCGGTGACCACGTGGAACCCACGCCAGATCGCCACTCAGAACCTAGCTGGCGAGTGCGACAGCCATGAAGGCAGCGCTTATCCAGAAGCGCCGGTCACGATGCATTCGTCTCCAGCAAGGACCGGGGTCCGGTTCGTGTCTTCACCACAACTTCCCTCACGGTTGTTCTTGCTTCCGGTCATCTCTTCTCCATCGCTGAGGAGTATTCGCCGCGGCGCGCAGCCTGGTTGCAGCGTGCGCGGTGAACCAGCGCCTGCTGTGCTGCCGATACATTGGCTTCCTGGCCCTTCCAAAGCTCCAAGGCCGGCTGCTGGATGGCACGGGCAAACGAAAATGCCAACGCCCAGGGTAACCGCGACTGGAATCTCGCATTCATCGCATTCAGACGAGCCGAAGCCAGCTCTGCGGATTGGCCGCCTGACAAGAATGCAATAGCAGGAACAGCAGCGGGGACGGCTCGCAAGAGACAATTCACCGTTGCGTCCGCTACCTCTTCCACAGCTTCTTGTTTGGGGCAGGCCGATCCTGGAAGAACCATATTGGGCTTCAGTATCACTCCTTCCAGCATGACTCGTTGCGCAAACAGCTCGCTGAAGACAGTTCGCAGCACCTTGTCCGTCACTTCGCAACACTCGTCCAGCGTATGGTCGCCATCCATGAGCACTTCAGGCTCAACGACAGGGACGAGACCTGCTTCCTGGCAGAGTGCCGCATAGCGAGCCAGAGCATGAGCGTTGGCATGAATGCAACCCCAAGTAGGGATACCGTTAGAAATGGTGATGACTGCGCGCCATTTGGCGAACCGGGCGCCCATGCGAACGTATTCAGCAAGGCGGTCGCGCAATCCATCCAGGCCTTCTGTCGCTTTTTCACCGGGATGCGCTGCCAACTCCTTGGCGCCAGTATCCACCTTGATTCCAGGAATGATCCCGGCCTCGATGAGGACTTTGACAAACGGAGTGCCGTCGCTCTTCTGCTGACGGATCGTCTCGTCGCAGAGGATCGCCCCGCCGATGCATTCTCCTAGCCTTGGGGTGGTCACAATCAATTCGCGGTAGGCTCGTCGAGCCACGACGGTCTGCGGAATCCCCAAGCTGGCAAATCGTTTGTTGCAGGTCGGAGTGCTCTCGTCCATCGCAAGCAGGCCCTTATCGTCTGCAACAAGTATCTTTGCGGTATCTCTCAGCGCTTGCAATGTCATTTGTGCTTGCTTCGCCCCCGGTCCAGTCTGGATTCCTGAATTTCACCCATATACGCACAGATGCGTCCCGTTGATAAAGGGCTGTCAACGTTACTATTCATGACAATGCGCCGGGGAGTCCGGTCAAATGAGAACAGTGCTGATGCCGGCTCAACATTGTGAAAAAAGGTAGTTGCCAAGGCCTGGGAATTGACCGAGAGGTTACTAACTGCTCGCTCCATCGGCGGCGCGCAAGAACGCCGGAGGTGCAAAGTGCAAATTTTGGAAATCCTGCAGGTCGGCGGATGCATCTGACATGTAATGGCCAAATCTCACTCAGATGCGTTGGTGATCTTCGGCGTCACGGGCGATCTGGCCCACAAGATGATCTTCCCGGCACTCTATGCGATGGTGAAGCGACGCGTATTAAAGGTTCCAGTCATCGGCGTTGCCTTTCCAAAGTGGAGCATGGAGCGTTTGCACAAACGTGTGACGGACAGCATAAAGCAATCTGGCGGAATCGATGATAAACGCGCCCTTCAACATCTTCTCTCTCTACTCAAGTATGTGAGCGGGGATTACAAAGACAGCAATACCTTCTCAGCGATCAAAGAGGCGCTCGGTAAGGCGCGGCGTCCTGCATATTACCTTGCTATTCCGCCTTCGCTCTTCGAAACGGTGATTCGAGGGCTTGGCGCCGCGAAGTTGGCCGAGCATGCGCGTGTCATTGTCGAAAAGCCGTTCGGACGCGACCTGGTCTCTGCACGGGAGCTCAACCAGGCCGCGCATACAGTTTTCCCTGAAGACTCAATCTTCCGTATCGATCACTTCCTTGGAAAGGAAGCGATCATGAATATCCTTTACTTCCGCTTTGCGAATTCGTTTCTGGAGCCGATCTGGAACCGCAATTACGTGGCCGGCGTCCAGATAACCTTATCCGAAGATTTCGGTGTGGGGAAGCGCGGCGCGTTTTATGAAACCGCCGGCTGCCTGCGCGACGTGATCCAGAACCACCTCTTCCAAATCGTCGCATTGCTGGCGATGGAGCCGCCGGCGGGCAGGGACTTCGGAGCCGTGCACAACGAGAAGGCCAAGGTCTTCAAGGCCATGCGCCCACTAAGGCCCGATGACGTGGTGCGCGGCCAGTATGCCGGCTACCGCCTGGAGCCAGATGTCGCGATGCACTCCGACGTCGAGACCTTCTGCGCACTTCGGCTTTTCATCGATTCGTGGCGCTGGGATGGAGTGCCGTGGTATCTGCGCTCCGGCAAATTTTTGCCGGATACAGCGACCGAGATTCTGGTGGAGCTGAAGCCGCCGCCTCAGAAGCTATTCGCTGACGCAGAATCGTTGACCGGCCGGTCCAACTACGTTCGCTTCCGGCTCTCGCCCAACTCAGCCGTAGCCCTCGCGGCTCGCGTCAAGCTCGCGGGAAAGGATTTCGTTGGAGAGCAGCGAGAGCTCTACTTGTCAGATGAACGGCCAGGAGGGGAAACTCCCTACGAGCGGCTTTTGGGCGACGCCATGGCTGGCAACGGTGCGCTGTTCACGCGGGAAGACGCAGTGGAAGCCGCCTGGGCGGTGGTCGATCCCGTCCTCAAAACCCACCACCGGGTTCGTCCTTACAAGCGACACACTTGGGGTCCGAAAGAGGCTGATGCAATCATCGCTGCGGACGGCGGCTGGCATAACCCCAGCAACTCAGTCTTGTCAGGATAATAATCCGGAGCTGACATATTTGTCCTGTCCAATGAATCAGTAGAAAGGTGGCACGGAATTCCCGTTCTGTGGAGTTGATCAGCGTTGCCACAATATCTGCCCCGTTTCGAGCGGCACAGATGCGTTGGGATGATGGGGAATGATGCGCACAGTGTAGTCGCTCGCTGGACGAGTTGCGGTCACTTGAGCCGAATAGACGAACGTACCATGTAAATCTGCACGGGCTTCGGATGCGCTCATAACTTCGACAGCAGGCTTACCTTCCTCAACTGAGTCTGCGTAGAGTTCGACTTGCAGTTGGTCCTGAGTGAGGGCACCCGGAGAAACTTCGACCTGAAAGAAATGCTGACCGTCATGAGTCTTGATTTCCACCGGACCAAATCGCACTGTATTCCAATGCTGATCGATATCCTGCTGCCAATGGAGCAAAGTTACGCCAAGTGCGCTATCCCCGGCTGCACGCTCGCTGTAACCGGACGCAGCAGGCAAATAGTGATCTTCGGTATACTCGCGAATGGCTCGCGTAGCTGAGAACTCTGAAGTAAGCCTTGCCATGCTCTCGCGGACACGTCCCAACCATTTCAGCGGAAGGCCCTTTTCATTCCGTTCGTAGAACTCTGGAATGACTTCATTCTCCAATGCAGCATAAACGGCTTCAGCCTCTGCGCGATCCCAAGCAGCATCATCTCCATGCTCTTTGCCGTCACCGATCGCCCATCCCACTTCGGGGGAGTATGCCTCAGCCCACCATCCGTCCAACTCAGAAAGGTTCAACCCACCGTTGACGAGTACCTTCATTCCGCTTGTTCCGCAGGCCTCCCACGGGCGGCGCGGAGTATTGATCCACAGATCAATTCCGTGGACCATGTGTTGCGCCAGCATCATGTCGTAGTCGCTTAGAAAGACGACTCTCGAACGAACTTCCGGACGCCGGATGAAATCCTTCCACTTCTTGATCAATGCCTGTCCAGGCAAATCCTGAGGGTGTGCTCTGCCGGCAAGAATCAGTTGTACCGGCCGTTGTGGGTCGGAGAGAAGGCGTACCAGCCGCTCAGAATCAAGCAGGAGAAGATCAGGACGCTTATACGTCGCAAAGCGTCGCGCGAAACCCAGAGTCAGTGCATTTTCATCGAAGATGTTATTCGCAATCGATGGGTCTCCGCCTTCTGAAGCGAGCTGGCGGGCATACCGTTTACGCAGCCGGTCAACCAGTGTCTTTCGCTCCGTGGACCGCATCTGCCAGATCTGTTCGTCGGTGAGGTTCCGGATGTCATCTTCGACAGCGCGATCCCCGCGCCAGCGCTTTTTACCGCAAGTTGTGGTCCACAGCGCATCGGCCTCAACCGAATCCCAGGTCGGCACATGAATGCCATTGGTCACTGAGCCAATCGGGACCTCTGCCTGCGGCCAATGCGGAAAAAGCGGCTGGAATATCTGCCGGCTCACTTCTCCGTGAAGCTTGCTCACGCCATTCACACAGCCGCTGCCACGGAGAGCAAGATAGGCCATATTGAAGGGCTCTGCATTGTCGCTGGGGTTTTGCCTTCCGATCTTGAGCAGTTCGTCAAACGAGATGCGAAGTTCATCTTGCGCATAGTGGTCAAGATACTGCCGGATGAGTTGCGGGTCAAAGCGATCGAACCCAGCTGCAACCGCAGTGTGTGTCGTAAAGATATTTCCGGCCCGCGTAACTGCCAGAGCTAGATCGAACGGCTTTGCATGATCCTCCATATAGCAATGCGCCCTTTCGAGCACCGCAAACGCCGCATGGCCTTCATTGAGATGGCAGACTTCGGGTTGCAAACCAAGCGCGCGCAGCAAGCGCCATCCACCAATCCCAAGAATGATCTCCTGCTTCAGCCGCATCTCCGCATCGCCACCATAGAGTTCACTGGTGATTCCACGATGCGCTGCAGTATTGGCGAAGTCGTTCGTATCGAGCAGGTAAAGCTTTGTCCTTCCAACAGAGGCCTCCCAGCAGCGGAGCCAGATCAGCGCTCCTGACAGGTGGATCTGTATTCGCAGCCACTCACCATTTTTCTGCCGCAGCGGCCTGATGGGTAACTGGCCCGGATCATTCACAGGATAGAGCGCCTGCTGACGGCCTTCCGAATCGAAGTCCTGACGGAAATATCCTTGACCGTAGAGCAGCCCAACTCCCACGACGGGAACGCCCAGATCGCTTGCCGCCTTCATCTGATCCCCCGCCACATTTCCAAGCCCACCTGAATAGATGGGCAGTGCTTCGCTCAACATGAATTCCATGCTGAAGTAGGCGACCGTCGAGAGCGCTTTGTCTGGATGCTTGTGTTGAAACCATGCTTCTGAGCTGTATGTCTCTCGATTCCGGCGGAGGAAATCGTCGAGACGCTCGCGAAATGCTGGCTCTGACAGCGACGTGTTGATCTTGTCTTTCGAAACAGTCTGTAAAATGACCCAAGGATTCTGTGTGGCCGCCCAAAGATCTGCATCGAGGTCTTTCCACAGTTCATCCGCGGCATGGTTCCAGGACCAGTGCAGGTTAAGCGCCAACTCGGTCAGTGCGTCAACGCCCTCTTCATCGCGTAGATTCTTTACTGTCGCTGATTCGCTCAATCCATCCTCCTGTTGCACAGACAAAGAAGCAGAGGCCGTTGTGTATCCACTGGCCTCTGCCTTTTCGATACCCAGACCTCTAGCTATCAGTGAATAGCGCTTTGCTGGGATGGCCCTTTGCCAGCGGTGCAGGCGAAGTCGCTTCACTGAAATCAGCCGTCCACTGCCAGTTTCTGATCTCGGGCATATCCTCCAGGTTCTGGCGAATGTAGTCGTGGTGTTCATTCAGCTTCTTGTCGAACAGCGTAATTGCATCCGCCGCCTGCACGCGCAGCCTCGGAACATGTTTCAGTGCATCCAGTGCAAGTTGATAGCGGCTCATCTCGTTCAGCACGACCATGTCGAATGGAGTGGTCGTCGTGCCTTGATCCATGTAGCCATGGACATGAAAACGGCCCTCATTCGAGCGCCCATGAATCATGGTGTGAATGAGCCAGCGATTGTTGTGGAACGCAAAGATGACCGGCGCGTTCTCGGTGAAGAGCGCATTGAAAGACATTTCATCCATTCCATGCGGGTGTTTATCCGGATACATCAGTGTCATCAAGTCCACCACATTGACAACGCGCACCTTGATGCCGGGCACATACTTTTGCAGGAGCCAGGAGGCCGCGCAGATCTCAATCGTCGGTACATCTCCAGCGCAGGCCAACACAACATCAGGCTCTGTTCCTCCATCATTCGTGGCGAACTTCCAAATCGATGCACCACGCGAACAGTGTTCCAGCGCCTCGTCCATATTCAACCATTGGAGCTGAGGCTGCTTGCCACAGGTAACTATGTTGACATAATTGCGGCTGCGCAGGCAATGATCGAAGACGCTCAACAGGCAATTGCTGTCTGGCGGATAATACACGCGGATGGTATCGCTTCTGCGCGCCAAAGCGTTGTCAACGAAACCTGTGGCCTGGTGGCTGAATCCGTTGTGATCGTTGCGCCATGCATGGCTTGTGAGCAGAACATTCAACGATGCGATCGGTTTGCGCCAGGCATACTCGTGGCATTGTTCCAGCCACTTGGCGTGTTGCGTCACCATTGAATCGACGACCTGAGCAAAGGCCTCATAAGAAGACCACATGCCATGCCGGCCCGTAAGCAGGTATCCTTCAAGCCATCCCTCGCAAAGGTGTTCGCTCAATACCTCCAACACGCGGCCATCCGGTCCGAGTTCGTCATCGATAGAGACAAGTTCGGCCATCGAGCAGCGCTTGGTTGCCTCGAAAATTGAGTTCAACCGATTGGAATTTGTTTCGTCGGGGCAGAACACGCGGAAGTTCGTAAGATTCATCTTGAAGATGTCTCGAAAGAAATCTCCCAGTTTGCGCGGAGCCTCGGCCAGAACCTGACCCGGGCCCGGGATCTCGAGCGCGTAATCCGTAAAGTCGGGCAGAGCTAGGGTGATCAACTCGCGCCCGCCATTCACATGGGGATTACCGCCCATGCGACGATTGCCAGAGGGCGCGAGTGCCGCCAGTTCCTGAATGAATTTGCCATTGTCGTCGAAGAGTTCCTGTGGCTTGTAGCTGCGCATCCATGCTTCAAGGATCTTGAGATGTTCGGGGTTCTCGCGTACGGTCGCGAGCGGCACCTGATGAGCGCGGAAAGTGCCTTCAATCGGGATCCCATCCACTTCCTTGGGGCAGGTCCATCCCTTCGGTGTGCGAAAGATGATCATTGGCCAGACAGGCTGTTTCTTGAATCCGCTCGTGCGGGCTTCCTTTTGAATTGCTCGAATCTCGGCGTAGCAATCATCCAAGGCTGCGGCCAGAAGTTGGTGCACGACCTCGGAGTCGTCTCCCTCCACAAAGTAAGGCTTATAACCGCGCCCGCTGTAAAGAGCCTTCAGATCCGCATCGCTGGTGCGCCCCTGAGCTGTCGGCCCTGAGATCTTGTACCCGTTGAGATGCAGTATCGGCAGTACCGCCCCGTCTCGTATGGGATTGAGGAAGTTGACCGACTTCCAGCTTCCTTCCAAGGGGCAAGTCTCGGATTCGCCGTCACCGATGACACAGGCAACGATAAGATCTGGATTGTCGAATGCAGCGCCAAATGCGTGAACCAGCGAGTAGCCAAGCTCGCCGCCTTCATGCAGAGAATTCGGAACATGCGGCCCGCAATGGCTGGGAACCCCGCCGGGCGTCGAGAACTTGCGAAACATAAGTCGCAAGCCATCCTCGTTCAAAGTGATTTCGGGGTGAACCTCGGTGTATGTGCCTTCCAAGTACGAGCAGGCATTAAGCGAGGGGCCTCCGTGTCCCGGTCCGGAAATGTAAATGATGTCCGCATTATGCTCTTTGATGAGCCGGTTCAGATGAATGTAGATGAGGTTTTGTCCAGGCGAAGTTCCCCAGTGTCCGAGCAGCCGCGGCTTTATCTGTTCTGCTTTAAGAGGCTCTCGCAGCATGGGATTTTCAAAGAGGTAGATCTGGCCGATGCACAGATAGTTCGCCGCCCGCCAGTAACGATTCATCTTGTCGAGCATATCCGGCGAAAGCGGCCCTTTGGGTACCGGAGCTTGTGCTTCAACTTTGCCATTTGCCGCAATTGCGGTTGACAAAGCTACATCAAAGATAAACCCGGAAGAGTTACCGGCCTGATCTAAGTTATTCCCCACTGATTGTGGGATGCCATCCTGAGCGGAGTTGATTGGGAGTTCCTTGGTGGTCATCTTGAAGGTTCCTCTCTATTTTTCCGCAACTGGTAACAGCGCGGCGTGAACTTTGAGAAATTGTTTGGTTCGGATCTTCCGGCGAAGGGTTTCTCACATCATTTCGCCAGCAGCTTTTTAATCGCTTGCAGTTCGAGACGCCGCTTTGCGGTTATCTTGGGGTTCACTATCTTGAGTCCCTCCAGCGTATCAAGGACGATTTGGGAGACCATCAGCCGTGCGTTCTCCTTGTCGTCGGCGGGGACGATGTACCACGGCGCATGACGAGTGCTCGTCGCTTGAAAGCAATCCTCATAGGCCTTCATGTACTGCTTCCAGTATTTCCTCTCGTGAAAGTCGGAGGTGCTGAACTTCCAGTTCTTATCTGGTTCATCGATGCGCTCAAGAAATCGCTTTCGTTGCTCTTCGTAAGAGAGATGGAGAAATATCTTCACAATCCGTGTGCCATTCCTATGAAGGTGCTTCTCCAGGTCTACGATGGAGCCATACCTCTGCTCCCAAATGTTCTTCTCGTCGCGCAACTCCTCGGGAAGCCCCTGGCTACGGAGAATCTCCGGATGCACTCGAACGACTAGCACCTCCTCGTAATAGGAACGATTGAAGATGCCGATGCGTCCGCGCTCGGGAAGGCGGCACGTAGTGCGCCAGAGAAAATCATGTTCGAGTTCTTCCGTGCTCGGTTGTTTGAAACTGAAGACCTCGCAGCCCTCCGGATTGACGCCGGACATCACGTGCCGGATGGCGCCGTCCTTGCCAGCGCCGTCCATGCCCTGGAAGATGAGCAGAAACGCATAGCGGTGGGACGCGTAATGAAGCTGCTGCAGCGCACTCAGCTTCTCCATGTGTTGGTGCAGAAGTTCCTTGTACTGCTTATTCGACTTGCAATAGGGAGAGATAGTCGTCGGCCATTTACTGAGGTCGACCTTTTTGCCTGGCGGCGCACGGTAGGTCTTAGAATCGATAGTCATCCTGTCCCTTCGGTGCTACGTGGGCTTCCACCAGGCGCTTATCCAGGAAAGGCGTGGGAACTCGCTGCACAGGCATTGAAGAAGACTCATTGGAGCCTTTTGGATTCCCAAAAAAGTGGGCGCATTCACCCAGTAATCCGTCCAGGTATTCCCGACCGGCTCCTGCAAGAAGTATCAGTTCACATAGACGCGGATGCTGTGCTGTTTTGCTCAGAAATGGCGGAGCGGCCACTCACCTGGAGGTTGTGCAGAGGACCGTTTGCGAAGCTGAGGCCCGTTGGGGCAAGTACGCAGAGTTGCAACCGCGCGGACAAGACTTCCCGTTTCGAACTGGCCTAAATCCCATCTCTGCTGTGATGCAGATCTATTCTGAGATTGGCCCAGGAAATGGACTTCACCCAACGGGTGGGATCAGCATTGTGCGGCCGTGCAACCAGTCTCCGGCTTTCACATCTAAGTCGCCGAGATGCCAGGAAGCCTCGTCCATGATCAAGCCTTCCAGGCGCCCAATCTCGCCGTCTGTGGCCCAAATCTCATAATCAAGTAAGCCCCGGGCGCTGCGGAGATGCGGGTCCTTTTTGGTGTGGACAGGGTATTTCCTTCCGGTCGGAATTAAAGCTTCGCCCTCCAAGTGGGTGGATACCCACTAGGCCATCTTCCCCCAGTATTCCTCCATCGCAATTTCTTGCTGGCGAGAATCCATTGAGTGGTCTGACAAATTCTTTATGCCAGTCTCAAGCTTGGCTGGCGCTAACAGGTCCCCGTCTGTTCATAAACCCATACCTTTTCGCACATCTGGATTGACCGAATCGGCTATTCATTTGATTGGATTTACGAGGCGGGTTTAGGAACCCCTTGTCACACATGGTGAAAAGGGGTCCGATCAGGCGGTTTTCTCGAGAAGTTGAGGCGGGCGCTCGCTGAGTACACGCCGAACGGTGGCTGTCGAGATGCGATGGCCTTTGGCGACCTGGCGCAAGCTCTGGCCATGCTGGCGGTCGCGTACGATCGCGGCATGGTCAAGCACCAGCGGATTACGGCCGATGTGCTGGCCTTCGAGCTTTGCACGCC
>Ga0224555_1001179_pt1 | contig 37607 bp, 35 predicted proteins | sample 714S23034metaG_FD_180687 | JGI IMG/M metagenome (GOLD analysis project Ga0224555, IMG submission 180687) | Peat soil microbial communities from Stordalen Mire, Sweden - 717 S2 30-34 | ecosystem: Environmental > Terrestrial > Soil > Wetlands > Peat | place: Sweden: Norrbotten County, Stordalen... | reverse complement strand
GGATCAGTGCGGGGGGGGGGCACCTGCCCTTGGGAACCTGGGCCACCCGCCCGCGAGGATGGGGGGCGCCCGGCGTGTCAGGACGGGCGCGTGGTCTCCGGCCCGACCGAATCCTTCTGTGTCCTCCGGTCCGCCTCAGCAAAGGCATCCCAAACATCCACCAGGTGAGCCCCTCGACTCTCGAGCTCGCGAGCCAATTTATCTTTGCCCATTGCCTCCGGAGTTGACCAGTCGGCCTTCACCGCCGGCATGTCCGGCATGACCAACTTTGCCGTGTACACCTCGTCTCCTACCTTCTTTATCCAAATCGCCACGTCGCGCTCCTTCTCCAAAGCTCCTAATCTTCCGGCGGCGGCGGTTCCATCGGGGCAGGTGACCCATTCATCAGGGTATCAAGGACTGTGCCCCGTTCAACGCGGCTTTATCGCGATGAGCGGGCCTTCGGACACGGCCGCGGCGGGATTACGATAGCACCATGCCTTATGGCCTGAAGCGATTCCAGAGAGCGGAAGCTCTTCACTTCATCACGTTCAGTTGCTTTGGCCGTCTTCCGCTGCTTGAGACGCCGGAACCCAAGGAGACGTTCGAGACCGTTCTCGAACAGACCCGGGCACGTCATCAAGCCAGGGTCTACGCTTATGTGCTGATGCCCGAACATATTCACTTACTGATGAACGAGCCGACCTCGATCCTCGTGGCACAGTTTCTGAAGGCGCTCAAGCAGATCACTTCCCGCAAGCTGCGAGGCGATCACCGGCAGTTCTGGCAACCCCGTTATTTTGACGCGAACATCCGTGGCGAAAGAGCGCGGTCCGAAGTGATTCGATATATCCATCGGAATCCGGTGAAGCGGGGACTTGTCGAATCGCCTGGGGGGTATCGATGGAGCAGCTTCGGTCACTACGCCACCGGAATTCGAGGGGTGGTCGAAATCGAGTCGGAATGGACGGCGAGACGCCGCGGCCCACTCATCGCGATAAAACTGCGATGAATGGGGCACAGATTTACCTCTCTGGGAGGGTTGGTGGATGGAGGATCGGTAAGTGGGGCGCCTGCCTCGGGGTCGGGGAGTGCCCCTTTCCTACTTCTCGGCTAGGGCGGTCTGGGTTTGTTGGGGGTTCATCCGCCGCAACAGCACCGGAAGCCCAAACGCCGCGCCCAGAACGATGGCCGTCGAGACCAGGTCGTTGCGATAAAACGGGATGGCCGCCATGTAGCAGACGCCGAGGCCGGCCAGAGAGGGCGCATACAATCCGCCCACCATCCACACCGCGTAGTTCGAAACCACAAAGAACGAGGTCGGGCCCAGCAGTCCCGCCGCCGCCACGCGTACAAAATTGGTCCGCGCGTGCAGCAGAATCTGTCCCAGCACCATGGCAGCCACGTACCAGGTCCAGGTGGTCGCATACCATTGCCACCGGAAGCTGTAGTGGTAAACATAAACGGTGAGGAAGTAGTCGGTAGCCGCCAGCGTGAGCAGCGGAATCACCATCTCCCGCCACGGACGCCGGGCTCCAAAATACAAGAGCGCCCCGCCAACCGCCGTGAAGTTCATCCATCCCGCATGGGGCAAAACACGGCTTAGAACCGCAACCAGCAGCAGCAAATAAGCGATCATCAGAACCACATCCTCTTCAATTTTGGGATCTTCTTCCGGTTTCAGGGAAAGCGCTCGCGCAATAACCGGTGTCTATCAGAAGCACTCCCTTCATTCTGCGGTCCACGCGCCCTCCGGTCAACCAAAACTCTTTCATCATGCCAACAATTCTTTCAATGTGGAACAAAATGCGCCGATCCCGCTCTCCTCAATGCTGTTCGCGGCCGCCCATCGCTTCGCCGGCATCGTCCCAGCCATCAATGATGTACACCCAGCCGCTGAGCGGCGACCGGGCCGCGGCGCTCTGCCCCGCGTGGCCAGCGCTCCGCGCCAGAAATGAGTAGTTGAATCGCAAATCCGAGAACTCGACCGTGGTCCAATGCCGATTTGGCCCAGGTTCCGGCGCAGCCATCCCCGGTACCGGCTCCGGACCGGTGTCGCTGACCACGGCCCAGGTTCCCCAATCAAGATATACGCGCCCGAGCAGCGTCTGTTTCGCGGCCTCCACCGCCGGCGTATCCGCGGGCTTGTAGAGCACGTCCCGCTGCGAGTCGCTGCGGATCGAATCGAGCGCGTCGGGGTTCCAGGTATTGACCTCCGCCGTCTGGTAGAAGTCCTTTGTCTCGAGGATCGCGTGCCAGCGGTATGGATTGAACGTATAAGGTTCGAGCGCGACGCGCAGGACCGGCTCAGACGCCACCTGCGTGTGATCGATCATTGCCACGCCCTCGGCATGCTCCACCCAGCGCCAACCCCACAACGCGACCATGCCGGCCAGCGCAAAGATCGCCCATCCCCGGCCGCGAAACAGCTGCCGCCGCGCGCCGATCTCACTATCCGCGAGCCCCAGCAGCCAGGGCATGATGAAGGCCACGGCGAAGAGAGCCCACAGCACCGGCTCGCCGATGAAGACGATGCTGCCAGCGTACCAGCGCGGATTGAAGGGAAAAAACGGACGCAGGCCGTAGTTGTTGGTCCAGTCGAGCAGCAGATGGCTGAGCGCCGCTATCAGCGCGGTCAGGTAGAGCCAGCCCCAATGCACTGCCGGTGGCGCATTTGATTTCTGGACCGGGTTCCCGCCTCTGCGCCGCCTGCGCGCCTCGCGCCAGCGATGAAGCAGCCACACCGCGCCCACCACCACCGCGGCCACCAACGGCGCGCCGATCAGCGTATGCGTAATGCCGCGATGATGCTTCAGTTCCTCCACCGGCCCGGCGAAGGACCACAACATGTCGAGGTCCGCCGCCTCGGCAGCCAGCACCGCGGCCAGGGTTGCGTAAGCTGTCTTGCGGTTCAACCCCGCGCGGCCGATGCATCCGCCGGTCAGGAAATGAGTAAGAGGCTCCATGAATGCACTGTCCTCTTTTTGAGAATGACACACGGCCCCCGGCGGCGCGGGGTGAAATTGCGGCTCGGCTGACAGCGACAGGTGTGTCCCTGAACCTTTCAGCAGGCCGCCGCGCTCACCTACAATCATGGATTGGCAATTGCTTGAGCTGAGAATGGGGGCCTATGAGCCAGGTGCGAATCATGCGGATGAAAAGGACGGCATTGACCATGCAGACATTGATAGTGGTGGGCGCGGTTGCGCTTGCAACCGGTACGGCCAGGGCGCAGAAATCCGGCGCAGGCCTGGGGCCCGACAATCCTTTTTATGCGGCCAGCACGCTGCCGTTTCATGCGCCGCCCTTCGACAGGATCAAGGACAGCGACTACCAGCCGGCCATCGACGCGGGCATGGCGCGGCAGATCGTTGAAGTGGAGGCGATCGCCGACAACCCCGCTGCCCCGACATTTGAAAACACGCTGGCCGCGCTGGAAAAATCGGGCCAGTTGCTCAGCCGCGTGCTGCAGGTATTCAACTGCGTCACCGGCGCCAACACCAATGACGCGTTGCAGAAGGTGCAGGACTATGAGGCTCCCCGGCTGGCCGCGCACCAGGATGCGATTTACCTCAACGCCAAACTCTACGCGCGCGTGAAAGCGATCTACGACCAGCGCGCCTCGCTTCATCTGGATGCCGAATCGCTGCGGCTGGTGGAGTACGACTACCAGCAGTTTGTGAAAGCCGGCGCCAACCTCTCCGACGCCGACAAGGCAAAGCTGAAGAAGATCAACGAAGAGGAATCGACGCTCGAAAACGACTTCATCACCAAGCTACTGGCCGCTTCAAAAGCGGGCGCGTACTCGACCACCGATCCGGCGGCTCTGGGCGGGCTGAGCGAGGCGCAGTTGGCCGCGGCCGCTCAGGCAGCCCAGGGCCGCAAGCAGCAAGGCTGGCTGATTCCGCTGCAGAACACCACGCAGCAACCCGACTTGACCCTGCTGAGCAATCGCGAAACGCGTCGGGCGCTGTTTGAGCACTCGTGGAATCGCGCCGAGCGCGGCGACGGCAACGATACGCGCTCTACCATTGCGCGCCTGGTGCAGCTTCGCGCGCAGAAGGCGGCGCTGATCGGCTTTCCCAACTACGCGGCGTGGACGCTGACCGACCAGATGGCTAAGACACCCGAGGCCGCACTTCACTTTGTGGACGCGCTGGTGCCCGCGGCCACCGCAAAGGCAGCCAGCGAAGCCAAGGGGATTCAGGAAGCGATCGACGCCCAGCATGGCGGCTTCACGGTTGAGCCGTGGGACTGGAACTTCTATGCCGAGCAGGTCCGCAAAGCGAAGTTCAACCTGGATGAGGCGCAGGTAAAACCCTACTTCGAGCTGAATAACGTGCTCCAGAACGGCGTCTTTTATGCGGCGCACCAGCTTTACGGCCTCACCTTCAAAGAGCGCCACGACATTCCCGTATACCAGGCGGACGTGCGTGTCTTTGAGGTCTTCGACGCCGATTCAAAGCCGCTCGCGCTCTTCTACTGCGACTACTTCAAGCGCGATAACAAGAACGGCGGAGCGTGGATGGACAACATGGTGGGCCAGTCGAAGCTGCTGGGCACGCTGCCCGTGGTTTACAACGTGGCCAACTTTGAAAAGCCGGCCCCTGGCCAGCCGGCCCTCATCGACTTTGAGGATGTAACCGCCATGTTTCACGAGTTCGGCCATGCGCTGCACGGCATGTTTGCGGCCACCGAGTATCCGAGCCTATCCGGCACGCAGACTCCGCGCGACTTCGTCGAGTTCCCCTCGCAATTCAACGAGCATTGGGCCAGTTACCCCGAGGTCTTTGACCACTTCGCCCGCAACTACAAGACCGGCGAGCCCATGCCCGCCGAGCTTGCGGCCAAGCTGAAGAAGGCCGCGACATTCAACCAGGGTTATTTGCTTACGGAGATACTGGCGGCCGCGGAGCTCGATTTGCAATGGCATTCGCTCCCGGCCGGCGCGCCGCTCCAGAACCCCGACACATTCGAGACCGAGGCGCTCGCCAGGACGCATCTGGCGCTCAGCTACGTGCCGTCCCGTTACCGCTCCAGCTACTTCCTGCACATCTGGGCCAACGGCTACTCGGCCGGCTACTACGCCTACCTGTGGACCGAGATGCTGGACGACGATGCATTCCAGTGGTTCGAGGACCACGGCGGCCTGACCCGCGCCAACGGCGACCGCTTCCGCACGATGGTGCTGTCGCGCGGCAACACCGAGGATCTCGAAAGGATGTACTCAACCTGGCTGGGCGCGGAGCCGAGCATCGAGCCGATGCTGAAGTTTCGCGGGCTGAAGGGGGAGTAAGCGCGGTTAGCTCCGCTCGCTATAATCCTTAGCTATGACCGAGCCGGACGCCGCGCACAGGATCGAGAAGCTGCGGGACGAACTCCGCCGCCACGAGCACCTCTACCACGTTCTCGACGCGCCTGAAATTTCCGACGCCGAATACGACGCGCTGATGAACGAGCTCAAGCGCCTTGAAGCCGCGCACCCGGAGCTGCTGACGCCGGACTCGCCCAGCCAGCGCGTGGGCGGCAAGCCGGCCGAGGGTTTCAAGAAGGCGCAGCACTCGCGGCCCATGCTCTCGCTGGACAATGCTTACTCCGCCGAGGAGCTGGCCGACTGGGACCGCCGGGTGCGCGAGCTGGCCGGGAACCTTCCCGTCGAATACACGGCCGAACTCAAGCTTGACGGCTTGAGCGTGGCGCTCGCTTACACGCCGGCTCCTGACGGAGGCGCGCGGCTTTCGACGGGCCTGACGCGCGGCGACGGCCAGGTCGGCGAAGACGTTACCTCGAACATCCGCACCATCCGCAGCGTTCCGCTTAGTCTCCCCGCTGCTCTACTCCAAAAGGCAGGAGTGCCAGCGGCACTTGAAGTGCGCGGAGAGGTGGTCATGCCCGAGGCCGCCTTTCTGCGCATGAATGAGGAGCGCGAGCAGCAGGGCCTGGCGCCGGCGGTGAATCCGCGCAATGCCGCGGCCGGCACGCTGCGCACGCTCGAGCCGAGCATCGTCGCCAATCGGCGGCTGGTTTTCTACGCTTACTTTCTGCTGGTTGAAGGCGAGTACTGGCCTCAGGGCCAGACCGCAACGCTCGACGCGCTGACCGCGCTCGGGTTTCGCGTGAATCCGCATCGCGTCCGCGTCGATTCGGTCGACGGCATGGTGAAGTTCATCGACAACGCGGAGAAAAAACGCGCCACTCTCGGCTACGAGATCGACGGCGTGGTGCTGAAGGTGGATTCGCACGCCACGCAGCAGCGGCTCGGCTACACCGGGCGCGCGCCGCGCTGGGCGATCGCCTACAAATTCACCGCCAAGTCGGGCGTGACCCAGGTCCGCGACATCATCATCAGCGTGGGACGAACCGGTAAACTCACTCCCACGGCCGATCTGACGCCGGTCTTTATTGGTGGAACCACGGTGGGCCGCGCAACCTTGCACAATGCGGATTTCATCGAACGCCTGGGGCTCAAGATCGGCGATTGGGTGAAGGTGGAGCGCGGCGGCGATGTGATTCCCAAGGTTGCTGCCGTGGTTGAGGACGCAGAACATCCGCGCGGGAAACTTCGTTTCGTCTTTCCTTTGGTTTGCCCTGAGTGCAAGAACCCTGTCGTCCGCGCCGAGGACGAGGTGGACTACCGCTGCGTAAATGCAGACTGCCCCGCCAAGCTGCGCGAGACCCTGCTCCACTTTGGCGCGCGCGGCGTGATGAACATCGAGGGGTTGGGCGAAGCCGCGGTGCAGCAACTGCTGGAGCGCGGCATGGTGAAAAGCGTCGCCGATCTCTACTCCCTCACCGAGGAGCAGTTGGTCGGCCTGGAGCGCTTCGCTGAGAAGTCGGCGCGCACCCTGCTTGCGGAGATCGAGCGCTCAAAGAAAGCCGGCCTCGCGCGCGTGCTGATGGGACTCGGGATCCGGTTTGTGGGTGAGCGTACGGCGGAGCTGCTGGGAGCGGAGTTCGGATCAATGGACGCTCTCATGGCGGCTACTGCCGAAAAGTTGGAGCGCGTGGAAGAAGTGGGCCCGCGCATTTCAGAGTCGATAATGGAGTTCTTCTCGCGGGCCGCCAACCGCGAACTGGTTCAGCGCCTCAAAGATGCCGGCGTGGACATGACGGCGGAGAAGAAACAGCGCTCCGCGCAGTTGGCGGGATTGACGTTTGTGCTGACCGGCACGCTGCCCACGCTAACCCGCGAAGAAGCGAAGCAGAGGATCGAAGCCGCGGGCGGCAAGACCGCCGGCTCAGTGAGCAAGAAAACCAGCTACGTGGTGGCGGGCGAAGAAGCCGGCTCAAAGCTCGACAAGGCTCGCGAACTCAACATTACTGTGCTCGATGAGGTTGGGCTGCTGGCGCTGCTTCAAGCTCCATCGCCGCCGGAATAAGCACTTTCCCGGGGTTTTTGTGCCTCTGTTTCGGGAGCAAATCAATGCCAGCCCCTCTCCTCTTTGACGGCGTGTAACCAATGCTATATGTTGCACTTATAGGGGGGCACGTTTCGGAGCGACATTTCATACGGGTCCAGTTTAGGTTCAATAAGCAGGCTCTGAAATTGCATGCAATGCGGTCCCGAATTCTGGGTAATTTCCGGTCGGGCGGTGATACGCCCGCAATGGGCGCCCGCATGCGGCTTATTGCTTCGGCACGACGATATGGGTTGCACCCGCTATGCAGGCGGCTTGCATATGATCCTGTTCAAAGGGCTCTAAAGGGCAGACTTCGAAGTCGCCGTAGACAGTCCATCCGCCCTGTTCAGGCAGACCTTTGGGAAAGGTGAAATGGAGTTCGGGAGCCTCACTGTCAAGAGTCGGGCTATCGTTCCTGAAGCCGTATCGATTGCTATAGATGCCATAAAGGTGGTGAGTCCCTATGGGCCAAAGCCTTGTGGAGGGAGTGCCATTGCCAGCAGAAAGTCTGCCATGGATGCGTAAACAGCCTGAGGCGATTTCAGGAGTCTTGCACGGCTTTTGGCGATAGGTTTCATTGGCCAATGCTTGCGCAGAAGCGAGTATGATCAAAAGAGTGAGTCGTCGAAACATATCCGACACTTTACACCCATTTGCAACGGATGTGGCTTTGACTTACTTTGACGCTTGAGCATCCACTTGTCTTGTTCCGAGTGTGTTGTCACCAATCCGGAAACAACTAAACGCTCAGACAAAAACTTGGGGCCAACTTGGATCCAATTACCGCCGAAAACCATGCATTTGGGTCCACCTAGACGTACTACCAACCTAAATGAATCAACAAGTTAGCACATCGTTTGCTGGTTCGGGAGCTCGCTTTGCCGTTTGCAATCCACGGCAGCAGCGCGAGAATGGCCAGCAACGAATCGAAACCCACGGCAGCCATCCTTCAGGCTGACCGGGTCACGCCTGCGAGCGGCGCCGCGCCTGAATATCCGGCCTTCGTTCGGCCGCGCGCAGTTCCCGCTCCCGTTCCCGTTCCCAAGCCTCGGCCCGCCAGTTGCGCGACGCGTAGTGCGGTGGCTCATCGAGCGGCGGGGCTAGCTCGACGCGCTCCGGCCTTCCCGGCATGGTTACCAGTTCCGGCTGTGTCTTGTGCGCGGGCTGGGGCGATTCCGGCGCGGGAGACGCCACCAGCCGCACCGATCCCTCCGGCTCAGCAGGACTCACGTGCTCGTAGGCCGCGCTCGAGGTCAGGCTGGTGTCTGTCGCCGCCGCCGTCGCCCCCTCGCCCGCCTCGGTACGCTGGCCGCGAACCGCAATTGCCTTGGCCATGAATTCGTCCACCAGCTTGTGCAGGCAGGTTTGTCCGCACAGATGCTTCGACCCCGGACGCAGCCGGTTTCGCGAGTTCCACCCCGACACCCGCAGTTCCCCACCCTGCTCATGAGCCACAAACCAGTGGTTGGTCTGCTTCTTTTCCGTTGCGCAGATGTCGCACGATATTGCCTGCCGGATCACCGTAATTCTCCCACTCCGCACAGCATTCCGCGGCACAAGGCAACCCTCGCATTGCCGCTACTCCCCGACGCCTGGGCCGCGCCCGCCACGTTGAATGCCGCTCCCAACACGGTGAGAGTTTCTGCGGAATCGCCTTCCCCTATTTCATCGCCCAATGCCGCCGAATCAGTGAGGCGAATGAGAATTGAATCCTGACATGATTCAAAACCGAACAAAACCTGCCGAAACCGTCCTGAATCGGAACACGCTCCCTTATCCAGCAAGAATCCTGCGCAGAAACGAAAAGGAGCGCGGCCATCGCCTCGCTCCTTCGTTCAAATAAAATCAGTTCAAAACCGTTTAGTCGTTTACGGTTGCCCCGGTGTCATTCACGCGGCGCAAAGTAACCCTTGCGTCCCAGCACCTGGTAGCGCCGGTCGTGGCAATAGAGATAAATGGTTCGATAAGCGCCATTGGCCTTGAAATCGGCCGGCGTGTAAGTGAGCTCGTACTGGCTGCGCAGCTCCTCCTCAATGCTTTGGAAGCTGGTCGACATGTCTTCCACCGAATTCGGAAAGAAAACTTCACCGCCGGTTTGTTCGGCCAGTTCCTGCATCACCTTGTCGCCTTCGCCGCGGCTGGGCGTCCAGTTGGTGCTGATCGCGTAAATGATGGTCTCAGCCCGCTGGCACTCCTTGATGGCCTCGTCAAGATAAACGCGGCTCTGGTTGTCTTCGCCGTCGGAGATCAAGATCATGGCCTTGCGCACTGGCTCCGGACCGCGCTCGGGGAGAAGCTTGTCGCGGCAGGCCGTGAACACCGCGTCAAACAGCGCCGTGCCGCCGCCCGACCTCAACTTGTCCACGCCGGTCTCCAGGCCGTCCAGGTCGTTGGTCCAGTCCTTGGTCACCGTCGGCGTGACGTCGAATCCCATCACAAATGCGCGGTCGGGCTTGGTCTTCAGCACCTGGAGCAGAAACTCGATGGCCGATTGCTGCTCGAACTGGAAGCGGGAATGAATCGATGTGCTGGTGTCGAGGAGCAGGCCCACGCGCAGCGGCAGATTGATCTGCTGATGAAACGAAGTCACCTTCGCTGGCGCCTTCTGGTCGTCAAGCAACGCAAAGTCGCTTTGCTGCAGGTTGGGAATATAGTGCCCGTGCTTGTCGGTCACCGTAAAAATCAGGTTGACCTCGTTGACGACGATCTTGATGGGCTTCGCTGCGGAATCGCCCTGCTGCCCGGCGGGCTGCGCCGCCTGTGAAGCGGCTGGAGCTTGCGCGGGCTGCGCCTTGGAAGGCGGCGCGGACTGGGCCGGCGCGGATGGGGCCGGCTGCTGGGAAAACGCCGCGGCTGCCAAAATGAGCGCCAACGGCGCAAAGTAAAAGAGATTTCGTTTCATAGCTTCCTTATTTTAACAATTGCGCCCGCGCCTCGGCATCCCGGCCGGTTTCTTCGCTTCAGGCGCTTCGGTTCCCTTCCAGCCGGTTCAGGAACGCTTCCAGTTCCTGGGGCAGCGGCGCCTCCAGAACCAGCGGCTTGCCGGTCGACGGATGCTCGAATTCGAGGCGCGCCGCATGCAGAAAATTCCGCCCCAGCCTCACCCTTTCCGGGTCCGCCTTCCGCCGCGCGGCCTTTGACTGTGCGGCCTGCGCAGCCACCTGGTCCGTCACCTGGCCCGCGCCGCCATAAAGCGTGTCACCCACCACCGGGTGCCCGAGCGACGCCATGTGCACGCGAATCTGATGCGTGCGCCCGGTCTCGATGCGCACCCGAACCAGGGTGAATTTCCCAAATCGCGTTGCCAGACGGCGCACGACCTCATAGTGAGAGACAGCCGAACGCGCATTTTCGTTAGGCTGGGTGGTCATGCGCGTGCGCCGGATCGGGTCGCGGCTTACTCCCGCGTTGATTGTGCCTTTCGCCCGCTCCATTTCGCCTTCAACCAGCGCGATATACGTCTTCTTGATGCGCCGGCCGGCAAACATCGCGCCCAGCGCCGCGTGCGCGCGATCGTTCTTGGCCACCACGATCAGGCCGCTGGTCGACTTGTCCAGCCGGTGCACGATTCCCGGCCGCAGTTCCCCGCCGGTGGCAGAGAGCGTCTTGAACCGGTAGAGCAGCGCGTTCACCAGCGTTCCGCGGCTGCGCGCGTCCTCGTTCTGTCCCGATCCCGAGTGCACCATCATCCCCGCCGGCTTGTTCACCACTGCCAGGTCCGCGTCCTCGTACACCACGTCCAGCGGGATCGCTTCAGCCGTGGCTTTGAGCGGCGCGGGATGCGGTTCGCCGGTGACCGTGATGCGTTCGCCGCCGCGCAGCTTGAACGAGGCTTTCTGCGCCGTATCGCCTACCAGCACGTCGCCCTGGCCGATGAGCAGTTGCACGCGGGAACGGCTCACGACTTCCTGCTGGCCAGCAAGAAACTGGACAAGAAATTGGTCCAGCCGCTGCCCGCGCGCCTCCGCGGGAACATCGAATGCCCGAATCTCACTCATGCGCCGCCTCGTCTATCGCCTCGTCGTTGCTATTTGCGATAGCTGAACCTTCAACATCCTCAGCAGAATCCGGGCGCCCTACCCTTTCCGCGGCTTTTTGCGGAAACGGTGGGACGTTGCGATCCTCATACACGCCCTGGCGCTCTCTCAGCACCAGCGCGCCGATCAATACGAGCAATACCGCCGCAATCTGCGGCCCGTCGAGCGCACCATGCAGAATGGCGCCACGGCCTTCGGAGGCACGCCACAACTCCGTCATGTAGATCGCCACACCCGTTCCCATCAGCCCCAGTCCAGCGACATCGCCCTGACGACGCCGCACCGGCAGCCACAGCAAAAGAAAGATCGAGAGCGCCAGGAACTCGAGCGCCGCGTAAGCTTGCGCTGGATGCAGCGGAATTCCCAGCGGCGTGCCGCTCCACAGCGCGGCCAGCGGGCTGGTATACGTTACTGCCCATGGCACATGCGGCCCGGCTTCGATTCCATAGCCAGATCCGGCCAGCAGCGCGCCCAGTTGTTCAAAGGCCAGGCCGAGGGCCAGCGGCGCGGCCAGCGTATCGGCCGTGGCCAGAAGCGGCAGCCTGCGCCGGCGCGCATACATCAGAGCCACTCCCGCACCGGCCAGCGCGCCCACGCCCGCCAGCAGCGGATGATGAATCATTGCCAGGCCGAACATCCATCCCGGATGCCGGCGCAACTCGCTCCAGTTTGCCGCGATCAGAAGCAAACGCTGGGCAGCCAGGGCCGCAACGAGCGCCAGCACGCACAAGTTCCACACCTGGCCCGGATTCACGCCGGCAATGCGCGCGGTGCGCTGGGCCAGAAACAGCCCTGCCACCACCCCCAGCGCCGCAAGCGCGCCATAGGCTGGAATCAGTAGAGATCCGATATGAAAGAGGACTGGATGCACCTGAGCCAGAATACCTCTCAGGGCTTGCGGGCGTATCTGCCTATGCGGACGCGCGAAGCGCCGCCATAAGCCGACACTCCCTCAAAAAGTAGAAATCCGACCCACTGGGCCGTGGGCAATGCGCTGGTGAACCCGTCCTAAGACGGTGGAGCTCTCCGCGGTTCATTAGGCATTCCGGACTGGCGGACACGGCACACAGAACCGATTGTCGAGTTGAGCCCCTGTTCATTGAATGTTGGTTCAACCAGCGTTGATTACCCACCTGCTTTGCAGGCCGGTTTCTATTGCGGATAGTATGGGTCCGCGCGAGGAATTACAAGTCTTGTGCGATGCGGGCGGGATGTGCTAATTTCTTCGTCCGCCGGATTCGGAACGGGTTGGCCCAATTCGGAACCTTCTACGACGCCGTCTTGCGCTCGTCTTCAAGCACTTCGTCCAGCAGCCCGCTCAGGCTCGCGGCGCGCGCATGGCCCAGCGCCGGATCCGCCAATCCCGCCCGCGACAGCTCATCGGCAAGGTTGAGCGCCGCGAGCACGGCCACGCGCAGCGAGTCTGCCGTCCTGCCCTGCGCGGCGACCGCCCGCATCTTTGCGTCAACGCGTGCCGCCAGCTCGCGAATGTGCTGCGTATCCTGGCCTGACAGGTGATAAAGCTGGTCGTAGATTTCGACTGTCACGTATTCGGCAGGCTTGTCGCGCGTTTCCTCGGTCATGCCAGCCTCACAGCTCCAGCCCATCGAGTTGCGTGAGCAGCCGCTCGACGCGCTGCCGCACGTGATCGCGCTCGGCCCTCAGCGCGGTCAACTCCGCCTGCATCTGCTGCGCCACCGGGCCCTGCTCGCGGAGTTGCGCCTCAGCGTGCGTGGCCCGCTCCTCAGCGTGCGCCGCGCGCTCCTCAGCAGCCCCGCGCGCCTGCCGCTCCCGCTTTACCAGTTCCACCGCGCGCAGGATTCGTTCCTCCAGCGCGGCAAAATCGTCCGCGCTCACCGCCAGCGCTTCCGGCTCAATCTGCGGCTCCTGCCGCTCTTCCTCCGGCCGCGGTTCGACTGCCACTTCCGGCTCCCAAAAAGACTCTGACATCGATCCAACCTCCGCGCGTAAAGGACCGCTGCAAACGCGCTGTTTCCGTTCGAGTATAGCGCGGATTCAGCGCTACGTCCGCAGCCGTGCGCCCGCCTTGCCAACAGCTTCAACCACGCGCGCCTGAAAGCTCTGCAGTTCTTCCTCGCGCAGGGTGCGATCGGCGGCCTGGAAGGTGGCGCCCAGCAGCAGCGAGTACTCGCCGGCCCCCAGGCGGGGGTCGCGAAACACCTCGCGCACGCGCCACTCGACCAGCTCGGGAATGGCCAACCCCGCCATCGCCTGGTCAATCGTTTCCCATGCGATGTTCCGATCCAGAATCAGTGAAAAATCGCGGCGCACCGGCTGAAAACGCGAAATCTCCCGCGCAGCGGGCCTGCGCAGCGGCAGCTTGAACAACCGGTCGAGATACAATTCACCCGCCAGCACCGGCTGTTTCAGCTTGCGCGCCGCGGCCTCGCGCGGATGCAGTTCGCCAAACCATCCCACGGTCGCGCCCTCGGCAACCACCCGCGCCGCGCGATAAGGATGCAGCCACTCCGGCGTCAGTCCCGCCTCGGCTGGAAAGCGGTCGAAATATGCGGCCCGCATTTGAAACCGCTCGAGCACTTGTTCCACAACCCCTTTTACATCCTGGAATTCGATGGCCCGCGGCGCATGGAGCGCGCTCTGCTCCGGCAGGCTCCCCACCGCGCCAAACGCCAGCGACGGCCGCTCCTCCACTTTCTCAGTCGTGCCGCTGAAGACCGTGCCCAGTTCGAACAGCCGCACGTCGCTCACGTCGCGATGCAGATTGCCGGCCACCAACGCCAGCATTCCCGGCACCAGCGACGGCCGCAGCCCGCCGGCCTCTTCGCTTAATGGATTGCCGAGCGCCACCACCTGCCCCGGCTGCGGCGCGGTCAGCGCGCCCTCTGCCGCTGAACAGAATGAGCTCGAAATTGCCTCGTGGAACCCGGCCGCAAGCAGCGTGCGCCGCACCGCCGTTTCACTCTCGGCCCACTCCAGCGCCTTCACGCCTTCGCCAAAGGCGGGCAGCGTGTTGGCAAAGCGGTTGTAGCCGTAGACGCGCGCGACTTCCTCGATCAAGTCGATTTCGCGTTCGAGATCAAGGCGCCAACTTGGCAAGGTGACATGCCACGACTCCTGACCAGAGGTCTGCCCCGATGCATGTGACGCCAATTCGCATCCCAGCGCCGTCAGCACGCTCTCGACCGTCGCAGCGGTAATGCCTTCCTCGTCCACCGTCGCGCCCAGAATGCGCCGCACCTCGCTCAACTTGAGATCGACAGGCTTGCGCCGCGCGGTGCGGGCCTCGGCGGCGGCCACGCGCACATCTACCAGTTCGCCTTCGATCCATCCGCCGTTGGCCAACAGAATCGCGCTGACCAGCGCCGACGCCACCGGAGCGCCGTTGAAGTCCGCACCGCGTTCGAAGCGGTGACTTGCGTCGGTGTGCAACCCGTGGCGGCGAGCCGTCCGCCGCACGGCGATGGGATCGAACCAGGCCGCCTCGACCAGAACATTTTTGGTCGCGGGCGTAATCATCGTGTCCCAGCCGCCCATCACGCCGGCCAGACCCAGGGCTTTGGCGTGATCCGCAACCACCAGGTCGTCCGCGTCAAGCACGCGCTCCACGCCGTCGAGGGTCTTGAGCCGCTCGCCTTTGCGCGCACGGCGGACGATGATGCCGCCGTCGATTTTGTCGAGATCGAAGGCGTGCGTGGGCTGGCCCATTGCCAGCCATGCAAAGTTGGTGGCGTCGACGGCGTTCGAGATCATCTTCTGTTCAAGAAGGGTGAAGTAGGTTCGAACTTCCACGCCGGGAAACCAGTCGCGGGATTCGGCGATGGTGATGCCGCGCAAGACGCGGGCGGTGAAACGGCCGCAGGCATCTTCGGCGTCAATGCGCACGGAGAAGTCCTGGCCGGACGGGCGGGGCTTTGGCAGAGTGTAGGCTAATTCGGGCAGCGGCAGGCCGTAAATCGCCGCCGCCTCTCGCGCGACGCCGTAGTGATTCATCGCGTCCACGCGGTTGGTGGTGATGTCCATCTCGAAAAGCGAGCCGTCGCCGGGACCTAGATCGTAAATGCCCTCGACGGCGATACCGCGCAGGGTCAGGTCTTCGGCCAACCGCGCATCGTCGACAGCGAGTCCAGGTAAATTAGCGCGAAGCCATTTCGTCAGTATCTTCATCGGTTAAGGTTCTCTCTTCGCAAGCTGGCGCGCTGCGCGCGATGGCGAGTTGGCACGTTGGCGCGGTCCTGTCTCTTCGTCGACGGGATCGAGAACGCCCAGCAGCCCGTTGATGAGCTTGGCAACGCGAGTGCCCGGGTCAAGCAACTCTTCACTCGCGGAACTGCCCAAGAAGTCCAGGCTCGCCGCCAACTCGATTTGAGTCTGCAGTTCGTTAATGGCTGCGCGAGCCGATCCAAGCCCCTTCCGCATTTCGTTATCGTTCAATCGCCCATGCGCCTCGGCGATATGACTCGCCACGTTCACGGCAGACCGGCGTAACTGCATCCGGAGCCCAAATGTCTCCGACTTTGGAAATTCCTCTGTTCGCCCATAAATCATGCGCGCCAGTTCCATGGACTTCTGCCACGCAATCAAATCACGATAGTGCCGGGTTCTGCTCATACCGCGAACCTGCCAACCTGCCAACGTCCGCCGCAGCGGAAGCCAACTTGCTAAACAAACTGCCCGAGAAATCTCATATCTCCCGTATAAAACGACCCAATCTCGCTGATCCCGTACTTCATCATGGCGAAGCGCTCGACGCCCATGCCGAAGGCAAATCCGGAAATCTTCTTCGGATCGTACCCAGGCTGTTTTTCCGCGGCGAACGCAAACACCGCCGGATCAACCATCCCGCAGCCCAGCAACTCGATCCATCCCGAGTTTTTGCACTTGCGGCAGCCTTTGCCGCCGCAGAAAATACAACTGATCTGCACGTCCGCGCTGGGCTCCGTGAACGGAAAGAACGATGGAAAGAACCGCGTCTTCACGGCTGAGCCAAACAACGCCTTCATGGCGTGATCCAGTGTCCCCTTCAAATCGCTGAAGGTGATATTCGTGTCAACGCAAAGCCCCTCAACCTGGTGAAAGATGGGGGAGTGAGTCGCGTCGGCCGCGTCGTTGCGGTGCACCTTGCCGGGAATCACGATGCGAACCGGCGGCGGCTGGGTCTCCATGGTCCTCATCTGGACTGGAGAGGTGTGGGTGCGCAGCAGCAGCCGGTCGCGCAGCGGCTTACGCTCCTGATTCGCGATCACCAGCGTATCCTGGGTGTCGCGCGCCGGATGCCCGGGCGGAAAATTCATGCTCTCGAAGTTGTAGTAGTCGGTTTCCACCTCCGGCCCCACGCCCACCGCGTAACCAAGCCCCGCGAACACCGCGACAATCTCGTTCAGGGTGCGTGTAATCGGATGCTCGGCGCCGGTCAGCCGCCGCGTGCCGGGCAGCGTGATGTCGATGGCCTCGGCCTTGAGCGCCGCGTCGGTTGGGCCGGCGCCCGCAGCCTCCTCGAGCAACCTCTCCACCAATTCCTTGAGCAGTTTGAAGCGCTGACCCACCGCCCTTCTTGCCTCGGGAGGCGCGGCCTTCAGCCAGCGGTCGGAAACTTCGTTGAGCAGGCCCTGCTTGCGCCCCAGCCACTGCAGACGAAATGCGTCGGCCTCGAGCGCAGCCGCATCCTCGCGCGCCTGTTTCTCCAGCGCGGCAAATGCCTCGCCCAGCGCGGCATCGTTAAAATCCGGCAGATTGGGAATTGGATCGTTCATCATGCGTAAACAGCAGGATAAAGCATTGCATGCAGCAGACGCGCGCCGAAGCACGCCTCGGAGCCCTTGAAATCCCAATTCTCCTGCCAGAAACAGACCTGCTGCCGTAGCATAGGTTCATGAAAAAAACAGGCGCCGCGATCCTGGCTCTTTCCTCCTTCATGCTGCTTTCAGCCCAGGGTTCCCTCGTCCAGACCACTCCCGCCGTCTACCCGCAGCAGCAGGGCTTTGTTGACGCGCACGGCGTGATGATCTACTACGTCGAGATCGGCAAGGGCCCGCCGCTGATGGTGGTCCACGGCGGTCCCGGCGCCGACCATACCTATTACCTGCCCTGGCTGCTGCCCCTGGCGCGCACGCATCGCCTCATTTTCATCGACGAGCGCGGCTCGGGCCAGTCCCAACGGCTTGAGGACGCAAGCCGCTACACCGTTGAGGCCATGGCCGACGATGTCGAAGACGTGCGCGTGGCCCTCGGACTGGGGAAAATCTCCCTGCTCGGCCACAGTTACGGCGGCGTGCTGGCCCAGGCTTACGCGCTCAAGTACCAGCAGCACCTCAGCCACCTGATTCTCAACAGCACCTTCCCCTCCACGCGCCAGATGAACGAGGTGCTGGCGCGCGAGAAGGCGCAAATGCCGCCCGACAAGCTGAAACGCCTGGATGAGTTGGAAGCCGCAGGCCTGTTTGGCAAGGGTGAGGCCTGGGAGCACGGCCGCTACACCGCCGAATACGAGGCGCTGGCATGGGGGCCCGGCTACTTTCCGTTCCTCTACGGCGCGCGGCCCGATTCCACCTACGATCCAGCGCAGGGCAATGCGCCCGGCAACTGGGAACTTTACCGCGAGATGTGGGGCTCCCACGGCGAGTTCATCATCGACGGGAACCTGAAATCGGTGGAGTGGGTCGACCGCCTGCACACGATCCACGTGCCCACGCTGGTGATGGCAGGAGACCACGACGAGTGCGATCCCTCGCTGAGCCGCGAAATGCACGAGAAGATCGCCGGCTCGAAGCTGGTCATCCTGCCCAACTCGGGGCACATGAACTTCGTCGACCAGCCGGAGTTGTGGCTAAGAGCGGTGGAAGGATTTTTGGGCGAATAGCGCGGCGGCGTCCCTACGGGACTCTGGTCTTTGGTGGCTTCCATTTCCCCACGCTGAAGCGCGGGGCTAATAAACATTGCGCCTTTCGGCGCGGTTTTGTTTTTGGGGCAATGGCGGGGATTACGCGGCATCCCGGCGGATCGCGAGCTACACAAACACAGAACGGCCCGGAATCCGCAGGATCCCGGGCCGCTCGTTCGATCCTTCTGACGCTATGCAGCGACCTTCTTGGCGGGCTTCTTGGCTGTCTTCTCCGCGGCTTTCTTCTCCGCAGCGAGCGCCGACTTGGCCTGGTCCACCAGCTTGGTAAAGCCTGGCGCGTCCTTCACGGCGATCTCGGCGAGGATCTTGCGGTCGAGCTCGACGCCGGCCTTCTTCAAACCGTTGATGAGCTGCGAATAACTGAAGTGATTCAGCTTGGCGGCAGCCGCGATGCGCACGATCCACAGCGAGCGGAACTGGCGCTTCTTCTGCTTGCGGCCGGTGTAGGCAAACTTCAGGCCGCGTTCGACGGCCTCCTGCGCTGCCTGGTAAAGCTTGGATTTGGTCAGGAAATAACCGCTGGCGCGCTTCAGAATCTTCTTGCGGCGGTCATTCCGCTTGGTGCCACGTTTTACGCGGGGCATGGGGTTCTCCTTTTTGCGTTCTCGGTTACGCGGCTGGAGGCAGGAGGCCGTCACGCACGGGGCGCAAGGGCTCGGGAACCTCTTCACTCGCTCATTTCAAGCCTGATCTCTCGTCCGATGCCAACGCATTTCGCATGGGACGGGGGCCTTCACGGCCCAAAAGCACTTCGTAATCGCACAAAGCCTAAACAGAGGGCTAAGGCGCGGAGCGCTCAGGCGTAGGGAATCATGCGCGCTACCTTCTTGTAGTCGCCGTCTGAAACCAGCAGGGTCCGGCCCAGCTTGCGCTTCACTTTTGGCGATTTCGAAGTAAGGATGTGCCGCGTCTTCGTCTGGCCCCGCTTGATCTTGCCGGTGCCGGTCTTGCTGAAGCGCTTGGCCGCGCCCGTATGGGTCTTCAACTTGGGCATTGTTCTTCTCGTTTTCTTGTTCTCTTGGCCGGACGCATCGTCCGCCGCAAGCCTGTTGAGACAGGGACTTCCCTGCCCTCTTGAGGCTTCAAACAGTATAGCGCAACAACGATTTGCCGGCCAACCCCAGACCGACGCGGACGAACCGCGCCGCCGGGTTGAAACCCCCGCTACTCCGCCGGGTCCTCGGCCGTAAACGGCGAGCAGCACGGCTTCTCAGTCGCGTGGAAGTCCATCATTTCAGTGCGGATACCGTCAGGATCGTACATGTTGAACTGGTATTTTCCGTCCAGCCCGATCTTCGGCCCCTGGTCGTGCTTTCCGGTCAGCCGGTCGCCTGCCTGGAGCACCTTGTAGGCATTCGGTATGGAAACCTCGCCGACCGAGAAATGATCCAGCACCCCCAGCGTCTGCTGGGTCATGCCGGCCGGAACTCCGCTGCCCGGCCCCGCCGCAAGCATGTACTCCAGCCAATCGTGCCCGTCGGGAACCTGCTGGCTCACCCACTCCACCGGATTGTTGCCGCGCCCGCCCCACCAGTAGGGCCTGAACCCGAGCAGATCGCGGTAAAACTTGTCCTCGACCGCGCGGTCATGCACCAGGAATCCGACGTGGATGATATGGTGGCCGATCACGTTCGGCGCATCCACCGGCTTCACGTGCTTCGGCGGCTCTACAAACTCGACCTTGTTGCTTTCGGGATCGAGCACCGCAAACCAGCGGCTGCCATCCGAGCCCCGCTCGACGTGCGCCGGCACGGTCCATCCCTTTGCCGCCAGGTACTTGCGCAGCCCCTCGGCGCTCTCCGTGTTCCACGCCGTGTGATCGAGCCGGTTGACTCCCGCGCCCGGCGGCAGCGGCAGCACCTCAATGTACTGGGTTGGGCTCAGCGCATAGCGCACGCCCTGCGCGTTCTCCGGGTCGGGCAACTTCGCCGCGCCCACAATCACGGTGTAGTAGTGCTCGGTGGCCGCCGCATCCGACGTGTATACGGCCAGGTGCGAGATTCCGGTGATCTTTGGGCGCTCCGGCGCGGATTGCGCGGCGGCGGCAACGGTGAAGGCGGCAAGAAAAGCAACGGCAAGAACTCTGTTATGCATCGTATTTCCCTCGCGAATCATGAGCCAGATAACCATAAATCGCTTTGGTCCGATGCGCAATCCGTGGACGACCGCAACAGAAGCCTGAACGCCCCGGGGTGCGATCAAAGAACCGCCCCCTAGAACCGGTACCTTACCGCCATCTGCATCAGCCGCGGCGGCATGGTGCTCACCGCCTGGCCGAATGTTCCGCTCGAAATATTTCCCTCCACCGACGCCGGCCCGAAAAACTGCGCATGGTTGAATACGTTGAAGGCCTCGGCGCGGAGTTCAAAGCTGCGGTTTTCGGTCATGCTGAATTCACGCGAGACGGTCGCGTAATAATTGATTGCCCGTAGCCGTCGCGCGAGCCGGAATCAAGAATCAAAATCATTGCCGCAGGGAGGTAACGATGCCGGGAAGGCTATGCGGCGGATGGACCAGATTGCAGGACCTACCGCACAACGCTCTATTCTGCCGTCGCGCTCAGAATAGTGTCGTAAGAATCGAATTTGTTCCATTGCACCATCAATTGGATCTGGTGCCGGAACGCCCTGGTGCTGTCTTTCGGTATATCGTCAACCTCGAACCGTGCCGTATCCAGCACTTCGTTGGTCTTTTTGTTGTATGCGGTCACCCGGATTCTCGCGGTCGAAATGTCCTGGCTATAGTTATTCTTGATTCTTCCAATGACGATCCAGAATGGACGGATGTCGCCGTTCACGACCGCGCCTGCCGAGGGTTCGATGGTCTCGGTACCGCCGGCCAGGTATTGCTGGATTTTCGCCGCGTTCAATTCGTGGACGGCGGAAGTTGCATCCACGCTTTGAGCGGGCTGCACAGGTGAAGCGGGAGGTGGATCAGGCGCGCACCCGGTAAGCGTGGATAGAACCACCAGAACCAAAGACCAGAGCGCGTGTCTTGACATGACGCTGGATTGCAGGCCTCACCCAGGCAATTGAACAGCCGCTTCTGAGCGGGGCAGTGTCACAGTTTGAAGTGAAGGTTCCCTCAGGGGCTAAAGCCCGTCCTTTATTTTGAGGCATTTGCGGCCCGGCTAAAGCCGTGCCCTTGTTACAAAACACCTTTCCCGCATGCTGTGAAGCCGCTCCCTTTGACAAGGCATCGTTTTTCCAGGCCTTCGAGACGCCTTCTTGACGGCCATGGCCCTGCGGTCTGACCATGTTGCTTCCGGCTCCGGACCGGACCCCGGAAAGGTGAACGCGCTTGAGCCTCTTCTCCAAATTCGTCACCGGCCCGCGCAACGCCGACCAGGCAAGCCAACCCATGGAGGGTTCTTTATGTCCACACTCGATAACAATCGCAGGGATTTCCTGAAAGCCGGCAGTGCCGCATTGGCCGCAACCGCAGTCTCGTGGAACGCTTCGAGCTACGCCGCCATCCTGGGCGCGAACGATCGCGTCCGTGTGGCCGTGATCGGCGCCGGCGATCGCATGAAAGACGGCCTGATCCCCGCTTTCCTTGAGAACAGCAAATCCCACAACTTCCAGTTCGTTGCCCTCTGCGACCTGTGGAACCGCCGCCGCGATGAGGGCGTTGCCTACATCCAGAAGCTAGGCGGCGGCACGGTCGACCCGGTCCGCAATACCGACGAACTATACGCGCGCAAAGATGTGGACGCAGTCCTCATTGCCACTGCCGACTTCCAGCATGCGCTCATGGGCGCGCAGGCCGTGGAGTCTGGCCGCGACGCCTACGTGGAAAAGCCCACCGCTCACACCATGGCCGACGCCCGCAAGTTTCTCGCCGCCGTCAAGAAGTCCGGCCGGATCGTCCAGGTCGGCACCCAGCGGCGCTCCACTCCGGCCTATCAAAGGGCTGCCGATTACATCAAGTCCGGCGCCTTCGGCGACATCGTTATGGTTGAAATGAGCTGGAACGTGAACCAGCCGGGCCGCTGGCGCCGTCCCGACGTGGTGCCCCTGCTCAAGGAACAGGACACCGACTGGAAGCGCTATTTGCTCAATCGCCCCTACGAGGCCTTCGACGCCCGCAAATATCTTGAATTCCGCCTTTTCTGGCCCTACTCGTCGGGAATTTCCGATCAGTGGCTGGTCCACCAGATCGACACCGTCCACTGGTTCACCGGCCTGCCGCATCCGCGCTCCTGCGTCGCCAACGGCGGCATTTATCTCTGGAAGGACGGCCGCAAAAACTGGGACACGATGACCGCGGTCTTCGATTACGGTCCGCTCGACGATCTGACGAAGGGGTTCCAGGTGCAGTACACCTCGCGCTTCACCAACTCCGCCGGCGGTGTGAAGGAACTCTACTACTCGAACGGCGGCATGATGGACATGGACAAGCAGACCGTGACGCCCACTGGAGGCCTCAGCGCCCGATCGGCAGCCGAGGTGGGCATGAAGGCCAACCAGCTTGCTCCCTTCTCGCTCATGGAGCACGCGGAAAGCGCGGCTACCGACGCCAATACCGGCGCCGATCCCATGACCTCAGCCAACATGCGCAACTGGATGGAATGTGTGCGCTCGCGCAAGACGCCCAACGCGCCCATCGAAGCCGGCTACAGCCACTCGATCGCGCTTTGCATGAACGTGGCCGCCATACAGACCGGCCTCAAAGCCACCTTCGACGACAAAACCCAGCAGGTGATGGCCGGAGGAAAAGTGTTCGCCTGAGGGCCTGGTTGAGACCTATTTAATTAGGAGAACCCGCGGCTTTACCGGGGTGGCAGTAGAAACTCGACATTTTCGGGAGTCGCTCCCGGATTGTGTTTTTTTATCCTTTCTGCAGAAACGTTGGAGGGGTCTGAGGATGGGCGCCGTCCCTACGGGACTCCGGATGAAATGTTTGTCTCGCCAACCCCACGCTGAAGCGCGGGGCTAATAATCACTGCGCCTACGGCGCGGGCGAGGGGCCGCTCTCGACATGGAGCGCCAAAGCACAGGCCCATTTGAGGGGCTACGTGCCATAAAGCCTCCGGCTCTGCCGGAGGATACTTATTTCTTCTTCCCCGGCAGCATCGCCGTCAGCTTGCCCATCAGCCCGGTTTTGGCTGGCGGAGCAGGCGTCGCTCCCGATGACGCCGCAGCCGGAGTTGCGGCTGGGGGCGGCCCAGGCGCCGCGACAGCCGCTGGAGCAGCCTTGGCGTCCGCATTCGCCGGCGCACCATCCGCGACCGCGCCTTTGGGAAGCGGCGGCGCGCCATTGATTCCATTCTTCACCAGGATCGAAATCCTGCGGTTCGACGGATCGTAGGGATTGTTCTTCACCCGAAGCATCTGGTCGGCGTAGCCGCGCACCTGCGTTACCTGGTCGGATCGAACCCCAGACTGCTGCATCAACCGCCGCGCCGAGTTCGCCCGGTCGGCCGAGAGCTCCCAATTGCTGTAATTCGCGTCGGTCGAATACTGCGTGGCGTCGGTGTGGCCCTCGATCAGCAGGTCGTTGGGCAGGGTCTTCAACTCCCCGGCCAGCAGTTGCAGCAGTTCCTGCCCGCTGTCGCTCAGCCGGGCGCTGCCGCTCTGGTAGAACGTGCCGTTCTTGTCTTCCAGAAGCTCAATCCGCAGTCCTTCGGGAGTGATGGTGATCTCAATCTGTTTCGACAGCTTCTCCAGTTCTTTTTTGGCCTTGATCTCCGCTTCGAGCTTTTCCTTGAGCCGCTGCATGCTGTCGTCCGCTTGCACCACTTCGACGCCGTTGCCCGACATCGTGGTGCCTGTCAAACTCGCGGTTCCCTTGGGATCGTTGAAGTAGCCGGCCACGGCAACCTTCACTTTTTCGCTCGACCCCATCAGCCACAGCACGATGAACAGCGCCATCATCGCGGTCACAAAGTCGGCGTATGCAACTTTCCACGCGCCGCCGTGGTGCCCGCCGTGTCCGCCGCTCTTCTTGATGACGATGATGGGTTGAGCTTTCCCTGTCATGATTTGCCGCCTCCGCCGACGTACTTGTCAGAAACTGCGCCGCTGCCGCGCAACTACGCCGCTGCCGCCGGGATTTCGGCCGCCGCGGGCACGTGGTTTTTGCAGTGCTTTTCCATCTCGTCGAAGTTGGGCCGCACGTAGGCTGGAATCGCCCGCCGGCCCATCTCGATCGCGATCATCGGCGCGGCCCCCTTCAAGAACGAGAGCAGCAGCACCCGCAGCACATGCAGGTAGTCGTTGTGCTCGTCGGCGGTCTTGCGCATGTTCGCGCCCAGCGGACCCACCAGCCCATAGCACAGCAGGATGCCCAGGAACGTGCCCACCAGCGCCGCGGCCACGTGCTTTCCAATCTCTTCGGGAGGACCGCCCAGCGCGCCCATGGTGATCACCACTCCCAGCACCGCGGCCACAATCCCCAGGCCCGGCAGCGCGTCGGCCATCGTAGTGAGCGAATCGACCGGCTGTATCGCTCCCTGGTGATGCACCTCCATATCCAACTCCATCATCTGGTCCATGTCAAAGGGCTCGACACCCCCGGTAATGGCGGTCCGCAGCGTGTCGCACACAAACTCCAGCGCGTGATGGTCGCTGAGAAACTCGGGGTAATTCTTGAAGATCGCGCTTTCCTTGGGCTTTTCCACGTCCATCTCCACGCACAGCAGACCCTCTTTGCGCACCTTGTTCAGGAACTGGTACATCATCTTGAGCGTGTTCAGGTAGCGCGCCTTGGTGAAGGGCGAGCCTTTCAGCGTGCCCATGAGCCCGGCAACGATCGCTTTCAGGATGCGGACCGGGTTGGCCACCAGCAGAGTGCCGGTTGCCGCGCCGGCAATGATCAGCAACTCCGCCGGCTGCGCAAGAATTGCGAGGTGGCCCTTCTCCATCAGGAATCCGCCGATGACGGCTCCAAACACAATCACAATTCCTATAACGGCAAACATGTATGCCCCCCTGGCGCGGATGTGACCGAGTTGCCGCCCCCGCAAATACTCGCTTCCATGGCTTTCCGCGCGGATTCGAGCAATTGCGCCAGCGTTTCGTCGTGACCGCCGATGGCCTGGGCCGCCCCGATGCTCACGGTCAGCGATACCCGGTCGCCCCACCAGCGAAAGTCGGCGGTTCTGGCCAGGCCGGCCAGCGTCTTCGCATGCGCGGCCAGCATCTCCGCGGTGCGCTCGTGGGAGATGATCAGGAACTGATCCTGGCCCCACCGGCCAATCTCTTCCGCGGGCCGCAATCCCTGTGCCAGCGCATGTCCAACCTTCTCGAGCATTGCGTGACAGGCCCCGGCCCCATGCGTCCTGCGCAACTCCGGCGCCTGGTCCACTTCTACCCACATCACGCCGAACGGCTGTCCGCCGCGAATCCAGTCCTCAAACTCGGTGTTCAGCCGGTCTTCAAGATCCGCCTGGCTCTGTGCCACCTCCCCGTCTTCGCCGGTATCTCCATGCGGCAGCGCGTCCAGGCTCTCCGCCGGATGAAACACCACCGCGGTGCCGATCCGGCCGCCCAATCCGTCGCGAAGAACCAGTGTTCGCGCCATCACCGGCACTTCATGGCCCAGGTTATGACGCACGCGGACCAGCGCTCCAAGCTTCGTTACGACCTTGGCGCCCGCCTGGAACTGCGCCAGGCGATTGCCTTCCAGCAGCGTTTCCAGCGGCCGTGGAACGGGATGCATCAGCAGGTCGGTTCCCGCATAACCCGTGATGGCCTCGGCCGCGAGATTCCACGCCACCACGGCATCCTCCACGTCGAACAGCGCAATGCCATCCGGAAAACTGTCCAGCGCAACCTCCAGAAGTTCGATGCGATCGGTCATTGTTGCCTCGCCATGAGTTTTGAATTTCGCGAGCGATCAATGTGAACTGAGAGGACTCGGGGAACGCAGTTCCGCGCTGCGTTCTGACTGTTAAATCGGCGCGAGGAGACGCAACTTCAGCGCGCTTTGCCGCATGAAGGGACTTCAAATGTTCATTTTGTGGAAATCGGGGGGTGGGGCGGATATGGAATTCGCGGCTAGTGTCTGGACCGTGTGATTTGGTAATTACCGTTGGACCAGCGCGGGCGGGGACGCCCGCGGTACAGCCGGTCTACCACCCCAGCGAGCAAAAATCGCTCGCCGGGGACCCCGGCCTGGAGGCCGGCGCTACATTGCGGTCTGGAGACCGGCGGTACATTCCGGCGATTAGACAATCATTCGGTCACGGTACTAGGTCTGTGACCGGGAGAAGATGTTCTATCTAATGAGCGAACGTGGGCCAGGAGGCCCACATTACAGCCGGCCGGGAGGCCGGCGCTACATTTCCAAATGGAACATTTTCATACGGCCAAAGAACTAGTAGCTTCTTACCCACTCCAGAATCGAGCGCATCGCAATCCCGCTGGGCCCCTTGGCAATATACGGCCGGGAATCCTCCTCCCACGCCAATGCGGCAATGTCCAGGTGAATCCACGGGGTGTCTTCGGCAAAGACCTTCAGGAATTCCGCGGCAGTGATTGCGCCGCCATAGCGGCCGCCCGTGTTCTTGATGTCTCCGATGTCGGACTTGATCAGTTCGGCGTATTCGTCGCCCAAGGGCAGCCGCCAGAACTTCTCGCCGGAGATTTGCAGCGCCGAGTCAAATTTTTCCCAGGTTGGGTCGTCGTTTGAAAACGCGCCCGCGTTCACCTTGCCCAGCGCCACTCCGATTGCGCCGGTCAGGGTGGCCGCATCGATCAGGTGGGTGGCGCCCAGTTGCCGCGCGTAGGTGAGCCCGTCGGCCAGCACCAGCCGGCCCTCGGCGTCGGTGTTGATGATTTCGATGGTCTTGCCGGACATGGCCGTCTGCACGTCACCGGGCTTCTGCGCGTTGCCGTCGGGCATGTTCTCTGCCGCGCAGACAATTCCGATTACCCGCACCCGCGGCTTGAGCAGGGCGATTGCCCGCATGGCGCCGATCATCGCGGCGCCGCCCGCCATGTCGTACTTCATCAGTTCCATCTTGTCAGAAGGCTTGATCGAGATGCCGCCGGTGTCGAACGTGATGCCCTTGCCCACGAGCCCCAGAATCGGCCCTTCCTTTACACCCTCCGGCTCGTAGCGCAGCACAATGAGCGCCGGCGGCTCCTCGGACCCCTGCGAAACGCTCCAGAATGCGCCCATCTTCAGCTCGTGCAGCTTTTCAGTGGAATGAACCTCCCAATCGAGGCCAACCTCGGCGGCCATTTCGGCGGCACGCCGGCCCAGAATGGTCGGGGTCAGCTTGTTGCCCGGCTCGTTGACCAGCAAGCGGGTGAAATTCTGACTCTCGCCGACAATCACGCCTTCCGCAACGGCAGCTTCAAGTGCTTTGGTGTCAATGGTTTCAGGGGCGGAAAGCGTAAACGACTGCACGCTCAGGTCTTTGCGGTCGCTGCGGTAGGTGTCGGCATCGAAATCCCCCACAATCGCGCCTTCCAAAGCGGCGCGGGCGGCGGCGGCGGCCGGAATCGAGCCAGACTCAGGCAGAGCCAGCACCAGTTCCCGGATGCCGCGCGGCTTGGTGAACCGCACCGCCGTTCCAGCCGCATTGCGCACGGTGTGGACTGTGGCCTTGGCGAGCTTGCCCAACCCCACAATCAGCAGCCGTTTGGCCTTGAGCCCTGCCGGTGCGTGCAAAAGCAGCGTCTCGTGGGCGGCGGCCTTGTATTCGCCGGTCGCGAGGACGGCGGCCGCGGCAGCCAGAACCGCAGCGTCGGCAGTCAGCAGTACGGGCGCGGGTTTGGCGTCAGGCCCTTTGTCAGCTTGGGTGTCGGTGGCCAGCACGGCCAGTAGTTCGGCTTCAATTCCGGAGATCGGGGCGAAAGAAATCTTAGTCCGCATGGTGCCTATTATTTCATTGCCACTCACATGAATGAAGGAGGGCAGATGACAGGAAACTCGCAATATGCCATTTAATTGAGAAGATACATAAAGTCAATAAATGACATTTTGAAAAAATATGTCATAATCAGAAAAGGAGAAAAGTATGGTGATTGGGGTTGGCAATGTAATTGAAGGCAAGGCGCGTTTAAATGACAGCGGCCGGATCGTGATTCCGTCCGAAATACGCCAGAAGATGGGCCTGACGGCTGGCGACACCCTGCTCATGAGCGTTGAGGGCGATGTGCTAAAGATCGAGTCTTATCGGACACGGGTCCGCCGTGTTCAGGAGAGTATGCGGAAATACATTGTGCCGGGCCGCTGTCTCTCGGACGAACTGATTGCCGATCGGCGGGAAGAGGCGCGCCGCGAAATGGAGCAGGACCTTGGGTAAAATCGTTGTTCTTGACGCCTCCGCGTTCATGACCATGATCAATGGAGAAAAGGGAGCGGACAAGGTGACGGCTTGCTTGCCGTGGGCCTCGATAAGCGCCGTCAATCAAGCAGAGGTGCACGCCAAATTGATTTCAACCGGCATGGACGAGCAACTCGCCTGGTGGCACATTTCGGAGATTAAGTGTGAGTCCGCCCCTTTCGATGAAGGGCAGGCGAGGATGGCCGGAGCTTTGGTCAGCACAACCAAGCCCTTCGGCCTTTCGCTCGGCGACCGGGCCTGTCTTGCCCTTGCGATCCAACGCCAAGCCATGGTCTACACCACTGACCGAATCTGGAAGAATCTTTCGCTGGGGATCGAGATTGAAGTGATCCGCTGATCACCGGCCTATAATTGCTCGCAAAGCCGCCTTCATCGTCCCCGCATGAACAGCTAATAGTTACCGCCCGCCGCGGTGCTTGCTGGCGTTGACTGCGGCGCGCGCCTCCCGGTCGGCCTCCCGGCGCTTCTCGGTCTCCCGCTTGTCCCAGTCCTGCTTGCCTTTGGCGACGGCCAGCTCGCATTTCACCCGGCCGTTGCGGAAATAAAGCCGGGTCGGAATGAGCGTATGGCCCTTGATCTGCGTCTTCGAGAGTAGTTTGCGAACCTCATCCCGATGCAGGAGCAGCTTGCGCGTGCGGGTTTCGTCGTGGTTGGCCAGGTTGCCGTGGGAATAAGGACCTATATGCAAGTTCAGCAAAAACGCTTCGCCGTCCTTGATGAGGCCGTAGGAGTCCTTCAGGTTGGCCTTGCCCTGGCGGATGGACTTGACCTCGGTCCCGCGCAGCGCCACGCCGGCTTCGAATTTCTCCAGCAGAAAGTAGTTGTGCCAGGCCGCGCGGTTGTGGGCCGCGTCGCGCTCCCCGGAAGCCACGGGATCGCGAGGGCGCACCGGCTTCTTCACGCCGGACGCGTCCTTGGGAACTACGACATGGCTGGTTTGACGGGCCACAGAAAACCTTCCTCGAGTCTTTATCGTAGCATCGGCGCAGATCTCCGATTGGCCGCCATGGGGCCTTGCCGCAACCGGCAGCCGGATGCAGTCTGCCTTAAACTTCACAGGAACCGGGGAAACACCGTAAAATGAGGCATCGTTGGCTGAGGAAGATCAGTAAAAAGAACTGCGTGCCGGGCAGCCAAGGCAGCCCGCAAGAGCCCGCCGCGGATTGCGTCGGGGCGCTGACGCCCGGGAGTTGTATGAACCACCGCGCTCGACCTTCGGCCTGCTCCGGATCCGTTGCTTGCAGAGCCGTTTCCGCATTCGCTTCGCTCGCCATCCTGGCCGCGCTGAGCCTCTCCAGCGCACCACTCCACGCCGCCGGCCCGTCCGCCGGTTCCCTGTTCAAGCACGGACAGGACGCCGAAGCGCGCCATGATTACGACACCGCGTTTGAGGATTACCAGAAGGCTTTTCAGAAGAATCCCAAGGACCTGCGCTTCCAGTCCGCCCTATACCGCGTGCGCGGCACCGCCTCGTCGATGCACATCACCAACGGCCGCAAGCTGCTTCAGTCCGGCGACATTCAGGGAGCGCTCGGAGATTTTCTCCATGCCGCTGAAATCGACCCCGGCAACGAAGAGGCACAGCAGGAGATAGACAGAGTCCGCGAGCGGCAGGCCCAGACCGCGCCCACGCCGGAGATCGCGGTGCCCGAGTTGGCCGGCCAACAAGCCGAGCTCGATTCCATTGGCGCACCCGCGCAACTCAAACTTACTTCCACTGAGCCGCTCACCCTGCACATGACTGAAGATTCCAAAGTCGTTTACCAGGCAATCGGCAAAGCCGCCGGCATCAATGTGCTGTTCGATCCCGACTTCACCGCCAAGCGCGTCCAGGTGGACCTGAACAACGTTTACATGCTCGATGCCCTGCGCATCGTGGGCACCATGACCAACACGTTCTGGCGCCCGATCACCTCCAACACCATCTTTGTGGCGGCCAATACGCGCAGCAAGCGCACCGAACTCGACGAACAGGCCGTGCAAACCTTCTACCTGGCCAACGCCTGGCAGCAAAACGACCTGAACGACGTGCAGACGGCCCTGCGCAACGTAATGCCGAATACCAAGGTTTACGGAGTGCAGAGCCAAAACGCGATCGTGATGCGCGGCACACCCGACGAGCTGCTGCTGGCGCAGAAGCTGATCGGGGACCTCGACAAGCCGCGCCCAGAGGTAGTGGTGGACATGGCCGTGCTCGAGGTCAGCAAGAACTGGGAGCGCACCGTCGGCATCTCCTGGCCCAGCAGCTTCGGCATTTCCCTGTCGCCGCCTTCCACCTCTTCCAGCACCAGCAGTTCCAGTTGCACCGCCGGCACCACCGGCTGCACCTCTACTTCTTCCGGCACGTCGCCGACTCTTTACAGTCTGTCTCACCTGAAGGCGTCGGATTTTAACGTGACCGTCGGCTCCGCCACGCTCAACCTGCTGCTCACCGACACCAACACCCAGATCCTGCAGGATCCGCGCGTCCGGGCCACCGATGGGCAGAAGGCGGCGATGAAGATCGGATCGAAGATTCCGATTGCCACCGGCTCCTATCAGACCGGCGCGGCCACGGCCCTGGTCAGCTCGCTGGTCAACACCCAGTTCCAGTATGAGGACGTCGGCGTCGATATCGAGATGACGCCCAGCGTCCACTACAACCACGATGTAACGCTCAAAATCAAGATCACGGTCAGCGCCCAGAGCGGTTCGGTCAGCATCAGCGGCGTGACCGAGCCCATTCTCAGCCAGCGCGTGGTCGACCAGGTCATCCGCCTGCGCGAGGGCGAAGCCAGCATACTCGGGGGCATCCAGGACAACCAGACCACGCAGAGTTGGACCGGCGTTCCGGGCTTGAGTTCCATCCCGATCCTCAAATATCTCTTCGGCTCCAAGGACAAGACCATTCAGGACGACGAGATCGTCTTCGTGGTCGTGCCCCACGTCGTCCGTTCGCAGGATCTGGATCGGGACAACCTGCGCGCCATCGACACCGGCTCCGGCCAGTCGATCGACCTGCGCCGTGTGGAAGACGATGAGCCGCCTTCGGCAGCCGCTCCCGCCGTGCGTCCTGCCGCCTTCGAAAAACCGTCATTGGATACCATTCCCTCATCGAGCGCGCAGGCTGCGGCTCCCATGGCGCTGGCGCAGATGCGCGCCGATCAGCGGCCGGATTTCAGTCCGCCGCCCGCCGCCGCACCCACAGCGGCGCCGCCGCCGGCCAGCGTCCAGCCTGCTCCGCAGCCCAGCGCTCAAATGGCTCCGCCGGCTGTGGCTCAACCGGCAGCTCAGCCAATCCCGCCGCCTGGCGCTCAGCTTGGGACGCTGCCTGGCGCTCAAATCGCCCCGCCAAGCGCCCCGCCAAGCGCCCCGCAACCGGGCCTGCCGCGCACCGATGGCGGAGCCTTTACGTTCACTGCGCCCTCCGCTCCGGTAGCCGCGGGCGCCACCTTCCAGGTTCCGGTGGTTCTCAATGGCGGCGCCGATGTGGCTTCAGTACCCTTGCAGCTGCATTACGATCCGGCCAAGCTCACGCTCATCAACGTGTCGGCCGGCACCTTACTCAGCAGCGACGGCCAGGCAGTGGCCGTGATCCATCGCGACGACGGCCCGGGCAATGTAAACGTGGTCGCCTCGCGTCCGCCGGGAGCAGCGGGCGTAACCGGCACGGGAGTGGTGTGCGTGCTCACATTCCAGGCCAAGGCCTCCGGCCCCAGCATCCTCTCGATCACTCACGCCGCGGTGGTCAACAGCGCTCAGAAACAGTTGCCGGCCGTGGCTGGGCAGGCCAGCATCCTGGTCAGGTAGGGAACAGCGCCCATGCGTGTGCATTCGCAAATTCGAAACCCGGTCCGGCGGGAAGAGGCGGTTGGAGCGGGAGGCAGAGCGATCAGGCCGCGGGAGCGTGGGCTTACCCTTGTCGAGCTGATCGTGACCATCACCATCCTCTCGATCCTCGCCGGGGCGGCCTTCCCCATTGCGCGATTCGCCTACAAGCGCCAGAACGAGGAGATGCTGCGCCGCGATCTGTGGGAGATGCGAGACGCCATCGATCACTACAAGGATGCCGCCGATAAGAACGCATTTCAAACCAAGGTCGACAGCCAGAATTATCCGCCCGACCTGGAAACGCTGGTGAACGGCGTCGACGTGCAGGGAAAGAAACTGAAGTTCCTGCGCCGCGTTCCCATAGACCCCGTCACCGGAAAGGCCGAGTGGGGTCTTCGCTCCATGCAGGACGATCCGGATTCGGACTCCTACGGCGGCCAGAGTATCTTCGACGTATATTCGAAGTCGGATGGAACCGCCCTGGACGGCACCAAATACTCCACTTGGTAAGCCATGCCGGGAACTGAGGAATCAGTGCACAGGAATCGCCAAAAAGACGCAGGCTTCACGCTCCTCGAGCTGATGATCGTCATGCTCATCATCGGCATACTCGCCACCCTGGCCGTTCCCCATTTTGCGGCCTCGATCAAGACGGCTCGAGAGGCTGTACTCAAGGAAGATCTGCACGTCATGCGCGACGCCATCGATTCCTACACGATGGACAAGCAGAAGGCGCCCCAGTCGCTCGACGACCTGGTCCAAAACGGCTATCTCCGCGCGATTCCCCAGGACCCGATGACCCGCAGCGACTCCACCTGGGCTCCGGACACCAGCGACGCCATGTACTCGCTCGATGAATCCGAGCCCGGCATCACCGATGTTCACTCCGGCTCCGATGAGACCGGATCGGACGGGCAGCCGTATTCTTCCTGGTAATCAGGGCTGGTAGTCCGGGGGCAAGACGTGGCAAAGTAAGAATATGATTCAAACGAAAGCAGGTTCGTTTGTGACCCGTACCCTTGTGACTCGTCCGTTTGCGATTCTTGCCGTGCTTGCCTTCACCCTTGCCGCCGCGATCTGCCCCCGGCTTCCGGCGCAAACCGGCAAAACCATCTCCATTCTCATGCTCGACGCCAAGACGGGGAAGCCCGTCATTCCCTCCAATTACATGGTGCGGATCGATCACCATGACGCTATCCGCAATGATCGGCTGGAGCTCAACGACGATGGATCGGGACAAGTAACTGTCCCTGCCGGCGCTTCTTTCTTTTCCGTCCAGGGCACCTATGACCAATCCACGTACATCTACATCAACTGCGATGCGGGCAAGGAGAAGAATACCCGCGCGCTGCACTGGTACTCGATCACCGACATCATGAAGTCAGGCGTGATCGCCCCCAACGAATGCTACAAGGGCAAGTACGAGCAAATTGTGCGCGTCAATCCCAAGCCCGGACAGTTCGTTTTCTTTGTCCGGCAGGCCAACGTGCTAGATCCGTGGACGGATTGAGGCATTGAAGCTGGATCCCTTGTCCCCCGCCGCATTTGCCTTCATCGCCCGCGTGGAACAGGCGTACGCCAGCCTGGCCGAATCCGCCGCCCGGGGCGAAGCGAGCCTCGGCGGCAAGCTGCTCTATGCCGGCGAACTCGATGAGCAGGGCTGCGCACTGGCGGTGGCGGGCAACATCTCCGGCGCCGCGACTCTGGCCGCATCCGCCGACCAGGCCGCGCGCAAGCAGGCCATGCGAGAGGGCGTGGTCGATTTCCTGGTGACCTCCCTCGACGAAGCTCTGCGCATTTTGAAGAATCAGATCCGCAAGCGCGAACCGGTAGCGGTTTGTGTGGGCGCCGCGCCCGCGGCTGTAGAGCGCGAGATGCTCGAACGCGGCGTGAAACCCGATCTGGCGCTCGCTGAGATTGCGGCCGGCTTTGCCCCCGATGCCGGGACCTGGCTAACCTGGCGCGCGGCCGATGCCCCTGCGCTTTGGATGCCAAAGCTGGATGCGATCGCCCTCGATTGCCTGCCGCCCGGCGCCTGGGCCGCCCGGCGCTGGCTGCAACTGGCTCCGCGTTATCTGGGCCGCCTTGCGCAGGGCGCGCGCGTGCTGCACACTACCGGCGAATTTGCGGCAATCATCGCTGCGCAGTTCAGTGAGCAGGCCGCAAGCGGCGCGATATCGGTTCCAATTGAGATCGGGATTGGCCCCTGGGAAAGCTCCCGGCTGCGCCGTCTCACTCCTCCGCACTGGCCTCAATCCGCGCCCACAGCTCCCTGATCCCGTATCCCGTCTTGGCTGAGACTGGCAGCACGTCATCCAGTTCCAGATCCTTTTTGAGCGCCGCCAGGTTCCGTGTCCGCTGGTTGCCGCTGAGCCGGTCGATCTTGGTGGCCGCCACCACAAACGCGCGCCCGGCCGCCCGCAGCCAGTCCAGCAACTGCGCATCGCTCGCCTGCGGAGGAACATTCGAGTCCACCAGGCACACGCACAGCCGCAGCGTCTCGCGTCCGCCGAGGTACGGCTCAATGAACACCGGCCATCCCGCCGAGATGGATTTTGAAATCTTCGCGTACCCGTATCCGGGCAGATCGGCAAACACCAGCCTGCGCCGCTGCTTCTGGTCAAGAAGAGCAAAAAAATTGATGGCCCGCGTGCGTCCCGGCGTTTGCGAAACTTTAGCCGCCTTTTCTCCCACCAGCGCATTCAGCAGGCTCGATTTGCCCACGTTTGAGCGGCCCAGAAACGCAACTTCCGGCGCGCCTGGCGCGGGAAACTGCGCCGCCGACAATGCCGAAAGCAGAAACTGGGTGGTATAGCGCATGGGCTGGTTCCCGGCGGCCGGGCAGGTTGCTGGCGCGCGCGAAACTCCTCTTCTTTTCTGAGGATACAGGACCGGACGGGTCAATCCAGGTGCGTTGCTCGTCAGCAAACCACCCGAAGACGCTGCGATCCACCATAAAGAGATCGGCGCCGGGTCCAGGTGGGTTGGGCCCGGCTCGCTGTCAACTGAAAGAGCCCGTTCGCTAATGCGCCTTGCCGGTCTTGGTCTGGTCTGAAGACTCCGGCCCCTGAAGCGGTATCTGTTTACGAATCGGCACCCGGGCATCGCGTGCAAAATACCAGCGCGCCGCAATCGAGAACGAATTCACCTGCAGGCTCTGGCCGCTCAGCTGCGATTTGTAGAAAAATGCCGAGTAAGTTGGAGCGAAGGACAGGTTCCCATAGGTACGAAAAACCAGCGAGAGGCTGAGTGGAATTGCATACTCGGTCTGCGTGGGCAGCTCGGCGGCCGGGGGACGTCCAAAGTAATAATCGCCCTGGCTGTCGGTAACTAAACTTACTTGATTGGCTTTACTGCCGAAGAGCCTGTTCTGGAAGTGCAACTGCCAATAATACCCTGGAGCGTGCAGCGTCTTGACCGCGGGGGAGCCGACCACTGTGGTGGTGCTGTTGATAGGGAGTGCCGGAGCCTGAAGGAAGCAGTTCTGCAAAGTGAGGGTCGAACTGGCATCGCAGGTCTTTTTCGTGGGGACACCTTTGACGGTGGTCTGGAGGGTAAGCGCCGAGAGGACATTGACCTGGGCGCTCAACTCCATGCCCGTCTCAAAATAGCTGCCAACCTCGGGGAGCAAACGTGAGCGGCTATGGCCGAACTCGCGCCTGAAACCGCCGCGGTCGGTCCAGGACGAATTGCGCGGCAGCGTAGCCGTCAGTTCGCCGGGAGGGGGGCTGAAAGAAAAGAACAGATACTGGTCGTTGATCTGCACCTGGTATTGGCGCGGCGTGAGTACGATCAGGTTCCTCGGCAGTGAGCGGACCGGTTGCACCGCATCCTGGACGTGCCGGCCAGGAAGCCGGAACTGCACGAAGGCGCCAACGGTGAAGTTGTTCAGCGCATAGGATGCGTTGATCGGCTTGGTAGCCGGAGAAAGATTGCCAAGAGCGGACCGGTCGTAAGAAAACGCGCTCTGCATACCGAGGGAAACCGGCAACAGCGCCTTCCCGCCGCCCAGGCGCCCCAGGAAATTTCCGCTGACGCGGCTCGCCATTTCCAAATCGAGTTCCTGGCTGGCGGGGGCAGAGGCGCGCGAGTCTGAGACTCCCTGGAAATAGTCGCCTACAAACTGGTTCCCGCCCACCGGTTGGCGCGAAGTGAAACTGGCAATCACCTTGGAGAAATCCACCTGCCATAGCGGCATTTGCTGAAATGTCTCGTTCTCTTTGGTTACATAATTCTCCACATTCGCCTCAGGATTTTTGGCTGGCTGCATGACTTCGGCTGCGGTGCGGGGGTCTTGCAGCTGTGCATAGAGGTGATGCGCCAGGGAGGCGGTCACGTACATCTGGGTGTTCAGGTGATTGGGGTCGGGAAGACTCTGAAGCGTTCTATAGACAGCCTTGTCCTCTGCCAGTTGATCGGTGGTCAGAAGCCAATAGTAGGCATCGTCGACAATCGGCGTCCCTTCAACGCAATACGTGCTCTGCCCGGTCGTTTCACCCTTGCAGGAAGGATCGACCGGGATCCACAGGGGCTCGCTGTTCTGGCTGATCTCGGTGACATTGGTGAGCGTGGATTGAACCACGCCGTAGGAAATCAGCCACTCCTTGGAGATGCCGGTATCGGCCAGCTGGGCCTGCTCGGCCATCATGGCCTGCGATGCGTTGAGCAGGGCTGTCAGGTCTTTTCCCTGTACCGCAACAAACTCCAGGAAGTCGCCCTTCCAGAAAATTCGGTCAAGAGCGACGCGCAGCCTGCACAGGTCGGGATTGACTTTCTCGTCGCCGCACATGGAGTAGTTGGTGTAATCCGGGCCGATTTTATCCAGTTCCACGTCCCGGCTCTGAAGCAGCACCACGTCGGCTCCCGGCGTTCTGGATGCCTGTAATTCTTTGAGGAGCTCGAATTCAGCATCCTGGCTGTCCGGAGTCGTGGGAGATGCGCTCGTCCCCGGCGAGGCCGGAGGGCGTTGCAACGTAGCCATCAACTTGTACAGCAGGTCAACGGTGGTGACCGAGCCGGTGACCTTGGGCGGTGCGAATATGCCGTGCGCCTCATTTTTCATCGAGTAAATCTGGCCGGGCTCCGATTGGAGCGTCAGGCGCGAAACCGTTCCCGGGTAACTGCCGTCGCGCGATGAGTAGCTGTTCACGGGCGTCAAGACAGGCGCCGAGTGCATCGTTTCGACGGATGCCGGGAATTGC
>Ga0224555_1001176_pt1 | contig 37647 bp, 24 predicted proteins | sample 714S23034metaG_FD_180687 | JGI IMG/M metagenome (GOLD analysis project Ga0224555, IMG submission 180687) | Peat soil microbial communities from Stordalen Mire, Sweden - 717 S2 30-34 | ecosystem: Environmental > Terrestrial > Soil > Wetlands > Peat | place: Sweden: Norrbotten County, Stordalen... | reverse complement strand
GTGTTCGGCGCGGGAGTGGTGAGCGCGGCCGGCGTCAGCGAGCCGTAGGCCACGTAGGTGTAGTCGGTATATTGCCAGGCTCCATTGATCAGCGAGTAGAGGCGCACATACAACTTCTCCCCGTTGCTGGGCAGGACACTTACAGTTTCGGTAGTAGCCGTCACGCTGCCCGAGTTATACAGATTGCTCGATCCTACGCCGGTCGTGCCCACCCAGAATTCAAAGTGCGTAGCAGTGTTGCCGGGTGTCCACGTAAAGGCTACGCTGGTGCCCGACAGCGCCGTGGAGGTATCCGGCGTGGGTGTGGTGAGCGCGGCTTTTGTCTCAATCGTGTAGATCGCCGATGCCACTGCGCTTGCAGGTGAGCCGCTGATCGCGGCCAGCGCTTCGAGCGTCTCAGTAGCGGTTACAGTAATCGGGCCATTGTAAGCCGTCGAGCTGGTGGTCGGTGCCGTTGCATTGGTGGTGTAGTAGATCGTTGCGCCCGCGGTTGCATCGCTGATGGTGACCGTCTGCGTGCCAAGGTAGCTTCCGGGCGCGGGGCTGAAGGCCGGCGTGTACGGCGAAGTTGCATAAGCCGCCGAGCCGACGGCGCTAACTCCGTAACCGCTGGCCGTCGCGATGGCCTTCAATGTCTCCGCACCGGTGACGGTGATTGCAGCGGAATAGACCGGCGAGCCTGTGGTCGGAGTCGAGCCGTTGGTGGTGTAGTAGATGGTTGCGCCAGCGGTTGCATCGCTGATCGATACCGATTGGGCTGAGCCGTAGGTGCCGGCAACTGGGCTGAAGGTGGGCGTGGCTGCGGCGATGGTGTAAGCCGCCGAGCCAATCGCGCTGGCGCTGTAACCGTTGCCCGCTGCGATCGCCTCCAGAGTCTCATTGGCGGAAACTGTAATCGCGCTTAAGTAAGTCGATGAGCCGGTGGTCGGCGCGGTCCCGTTGGTGGTGTAGTAGATGATTGCGCCAGATGTGTCGCTGATCGATACCGATTGGGCCATAGCGTAGCTTCCGGCTACTGGGCTGAAGGTGGGTGTGACCGCAGCAATGGTGTAAGCCGCCGAGCCGGCTGCGCTCGGGCCGTAACCGTTGCCCGCTGCGATCGCCTCCAGCGTCTCATCGGCTGAAACTGTAATCGCGCTTGAGTAAGTCGATGAGCTGGTCGTCGGCGTCGATCCGTTGGTCGTGTAGTAGATGGTTGCGCCCACGGTTGTATCGCTGATCGATACCGACTGCGCCGTGGCATAGCTTCCGGCTACTGGACTGAAGGTGGGCGTGGCCGCTGCAATGGTGTAGGCTGCCGAACCGGTGCCGCTGGCGAGATAGTTGTAGGCGGTTGCAATCGCCTCCAATGTCTCGTTTGCGGAAACGGTTAGCGCGCTGGAGTAAGCCGACGAGCCGGTCGTCGGCGTGCTCCCGTTGGTCGTGTAGTAGATGGTTGCGCCCGCGGTTGCGTCGCTGATTGATACCGACTGCGCCGTGCCGTAGCTTCCGGCTACTGGGCTGAAACTGGGCGTGGCTGCCGTCGGCAGGTTGATGGTGTAAGCCGCCGAAGCAACCGCGCTGTTGGTATAGCCGTAGCCAGCGGTTGCGATCGCACTCAATGTCTCTGTGGCGGAAACCGTGATGGCGCTGGAGTAGGCATTTGAACCGGTCGTCGGCGTCGAGCCATCGGTGGTGTAGTAGATGGTTGCCGACGGTGTGGTGGTGCTGATGGTTACCGTTTGGATGGTGGTGTAGGTTCCGGCCACCGGGCTGAAGCTGGGTGTGACTACCGTGGAGTAGTCCGCCGGGCAGGTTGTCGTGCAGTTGTTGGTCTGGAAGTTTATCGCCTCTCCAGGATCTAGCGTGTACCCTTGTATCCCTATCCCTGTCGGACCAGCTGCTGAATTCACACTCGTTGTAAATGTTCCAGCTGCAACGCCATTATCGTAGAAGGTATATACATTTCCTATCACCTGGGCACGATATGTGTGACCTGCGGATAAGCCGACCGTAGAACCTCCCACATAAGTTTGAACGCCACCAGTCACAGTAAAGAACTCCGCGCCGCCAGCGCTATACAAATCTATAAGGGTATAGTCGTTGGGATCGGCATAGTGAAGAATAAGAAATATCGAACCCTTATCCCCGTAAGCATCGTTCTCCAAAAGTGTTACCTTAGCCTGGGCATACTGGTTTGCGGTAAAAGTGTATCCCGGCTGGGTAACTACTGCGGCCGATACAATGGAATTGTTGGGAGTGCTGAACGGCGCGACCGATACGGAGTCGGAAATAATTGTAACGGGATACGTCGGGTCGATTTGCGTGTAATCGGGACCGAGACCTGCACCCGATCCGCAGCCGGAAGTGCAGGCAGCACGGTCAAAACTGTCAAAGAATGGCCACGTTACCGGCGGGACGATGGTATATGCCGCCGAACCCTCCGCACTGGTCGTATAGCCGGCTGCCGCAGCGATCGCATTCACCGTCTCCGTCGCGGATACGGTAATTGCGGCAGAGTATAGTTGCGTCGTGCCTGTGGCTGGGTACGTTGGCGTACTTCCATCGGTGGTGTAGTAAATCGCCGAACTCGGGGTTGTATCGCTGATGGTCACCGTCTGCGTCGAGGTGTACGTTCCAGCCGCGGGGTTGAAAGTCGGTGTAACTGCTACCGGCAGGGTAATGGTATATGCCGCTGACCCGACCGCGCTGGTGTTGTAACCGCTGGCCGCTGCGATCGCACTCAACGTCTGCGACGCGGAAACGGTAATCGGGCCGGAGTAGCGCGTCGAGCCGGTTGTTGGCGTTGACCCGTCGGTGGTGTAGTAGATCACCGCGCCTGAAGTTGTATCGCTGATGGTCACCGTCTGTACCGAAGTGTAGGCTCCGGTTCCAGGGCTGAAGGTGGGCGTGGCTGCCGTGGGGCTATCTGCCGGGCAGGCCGTCGTGCAGTTGTTGGCTTGGAAATTTATTGCCGACCCAGGTTGGGGCGTGTCCCCTTGTATTCCAATGCCAACGGTACCAGCCGCTGAATTCACACTTGTTGTTATCGTTCCCACCGAAACGCCATTATCGTACAACGTATATGCATTTCCTATCACCTGGGCACGATAGGTGTGACCTGGAGTTACGGAGCCGGGATAATATCCTGCCCCGGAAGCAACTCCACCAGAGACAGTGTAGAAATATATAAGGTCAGGTCTATATAAATCCACATAGTTATAATTGTTGGCGTCGGCATAATGAAGAATAAGATAGATTGACTCCTGATACCCATCGGGGTCCAAAACCATACTCTTTACCGTAGCCTGGACATATTGATTTGCGGTAAAAGAGTATCCCGGCTGGGTCACTACCGCACCCGAGACAGGGGTAAGGTTAATGCTGGGGTCGCTCCACAGCGTCATCGACACGGCATCGGAAATAAGCGTAACGGGATATGTCGGGTTGGTTTGAGTGTAATTGGGACCGAGACCTGCACCCGATCCACAGCCGGAGGTGCAGGCAGCGCGATTGAAGCTATCATAAAACGGCCAGGTTACCGGCAGGCTAATGGTGTATGCTGCCGAACTGACCGGACTCGTCGCATAGCCGGCAGCCACGGCAATCGCATTCACCGTCTCCGTCGCGGATACAGTGATCGCGGCTGAATATAGCTGCGTCGTACCTGTAACAGGGTACGTTGGCGTGCTTCCATCAGTGGTGTAGTAGATCGATGAACTCGGCGTTGTATCGCTGATGGTCACCGTCTGCGTCGAGGTGTAGGTTCCGGCCGCGGGGTTGAAAGTCGGTGTAACTGCTACCGGCAGGGTAATGGTATATGCCGCTGACCCGACCGCGCTGGTGGTGTAGCCGCTGGCTATGGCGATGGCACTCAACGTCTGCGACGCGGAAACGGTAAGCGGACCGGAGTAGGGCGTCGAGCCGATTGTCGGCGTCGAGCCGTTGGTGGTGTAGTAGATCGTGTTGCCGGCGGTTATATCGCTGATTGTCACCGACTGGATCGATATGTAGACTCCGGTTCCAGGGCTGAAGGTAGGCGTGGCTGGCACCGGCAAGTTGATAGTGTACGCCGCTGACCCGACCGGGCTGTTGTTGTAACCGCTGGCCGCAGCTATCGCTTGCAACGTCTCCGCCGCGAAGACAGTGATCGGACCGGAGTAGACCGACGAGCCGGTCGACGGCGTCGTGCCGTTGGTCGTGTAGTAGATGGTGTAGCCCGTGGTTGTATCGCTGATGGTGACCGTCTGGACCGAATTATAAGTTCCGGCTCCAGGGTTAAAGGTAGGCGTAGCCGCTGGAGGACCAATGGAGTACGTCGCGGATACGACCATGCTTGGGGCTAAACCGGCTGCCGCCGCAATTGCATTGATTGTCTCTGTCGCATTGACAGTAATCGGGCCGCTGTAGGTAGTTGAACTGGTCGATGGCGTCGCCCCGTTTGTCGTGTAGTAGATGGTCGAATTCGGAGTTGAATCGCTGATACTTACCGTCTGGGCAGTAACATAGCTTCCTGCCGCTGGACTGAAGGTAGGCGCTGTCGCCGAAGGCGTAACGGTATAAGCAGCCGAGCTGATCACGCTTGGACCGTAGCCGCTGGCCATTGCGATTGCCTGTAATGTCTGCGATGTGGAAACGGTAATCGGAGTGGAGTAGATTACCGAGCTTGCCGTGGGCGTTGTCCCATCCGTTGTGTAGAAGACCTTCGCCGACGGAGTCGTATCACTGATGGTAACCGTCTGCGCTGTAGCATACGAACCGGCTGCCGGGTTGAAGGTCGGCGTAGATACGACGGTATCTGCCGGGCAGGTCGTCGTGCAATTGTTAGCTTGGAAATTTATTGCCGATGAAGGCGTAGGCGTGTCCCCTTGCATCGCTATTCCAACAGGACCAGCCGCTGAATTCACACTCGTTGTTACCGTTCCATCGGAAACACCATTATCGTAAAGCGTATATGCATTCCCAATTACCTGGGCACGGTATGTGTGACCTGGAGTTATGGCGCCGGAATAATCTTCCACCCAAGTAATAACTCCACCGGTTACAGTCATCAACTGTGGAGGCCCGACAGCGCGATACAAATCCACATAGTTATAATCGTTGGCATCAATATAGTGAAGGATAAGATAGACCGACCCCTGATACCCATTAGGATCTTCAACTATGCTTTCTACCACAGTCTGGGCATACTGATTTGCGGTAAAAGTGTATCCCGGATGGGTCACGACTACGCCCGCAGGAATATTAAGGCCGGGACCGCTCCATGGCTCCATTGATACGGCATCGGAAATAAGCAGAATGGGATACGCTGGTTTGATTTGCGTATAATCCGGACCGAGACCCGCACCTGATCCGCAGCCGGAAGTGCAGGCAGCACGATCGAAGTTATCCGCGAACGGCCAGGTTACCGGCGGGCTGATGGTGTAGGCCGCCAAACCCATTGCGCTCGGTGCATAGCCGGCAGCTACGGCAATTGCGTTCACCGTCTGCGTCGCGGAGACAGTGATCGCAGCTGTGTATTGCTGCGTCGTGCCGCTGATCGGATAAGTAGGCGCAGTTCCATCCGTAGTGAAGTAGATCGCAGCCGACGGTGTCGTTGTGCTGATCGTCACCAACTGCCCCGAGGTATAAGTACCGGCAACTGGGCTGAAGCTAGGTGTAGTCGCTGGAGTGCCAATGGTGTATATAGCGGATCCGACAAGGCTTGTGATGTAGCCGTTGGCTGTAGCGACCGCCTGGACTACTATATCCGACGATGAAGCGGAAATCGCTATCGGACCGGTGTAGGGGGTCGAGTTGGTCGTCGGCGTCGTCTCGTTCGTAGTGTAGTAAATCAACGCGCCTGGAGCTGAATCGCTGATGGTTACCGTCTGGGCGCTGGGGTAGTTTCCGGCTGCCGGGCTGAAGGTGGGTGTTGGCGCCGGGAGAACCAGAGTGTAGATCCCCGCTGCAACCGCGCTTTGAACGTCGCCGACCGAGGTAGCAATCGCATTGACTGTCTCTGTCGCGGAAACGGTAATCGGAACGGAGTAAGGCGCCGAGCCGGTGGTTGGCGTCGAGCCGTCTGTTGTGTAGTAGATGGATGCGCCTGAAGTTGAGTCGCTGATGGTTACCATCTGGGTCGTATGGTAGATTCCGGGTGCGGGGCTGAATGAGGGAGTTGTTGCCGTGATGGTGTAGGCCGACGATCCAACCGCGCTGGTGGTGTAGCCGCTGCCCGCGGCGATCGCCTCCAATGTCTCCGACACGGAAACTGTAATCGGAGTGGAGTAGACCGGCGAGCTGGTGGTCGGCGTTGCCCCATTGGTGGTGTAGTGGATGGTCGTGCCCGAGGCTGAATCGCTGATGGTGACCGCCTGGGTCCCAACGAAGCCTCCTGATAGAGGGCTGAAGGTGGGTGTTGCCGCTATGCCTCCAACGGCGTATGCCGCCGATGCGACCGGGCTATTGTTGATGCCGATGGAGGTCGCGATGGCCTGCAGTGTTTCGTTGGCGGAGACAGCGATCGGTGAGCCATATGTCGATGAACCCGTCGTCGGCGTCGTCCCGTTGGTGGTGTAGTAGATAGTTGCGCCCGAGGTTGCATCGCTGATGGTTACCGCCTGGGCCGTGCCATACTGCCCGGCTGCGGGACTGAAGGTAGGCGTGCCAGTGATTGGGCCGATTTCAAACGTCGCCGAGCTGACAGCGCTGGGAGAGGAGTAGCCAGGGACTACGGCGATGGCATTAATCGTCTCATCGGCGGATACAGGGATCGATACCGGCTGTCCATTGTATAATGTGTTGTTCAACCCGGACATGGGCTGAAAAAGTGTCGGGTACGCTATCGTAGTGCCGGTGATAGGATAGGTCGGCGTACTTCCGTCGGTGGTGTAGTAGAACGTCGCATACGGATAAGCTGTGGTATTTAACGTCACTCGCAGCGGATTCGTCGAGGAAATGGTGCTAGCGGTGTTCCCCCACGCAGGAATTGTTGTGGCATATGCGCCTGACACCGGGGTGAAGATTGGCGGAGCCACGACGGAACCGGGCACTTCAACCGTAATCGGAGCGCTTACGTTCACGCCATATCCTGGTCCGATTCCGCTGTTGTCAAATGTTCCGGCTTGGTTGTCGCCATACTGGTTCAACGAGTACAACATATAGCTTTGGGTGGCCTTGGGATAAACAGTCACGCTTCCCGTACTCACACCCGGTCCGCCGCCATTCTTCGTAAGCCGCACCGGACCGATCATGTCGATGTAATCGTAGGAGTCGCCGGTCACGCTGATGTTAAAGGTAACGGGAGAGCCGGCGGATACGGTTTGAGGCGATGCGGTAAAGCTGTTGATCGCCGGTGGAGGCCCTTGAGGTGCTGTCACAGAATCCCAACCGGGGTATGCGGGATTCGATTGGACGACTTCGAAGTCCGACGCCGGGATACCGGCCAGGCTCTGCTGCAGATCGGTGTCGTCCCAGCGCGGATCCCAGGAGCCCTGGAGAAAGAAGGAGCCGCCGATGTCCGCCATGATTATGCCGTACTGCTGCATCGCGACCAGGATGGCCTTACTGACGGTGGAGTAGCCGGAGGTGTTATAGCTCGCCTTCAACCGAAGCCGCATGCCCTCGACGGTTGGCGAGGTAGTGTAGCCGCCCGAGGCATGAGATGCCGGTTCCACGAAATAGCCGTTGTTGGTGGAGGTCCTTGCATGCTGCATGGTATAGCGGATGGCGTGATTGATGGTTCCTGAAGCCGCTTCGTCGTATTTCGTCAGCCCTGCCATGACCGACAATCCGCCCGCATCGGTGGAAGTCCAGCCCCAGGGGCGATAGTTACCGTTTTGCAGGTCCCAAAGCGCTGAGTTGGAGGCGCTGTACAACCCATTGCAGCGACTCGTTACCCAGGTCTCATATTCCCAGCACCCGTTGCGATCGAGCACGTTGGTATGCTGATCGCCCGTAAGGTCACCATCCGGCCAACCCGAGCAGTCGGGCGGATTGCCTTCAATGGGCACGTTGTTGGGATACGGCGCTACAATCACATCGCTCTCGGGGGTAGCGCCGTATGTAAGGATCGAAACCTTGGGAGTCGTACCGGAGTCGACAATCATGTACGGAATGCCGCCGTCACCGGGGTTGGCTCCGAAATTGACGTGCGTGACTTTTCCTGAAAAATCCACCGTAGTCTGAATCTCCGCATTATTTGGATCGACAGCCGCGTTGGCGATGTTGGTGTTCCATAGGGACACCACTCCGTCTGTCGCGTTTTGGAAAGGAACAAATCCGTTCAGATCCGCGGTGCCGTCTACTGACCTGCCAAGCGACATGCCGGAGCAGGCTCCCGCCGTGCTATTGATGGTGTAAGCAGCCACACCCACGCCGCTCTGCACGTAGCCGCTGGCTATGGCAATTGCCTGCACCGTCTCAGTGGCGGACACGGTGATCCAACTGGCGTACACCGGCGAATTGGTCGTAGGCGTGGACCCGTCTGTTGTGTAGTAGATGGTAGCGCCCGCGCTCGCATCGCTGATGGCCACCGCCTGCGACGAGCTATAGGTTCCCGCGCCCGGGCTGAAAATTGGCGCGGCAGCATCTGGATTACCGATGGTGTAAGGCGCCACGCTCGTTGCGCTCTGTGAAGAGCCGGGAGCTGTGACGATGGCCTCTATCGTCTCCCATGCCGACACCGCGATAGGCGTACTATAGACGGCCGAGTTGGTCGTCGGCGTGCTGTTGTCGGTGGTGAAGTAGATCGTCGCGTCCGGGGTTCCGTCGCTGATGGTGACCGTCTGCGCCGCGGGATACGTCCCAGGCACGGGGCTGAAGGCCGGCGCATCCGCAGGCAGGTTGATGATATAAGCCGCCGAGCCCACCGGGCCGCTCGCATAACCGCCCCCCGCGGCATGGCTTGCAATGTCTCCGGGGTGGAAACAATGACTGGAGTGTTGCACATCGTCGAGCTGGTTGAGGGCGTACTACCGTCGGTGGTGTAGTAAATCGACGCGCCGTTGGTCCAATCGCTGATGGTCACGGTCTGCACCGAGATATATGTTCCAGATCCCGGGCTGAAGGTCGGCGTGGAGGCAGTCGGCGTCCCTGACGCCTTGAGGGCGACAATTACATTCGCAAAGGTGTCTGCAACACTTGCCGTCGCTGTCGCCGTCTGAGCTCCCGCCGCAACTACAATCTGATCTTCTGAGAAGGCGCTGTCACCATCGGAACCGGGGTCTATCGACTGTTCGGTATCGCCCCACCCCGATCCCACTGCATAGGTCGATGGCCCATTGTCGCTGAAGAATGCGAGAAGATAATCGACGGCATTCGTGGTACTCGATGAGGTGGATACCGTCAGCGACGTGCTGCTCACTGTTGAAGTTCCCGTTTGGTCCACCGTTGACGTTACACCCTCAACCTCGTAGACATGGCAGTGGATGTTGTTCGAGGCACTGATGCCGCAGGTTACGGTATCGGCCCCGGAGGCATTGGCGGAGGCGGAGTAGATAGCGGTCACCGATTCCCCGGAGCCGGCCACCTGAGTTACCAGTTTCGTAAAGGTATTGCCCTTCGTGTCCGTTGGCGTGAGCAGCGACATTCCATCGTATGAACTCTCGGCCACCAGGATCAGATGTCCGGAGGTTATGTTGCTCTTAAATGCAACTGCAAGCGAGGTGCCGGTTTCAGTGGCCGCGCTATTGTGTTGAACCGTCATGATCGGCCCGCTAAATGCGCCGATGGAAAACGTCGACGAACTCACCGCGCTTGGCGCTAGCCGGGCGCCGTGGCGATTGCTTCCAGCGTCTCCGAGGCAGGAACAGCGATCGCGCCAGCGTAAGCCGTCGAACCGGTCGTAGGCGCGGTTCCGTTGGTAGTGTAGTAGATGCTTGCGCCCGATGTGCTATCACTGATGGTTACCGTCTGGCCCGATATGAAGCTTCCGCCCGCGGGACTGAAGACCGGAGTGGCAACCGGCGGCAGCCCTGAAGCAACAAGAGCCACAATCACATTCACATACGTACCCGAAGCGTTTGCCGTCGCCGTCGCCGTCTGTACTCCCGTCGAGATCACAACCTGATCTTCAGAGAAGGCGCTGTCTCCGCCGTCATAGGTGTTATTCGACTGTTCGGTATCGCTCCATCCAGATCCCGGCGTATAGTTCGACCCCCCGTTGTCGCTGAAGAAAGCCAGAACATAATCGACGGCATTCGTGGTTGCCGCGGATGTGGGCACGGACAGTGACGTGCCGGTCACAGAAGAATTTCCCGTCTGGTCCACTATTGCCGTTACACCCTGGACCTCATAGATATGGCAGTGGATATTGTTCGAGGCGTTGACGCCGCAGGTCACCGTATCGGCTCCGGAAGCATTGGCTGTGGCGGCGTAGATAGCGGCCACCGAGTCCCCGGAAGTACCCTTGGCCACGAGCTGAACAAAGCTATTGCCCAGCGTGTCCGTTGGCGCTTCAAGAGACACTCCGTCGTATGAGCTCTCGGCCACCAGGAGCAGATTTCCAGACGTCACGTTGCTGTTGTACGCAACCGTAACCGAGGCGCCGCTTTCAGTGGTTCCGCTATTGTGCTGAACCGTCAAGATCGCCTGCTGGCTCGACGCAGACGAAGCGAACAAAAAGAGGAAGGCAAAGGTTATTACACTGATTGCCTGGATTGAAAAACGGACACAAACTGGGATGGATTGAGACAGGGACTTCGTGGACGTCATGACGCTCCTCTTTTTTTTACACGGCTGCGCTCAGCTTGAATGATCGAACGATGGCAACGTTACCACCGCTTAACGCGCACTGCCAATATTCTTTAATTAAATTATTTGGTGACCAATATTGTTTCCAAATCATCAGAGAACGCGGTAATCTTATGTTGTTGATATTATTTAAATTGCATGTGTCAAGGGCGGCGAAAAAAGAAACTACCGGGCGCGGAAATGCGAACCAGCGGCAAGGGCGATTGAGCATGTATTTCTGGGGTGAAGGGGCTATGGAACGTAGTAGAAACATTTTCTCCCCCGAAACACCCAACAACTTCACACCTTTCTACTGGCCAACTTTTCTTTGCTGCAGTTGCTTGGCGTTACCCCGCACTTGACTCTTAACAGCGAGTGGTATTGTGGTAAATGTATATTCCAACGTTCTGATCAGATGAAAAAGACAACGCAACGCGCCACAGTGTTTGACGTCGCAAGAGAAGCGCGCGTGGGAACAAGCACAGTCTCACGGGTTATCAATGGCGGAGCACTTGTTGGCCCCGATGCAATGGAGCGCGTTCGCAAAGCAATTCGGAAGCTCAATTATCAGCCAAACCACGCAGCGCAAATTCTAAAAGGCGACCGTACAAATACAATTGGCTTGATCGTTCCGAGCGTCGCAGACCCATTCTTTGCCGTCTGTACGGAAGCCGCCCAGGAGATTTTACGAGCACACGGCTTTCTCTTGTTTGTCACTTGCTCAAACACTGACCCTCTCGTCGATTTGGAATGTCTCAACACACTGGCGCAACACCAAGTTGACGGCATCCTGTTTGCGCCCGCAGCTACCCGTAACGAGGAGCTGGTTCAAGCCCTCAGCCGCATTTCGATACCGGTCGTCATCTTTGACCGCCCAATCCACGGTTATTCCTTGCCCAGTGTTGTCAGCACTAACTATAAAGGGGCTAAAGAGGCGACGCAGCATCTGATTTCTCACGGCTACAAGCAAATCGTCTGCCTGGGGAAAAAAGGTGAAGACTCTATTTATTCGATGAAGGAGCGGGTGCGAGGTTATCGGAGTGCCATGAAAGAGGCGCATCTTACGCCAAGGATCGACTTTTCCCTCATCAGCCAGGAGCCGACAGAGCTAGCCATGAAAGCCTACCTGCACGGAACTAACCCGCCGGATGCGATCTTTGCAACTAATAATCTTGTGACCATCTCTGTCTTCGAAGCGTTAAGAAATCTGCGCATAAAGATCCCCAAGAAGATGGCCCTCGTGGGATTTGACGACTTTGAGCTGGCTTCCACTCTTGAGCCTTCGATCACGGTAGTCAAACAGGAGATAAAACTGATTGTAAAGACGGCAGCAGATTTGCTCTTCGATCAGTTGGCACTCAAACGCCAAAGCCCGTCCAAGGCGACTTACACAACAGACAATTCGGGTGTCGTGTGGATGGAAACGGAGTTGATCGTTCGCAGTTCTTGTGGCTGCCATAAAGGTAAATAAATAAAGGGGCTTAGGAAGAAAAGGCCGTCAGAGCGGATCCTTTCTGAGGATTGATAGTAGCACTTTGTAGAGGTTGTTTTCCCTCTGGTTGAAGCAAAATTCTGTTTCCTTCAAATGCAAATGAAAGGTGCTTTTTCGGGTAGTCCTGCGAAGCCGCCGTTTATCGCGCTTTGCAAATGCAGAAAGTAGAATAAGCCAGGTGCCCATCCCGCTTTAGTGAGTGGTTTTTGTGCCCTCTGATTACCGTGCCCTTTTCTCTCCGTTTTTGGCCGTAGGCACGCTCAGTGGATAGAGAGAAATCAGATAGCTTCCCTGGTCGCTGTCGAGCAAATCAAGCTCCAATAATTCCACCGACCGGGACGTAATGAGCCGCGTGCGGTAGTAATAAACCTTGCCTGCTTCCGCTCGGAAGTGCGCGAACTCCGTGCGATCCTCGTAAAGCGAAGTCTGCAAGTCAGCGCAAACATGGTGTTCCCCCGGCTCGACGGAGACTGAAAAGTAAGAGTCGCTGCGATTGGCGCCCGCCCAAGCTCCGTCCACACCCATCCTCGTCGTTGGATAACCGAGTGAAGGCGCTCCGCCAGAGTCATGGATAAAGTAAACCAGCGCTTTTCCCGCGCCGGGCTGCGCTGGTGGATGATCCTTCTTATCCAGTTTCACCTTGAAACTGACATTGTCAGAACCGCACGCAGATGCAATAGGAGCAACCTGTGCCTGGGTAAATACTGATGCTGTAAAAAATAATACAAGAACAACAACTTTCATTAGCTTTCCTCCGAACAAACGATCCACCTGCTATCAAAGACAGCGCCGCGCACAAAATAGTTCCACTCCGCAATAAAATAAAAGGGCGGAACAGGACCGAAGCCCATTCCGCCTGGATTGTTATCGTCAGTTGATCTGACCCGTGATCGTCGATGCGAGCGAAGTGCGAGCAGTTGGACCCACCGCAGGTGGTTGGCCCCACCGCGGTTGGCTACGCGTAGATGCCCCTCTGCTTGATGGTGAAGGCAACGCGATCGATGGCTAGCATATACGCCGCGATGCGATTGTTCACATTGTGCGCCTCGGCGTAGCGAACCACATCGTCAAAGCTGTCGCGCAAAATGGTCTCCAGTTGCTCGTTGACGATGGCTTCCTTCCAGAAGTACCCCTGCCGGTCCTGCACCCACTCAAAATAACTGGCCGTCACGCCGCCGGCATTGGCCAGAATATCGGGCACGATAAAGATGCGCTTCTCCGCCAGGATCTCGTCAGCCACGGCGGTAGTCGGGCCGTTGGCGCCCTCCACCACAATCTTCGCCTTGATCTCGCCGGCGTTGCGGCTGGTAATCACGTTCTCAGTGGCCGCTGGAATGAGAATCTCGCACTCTGAAACCAGCAACTCTTCGCTGGGTGTAGCCTCTGCGCCGCTGAAGCCCAGGGTGGTGCCATTACGGTATTTGTACTCGACCAACTGGTGAATATCGATGCCGTTGGGATTCGAGAGGCCGCCTTCCCGCTCGGCTACGCCCACGATCTTGTATCCCCGCTCCATCATCAGCCGCGCCGCATTTGAGCCCACGTTGCCGAATCCCTGAATCACCACCCGGCATCCGTCCACCGGCATATTCAGGTAGCGCAAACTCTCGTCGCACACCACCAGCACCCCGCGCCCGGTAGCCTCAATCCGTCCCCGCGAGCCGCCCATATTCAGCGGCTTGCCCGTCACCACGCTGGTCACCGTCTGGCGCATGTGCATCGAGTAGGTATCCATGATCCACGCCATGGTCTGCTCATTGGTGTTCACGTCGGGAGCGGGAATATCCTTTTCCGGCCCGATAAAATCGATGATCTCCGAGGTATACCGCCGCGTCATCCGCTCCAGTTCGCCCTGGCTCATATTCTTTGGGTCGCATATCACCCCGCCCTTGGCCCCGCCAAAGGGAATATTGACCACCGCGCACTTCCAGGTCATCCAGCTGGCCAGCGCCCTCACCTCGTCCAGTGTCACATCCGGCGCATACCGGATGCCGCCTTTGGCCGGCCCGCGAGCCATCGAGTGCTGCACCCGGAACCCGGTAAACATATCGATCTTGCCGTTATCCATGGCCACGGGAAAATGCACGATGATCTCGCGGAAGGGCGAGCTGAGCACCTTCCACAAGCCTGGATCAAGATTCAGCTTGCGTGCCGCAAATTCAAACCGGGCGCTCTGCGCCTCCCAGGGGTTAATCTCCTGGTCCAATGTAACTGCCGGGGGTACTGTTGACATCGATTTCTCCAATTCCTGAATGCTTCTAAGCCAGGGCAAGCGCCGCACTCCACAAGCCCAAACCAAACGAGTCTAGGCCCGCCGGAGAGCCGAGTCAAGCCGCGCGAAACCCCATCCGCAACCTTCCCCAGCCCCTGTCCCATTCTTCCAGTATCAAACCTGTTGTGGGAATTACACTAGTCTGAAGTGAAAGCATCCAGCCAACCCGTCCAGCCCAGCCGTAAAGAGTTTCTGGCCCTCGCCAAAGAACATACCCTCGTCCCTGTCTGCCGCATCTTGTCGGCCGACCTCGAAACCCCGGTCTCGGCCTTTCTGCGCGCGGCCTGGCCTGAGCGCGAGTGCTTCATGCTGGAGTCGGTTGAAAACGGCGAGCAGTTGGGCCGTTATACCTTCATCGGCATCGCACCGTTCAAGCGCATCGTAGCCCGCGGCCGCGAGATCACCATCACCGAAGGCAAAAAAGTAGTCCAGATCGAAGACGATATCTTTGCCGTTCTCCGCCGTGCCCTGGCCGGCCACAAACCTGCCCGTCTGCCCGGCCTGCCGCCCTTCACCGCTGGAGCCGTGGGATTCTTCGCCTATGACGCCGTCCGTCAAATCGAGCGCCTGCCCGAGCTTGCCACCGACGAGTTGGGCGTTCCCGATGCCTGCCTGCTCTTCTTCGACGAAGTGCTCGCCTTCGATCACGTCCGCAAGGAGATCTGGCTGGTGTCCACGGCCGACGTAACCCGCGGCAAGTCTGCTCAAGCTCCCGCCCACGCCTATGACAAAGCCGTCGAACGCCTCGACAAACTCGAAAAGCGCCTGGCCCAGCCGCTGCCCAATCTGCCTGCCCATAAAAGCAAGGGCAAGCTGCAGGTCCACCACCGCACGTCCAGAAAGGAATTTCTCTCCGCCGTCTCCCGCACCAAAGAGTACATCGCCGCCGGCGATATATTCCAGGCCGTCCTCTCGCAGCGCTTTGACGTAGAGCCGGAGGCCGACAGCTTCCAGGTCTACCGCGCCCTGCGCACCGTCAATCCCAGCCCCTATATGTACTTCCTCCGCTTTACCCCCGAAGGTCCGCTGGGCGGCCAGCCTGATAAGTCGAAGCGCTCCTCCAAAAAGAAAAATGGATCGGCACCCATCGAACTCGCGGGTTCCTCGCCGGAGCTACTCGTCCGTGTCCACAAGGGCAAGGTCGAATACCGCCCCATCGCCGGCACCCGTCCCCGCGGCGCCAATGAGAAAGAAGACCAGGCGCTGGCCGACGAAATGCTCAACGACGAAAAAGAGCGCGCTGAGCACGTGATGCTGGTCGACCTGGGCCGCAATGACGTAGGCCGCGTAAGCGAGTTCGGCTCCGTCAAAGTCGACCGCCTGATGTTCGTCGAACGCTACTCCCACGTAATGCACATCGTGAGCTCCATCGAGGGCCGCCTCAAACCCGAACTGACCGCCGTCGATGCCCTGCGCGCCTGCTTCCCCGCCGGCACGCTCTCCGGCGCGCCAAAGGTACGAGCTATGGAGATCATCGAAGAGTTGGAGCCGGCCCGCCGCGGAACCTACGGCGGCGCAGTCCTCTACGCAGATTTTTCCGGCAACCTGGACTCCTGCATCGCCATCCGTTCCATGCTCGCCATCAACGGCAAAGGCTACGTCCAGGCCGGCGCCGGCATCGTCGCCGACTCCATCCCCGAGTCAGAGCACCAGGAGTCCATCAACAAAGCACAAGCCGTGATCCGAGCCATCGAACGCGCGCGCGAGCTCTAAAGAAATCTCCGCGTGAATTTGGATTGTCATCGCGGAGCTATCTCAATTCCATTTCGGCCCAAGCGAAGTGTACTGGTAATGCCCCGAGCCCACCTCGTGCGAACCGCCGTTCTTCCCCGGCACTACAATGGTTGCGGTGGTATTCACCGGCACGGTCACATCCATGGTCAACTGATTCCCCTCGATCTTCCATTCGCTCGCAATCCGTCCGTAAGGCGAATCGAAATGAGCCTTCACCCACGTGAGGTCGCCAACCACAGTCGGCTGGATGAGAATCTTCTTGAAGCCCGGCGCGGCGGGGCGGATGCCGGCCAATGTTTGATAAAACCATGCATCCAGATTCCCGGCCTGGATCAGCAGCGCCTCACTGTTCATGCCTGGATCGCGCGTGTCGAAGTCCCAGCGCTCCCAAATGGTGGTCGCGCCTTTTGAGAGCATGTATCCCCAGCTTGGACGCGTGGTTTGCGTGGCGATGGTCCAGGCCACGTCGGGCCGTCCAACATCGGTAAGCGTCTGCATCAGCCATTGCATGCCGATAAGACCCACCGATAAATGGCCGTTATGTTTGGCCATAATGTCGTTCACGAGATTGGCGATGATAGCGTCGCGCTGCTCTGCGGGAGCCAGCCCAAACTGGAGCGCCAGAACGTACCCGGTTTGCGTCCCTCCCTGATAAATGTGCGTTTTCGAATCGAGAAATCTTTTGTTGTACGCAATCTTCAGTTTGTCCGCTAATTCCTTAAAAGTACGCTCGTCGTCCGCGTGCCCAAACTGTTTCGCCAGCCGCTCCATGATCCGCTCGTTGTGATATTGGTACGCGGATGAAACCAATTCACCGGGCGTGGAGCCTTTGTCGGGGATTTTCGCGTCCATGGTGGAGGTGTCGCACCAGTCGCGATAGCTGGTTGCCTCCAGCGTGCCGTCTTCTACCTCGTGCATCCTCATAGCCAAAACCCACTTCTTCATAGCGGCATAGTGCGTTTCCGCCACGCGGCTATCGTCATAGAAGTCGATGAACCAATCCGGAATGATCGTGAATGTGCTGGGCCACTCAACACCGTCGCCAAACAACCAGTACATCGTCACATCGGGAAGCGAACCGTCGGCTCTTTGCGTGCTCTCCTCGTCGTCCATCCATGTCGCATAGAAGGGCTCAACGTCGAAGTTGTAGGCCTCGCTCTCCGCATCTTTGGCCGGATCGCCCGTCCACGCCTGCCGTTCGTCGCGGTCGGGGTCCAGAGGCGCGGAGCGCAGAAACATCTTCGTCCCCCACCACAACGCGCTATGAATCCTGTTCACCAGCGCGTTCGAGCTCTCGAAATCGCCCACCGGCTCAACCGCCGTATTGATCACCAGCCCCTCAAAGTTGTCCACCGTCGGCGTGCCGGGAAAGCCCGTCACCTGCACCCGCCGGAATCCTTGGCCTTTGAACACAGGATTCCAGACTTCCACTCCCTCGCCCTTGAACGTATAAACGTCCGTGGAAAGCGCGCTTCGGTTGTCTGCGGTTTTCAGCGTCCCATCCGGGTTCAAACTGTAGGCGCTGACCATGCGCACCTGCGTTCCACCCGGTCCCGTCGCTTTCAGCCGCACTGTTCCGTAGAAACTCTGCCCCATGTCGATGACATAAGTCCCCGGCTTGGGGTTGGTGATGCTCACCGGATGAACAATCTGCGTCACCTTCATCGGTTCAATCATCTGTGCCTTGAGCGCGCCGCCCGGAGGATGCACAATCTCCGCATGCCCCCACTTGGAGTCGTCGAATCCGGCCCGATCCCAACCCGGCATTTCCATCCGCGCGTCATACTCTTCGCCGTCGTACTCGTTGTTGGCGCGGATCGGACCCTCAGTCGTAAGCCGCCAGCTTTCGTCGCTGACCACGGTTGTCTTCGTCCCATCCGCATACTCAACTTCCAACTGCAGCAGCAGCTCGGGATATCCAAACCTCGTATATTGCAACCCCAACGGAAGCCTGGGGCCGTAGAAACGCCCATTGCCCAGAATCACTCCCAATGCGTTGGCGCCCGCATTTAGCTTGTCCGTCACGTCGAAGGTCACCACGTACGCGGCTTTGTCATATTCCGATATGGCCGGGTCCATCACATCCTGTGAAACCTTTGCCCCGTTGAGATAGAGATCGAAGAAGCCAAGTCCGCATACATAAGCCGTGGCTCGTGTAACTTTCTTCGTGACGGCAAATTCACGGCGAAGATAGCGGGCGGGCAACGGATGCGTATCCACCCAAAGCGCGGTTCCCTCTCCGTCGTGGCCGATCCACTTCGCACGCCACTCCTTCAAGCCGGTACTGAACGTGGCGGATTTGCTCCATTCAGAAGGATTCCCCTCCGCATCCCACACCCGCACCTTCCATGTGTAGCGAGTGGCCGGTGCCAACTCTTTGCCGCCATACTCAACTTGTATCGATTGATCGGATTCCACCCGCCCCGAGTCCCACAGCCCATTCACAACAACCTCATAAGCCGTCTGCTTCTCATTGGGGCTGCTCGAATCGAGAATCCAACTCAATCGCGGCTTGGCAACATCGATTCCCTGCGGGTCAAGAAGATTTTCGCAGCGCAAATGCGAAATGGTCACAGCCGCATTTCCCTGCGCTGCAAATATCCCCATCAAAACCGCAATAGGCAAATACCTACCGGCACTCAATCGACGGATAGAGCTGAAAATGAAGTCGGCTGCTCTCATCTTGTACGCCTTTCTGGTTGTCCGCATGCATTGGACAGATCAGCGGAAGATTCACTCCGCGCCAAAGATACGCCGGAAGAACTTTCCGATGCTGCCAAAAAATCCCGTCTTCTTCTTAGCCGGGGCCGTACTCGCAGCCGGGCTCGCGGCTGTTCCCGCGGCGGGCTCGGCAGCCGGCGTAGCGGGCGGTGGCGCTTGCGCGGGACTCTTATAAACCAGCGGTTCAACCGGCACAGCCTGCGTTCCGCCAGCATTCACAGCACTCGGAGCCGCCTTGGCCAGCGGCGCAAGCCCCTCGCTCTGCGCCAGTGGAAACTCATTACCCTTCGCCTCGGCAGGCGGGCATCCGCAAGGCTCTTTTTCCTGATCCACCACCTCGTGCAGGCTGCCGTGCTCAAACATCACCCTCTGCCCCGGCTGCACGCGGTAAGCGCCTCCCTCAAAGATGCTTGTAACCAGTACGTAGGGCGCGTTGATGCCCGCATTGTCCACGCACGTATCGCCGTGCTGTCCCAGGCGGATCTTCACGTCCGCCGCGCCCGGCCCGCCAATGAGTATGCGGAAGTCCGGCGTCATCAGAATGTCAGAGTTCTGCCCGGTGGCATAGCTGGCCTCCACGGCCCCATGCTCCATGGCAATCATCAATCCCGGTATCTCGCCGGCGGGAACGCTCGAGTCCGCGGCCAGTTTCACGCTGGTCGATGCGCAAACCCGCAGCACTCCGCGGTGCGGCAGAATGACCTGGGTAGTCTCTGTCCCGGATGTAATCGTCCCACTGCTGGCGATGATGGCTTTGCCCTGTGTAACCTCAAGCGCCCCCGTAACCTTGGCCCCTTTGTCGGGGTTCTTATTGTCCAGCGGCACAATTGCGATGGGCCCAGCTTCATTCTGCGTATCCTGCTCCGCCGTGGGAGCCTGCACGGCTTGAGGAGCCTGGGCGGACAATGCAGGAGCAACCGCCAGAATCGCCGCCAGAGCAAGAACTCCCGCCAGATTTGCCTGCCGTATCTGCATGTCGCGCCGCAATTGAAGTCGTATCTGATCTAACATAGTGTTCACATCTTCAAAAAATTACGAATCATCTGGTGCCCGCCCTCGGTCAAAACGCTCTCGGGGTGAAATTGTACGCCTTCGATCGGCAGGCTGCGGTGGCGTAGTCCCATAATCACCGATCCGCTACTGTTTCCGTTAGCCTCCGGCGTGCGTGCGGTAACGGCCAGTTCGGCAGGCAGCGACTCCTCCGCGACAATCAGCGAGTGGTAGCGCGTGCAAGTCAGCGGCGTAGACAGACCCTCAAAAATACCCTTCCCGTCGTGCTCCACCTGGCTGGTCTTGCCGTGCATCAGATGCTGAGCGCGCACCACCTGCCCGCCAAACGCCTCGCCGATAGCCTGGTGTCCCAGGCAGACTCCAAGAATCGGAGCCTTCCCAGCCATATGCCGGATCAGCGGCACCAGGATGCCCGCCTCGCCCGGAGTGCAAGGCCCCGGCGAAAGCAGAATGCGCTCCGGTTTCAGCGCCTCCACCTGCTCCACCGTAAGCTCGTCGTTGCGATAGACCTCGACCTCCGCCCCCAGTTCCCCCAGGTACTGGACAAGGTTGTAAGTAAACGAATCGTAGTTGTCGAGGACAAAGACCATGGTGAACTCCAGTGTAGCGCGCCACCTGCGGTGGGGCCAGCCGCTCGCTTTTCGCTCGCAATAGTCCGGGTGCCCCACCCTCGCCGCGTTCTTGTATTTACGGCTAGGGTGGGAATCCACGAATCTTAACCCGCCCGACTCACCGACCTGCGACACGCAACCCGGTTGCCCCACCGGCGGCCCATCTGTAAAACTCCATACGATGGTTCTTCATTTTCTAATTCAAGGCCGGGTGCAGGGCGTAGGCTTCCGCTGGTACGTCCATCGCGAAGCCAGTGAGCTGGACCTCCGCGGCTGGGTGCGCAACACCGAAGAGGGCGATGTGGAAGTGGTTGCATCCGGCAAGGAATCCTACCTGGCCGAGCTGCGTTCGAGTCTCCGCCGTGGTCCCAGAGGCGCCCGTGTAGATCGCCTCGTCGAGCACTATCTAAACGAAAGCGAAGCCGAAGGTTTGAGCTCGTTCAGAATCGATGGCGCGTGGTAAAGACAGGGAACACTGACTCTGCCTATTCCCTAGTCCCCCGTTCCCTTATAATCTGAAGGAAAGCCCCAATCAGAATCCAAATCCCAATCGAGGAACCCGCCCCATGCCCGAAGAGATCAAGCCAGTCAACATTGAAGCCCTGAAGGCGCTGGTGCGCACAGTCCCCGATTTCCCCAAACCGGGAATTCTCTTCTACGACATCACCACCCTGCTCAAGGATAAGACCGGCTTTGCGCAGTTGATTGACGCGCTGGCCGCCCACTACATCGCCCGCAAAATCGACCTGGTCCTGGGCATCGAGGCCCGCGGCTTCATCTTTGGCCCGGCCCTGGCCTATCGTCTCAACGCCGGTTTTGTCCCCGTGCGCAAGCCGCGCAAGCTCCCCGCTCCCGTAGCCCGCGTGACCTATGAACTGGAGTATGGCTCCGACACTTTAGAGATTCACCTGGACGCCATCGCCCCCGGCCAGCGTGTGGTTCTGGTCGACGACCTGCTGGCCACCGGAGGCACCATGGACGCCACCGTCAAGCTGGTCAAGCAATTGGGCGGAGAGATCGCCGGCCTCGCCTTTGCCGTAGAGCTCGACTTCCTCAAAGGCCGCGACCGCTTCACCGACTACGACGTCTTCAGCCTGCTCCACTACGACGAGTAGCGGACCCGCGCCTTCGTCTCCATTGTTTCTGAAAATGATTTACTTCGCTTCTTCCGGCGTCTCTACCTGCTCGGCTGACTGCTGCGCGCCGCCCTCATTCTCCGCCGCATCCTGAAACATCTGCGCATCCGCAAACCGGTATCCCACGTACACATCCGTCAGCAGGTACAGCGGATTCGATGGATCGTCTTCAATCTTCTTGCGCAACTGCCGCACAAACGTCCGCAGATACTCCACCTCTTCGCGACAGTCCGCTCCCCACACCGCGGTCAGCAGCTTGGCATAAGTCACCACTCTTCCCGCGCGGATCATCAAGCAATGCAGAATATCGAATTCCTTGCGCGTCAGGTGTACCGGCTGGCCGCGTTTTTTCACTTTTCGCTTTGCCGGCTCCAGGCGAATCTCCCCAATCTCAATGGGCGCATCTTCGGCTCGATAAGGAGCCCTGACGCGACGGATCGCCGCGCGGATGCGCGCAATCAGCTCCCGCGTGCTGAAGGGCTTGGTCACATAATCGTCCGCTCCCAAGTCCAGCGCCAGCACCTTTTCATCCTCCCGATCGCGCACCGTCAGCATCAGGATCGGCAGCCTGGGAGCTATCGCGCGAATCCGGCGCAGCGTTTCAATGCCGCCGATGCCGGGCATATTCACATCCAGCAGCACGGCGTCGTAAACCTCGGTGCGCATCAGTTGCAGAGCCTCTTCGCCGCGTGTTGCTTCGGCCACTTGAAAGCCGAGTCCAGCCAGCGGAGGCCTCAGCGCCCGGCGGATGGCCGTTTCGTCGTCGACTACAAGAATGCGAAGCACAGGCTGGTTCATCACGAGCACCTCTTTAGTACGGGAGCGGGAATTGCCACATAAAATGTTGTTCCCTCGATCTCATCGCTAGTAACCCAAACATAACCGCCATGAATCAGCGCCACTCGTTTCGCTACTGAAAGTCCGATTCCGGTCCCCGAGGCACGGTTCGAGTAAGTCGAAGCTCGGTAATATCGCTCGAAGATGCGCTCCCGGTCGGCTATGGGAATCACCGGGCCGTAGCTATGCACTGAAAATATCGCCTCCTTGTTTACATGCGCCACGCGGATGGTGATTGTAGTTCCAAAGATCGAGTATTTGCACGCATTATCAATGTACTGCGTCAGCAGCATCACCATCAGTTGCCGGTCGCAACACAGAACCATGTTCTCATTCGCCAGTTCGATTTGAACCTTCATAGTTGCCAGGCGGTCCCTCAGGCTGTCAACTACCTCTTCAATCAACGAACCCACTCCCACCGGCCTGGCATTGATCGTCACTTCGCCCGCATCCAGCTGGGCAGTAGTCAGCAGCCGCGTGGTCAGGTCGCTCAGCAGGCCGGCCTGTTCATCGATCAACGCCACCAGGTCCGCCTGTCCTTCGCTCAAGTGGCCCATCTCGTTCAATCCGGTGCTGGCCGCGCGGATCGCTGTCAACGGCGTCTTGTACGCGTGCGCCAGATTATCCAGCACCGTGGCGCGAAGTTGCTCGGTCCGCCGTTCGGTCTCAATGCGGCTCTCATTGGCGAAGGCCCGATAGCGGTCGAAAGTAATGGCAATCAGCGAGGCGATGGCGTTATTGGTCAGCGGGCTGGTCTCGCCCCGTACCACCAGGCTGCCTACCGGCACCGTACCCAGCCGCACCACGCGCCGTCCAATCCCGGTCTCCGCATCGTCGTCCGTGGTCTCGAAGTAGTAGACGTTCTGCGCCAGCTCCTGCGGATCCACGTTCCAGATCCCTGCCTGGTACACATCGTGCAGGTCGGCGTCGAACACCGCTACCGCCTCCAGCTTGAAGATTTCATGCACCAGCTCGGCCAGTTGCGGCCCCGGCTCCACGTGCAGATTCATCTGCAGCGTCTGCCGGGTGAACTCATACAGGTCATGCATCTGTCCGCCCCACGACTCCGCTTCCCTGGCGTGATCGGTAACGCGCGCTGAGAGCCGGCTCACCGTCAGCGCCACCAGCACGAATGCCAGCAGCGTCACCGTGTTGGCCGGATCCCTGGCCAGATTGAATTGATTTTGCCTGGTGAAAAAACCATGCGCCGCAACCGCCGACAGCGAAACAATCACCGCCTGCCAAAATCCGCACAATAACGCGGTGGGAACCACAATCAGCAGGTAAAGAAGCAGCACCACCGGAAGCAGCCAACCCGACCCATGGGCAAGAGCCGACACAAGGATGACAGCCAAAATCCCCAGCGCGCACTCCAGCGCAAACAAAAGCACGCGCAGCCCCGAACCCCGCGCGCGTTTGGCGCCGAACAGTGAACGCAAGGAAATGTTGGTTCCAGCCAACGTTTGCCCTCATTGCATCAAGAATGAAGTACTTGAATCATACTTCATTGACAAAATCATAAATCGCCGCCGGTACTTATGAGTTCTTTTTGTGTTCCTCATTTATTCTTTATATGTCGTTTGCATTACTAGACTCAATCCGCAAGGGCCGTACGACCAAAAAGCCAAAGGAACACACGAGAATTCCCCGCGTGGAGTTCACAGGGATAGTTTGCCCTCGCTGCCTGAAGACTTGATTATTTTTTTGATGTATTGAACCGCTCGCACGCAATTGCTTTGCCTTTGGGGGGCTGACTTCGCTCTTCGTCATTCACAACCATCTTTTTCCAGGAGGAACAGTGCCGATGTATTTGAACCTGAATCGCATACTACAATCCATGGCCGCAACAGTCCTTGCAATGGCCTTGATGGCTGCTGCACAAGCACCGGCTCCGCTCACGACGTCACCCAGCAACGATGCGATCCTCAAAGAACTCGCTGAGATGAAAGCTCGAAACGCGGAGACCAATGCGCGGATCGAGCAACTGGAAAACGAATTGAAAGCGCGTGGTGGAGTCGCGCCTGCACCAGCCGCGCCCGCCGCTGAAGCTCAGGCTCCAGCTGCACCCGCAGCTCCCGCCGCGCCACCCGCCCCACCCACATGGAGCGTCGGCGCCATGGACATCAGCGGCTACATCGACGGCTACTACAGCTATAACGCCAACAGTCCCAGCAATGACTCGGATGCCGGTCAGATCAACGAACTCTACAACTTCAACGATGTGACCGACCAGTTCGCCCTCAGTGCTGCCAAGGTGACTTTCAATCACGATCCCGATCCCATCGGCGCTCACATCGATATCCTTTACGGCCGAACGGACATCGAGATGAACGGCACCTACGATTACTACGAGAATGAAGGCGCGGGCAAATACATTGAGCAGGCCTTCCTCAGCTACAAGCCCATCAAGGCCAAAGGCTTTGAAGCCGACTTCGGCAAGTTTTCCACCTCCGCCGGCGCGGAAGTGATCGAGTCAAAGGATAACTGGAACTACTCCCGCTCCCTGCTCTTCGCCCACGCCATTCCTTATAACCACTTCGGCTTGCGCACATCCATGCCGGTATCGAAGACCGAGACCCTCGGCCTGCAAGTTGTCAACGGCTTCAATACCAACGAAAAATTGAACAACGGCGTCATGATCGGCCTGACCAGCGCCTACGTCAAGCCCAAGTACACCTGGAACGCGAACTACTACGTCGGCCCGCAGAACTACGATACGCAGAAGGGCTATCTCAACCTCTTCGATACCACCCTCCTGCTGACGCCCAACGCCAAGTTCAACGCTTACCTCAACTATGACTACGGCCAGAATCGCGACTCAACCTATACGTACGGCTCGAGCACATATGGCGACCACAATTTGAACCACTGGCAGGGCGCGGCCATTGCAGCTCGTGAGCAGATCTTGCCCAAAGACGCCATCGCCGCCCGCTATGAGTTCTATTTCGATCCCCAGGGCTACACCACCCCGTATACCTGCGATTGTGAATACTCCGGCTATGGTCCCCGCAGGCAGTTCCAGGAGATCACCTTTACCTACGAGCACAAGTGGGTTGAAGGCCTGCTGGCGCGCCTCGAATATCGTCACGACTGGACCAACTTCAATTACTTCACCAAGGGACTCTACGATGCCTCGGTGAAGTCTCAATCCACGCTGACGGCAGGCTTTGTGGCCTTCTTCGGCCCCAAGCGATAAGCGCCGTTAACCTGCGGTTCCGGCCTGTGCAAAATCTGTCCGGAACCGCATCGCCCCTCCTGCAGGCACACCCGTTCTCAGTCCGGGAAGCCCGCTTCACTTTTCCGTTTCCTCATTTCATCTTTATCGCTTCAGCACTAGCATTCAGCTAAATCATTCAGCTTACCCATATCGGCCCGGACGGGGAATGCGGATAAGGGTGAGCCTAACCAAATTCCCCGGAGCTATCCACCGGGAGCAGCCATACCAACTTCCAATCACAGGAGAATGAACATGGCAGATCAGAACGCACCTCAAATGCAGGCCACCCTGGGCCTTACCGGGCTCACCAGCAACGCAATGGCGCTCATTGCCCCCGGCGCCTTCCTCTGGCTCACCTTCTTCATCCAGGCCACTACCGGAACCACCGCACCGGCTATGTGGCTGGGCATCTTCGGCGCCCTGCTGCTCTGTCTGGCAACGGCCGTAGCCTACGCTGAAATCTCCAAGCTCTATCCCGGCACCGGCTCCAGTTACTACTACGCTGAGCAAGCCCTCCTTTCCAAAGACAAGATGTTCAAGTACGCCCGCGTGGCCAAGTTCATCGTCGGCTGGGGCTCGCACCTTTATTACTGGGTCTATCCCGGCGTGATGGTGGCCACCACCGGCATCTTCTGCGGCTATGTGGTCGGCTTCCTCTATCCCGGCATCATGAGCGGCTCCAATCCCGGACCGCTGTTCATGGCTCTGGTGGCCATCGCCTTCTCCTTCTTCGTCGGCTGGATCGCATCCAAGGGCGCGGGCGCATCAACCGCCGTCAACCTGGCCATCAACGTCATTCAGATCTCCGCGCTGATCCTATTCAGCTTCCTGGCCATCGGCTATCGCTCCACCCATCCCGCCGGCTCGCCGGCCTTCCAGTACGACGGCCAAACGCTGGCAACCTACGACTACCAATTCGCAACCGCCAAGGACGGCTCCACGATCCGCGATTCCGGCGGCGTGCCCATGCCCTTGCTCGATTCATCCGGCAAGAAAGTCCCCTTCACCATCGACTATCCAGAGAAGGACGCAAGCGGCAACTTCCTCACCCACCCCAACGCCGCGTCGGTCATTTCGCCGCACAAATTCAGCTTCCTGTTCATTCAGGCCACGGTCGCCATTCTTATCCTGGTCGGCTTTGAATCGGTTACCTCGATGGGAGGCGAGGCTAAAAATCCAACCAAGCATATTCCCATCGCCGTCATCGCCTCGCTCTTGATTCAAGGCCTGGTATGCTACCTCATTGAATATTTCGCGGCCAACTACTTTCTCAACTCCGGCTATACCATGGCCAGCGCCGCCAGTTCCGCTGCGCCCATCGGCGACATGATGATCATCGTCGGCGACGGCCTGCTCGGCCACGGCAATGGCCACTACTTCATGCTCGCTGAAGCCTTCACTGTATTCCTCGCCCTCATCGGCACCACGCTCAGTTGCATGAACACCGGTGCCCGCGTCACCTACGCCATGGGTAAGGACGATGAAGCTCCCGAGCACTTCGGCATCCTGCATGCTCAATCGCTCAGCCCCCGCAAAGCAATCTGGACGCTGGTCGTCATCTCCGCCGTCATCGGCGTCATCGCTGTCTCGCTGGTCTTTGGCGATGCCGGCGCGCCCACGGATGCGGCCATCGCGGCGCTGCCCCACGGCATCTTCTCCAGTTGGGGCTATCTCTCCCACGACCAGTTGGCCGCGCTTCCCAACTCGCTGCTCACCATCACTCTCACCTCCAACTTCGGCACCTTCATTCTCTACGCGCTCAGTTGCTTCCTGTGCATCGTGGCCTATCACAAGCGCGAAGACTACAACGTGGTCTATCACCTGCTTATTCCAGGTTTCGGACTGCTCGCCAATCTGATCTGCATGGCCTTCTACCTGATCAGTCCCGTCTTCGGCCTCGGCACCTTCAAGGAGCCGTTGCTGGCGCTGGGCATCTCAGCCGTCTGGGGCATCTACGGAGCTATTTATTTCATCCGCTCCTCCAAAAAGAAAGGCAAGGCCGTACTGCTCGAATCAAGATAATCTCTCTCAACCCAACCGCATCCGCTGGGTGGAATCTCTTCTCGTCCTCCTTTTTCAAAGGCGAGCAGTGATTCCACCCAGTGGCATGTTACTTGAAGTCGATGTTGCATAATCTCTGCAAGAGCATCTTCTCCGCGTCAATCAGGAAGATGCGTGAGGCTGCGGCGCACATGTTGGATCTTCAGTTCGGTCAGGCAAGCGACTTCGGAAAAGTTCGCACTAATAATGAAGACGCTATGGGATCGTTTATCCCCGCCTCGCGCCACCAGGCCCGCACCCACGGCTATCTCTTCGCTGTAGCCGACGGAGTAGGCGGCCTTGACCTGGGCGAGGTAGCCTCTGCCACCGCCGTCTCGGTACTCACCGAAGAATTCGCCAAAGCGCAGGCCGGCTCCATGCTCATCAGCCTTCTGCCTCGCCTCATCCAGCAAGCTAACGTCGCGGTTCACAACCGCACCCTGGAGCAGAATTACCAGGGCAAAAAGATGGCCACCACTCTCGTCGCATGCGCTCTGCGCCACGATCAGGCCATTGTCTCCCACGTGGGCGACTCCCGTTGTTACCTGGTTCGCGGTGGAGTAGCCCGGCAGATCACCCAGGACCACACCTGGGTCAACGAGCAGCGTAAAATGGGCATCATCTCCGCCGGCGAAGTGGCCGCGTCAGAATCCCGTCACATCCTCGTTCGCTCCCTCGGCCCGGAGATGTTTGTCTCCCCCGATACCACCGCCCTCACTTTGCAGGCAAACGATGTTTTAGTTCTCACCACCGACGGCGTCCACGACGAAATGAGCGATGAAGCAATAGCAGCCATCGTCTCCCAGAAAAAGAACATCGACGAGATCGCCCGAGAACTGGTAGCAAGCGCCGTGGAGATCGACGGCGGCGACAACACCACCGCGCAAGTCATCCGCATCCGCTCCGTCGAGCAAGTAGGCATGTACCGCGGCCGCCCCTACCGCCTTCCCTCCTGAACAGTTACGCCAGGAAAGAATCCATGCTGGTCAAAAATTACTCCGTGCCCCATCCTTTCGCGTTCTTTGCGAAAGGGTGGGATACCACAAAACTCAACAATGGGTGCCCCACCTGGGCGCCGGGGTACCCTCTGGGTCGGGGCACCACGTTTTTGTTCTTGTGGGCTAGGGTGGGATACCTCAACACCAAACATTTCCATACCTCACAAACCTTCCCAACCAGATTTCCAGCATACACTTACGGATTCCTTACCTCGCCCGCCCCAATACCCGATAAAGTGAACTAGGATGCCTGAGTGGAGCAGGCTCGCCCAATGGGATTTCACAACGCGCTTGAAACCGGTTCCCAGCTCGATTCCTACCGCATCGATGCCCCCGTTGCCCGCAGCGGAATGGCCTCCATCTATCGCGCCACCGACCTGCGTGACAACCGCGTAGTCGCCCTCAAGATTCCCCACCCCGATCTCGAATCCGATCCCATCCTCTACGACCGCTTCCAGCGCGAGAGCGGCATCGGCGAACGCCTCAATCATCCCAAGGTGATGCGCGTCTTTGGCGGCGAAAATCGCTCCCGCGTTTATATCGTGATGGAGTGGTGCGAAGGCCGCCTGCTGCGCGAGATTCTTGCCCAAGGAAGAATTCCCCAGGACCGCGCCATCCGCATCGCCACAGGTGTTCTTGAAGCCCTCGAGTATATCCACGCCAATGGCGTCGTGCACCGCGACCTCAAGCCGGAAAACATCATGGTCGATGCGGACGACAACATCAAGCTCATCGATTTCGGCATAGCCGGCGACGCCGCCGCCCGCCGCCTCACCTACGCCAAATTCACATCCGCTCTGGGCACCCCCGACTACATCTCTCCCGAGCAGGTCAAGGGCAAGCGTGGCGACGGCCGTTCCGACATTTACTCCATGGGCGTCATCCTCTATGAAATGCTCACCGGCAAGCTCCCATTCATCGGCCCTTCGCCCCTGGCCTCCATGAACGAGCGCCTCCTGAACTATCCCATCCCACCCCGCGTAGCCGACCCTTCCGTCTCACCGCAGTTGCAGGAGATTCTCTATCGCGCCCTGGAACGCGATCCCAGAAACCGTTATGCCAAAGCGCAGGAATTTGCCTGGGATCTGGCCCATATAGACCAGGTCGGCGTGGAAGACCGCCCCGAGTTGCGCAATTGGCAAAAGCGCAAATCCCAACTCTCGCGCAAAGTCCTCTATTACGGCGCCCTCGCCATGATCCCGGTAGCGATCCTTCTATTGATGATGCTGGTAGCGCATCACCACTGATGCCGGTTGCCCCTGATCTTTCTAAATATCACCGCACCCGCGGTTGCCCCATGTCTCTATTTTGAGACATGGGATACCAATATCCCAAATCATCGGGAAATCGGGCAATACCAGTCAGACGATAGAAAAACCGGGTGCCCCATCCTCGACGCGTCTTTGTTTTTGCGTCTAGGCTGGGAATGTACAAGTACAAATCTCAATGCGCAGCATTCATCTTCTCGCGCATCCGCTTTTCCGCACCCGCGCTCCAATACTTGCAATCCAGCCGGAAAAACACCGACGAATAAGGAATAGCCATCTTCGTCTTCAGCACCAGAACATGAAACTGCTTGCTGGTCTCATCGATATTGGCCAGCACCTTATCGTGCGGCATCGCCTCGATCGGATAGCCGTGCAGAACCTTGGCGATCTGTACCCGGTATGCCGAAGCTCCCGGCGCATCCTCGTCCGGCACAAATGGCAGTTCCGCGTCCATATAAATCAGCGGCCGCACATGAATCGAGCTGTTGATGGCGCCCAGAACATATTCGACCACCTCCAGTTGGCCGGCATTGGTCTCGATAGTCTCCACTCCCGGTGAAGCCTGCAGAGGATAAGCCGAATCGACGACAAGAATCCAGTTCCGATGGCCGAGCAAAGGCAAACTTTCGGCAACCTTTGCCTTCCAATCTGTAGGTGTGGCGGCGTGCATCATCGTAGCTCCGATCAAGAAACTGAGTACAAGAAGAATCCTGTGCATCTGATCACTGCCTTCCTGCCGCGAAAATTAGTGAAAGCCAAATCACGGCAAACATTCCCACCCGCTGTGGCCGTTCCAATTCAAGCGTCGGAGAGAACGGGAACAGTATACCGTTGCGTTGAGGCGCTGTGCATGCGTTGACGATCGCCCAATGCGAAATATACACTTGCATAGAGTTTCATATTCAGCTTATTCGCCGAGATGCATTTTCCCGCCGCATTCAAGTTACCTCCAAGAGGATTGTAGTTTTCATGTCAAACGATCAGAAAACGCCCGCCGCGACCCAATACACATTCGAAGAAATCTCCCGCCAGCCCATTCTTTGGCCCACCACGCTCAGCAATGTTCGCGCCGCATCGGAGCGTCTGAATCTGCCGGCCAGGCTCAAGAATGCTCGCGTCTTGCTCACCGGTGCGGGAACCTCGGCCTATGCGGCCAGCGCCGTCGCATCGGCGTGGCCGCGCGCGCTCGCCGTTCCCACCACCGACCTTCTGATCGATTCCGAGCGTTACCTGCTCGATGTGGATGCCGTAGTCTCCCTGGCCCGCTCCGGCGATAGTCCTGAAAGCGCAGCCGTAGTCGAGCGTGTTCGCGCCCTTAAGCCAGGCATTCTGCAGTATGCAATCGTCTGCAATAAAGACAGCGCATTGTCTCGCTCAGGTCTTGACGGGCTCATCCCCCTCGATCCGCGCACCAATGACAAAAGTCTCGTGATGACCAGTTCGTTTTCCAACCTGGTTCTCGGCGGACTGGTTCTGGCCCAACCCGATGCCGTATCGTCCACAGTGGACGAATTCAGCAAGCGCGCAGCCGCATTGTTGCCCGAAATCGATCAGGCCTGCAAGCGCGCCGTAACCAGCATCCACGACCGCATTGTTGTTTTGTCTTCCTCGCCCTTGCTAGGCTGGAGGAGCGAAGCCGGACTCAAATCCGTGGAGATGACGGCCGGCCGCTTCCCCCTGGTCACGGAAACCTATCTCGGCCTTCGCCACGGCCCCATGTCGTTCGTCAAATCCGACACGTTTGTTCTCTGCCTCCTTTCCAGCGATCCAACGCGCCGCCTCTACGAGATTGATCTTCTCCGCGAGCTGCGCGCAAAAAAGATCGGATACCTGGTCGGCATCGCCGATCCAGCCGGCTCGCAAGGTCTATTCGACGAAGTGATTCCCGCCGTTGCCCCGCACGCTGACGATGCCCTGCGCACTCCGTATGAAATCCTCGCGCCCCAGTTGCTCGGATATCATCTCAGCCTGCGCATAGGATTGAATCCCGATAGCCCCAGCCCCGACGGCGTAATCAACCGCGTGGTTCAAGGCGTCATCCTTCATCGCGCGTGAACACACGTCCGCGCGCGCCTCAAAGCGTATGACTTTGCGCTCGAACATGAGATCTGGCATGCGGTGGAGCGCCTCTGCTTTCTTACTTCGTCGACGTTGTTCTGGTGGTGCATCCTGCGCCCGTGGCCCGCATCCCAGCAACGGAGAACCTGGGGAATTCTCCTCTATCTTGTGTCCGCGGATATAGTCAACACAGTGCTGTCAGCGCTCCTGGTGTTCTGTGGCCGGCCGGTCTACACCTCTTATCTCGATCATCCAAACCCGTTTCAGGTTTCTCTGCTCGACGATCAAGTGCTTGGAGCGGTTATCATGTGGGTGATTGGATCGCTAGTATTCCTGGTACCCGCAATGCTGATCGCGCTTGAGCTGGCGGGGGGCGAGAAGCAGGGTAGAGAAAACCTGCATACATAGCCCCTTCAGGACTCAAGCGGCTTTGAGCGCTTCGCTCTTGGACGCTATGCAATCCAGCAAATCCTTCCAGGACTTGGCGAATGATGCGACCCCTTCTCCAAGAAGCTGGGCGGCCACGGCGTCCGTGTCAATACCAGCCTTGGCGAATTCGGCCAGCACCACATCGGCTTGTGCAGGCAGGGCTTCGCCGAATTCTTCATGAGCGGCGAGGGCTTTCAGAGTGGCTTCGGGCATCGTGTTCACGGTGAAGGGCAACGCAAGCGCCTGGACATAGAGGATGTCGGAGGCTTTGGGGTCTTTGGTTCCGGTGCTCGCCCAGAGAAGGCGCTGGGAACGCGCGCCGGCGTTCAAGATGCGCTGACACCGCGACGAGTCAAGCAGAGCGTGGTATCGCTCATAAGCCTCTCCGGCGATGGCGATGCCGAGCTTGTCACGCAAAGTCTCCGGCGCTTTGTCCGCTACCGCGACATCCCAGCGGCTGACGAACAGTGAGGCCACGGAGCCGACATCGGGATTCAGTCCGGCGACGATGCGCCGCTCGATGCCGCGCAAGTATGCCTCTGCGGCCGCGATATATTGCTTGCCTGAGAACAGCAGGGTTACGTTGACGGGCACGCCTGCAAAGATTGCCTCTTCAATCGCTGGAAGGCCCTCGCTTGTACCAGGAATCTTGATAAAGAGATTGGGCCGTTCAGCGCGGGCGTGGAGAGCCTTGGCTGCGGCGAGGGTGTCGGCCGTATTGCGGGCCAGAAGGGGTGAGACCTCCAAAGATACCCAGCCGTCCACGCCATTTGTCCGGTCATGGATTGGCCGGAAGAGATCGGCGGCCTGCCGCAGGTCCTCGATCGCCAATTCAAAGAACAGCGCCTCGCCCGATTTGCCCTCTTTTATTTTCTGGCTGATGGCGTCGTCATAGTCGTGACTGTTCTTAATCGCATGATCGAAGATGGTGGGGTTCGAGGTAAGACCCGTGATCGATAGCTCCTGGATGTAACGTTCAAGCGTGCCGCTGGCAAGCAAGCCGCGGGTGATGTTATCGAGCCAGAGGCTCTGGCCGATCTCATGAAGTTTCTGGGTCGTTTTCATTTTATTTCTCCTGGATAGAACGGTGCTGCATTGGTGGGCCCGGTTATAACCGGGTTGAAATAAACACGGCGGCGTCCGGCTCTTCATGCTGATGAGTCTGCGCTGCTGGGGTTATGCCAACCGCCGTCCGCCGCGATGATCGAGTCAGCCTGCTTCGGCCCCCAGGTGTGGCGTTTGTACAAGCGAACGCGGTGATGGTGCTTGAGGACCGGATCGACCACAACCCACGCGGCCTCAACCGCATCTTCTCGCGTGAAGAGCGCGCCGTCGCCGGCCATGGCGTCGCCGAGAAGCCTCTCGTAGGGCGGTTCGTCTCCCGACCGCTCTTCCGACAGGTAGAGTTCTCGTTGCTCTCCAACGAAATCCTCGCCTGCGATCTTCACGCGCGCGGCAAGAGCAATGGCTGGATCGGGTGAGATTCGGAAGCGCAAGTAGTTGGATCGGCCGGTCAGCGGCGCTGAGTCGGCAAAAAGCCTCTGCGGCGCAGGTTTCAACTCCACCAGGACCTCGGTCGCGGTGTCTGGCAGGCATTTGCCGGAACGTAGGTACCACGGCACGCTCTCCCACCGCCAGGAATCGATGAAGAGCCGCAGGGCGCAGAAGGTCTCAACGTCGGAGTGCTTCGCTACGTCCTGCTCCTCCCGGTAACCGGCGTACTGCCCGCGGACCACATCGTCTGGCGTCAGAGGTCGCATGGCTTGAAAGACCTTGGCCTTCTCGTTGTGCACGGCTCCAAAGTCCCGGCCCGCGGGTGGTTCCATGGCGAGCAGTGCGACGACCTGGAAGAGGTGATTCTGGATCACGTCGCGCAAGCAGCCTGCGGTTTCGTAAAACGCCCCGCGCTTCCCCACGCCGAAACTCTCCGAGAGGGTGATCTGGACGCTGGCCACGTAGTTACGGTTCCAGATCGGTTCAAGAAACGAATTGGCAAAGCGGAAATAGAGGATATTCATGATCGCTTCCTTACCGAGGAAGTGATCGATGCGGAAGATTGAGTCTTCCGGGAACACCGCATGCGCAACTTCGTTCAGTTCGCGCGCTGAGGCTAGGTCGCGGCCGAAAGGCTTTTCAACAATAACGCGCGCATTCTGCGCCAGGTTGGCCGCGCCGAGGCCTTTGATTACCGTTTCAAAGAGCGAAGGCGGTATCGCCAGATAGTGCGCAGGCCTCCGCGCCTTACCCAGCACTTTTTTGATCGCAGTAAACGTGCCTGGGTCTTTATAGTCTCCACTCACATACTTGAGCAGGGAGAGAAGATGTTGTAATGCGCGCTTATTATCGATTCCGCCCGATCGCTCTATGCTGTCCGTCACACGCTTGTGCAAACGCACCATGCTCCACTTTGGGAAAGCGACACCGATGACTGGAACCTTAAGGGCGCCCTTTTTTACCATCGCATAAAGTGCCGGGAAGATCATCTTGTGGGCCAGATCCCCTGTCACACCGAAGATCACCAGCGCGTCCGAATGGGGCTTGGCCATCAGGCGCCTGCCTTGCTGTCAGCGGCCTTCTCCTTATGGCCGCCAAACTGAAAACGCAGAGCAGACAGCACCTTTTCGGCGAAGTCGTCCTCGCCACGCCAGCGCGGAGCGTTGTGCATCGTCATGAAGATTTCTCGAGTTTCCTGTAACGCCGGATAAGGGCATTGGTTGAGCTATCATGCTGCAAATTGGGCTCTGTCTGGTTCTCGAGTTCAGGGATGATCCGTTGAGCAAGAACCTTTCCCAACTCGACGCCCCACTGATCGAATGAATCGATCCCCCAGATCGTGCCCTGGGTAAATACGCTTTGTTCGTACAGCGCGACAAGCTTGCCCAACGCCGCGGGAGTCAACTTCTCAAGAAGGATCGTGTTCGACGGCCGGTTGCCCTTAAAGGTTTTGTGTGGTGCGAGCCACGGTGGCGTGCCGTCCGCCTCGACCTCCTGCGTGGTTTTGCCAAACGCCAGTGCCTCGGCCTGAGCAAATACATTGGCCAGAAGTATGTCGTGATGCCGGCCGATTCGGTTCAGCGGCTGGGCAAACGCGATGAAGTCGCAGGGTATGAGCTTGGTTCCCTGATGGAGCAGTTGATAAAAGGAGTGCTGTCCATTGGTGCCGGGCTCTCCCCAAAAGATCGGGCCAGTCTGGTAATCGACCTTCTTTCCATCCTCCGTCACATGTTTGCCGTTACTTTCCATTGTCAACTGTTGCAGATAAGCCGGGAAGCGCTTCAGGTATTGCTCATAGGGAAGCACTGCGACGCTCTGCGCGCCAAAGAAGTTGTTGTAATAGACCGAGAGGAGTCCCAGGAGCACAGGCAGGTTCTGCTTGAAAGGGGCTGTGCGAAAGTGGACGTCCATCTCATGGAAGCCGTCAAGCATGTTCCGAAAATTGTCCGGGCCGATCGCGATCATGGTGGAGAGCCCGATCGCCGAGTCCATCGAATACCGTCCGCCCACCCAGTCCCAGAACTCAAACATATTGGCCGTGTCGATGCCGAACTTCTCCACCTCCGCGGCATTGGTTGAAACGGCGACGAAATGTCTGGCTATCGCTGCGGAGTGCTTTAGCGTTTCAAGCGCCCAGACACGCGCAGTGTGTGCGTTGGTCATTGTTTCCAGGGTCGTGAAGGTCTTTGAAGAGATGATGAACAGCGTCTCCTCTGCGTCGAGATCGCGTGTTGCCTCTGCCAAATCGGTGCCATCGACATTGGAAACAAAGCGGAAAGTCAGGTCGCGCTGGGAGTAGTGGCGGAGTGCCTCGTAGGCCATCACCGGCCCCAGATCCGACCCGCCGATGCCAATATTGATGACATTGCGGATGGGCTTGCCGGTATAGCCCTTCCACTCTCCGCTGCGCACGCTGTCGGAAAAGACGGCCATCTTATCCAGGACGGCATGGACCAACGGTACGACGTCTACTCCATCTACGAGAATCGTTTGCTCTTTCGGGGCTCGCAGAGCCACATGCAAGACTGCGCGCTTCTCCGTAACATTGATTTTCTCACCGCTAAACATGGCGTCGATGTGAGACCGCAGGCCGCACTCATTGGCGAGTTCAAGCAGGAGCCGAATGGTCTCATCTGTGATGAGATTCTTCGAGTAATCGAGGTAAATTCCTGCCGCCTCGACGGTCAGGCGCTCTCCCCGCCTAGGTTCCTGAGCAAACAGCGCTCTTAGTTGCAGATCCCGGTTCGTCAAGGAATGAGCCTCGAGGGCTTTCCATACGGTGCTTTGAGTGAGTGATGTGATCGTTGCCGTCATGTTCCTTCCGTTTCCTAAGTGTGTCTGTCTTTTAGCTGCCGTTTTCGCACCATTGGGACAGGGTCGGTGATCGTCAATGCGCAAATCCTGGCGCGGACATAAACGGGTTTCTTGCTTGTGGTTTCAGGACGTTGCCCTGTACCTCTGGAACTGGCATGTTTGCCCGCGGATGACTTGGCATCGGCAAAGGAACTCCAGGAGTGCGTAGGCGTACGTACTCGAAGGCAGCATGTGTGCGGCGTACCCGTACGCACCGACAGAATCACACCGGCCAATGCAACTATCTGTTCCATTTTGCTCATTTCGGAAATGCCTGACAGCAAATCCAATGGATTATTTCGCTTCAACCGTCCTGGAGCACAACTGCACAGTTTACACGTTCCTCGAGAGGGATACTGCCTGCGGCCCTCCCCCTGCGGCAGCGGCTGCGACGTCAATCATCACACTCTGAACTATTTACTTTGGGGGCTACTGGGGATTCGCTACAGGCGGTGCAGCTCTTGGCTAAACGCTGTGAAGACTCCGATTGCCGTGCAACAGAAGATGATGCGGCACACGGACATGCGCAAGACCATAAACATTTACGGGGATGTAGTCACGGATGAGATGAGCACGGCGGCCTTGAGGGTTGCTGAACTTGCATTCCGGATAAACGGAGCGCAATCAGAGCGCGAATCTAGTTAAGATATTGATTCTATGGTGGACGCGGTAGGAATCGAACCTACAACCTGTCGGTTAAGAGAACATTTAACAACGTAATTTCAACGACTTACGCGGAACGGCTGGCAGCCTAAGGTATTGATTGGAACAGTGAGGAATCCGT
>Ga0224555_1001175_pt1 | contig 37658 bp, 32 predicted proteins | sample 714S23034metaG_FD_180687 | JGI IMG/M metagenome (GOLD analysis project Ga0224555, IMG submission 180687) | Peat soil microbial communities from Stordalen Mire, Sweden - 717 S2 30-34 | ecosystem: Environmental > Terrestrial > Soil > Wetlands > Peat | place: Sweden: Norrbotten County, Stordalen... | reverse complement strand
GAGGCCGAAGACGGCGTGTCGAGCGGCATGGCTCGAGTGCGCCAGTCCAAGCTGCCATTTTCCTTTCTGCATCACGCTGGGTTGCTTTTTTGACCTATTTCGTCACCCTATTATGCGAGACCCAGTAATCGACATCGATATTGCTGTCGCATCGCAACCATTCTCTTGGCGCTGCTGCCGTTGGCATCATCTTGCTGCCACAGTGCTACTGCCCAATTGGGCTCCATCGCTCCAAGGGGAGCGGCAGAAGCAGGATCGGCTCGGGAATTACTGCCTGGTCACAAAATATCGAAACGATCTGAGCAGATTGGGGCTGCACTCGTTAAGCACCAGTCTAAAGTGGTCAATAGACGCTGTATATGTCTTTATCGTCTCTGAGACGACTGAAGGCCGCGGTCTCCTAACAGGGGCCACAACCGCCTTCAATCCGACTAGAGCGATTAGCATCTGGGCATTCAGCGCATCTGCGCGAACCCGCTTAATCCTCTCGACAACATCTGGAGTGTACCCGCATTCTTTCGCGACGAAGTCGATGGCTTCCAACAACACTTCCATGTTCATATACATCCTCCAAAGGCCAACCACGCCATTGACCCTTGACCAAATCTCAGATTCGGAACAATCACTATCCTCACTCACCACAGCTGAATACGACAAGCCAGACAATCGTCCATGACCATCGCGAAAGCCCTTCAAAATCGCATGCCAATCCCTGTCGCGGCGCCGATGAAGCGACCGCTGTATGCGAATTGCAGCTACCAAAAGAGCCATTGCGGCCACAATTTGTAATGCAATCTGAAACATAACTTGGTATTCCTTTCAACCGTAGTTATGCGATTCACAACTCTCCGTAGAGTCCAAACTAGCAGCTACAGGCCGAAGTACCTGCCAGATCAGAATGCAGAGGAGAAAGACCCACATGTAGCCGCACACGCACTCACTTACTGCAAATGTGCCAGCAGGAAGTTTTAACCGTGGAGCAAGTTCATTAAGGACGTGCTCCAGCATTGCACAAATAGCGTAGGCCGCAAACACGGATATTACTCGAGAGGTCACCGCGTTAGGCCCCGAACTCTCTAAACGCAGAAACACCAAAATGGCGATGAATGCGAGTACCCTGAGTATTGAGACTGCTAAATCCACGCGCAGAAAGTTCTGCTCCGCTGAACCAAAGTCGCTGTAGCTTTGCATATCGGTCATGAGGTAAGCCGCCAAGGCGGAGAGAACACAGCAAAGTGCAGTGAGACGCCATTTTAAGGAGGTGGCTCCGCTGCCGGAATTCCGGAGGAGTCGACATGCCAGTTCCCACACTGCGGCCGCTTCCACTAGATAGCCGATGTACGTGGTGATCACCAGCACGGGCCAGATGTCTGATGTCCGAGCAATCAGAATCAAAACTGAATCGGAAACAAACAGATATGTTAGATAACAAAAGACCAGCGGTAAGCTACGTACTTTGCCCGAAACTACAAAGGACAGCGCACACAATCCTTCGGATGCTAGACCCGCAATCGATAGTACCTGCTGCGCAATGTCGAAAGTCGTCATCTTGTTTCTTCACCAGCCCATCTGGCACAGGAACCCGGCGAACAGGGCTTCCAATGATCAGTCCACCGGATATGCCGCGCTTAACTTCAACCCCTCGTGCCTAACTCCCTCTAGGGCTTGCTACGACCCTTCGGGACGTTCCTAGGTGGCATTATAATTATATGACTGGCGGGGATTGGGCGGATCGAGCAGCCGTTTGAAGGGGGTGTGTTAATACAGTTGACAACCGATGAGATCGTAAGCAAAAACAGAAACAAGTATGACATGGTTTCCCTTCTCCGCTCTTACGCTCACTGGCTTCGGCTCAGGTCGCCGTAAGCCAATGAGATTCGTTGACATTGTCTGCAAGTCGAGAGCGTTACTTCATTGCTGCCGACCGTGCGCGGCTGGGTTGCTCATTCCTATCCGCTGAACTTCCGTGCCGCAATAACCGACATTCGCAGTCGTGCTATCAACATCCCGACTGTGACCCATCGAGACCAAGCCCGACGGTGATTCTCTGGTTATGAATGGACGATAAATGGGGCAAGCCAACGACTGATGCCGTTCCAATTGCCACAGGTCCCCATCTGTTTTGAGCTGAGCTGGGCCTCCGCGTGTCAGGATCGAGAATGGTGTCTGCCGTTCTTTGCAGAAAGCTCCGATCTGCGAGCCGGTTGAGTGTACGCTGAAAGCCGCGGAGAGCAGATTCTGAGGGCCACTCCATCGGCAAGGCTCGAACCAGTTGCCAGATGCGATCAACATCCAACCGCTGTAAGCGTTTCACGACACGTTCGATATGCTCGGTGTCGATGTCCGGGTACGCTCGATCATCGAGATACTTAGACTTCAAAGGGTCTGTCTGCAAATCCCCGTTTGGACCTCCGAACAGATGCCCATGATCGATGAAATGCGCTTGAAGCCGCTCGCCAGGTCCTTCCGTGAAGATTGTCTGCCGATGATCAGCGTGATCGGCGCAGATATCGAGGAGCCAAGCAGCCCAAAAATCGATGCGATTCCGGACGCGATGGAAAAATGTGCCAGGAAGAATCTCCAACAGTCGAGTATGCTCTGTCCCCAGGAATCTCGAACCAAAGCACAAGCTCACTTCCGGGATTTCAAATTCGGCAGGAACTTCCACCAGACAGGATGAATACTGGTAGATAAAACCGCGCGTTATCAGCAACGGTTTCCACTCAGGGGTCGGGAGGCCGCAGCTGCGGTAAAGCTCAGTGCCAACGCTCTCGTTGAAGAGCAGGTTGGGACCCTGGAGATTGTTGGTAGATTTGACTACATAGAGCAGGCCGTCATTTGCCTGAACCAAAATGGGTTGTGAACGACCATGCAAACTGCGAATATACCGCGAAACAAGAGCAAAATCCTTAGCCAAAGCGGACATAGTTCCCCCACGAACCAAATATTGAAAATGAAACCGTTTCAATCCATCTCTCTGGGGTTACAGAAGGCAGCTCTTCAAGCAAAATGAGCGAGAGCCCATGAGCACTCTCTCATTGAAATTCCGGGGCAAACATTTTCAAGCAACGACGGTTCTCAACCTCTAGGGCATGATGTTTCCGTCTACTTTTGCACAGGAAAGTAATATGACCCTAGAGCATTTGGCTTTTCGTGTCAATGACTTTTCAGGTCAATAAAATGACACTAAGGTATCAATCACCGTGCGAAATGTGATTAAGATCACGGACCGAAGGCGCATTCTGGCGCAACAAAGCCGTTGGCCCACCTGCCAGAATGAACTGTGCCTCGGCTGGCCGCATTTGAGCAGCATTTGGAATGCGGGCTCATTTCAAACATTGGTACTTAATCAAAATTGGAGTCCCGAGGATGTCCCACCCATAGTTGAAAGTTGAGCGGCGGTTCAGCCTGATTCTGAAAGAATCGGGTTGCCAAACCTTGAAGGGAGAACCGCCGTGAAGAAAAGCTACCACACGATAGGCAAGCAGGGAAAAGTGAACGGGCAGGAGTTGGCCGGGTTTCTGGCCAAAGAGGGGCAGTTTCTTATGCCCATGGTGGATCTGATCGAGCAGTGCCGATTGGCCTGCGACGAGTTGATCGACGTAACCGGCCGCGCAGCGATTGAAGCGGTGCTGCAGTTGTCGGCCAGCCAGGCGGCAGGAGGCGCCGCGCAGCAGGGCAAGCGCCGCGCCGGGGATGTGGTCTTCTATGGCCGGCAGCCGGGCCAGGTCATGCTCAGCGACCGCAAGCTGGAAGTCGAGCGGCCGCGCTTGCGCACGCGCGGGCGAGCCGGCCGGGAGGTCGAAGTGCCGGCCTACACTGCCATGCAGGACGGCGAGCAACTGGGAGCGCGGACACTGGAGATCCTGATGCGCGGCGTCTCCACGCGCAACTACAAGGAAGTCATTCCGACCATGGCCGAGACAGTGGGAGTTTCCAAGTCGGACGTGAGCCGGCGAGTGGTCGAGGCCTCGGAGGCCGAGGTCGAGGCGCTGCTCTCACGGCGCTTCGATGAGTTGAAACTGCTTGTGATCTACATCGACGGACTCATCTTCGGCGACTACACAATGATCGGCGCTGTGGGCGTGGACAGCGAGGGGAACAAGCACGTGCTGGGCATCCGAGAAGGCGCCACGGAGAACTCCACGGTGGTCAAGGAACTGCTCGAAGACATCGTGGCGCGAGGCGTCGATCCAAAACGGAAGATGCTCTTTGTCATCGATGGATCGAAGGCGCTCAGAGCCGCCATCAACGCGGTCTTTGGCGCCCAGCAGCCGGTGCAAAGATGCCGTGCGCATAAGCTGCGCAACGTGCTCGACCATCTGCCCAAGGAGCAGCGCGACCAGGCCAAGAGCGTGCTGCGGGCAGCATGGAAACTCGATGCCAAAGCCGGCATGGCGCGCATCCGCAAGCTAGCCGAGTGGCTTGAGCGGGACTATCCATCGGCTGCGGCCAGCCTGCTGGAAGGCCTGGATGAATGCTTCACCATCAACCGGCTGGGCCTGCCGCCGTCGCTGCTGCGCTGCCTGGCCACAACAAACATCATCGAGAGTCCGCACGCGGGAGTGCGCATCCAGACCCGCCGCGTCACCCACTGGCAAAACGGTAAGATGGTGATTCGCTGGCTGGCCTCGGCCTTCATCAGAACAGAAAAGAGGTTCAACAAGATCATGGGATATCGCGATCTGTGGACCCTGGAGGCAATCCTCAACGACGCTCAGCCTACCACCGGGCAGGTTGCAGCGTAGTATCATCAACCCAACCGCCGCCAGAACTTTCAACTAGACGCGGGACATCCTCGAGTCCCGTTCCCGCATTCAGAAATCCTGCCCAATGCAAGTGTGATACATGTGACATGGCTACAACTGATTGAGTAGTTTCTACAACTTATGGAACTTTATGCACGTGTTTCTACGTGTATCGCTTGACAGGAAAAACAACGCCCTCTAACGTGAGATTACCTTCTCTTGTCTGTGGAAAAGTGGGCGAAAAACTTGCGCCACGCAGTGCGAAGTTTAGCTCGGACTTGAAAGCGTTTGCTCGTCTTTTGAATGAGAGATTGCTCATTGACTCTCCCTCATTTTGGTTGATCAGTTGCTTGGTGTATCCCAAAGATCGCGGTAGGAGTCCGTCTGCGTTTGTTCAATTTAGGTTTTTTGGGGGGACCATGCAAGCCTGGGGGAACGATTTTGTTCTTGCAACACAATATATTCGCAATCTTCGCGGTGGCTCACAACCAATTCTGGTTCAGGCAAGCGACGGCCTGCTTTACGTAGCCAAGTTCACAAACAACCTTCAAGGGCCAAACCTGCCCTTCAACGAGAGCATTGGAAGCGAACTGTATCGCGCCTGCGGGCTGGCTGCTCCCTCGTGGAAGCTGTTGCTGGTCACCGATTCCTTCCTCGATGAGAATCCAGACTGTTGGATGCAAACCCCGGAAGGGCGTCTTCGGCCAGCATCAGGTTTGTGCTTCGGCTCACGCTTTTTGGGCGGGGACGGGATTCGCCTCCTGGAAATCCTCCCTGGAACCAGCTTCCAGCGAGTCCGCAACCGGGCCAGTTTTTGGCTGGCATGGCTAATCGACATTTGCGCCGGGCATGTCGATAACCGGCAAGCTCTCTTTGTTGAAGACGCTCAAGGCTGGTTGAATGCGTTCTTTGTCGATAACGGACACCTTTTCGGCGGTCCCAAAGCGGACCTGCACCAAGGCTTCTTCGCATCCCGCTACCTTGATCCGCGCATCTACCCTGATGTATGCTCGGAGCAACTGCTTGATTTCCAGAGGGTTGTACGGGCCTTGGATGCTGAAAAACTCTGGCAACGGGTACAAGCACTGCCGGACGATTGGAAGACAGCATCGGCGCTCGACGGCTTCACGCAATGCCTCAACAGGCTGTCAACCGCTTGTCTCTTGCAGAATGTTCTCGACACGATGGTCGATGCCCAACAGAGGGCCAATGGCTTTGAACGTAGAGAGTATCAATTCGGGCCAAAGCCGCCAACGTCGGTTCTGCGCTCTGGAGTACAGGCCGCAGGATCGGCATTACGCCGCATCGCGTAGCGCATCGATCGTTCTCTTTGTGCTTAGGGATGAGGAAGGCAATCTGAGCTTCCTGGTCCATCCAGAGTTGCGCAATATACTTCGAGGAACTGACTTGGACTATCTCGACTCCCTGCTGTGGGATTGCGTGGAACGCGCCAAACAGCATCCGGAAGATCTCTTCAACCAGCTCTCCTCACTTGGGGTCGGGCCGCTGGTGACCCACGAAGTTGGATCGAACATTTCAGATGATCCATCCCTATCGGACCTGTGCTCAGGTTTTGTGCAACTCTAGCGGGTTATGCGCGCCGATGTCTGGCGTCAAGCGTTTCTTGCATTCCCCACTGCAAAGAGGTCCCCAATGGCACAACATTCTTGAGGTATGCGGCCGCTCGCTGCGAATCGTCCTGAGCGCAGGGATGCTCCCTTCCGGTCTAGCCTAGTCGGGCGGCTTGAAGGATTGCGTCCGCGGCCTGCTCCGGTGTGAGGGCGTCGACGGGGATGGAGACGTGGGCGGTGCGGTAGAGCGGGAGGCGACGCTGGTATCGGCTGGCGAGGTTGGCGTGGTCGGCGAGGATGGGGCGGAGGTGCTCAGTGCCGCGGCAGCGGTCGAGGGTGGTGGCCAGTTCGACCTCGAGATGAACGAGGAGCGTGCCGGGGGTGGTGAGCAGCAGATCGCGGGTGGCGGGATGCTCAATGGCGCCGCCGCCCATGGCGAGTACCAGCGCGTCGGCGGCGGCCAGGCGGGCGATGGTCAAGTGTTCGCGGTCGCGGAACGGGGCTTCGCCGTGGCGGGCGAAGAGTTCGGCGATGGTGACGCCGGCCTCGGCCTCGATGATGTCGTCCACATCGATGAAGCTCCAGCCCAGGCGGCCGGCAAGCAGCGGGCCGACGGTGGTTTTGCCTGAGCCCATGAAGCCGGTGAGGACGATGCGGCGGGGCGAGGCTGCGGGGCTGTGCTGAGGATCGGGATTGGCTTCGGACTGGAGCTGGGTGGGCATGAGAGCTTCTCCGCGGCAGGCAAAGAACGCGCTTTCTCAATCCAGTATAGGGAAGGAGGATCCCGCGTCCGCGTCCGTTCAGCTGAGAACCATGATCACGGCGCCGGCGGTGATGAGCAGGCCGCCGACCAGGGCCGCAGGAGTGAGTTTTTCGCCCAGCAGCAGCCATGCGAAGAGCATGACCAGCGGGACGCTGAGCTTGTCGAGCGGGGCCACGCGGGAAGCCGGTCCCAACTGCAGCGCGCGGAAGTAGCAGAGCCAGGACAGGCCGGTGGCGAGGCCAGAGAGGGCGAGAAAGAGCATGGTGCGGCGGTCGAGGGAGCGGATCTCGCCGTGTTTGCCCAGCGCCAGGGCGATGGCCCAGGCAAAGACCAGCACCACGCTGGTGCGCAGCGCCATGGCCAGGTTCGAATCAACATGCGCCACGCCCACCTTGGCCAACAGGGCAGTGGCGGCGGCAAAGGCAGCGGAGAGCAGCGCCCATCCAATCCAGCTCATGGGAGGTATGTTACGCGCCGGGCCCTAGACGTGGGGTCGGCTACACTGAAATTCATGGAGACCGGCCGCGCCAGCAAAACAGCTCTCGGTGTGGCCATTCGCCGCGCCGCGCACCAGATCATGGAGCGGCCCCGCATTCTGGACGATCCCATCGCGTTGCGCCTGATCGGCTCCGGATTCGCCCGGGGCATGGAGCGCGCGATGCACCCGGTGGGGCGGGATTTTCGCGCCTTCATGGCGGTGCGCAGCCGTTATGTGGAAGACCAACTGGCTGCAGCCGTGGCGCAGGGTGTGACGCAATATGTGGTCCTCGGCGCCGGGCTGGAGACCTTTGCCTATCGCAATCCGTTCCCCGAACTGCGGGTGTTCGAAGTGGACTTTCCCGCCACGCAGGAGTGGAAGCGGGCGATGCTGGCCGAAGCCGGCATCGAGCTGCCTCACAGCCTGACGTTTGTTGCGCTGGACTTTGAGCACCATACGCTGGCCGAGGGGCTGGCCGAGGCGGGCTTCGATGCACGAAGGTCCGCGTTCTTTGGCTGGCTGGGAGTGGTTCCCTACCTGACGCTGGAAGCATTCCGCGCCACGCTGGAGGCCATTGCGCAACTGCCGGCCGGGAGCGGCGTGGGCTTCGATTACGCGCTCGCGCCGGAGACCCTGAGCCCAATCGGCCGCAAGGCCTTCGACGCACTGGCCGGGCGCGTTGCCGCTAACGGAGAGCCATTCCAGCTCTTCTTTACGCCGGAAACATTGGAGTCGGAACTGCGCCGCGCGGGATTTCAGCGCTCTGAGCAGTTGGATTCAGACCAACTGAACGACCTCTACTTCAAAGACCGAGCCGACGGCCTCAAATTGTCTGCCGTGAAACTGGGCATGGTGGCGACCGCCTGGGTCTAGCTGCACAGCTGGGCAAGGCTGCGCGATAAGATGAGTCATGCGCCCGTTGGGTTTTGTCTCGATCGCTTTTGCGCTGCTCACGTTCTGCGGCTGCGGATATCACACGGTGGGCTCGGCTACGCATCTGCCGCCCGATGTGCGGACGCTCTCCGTGCCGGTGTTTGCCACACGCACCGAGGCCTATCACACAGAGACGGTAATGACCAACGCGGTGATCCGCGAGTTTGCCGCGCGGACCCGGTTCCGGGTGACGACCGACGCGAACCCGGGCGCCGACGCCGTCCTGCACGGGACGATTCTGAAGGAGTATGTGGCGCCGCTGACCTACAATGCCTCGACGCAGGAGTCGTCCAGCTTCCTCATCACCATGGTGGTTTCAGTCACGCTGAACGGTCGGGACGGCAAAGTCCTCTACGAGAACAAGAACTACGTGTTCCGCCAGCAGTTCCAGTCGACCACCGACCTGCCGACCTTCCTGCAGGAGAATCCGGCGGCGCTGGAGAGGCTCAGCCGCGAATTCGCGCGGGCTCTGGTGGCCGATGTGCTGGAGGGCTTTTAGAGCGTTCCGCCGCGGTAGTTCCCAGGTGGCGCGGAGAGCGGATGGTGCAAGTCTTGGTCACTTCCTGCTCGCAAGGCTGGCCTCGCAGCGCCGGGCAGGGTATTCTGGAGCCGAATGAACAACGCATTCATGGGCCGCGCTGCGAGGAGGGTGAGCCGTTGAGCGGCGGGCGCTGGGGCGCGGGCTTTGCCGCCGTGGGCCGCTTTGTGGCGGAGATTGAGGCCGCCGCTACGGCCAAGGGTCCGCTGCGGCCCGGCTACGTGCTGGCCGGCGACGAGGCTTTCCTGCTGGATCGCTGCCGCGGGGCTGTGCTCAAGGGCTTTGTGCCGCCGGATCTGAGGGATTTCTGCCTCTCGGACCTGGACCTGAACGGGACTTCGCTCTTCGAGGTGCTGGACCGGGCGCAGACGCCTTCGCTGATGGCTCCGTTCCAGGTGATTTTTGTGCGCAACGTGCGCCAGCTTTACACCCGCGGCGCCAAGAAGGACGAGTTTGCGGCGCTGGACCGGTATTTCCGCTCGCCCAACCCACAGGCGCTGCTGATTTTTGTCGCCGACTTCATCCGCATTCCCTCCGACGCGCGGCGCATGGAGATGGACGACAAGAACCGCTTCGAGCGGCTGAAGGAGACCCTTGGCGAGCACTGCGGCATGGTGGAGCTGGCGCGGGTGAACGAAGAAGACGCGATGCGCTGGACGGTGGCCACCGCGCAGGAGGCCGGCATCCGCGTGGAGCCCGACGCGGCGCGCGAGCTGGTGGACGCGCTGGGCGCGGACATGATGCTGATCTCCTCGGAACTCGAAAAACTGCTGCTCTATACGCTGGGGCGCGGCCGCATCACGCTGGGCGACGTGGAGACCATGGTTCTGGCCGCCAAGCAGCGCTCGCTCTACGAGCTGACCGACGCCATCAGCGCCCGCGACCGGGTGCGCGCGCTGGCGCTGCTGCACGGCCTGCTGAACAGCTCGGACGCGGGCGAGGACGCGGCGATCGGTCATCTCTATATGCTGGCGCGGACCTTCCGGCAGATGCTGGTGATTCTGGAGAAGAACGTGCGCGACTCGCGCGCCATCTGGCAGGCGCTGTGGCAGGGCTTCAGGATGCCTCCGTTTGCCGCCGACGACCTGATCCGCCAGGCGCGCCGCTACAAGAGCCGCCGCGACCTGACGCGTGCCTTGCGGCTGGTGGCGCGGGCGGATCTGGAATTGCGCTCGTCTCCGCCGGACAAGCGGCTGGTGCTGGAGCGGCTGGTGTATGAGCTGGCATCGGAGCCAAAGCCCGCTTCGCCGCTGTTTGCATCGAGCCAGCTTTCGTTTGAAGGGTAGCGCCGAGCGTTGCACTCAATTTGGAGCCTGCGCAGCGGCCCTTTCAAGGACTGCATCCTTGAGATTTCATCTCCACGCCCTCATGGCTGCGGAAGACCTTCCAATGTGAGCACCTGAAAGGGCTCCAGGTGGAAGGTGTGAGGCTTGCCCGCTTCGAGTTCAATTGCGGGCTGCGAGGCATCGGCGGACCACGGGCTACGCGCGCTGTAGCGGCGGGCTGCTCCGGTGGGGAGTTCGAAGGCCTGGGCGATATCGAGCGTGAAGCCCTGGGCCTCGGTGCTGGGATTGCGCAGGGTCAGAATCGCTCCTTGAGGAGACCATGCGGCCCAACCGTAGATCTGCAGCCAGCGTGGATCGCCGCCGACCCAGTGCGTGTCAACGAGAGTGGAGGCATTGCGGCGCGACCATTTGGCGGCTTCGGCCAGCATGTTCCAGTCGCCCTCGGTGAGCAGCGATGGAGTGATATATAACTCCTGTAACTGGGTTCCGGAACCGAAGTAGGAACGGACCTCGTTGGAAAAGTCGCCGCCTGGGTCAGTGGAAAGATGCGCCGCCTGCTGCGCAAACACGATTCCATGCAGCATAAGGGAGTTAAGGGGATATAGCTTGCCGGCCTTGACGATGTGATCGTAGGTAGCCCCGTCGCGATAGGTGATCCAGCGTTCCCGGTCCGAGCCGACGCCGGCAAACTCCGTATCCTCGCCGCCGCGCCAGACCGAGTCCGCGTAGAAGAGCCAGAACGGGGAGGGCCAGGTTCCCGAGGTGAGGTTGATGTAGAGATCGGGCTTCAATTGGCGCAGGTCGCCGATGAGATGGATGGCGGCATCGAAGTCCGAACTGAATGCGCTTCCTTCCACCACCTGGTCCGCGTTTCCGGTGCCGTCGAATTTGAACTGATTCACTCCGTAATTCGAAACCATGCCGGTGACGGCATCGTGAAAGAGCGCGTAATAGCGGGGACCGGACAGGGCCAGGCCGCCATCGACTATCTCATAGCCGCCTTTTTTCGCGGTCGCTATTCGCTCCTGCTTGGCTTGCGCATAGCCGCCCCATGGCGACAACCAGATGCCCGGAGCCGTGCCATATTCGGCCGCAGCTTTGGTGAGCGGCTCGAAGCCGTCCTTGAAGTCCGAGCGTATCTTCCACAGATGGTTGAGATCGTCCCAGCCATCGTCAAAGAGAAAGGAGTCGAGGGTAACTCCGCGCTTCCTGTTCAGCTCTTCGCCAAAGGCATGAATGCGGTTCAGAGCTTCCTGCTGGGTATAGGGGTTGCCGTAGCCAATATCGAACCAACTGTTGTAGTGCAGGAAGGTGCGATAGGGATGGGCTCGCTCGCGTTCAAGATAAGTGAGGAAGGCGCGGCGCATCTGCCCGGCGGGCGCGACGCCGACGACCGATGAGTAACGGGCAGACTGGCCGGCGCCGATGGGCACGCCGCTGTGCAGCTCGCTCACGCCGCGATCGGCCACCACGCTGCTCTCAGCGAGCGGGGACTCGAAGCCGAGATAGAAATTACCCCCGGTCAATGGAGAGCCCTTCACGGTTCCGGCGACGGCGATGCCCGGAGAGCGCACATCGATCAGGATGAGTCCGCTCAATGGAACCGGCTTGCTGCCCGCGGCGATGGTGAGGATCTGGCGAATGTAGCATGAGCCCTGGCGCAGCGTGAGCGCCCAGTCTGCCTGAAACCTGCCCGCGGGATCGGCGAGCGGATAGTGAACGGTAACTCCAGGCAGCCGATCCGAGGCGCGGGAAGCAGCCGGATCGGGAGTGAGCTGTTCCACCCTGGCGGGGCCGGAAGTGAGCAGGTCCGCGGCCCGCAACACGCCTGCATCTTTCAGCTCGATGGTGAAGGGTCCAACCAATGCGAGCGATGCACCCTGGGCCGATTTCCCGGCTGCCTTGTCCTGGATGACCAGGGAAGTCAGGTGTCCATCACGGATTTGCCACACGGCCGCGATGCGGTCGTTCTGGAGCGTGCTGGCGGTGTGCTCATGCAGAGCGACCGCCGGGTTGCCCGCGGCGCTGTCGAATGAACGCTGCGAGAAAGCGGCGCAGAGGCCCAGAGAGCCCAGGCTGACAAGCAGCGCCAGGATTCTGAGCGGAAGCAGAGCCGCACGGGATGGCATCAACCGGATGGCCACAGACCCCTCCCTCGTTCAGGGAATAGTGTAGCTGAGTTTAGCCGGGGGGTGACGCGGGTTTACGCGGGGCCAGAGCGTCGGCAGAGGTTCAATGCACGCCATGCTCATTCAGCCACGGGCCGTACTGGTGGTCTTCCTTGAGGATGTGGTTGTTGAGCCAGTCGCGGAGGAAGTTCAGCAGTTGAATGTTCAGCGAGATCTCGCCCCGGTCGAAGCGGCCGACGTATTCCTCGACCTGTTTCATGAGGCCGCGGTGCTTGACGCGGTGTTCGTTCAATCCGGGGTACCTTGCCGTGGCCATCATGCCTTCTTCCGCGGTAAAGTGGGTGCGCGTGTAGTCCGCCAGCTTGCGCAGCAGGGGGCCGGTCATGGCCTGCGCCTGCCCCTTCATCATCGCGTCGTGCAGCTCGTTCAATATCCCGAACAAAAGGGTGTGTTGACTATCGAGGGCTATAACCCCCACAGAAAATTTGCTGCTCCATGTCATTAGAGGCATAGAATCTCTCCTGCCGAAGTCTGCCGGCAACGAGGTTATCGGAAGGAAAGGCCAAAAGGTTGAGGGGAATTCGGGGCTGGGGTTGCGAAATGCTCCCAATGCGCAGAGGCAGCGGCTCAGTGGATGCCGTGGTCATGCAGCCACTGCTCGTACTCGTGGTCCATTTCCCGGAGGTGGTTGTTGAGCCAGTCGCGGAGGAAGTTCAGCAGATGAATGTTCAGCGAGTCCTCGCCGCGGTCGAAGCGGCCGACGAATTCCGCGATCTTGCCAGTCAACTCGCGGTGTTCTTCGCGGTGTTTGGCCAGCCCCGGGTATTTGGCGGTCTCCATCAGTCTTTCTTCGGTGGAAAAGTGTTCGCGTGCGTAATTCACCAGCTTGCGCAGCAACGGGCCGACTACGGCTTGGGCCTGGCCCTTCATCATTGCGCCATGAAGTTCATTCAGCATCCGGAGAAAGGCGGCGTGTTGATTGTCCAGAACCTTCACGCCCACGGAATATTTATTGCTCCAGGTCAATAAGGCCATTCATTCCTCCCTCCGGAGTTTGCCCGACAAGTAACGCATCGGCAGTTACGCAAGGAAGTTGATTGGAAATCCCCGGGATGGGGACACCGCGCCTCTCGGTCTGGGAAACGCGCAGTTTGAGCAGGTTCTAATGGACGCCCCGCTCATTCAGCCACGGGCCGTACTGCTGGTCCAGGCCTTCGATGTGTTCGATGTATCCCTCGCGCAGGGAGCAGAGTATGGAGCCTAACTCGACTCCTTCGCCGTATTGCACGCGATGGGCCGACTGGAGCATCTGCGCCAGGATGCTGTGGTGCTGGGCGCGGTGTTCGGCCAGGCCATGAAAGCCACTCTGCTCCATCAACTGCTCTTCGCTCCAGAAATGCATGCGGGTGAACTCGATCAGCCTGTCCAGCAGTTCGCTTACCTGTTCGCGGCCGCATCCATGCACCACCGCGAGGCGCAGTTCGTTCATTGCATCCATGAGGATGCCGTGCTGATCGTCCATGGCACGAACGCCGACGGTGCAGGCGTGGTTCCAAGTAAGAAGGGTCACATGAGTCTCCGTTAATTGCTAAGGAAGGTATCGGTCAGTCTTCGCGGGGTGTTAGGGGTAATCTGCCTGGCACGTGTGACCAAGGTTTGGCGCGGCGGCTTCGCGGCGGAAGAACCTGGCAGCGAGGGGATGGGGATTTCCCTTTGTCGAAAGGACGCGATGCGGAAGAAACGGCCGGGAGGGAGGCGCACAATGGAGTTGAGAACCATGATCACGCCGGCTAATTTGATCGCTGCCTTGCTCACGCTGAGCCCGCTTGTGATAGCGGCATTCTTTCCGCAGAGCGTGACCGGGCGGCCGCGCAGGCTGCCGGTGTGGGCGCAACTTGTGTCTCCCGCTGGGTTGAGCGTGCCCTATGTGCTGGTGGCGTGCGGCGGCGGCGTGTTCCGCTGGGGGTGGTTTGCGTTGTATGCCGTGCTTCCGGTGGCGGTGGCGAGCCTGCTTTGGCAGGCTGGGCGCGCGGACCCCGGCATCCAGCCACCCCAGCGACAAATGCCTGTCGCTGGGGACCCCGGTCAGCCACCCCAGCGACAAACGCCTGTCGCTGGGGACCCCGGTGTCCAACCACCCCAGGGACAAATGCCTGTCGCTGGGGAACCCGATCTGTCACCCCAGCGACAAATGCCTGTCGCTGGGGACCCCGGTCAGCCACCCCAGCGACAAATGCCTGTCGCTGGGGACCCCGGTCAGCCACCCCAGCGACAAACGCCTGTCGCTGGTGACCCCGGTGTCCAGCGCGGCAACTGGCGGGATTTTCTGGTTCTGGCGGTGTTGGGTCTGGCGGTCGATCTGCGCTGGTTTGAGGGCGCGTGGCCGGCCCACCTGGCCATCTTCAGCAAAATGCTGCTGCTGGATGCGGGCATCTACGGCTTCATCGCGGTGCGGCAACTGGAGGGGATCGGCTTCGACCTGCGCCTGCGGCTGCGCGATGCCGCGATCGGCCTGCGGGAGGTGGCCCTGTATATGCCGCTGGCGCTGGCGCTGGGCCTGGGGTTGGGCTTTCTGCATTTGCACCGGGGGTGGCCGGGGCTGGCGCCAATTGCCGGCGCATGGGTTTTCACCTTCTTCTTCATCGCGGTGCCGGAAGAGCTCTTCTTCCGGGGATGGCTCCAGAATCTTCTGGAACGGCGCATGGGACGCACGCCGGCGCTGTTTCTGACGGCGGTGCTGTTTGGACTCGCCCACTTCAACAAGCGGGCGGTGCTGTTCAACTGGCGCTATGTCTTGCTGGCGGCGGTGGCGGGAGTGTTCTATGGGCGGGCGTGGCGGCAGCAGCGGCGGGTGGGAGCATCCGCGGTCACCCACGCCACGGTGGACGCGATCTGGTCTCTATGGTTGCGGTAACTGAACCGGATGGGGCGCGTGGTGGCGGTAGGTGAGATAGCCGAGGCCTACCCGCATGTTATGGTCCACGGGTCCGGGAATTGTGATGGCGATGGCGATGCCGAGGATAGCGTGCGCCAGGGCGAGTGGATAGAGGTTGCGGTAGCGGAGAAAGACGAGGCAGGCGGCAAAGCCCCAGAGTAATGTGACCGGCGTAAGGATGGGATTGGGCAGATGCGCAAGCGCGAATAGAACGGCCGCAAGGATTGCTGCGGACTTCGTGCCCGGCAGCAGGCGCAGGAACCGCGGCAGAAAGAATCCCAGCAGCAGGAACTGCTGCACGCAGGCCCAGAGCGCATAGGCCCAGTAGGTTTTGATGAACAGAATGGGACCACCGGGCAGACGCAGCGTGTGAAGCTGGATGGCGACGATGACGGCGACCGCAGCCACCACGAGCGCCGCGCCTGTCACCCAGAGCGAACGGAGAAAGTTTGCCGTGCGCAGGCCCATAGCCTTCAGGCCGTCGAACGAGATCGAGGTGATGATCACGACCGCGGCGGCAGCGACCCACCAGAGCAGTTTTTGCCAGGGACGCGGCGTCCAGATGACGAGCAGAATGAGCGCATAGGCGATGGCAAGCTCGAAGAAACTGCGCCGCCTGCTGTGTGCGGCGACGGAGTTCTTCCTGCCGGAGGGTGACGCTGTGTCTTCTGCCATGCAAGAGATGGTACGGCAATCCGCCGCGCCTACTCCAGGATGATATCGGGCTCCGGCTCGTGTCCGCGCGTGGTGAGGGTGATGGCGGCGGCCAGAATGAGCGCGCCGCCGGCCCAGGCGTAAGGACCGAGGTGTTCGCCGAGCAACTGGACGCCGAGCCAGGAGCCGAGGGCCGGCTCAATGTTGAGGAAGACGCCGGCGCGCGAGGCCGGCACATGGTGAATGCCCCAGTTCCAGAGCAGCGTGGTGGTGGCCGTGCAGAGCAGGCCGCTAATGGCCAGCGCGGCCCAGGCGGTGGAGCTGACGTGGGCGAACGGGGGCGGCTGGAAGCGGTGATGAGTTACGGGACTCAGAAGCGGACTCAGCAACCAGGGGCCGAGGATCAGGACGGCCAGCATGACGGTTCCGGCGAGGATGGTGTAGGCGGTGACGACCGGGGGGCTGTGGGTCTGCATCAGCTTCTTCGAGAGCAGAATCCATGCCAGGGCCGTAAAGAGCGAGGCGACGACCAATAGGTCGCCTGTGAGCGAGGGCCCGCCGCGGGTGGCCGGGGCGCGGCTGCCGCCCAAGGCGATGAGCGCCGCACCCAGAGTGGAGCCGCAGAGAGCCAGCCAGCCGAGCCAGTCAAGGCGCTCGCCGGCAAAGAGCGTGGCCGCGGCGGCCAGCAGGACCGGCATGGCGCCCACCATCAGCGAGGCGTGGCTTACGGTGCTCAGGGCCAGGCCGTGGAACTGGAGCAGGAACTGGATGGGCACGCCGAGGGCGGCGGAGAGAAGGAGGGTGCGGGTTTCACCGCCGGTAAGGTGAAAGCGGCGGCGATTGGCCAGCACCAGCGGCAACATGCCCAGCGAGGCGAACAGAAAGCGGTAGAGCACCATGTGCTCGACGCTCATTTCGTCGAGCGCCAGCCGGCCCCAGTAGAAGCCCGTGCCCCACAGGCAGCCGGCCAGCGCGCAGGCGCCGTAACCCAACAGTGCGGTGCGTTGACCGGCCGTGGAGTGCTTTGCCATCCCTCTTTTACTGTCGCACACGCAACAGCAGCAGCGTCCGGGGGATGGAGATGAGTGCGCTCAGCGCGCGGCCAGCAGTTCGGATCGCTTGAGCCAGTTCACAAGGAACAATGCCGCGATCGCCAGCAATGGCAGCGCGATGGTCAAGGCCCAACTGGGATGCTTCGGAAGGACCCTCGACGCGTAGAACGCCGCGGCGGCGGCATACAGAACGGCGCCGATCCACTCCCATCGCCAGGCGACGATGAGTACTGCCACGACGATCGCTGTTGGGACCAGATGAATGAGGAGGGCCAGCGCGGTTTGCCCGAAGCCATGAAATTCGTTGAAAACATCCAGTGCAAACAGGCTGAGAAAGACGGCAAAGGCAATGGAGAGGATTCGTGGCGACCAGAACAGCAGCCGCCCTCCAATCTGGTTCATCCGTTTCACCTCCGTACCTGGGAAAACGCGAACGCCGGATCAATTAGAGAACCCTTGATGGACGGAGTCAAGGGCGCGCTGACCATGGAACGGGGGTTCCTGGAGTTGCCGCGCCCGCGGGGGAGAGGCGCATCACTGTCAAAAGCCCGTCCCATCGGCGAGAATATGGTTCGATGGTGAAACGGCTGCGAACTCTGTGGATTCATGCGGGCCTTTGGCTGGTCCTGGCTGGGCTGCCGCTGTGCGCGGCGCCGGCGGGGCAGGCGCAGGGCAGCGCCGCGTTCCCGACGGAACAGTCCCGCGCGGGCAAGGAGCGCACGCATCCCGAGCGGCTCCCGGAAAAGCCCACCCTGCCGCCCGTGTTCACGATTCCCGTGGATCCGCTGGGTTTCTCCGCGCCCGGCGCCATCTACCTGGGCCAGCGCAACAGCCTGGCCTCGCTGGATTTTCTGGACGAAAACCGCCTGCTGTTTACCTTTCGCGTGCCGGGACTGATGCGCCGCGAGGCGGGAGACAGCGCGTGGGGCGACGAGCGCCAGATCCGCGCCGTGGTGCTGGCGCTGCCTGCCGGGACGGTCGAGTCCGAAGCCTTATGGACCGTGCACGACCGGTCGCGCTACCTGTGGGCGCTGAAGGACGGCCACTTCCTGCTGCGGGACCGGGATAGTCTTGAGCAGGGAGACGCCACGCTGGAGTTGAAGCCTTTCCTGCGTTTTCCGGGGCCGCTGCTGGGGCTGGAGATGGATCCGACGCAGCAGTTTCTGGTGACCAACTCCCGTGAGCCCGCAGCCCACCCCAGCGACCAAAACCCATCGCCGGGGACCCCGGGGGCGGCGGAGCAAAAGCCCGGCCAAGTGGGGAGCCCCGCGACAGCCGCGGTCGACATGGTTGTGGATGAGCGGAAGTCTGGCGGGCAACCCGATCTGGTGGTGCGCATCCTGCGCCGGGATTCCGGCGAGGTGATGCTGGTGAGCCGCGTTCGCTCGACCGTCCATTTGCCCATCAACTCCGAGGGCTACCTGGAGAGCTTGCGCGGCAACGGGGAGCAATGGCTGCTGAATCTGAATTATTTCAGTGGCGGCAGTGCGGTTCTGGGGCGCGTGAACTCAGCCTGCTCGCCAGGCTTCGATTTTGTCTCGCAACGGGAGTTGCTGGTGACCGCCTGCGCTTCATCGGGCGGACGGAAACTGGTGGCGATGGCCACCGACGGCCGCCGGCTTTGGGAGGATCAGGGCTCGCCGGCGGCGATCTGGCCGCTGGTGGTGATGGCGCCGGATGGCTCGCGGCTGGCGCAGGAGACGCTGGCCGTCACCCACGCGGTCAACGCCTACTCGCCGCTCGAGAGCGAGGACGTGAAAGGCCAACGGGTGAGGGTATTCGATGCGGCTAACGGCAAGGTGGCGCTGGAGGCGCCAGCCAGTCCGGCGCTGGATGCCGGCGGCAACGTGGCCATCTCGCCGTCCGGACGGCGCGTGGCCTTGCTGAACGCCGGCGCCATCCAGGTTTTCGAACTGCCCGCGCCGGCCCCGATGGAGGATGCCGCCTCAGAACATGCCGCGCACTGATGCGGGGATTTGTTCCCCCGCGGTAGTGTCCAAGCTCTGCGTTAAACGCCTGCAAAGTATTTAGAGTTATCCGCTTAGATCAAGCGGGAAGATTTCCACATAATCCACAGTTACCCTATGTTGACAGGGCGCAACGCTTAAGAGCATAGTTTGGACATTCCGGGTTGCTAGGTAGGCCTGAGTATCTTCATTCGTGACGGTTTTAAGGCCTCTACCGAAAAGCACGAGCATGGAATACTGTGTGTACGGAGCTGAAAAGCCCGACCATGGAATACGAAGTGTTAGGAGCCGCAAGGCCCTAGCATGGAGTATTACAAGGCCGGAGCCGAAAAGCCCGACCAAGTAATACGAAGTGTAAGGAGCCGCAAGGTTCCAAGCATGGAATATTACGTGGGCGGAGCCGAAAAGCACGACCATGTAATTCGAAGTGTGAGGAGCCGCAAGGTTCCAAGCATGGAGTATTGCGTGGGCGGAGCCGAGAAGCCCTACCATGGAATACGAAGTGTAAGGAGCCGCAAGGCTCCAAGCGTGGAGTATTACGTGGGCGGAGCCGAAAAGCACCAGCAGGGAGTACTGCGTGTGCGGAGCCGAAAGGCGCCAGCATGGAGTACGACGTGTTGGGAGCTGGAAGGCACCAGCATGGCGCACTGCATGTGCGGAGCCGAAAGGCGCCAGCATGGAGCGCGACGTGAGAGGGGCTGAAGGGTACCGGCATTGCGTACTGTGTGTGCGGAGCCGCAAGGCGCCAGCATGGAGTACGATGTGTCGGGAGCTGAAAGGCACCAGCATGGCGCACTGCATGTGCGGAGCCGCAAGGCGCCAGCATGGAGTACGACGTGTCGGGAGTTGATAGGCGCCAGCATGGAGCACCGCGTGTGCGGAGCCGAAAGGCGCCAGCATGAAGTGCTACGTGCCGGGAGTTGATAGGTACCAGAATGGAGTACAACGTGTGCGGAGCCGAAAGGCGCCAGCACGGAGTACGAAGTGTACGGAGCCGAAGAGCCCCCAGTACCGAGTACCACGTGTGCGGACCTGCAACCCGGGACACTTCTAAACCTCCCTTGCGTTGTGCCCCTTTTAGATTTGAATAGCTTCCACGCGAGCCCCAGCGGCAGGCAAGCTTTCTGTGTTTCGAGCGGTTCTCCCGTTTGTGTGGCGTTTCTGGCCCCATACAAGGTGGCTTTTACTTCCACTCCAGTGACGAAGTGTGTGCCCCCTGGGCATGGCTGGGGGCCTTGGAGAGAAAAAGCCACTCAGTTGCATAGGCTTTGCTCTGCAGCAACTGGAGAACCGCTATAAATTCCCGTATTTCAATATCTGCACGCGCTCTCACTCCATCTTCGCGACGTTTCCTCGTGCTCTCTCTGCAAGGGGCTTTGGATTGCCCATTTTGAATAGGGCAAAATCGGCATGTGCATCCTCCAGTCGGAATTGTGGGGCGTTGCGCGGTGGGAAGTCGCTGCCGATCCAGTCACAAATAAAAAAACCGTCTGCCAGGGCGGGGTCTTCCGAATCTTTGCGTCGCGCAATGCAAAGACACGGCCGCGGTGCGCGAGCAGTAACGATCCGGTTCACGGCGTTCGCCGGCCCGTGTAGACTGGGCGATGGGAGACTTTTCTTGACCACGGCCGTCGTCCACTATACGGCTGCGGCGGTTACCGACCGCGGCCGAAAACGCCCTTCCAACGAAGATGCATTCGGTTTCTCCGTCGAGCACGGGGTCTACCTGGTCTGCGACGGGATGGGCGGCGCCGCGGCCGGGGAGATCGCCAGCTCCATTGGGGTGGACGAGATGCTGCGCCAGCTCAGCCGCCGCGCCGGGGGCGAGAGCGGGGCCGTCGCGCCGCAAATGCCGGGGTTGGCCGAGGAGGCCGTCCGCGCCGCCAACGAGGCCATCTTCTCCCGCTCCGAGCGCAACTACAAGCTCAGCGGAATGGGCACCACGCTGGTGGGCCTGGTGGTGGAGGAGCGCCACGTGTGGGTGCTGAACATCGGCGACAGCCGCTGTTACCGGTTGCGCAACCGGCGGCTGGAGCAGCTCACGCTGGACCACTCGCTGGTGGAGGAGCAGGTGAGGCTGGGCCGCATGACCCACTCGGAGGCGCTGCGCTCACCGCTCAGGAACGTGATCACCCGCGCGCTCGGCACTCAGAGCTGCGTCACGCCGGATATCTTCGCGCTGGAAGCCGAGCCCGGCGACCTGTTCCTGCTCTGCTCCGACGGACTCACGCGCGAGCTCTGCGATGCGCTGATTGAATCCATGCTGGGCGTCGATCTTGCCCTCGACGGCCTGTGCAGCCGCCTGGTGGAAGCCGCGAAGAAAGCCGGCGGCCACGACAACATCACTTGCCTGCTGGTGCGCGCTGAGGGCTAATGCTTCTTCATGCGCTCAAAAAGCATGACCATCGGGATGCAGAGCAGCGAAAGGAATGCCAGCAGACGGAAGATGTCCGCATAGGCCAGCAGAGCTGCCTGCTGCTGAACGCTCCGGTAAATGGCCCCCAGCGCCATTTGATGAGCGGTGTAGGCGTCCGCGCCGGCGGCAAACAATTTTGCCTGCAGGCCGTGGAGTAACCCGCCCACGACGGGATTTCCGGCCCCGGCGTCGGCCGCCAGGTAACTCTGATGGGTCTGGGAGCCGCGCACCAGGAGAGTGGTGACGGTGGCGATGCCGATGCTGCCTCCAATGTTCCGCATCAGGTTGTAGATGCCGGCCGCATTGCCGATCTCCTGCTTGCGCAGCCGGCTCAGGGTCATGGTGGTCAGCGGAATGAAGATGAAGCCCATGGCGAAACCATTGCCGACATTGGGCAGGACGACCGAGGCCATGCCGATCTCGAGATTGATGTGGCCCAGCATCCAGGTCGAATAGCCCAGCAGGGCGAACCCAAAGGCCATCAGCACACGGCCGTCGATGTACCGGACCAGGACTCCCACCGCAATCATGGAAACCATGGAGCCGATGCCGCGCGGACTCACGGTCAGACCGCTCTGCAGCGCCGAATACCCCAGCAAGGTCTGCAGAAACAACGGCAGCATGGCTGTAGCGCCATAGAGGACAAAACCGTAAATACCGGTAATCAGCGTTCCCACGCCGAAGTTGCGGTCCAGGAGCACACGCAGTTGCACGATCGGATCTCGATTTGTAAGTTCGCGAAAGATGAAACCCACAAGCGCAATCGCCGAGATCGCTGCTGTCCATCGTATCCAAGGAGTCGAGAACCAGTCCGCCTCCTGCCCCTTGTCGAGCATTAACTGCAACGTACCCAGCCAAAGAGCCATCAAGCCGAAACCGAGATAGTCTATGGCTCCTCGAAAGGCCTTGCGCAGGTAAGGAGGATCTTCGACAAACAGGTTGACCATGAACAGGGCCAGCACGCCGATGGGAAGATTGATGTAGAAGATCCAGCGCCAGGAGTAGCTGTCGGTAATCCATCCGCCCAGGGTTGGTCCGATCACCGGGGCCACCACCACCCCGATGCCGAAGGCGGCCATGGCCGTGCCGTGCTGCCGGGGCGGAAAGCTCTCCAGAAGGATGGACTGCGCCAGGGGCTGCATGCCGCCCCCGCCCACGCCCTGCAGAACCCGGGCCACAATCAGCATCGGCATACTGACCGCCATTCCGCAGAGCAGCGAGGCGGCCGTAAAGATCAGGATGGAAACGATGAGCAGGCGCTTGCGTCCGATGCGCCGCGCAATCCATCCCGCGGTGGGCAGCATGATGGCATTGGAGACCAGATAACTGGTCAGAACCCACGTCGATTCATCCGTGGAAGCCGAGAGATTGCCCGCAATGTGCGGCAATGCGACGTTGGCGACCGAGGAGTCAAGCACCACCATGAAGGTGGCTAGCATGACCGAGGCGGCGATCACCCACGGATTCGCCGCCGGCGTCCACTGGCTCTCTTCCGCTTCCGTAAGGCGGCGCGCGTTGCTGGGAGTGCTCATCCGGCTTTCCGTTGCTCTCGTTCCGCAGGGTTGGCTGCCGGTGGCCATGACCAGGGTCCTGCAAGGCGATCTCTTCAACTGATTATTATGCGCTACGGCAAAGAGGCCGCCGGCGACGGCTGCGGGCCCCGTTTCATCGCATCAGTTGCACAACGGCTCGGGCGCGGCGATAGGGCACAGAGGGGGCAGCATCCGGCGTGGCCGCAAACGTCAACTCCACGAGCCCTTCGGCAACCGGCCGCGCAACCGCGCCCTCGGCCTTCACAACTGCCCATCCGGTCTGGAGCTGAAGGCGCGACTCGCGGTCCGAGGGCACATCGGCCGCAATAGTCAGGACGCTTCCCTCGAGCTCGACGCCGATCACGTGAACGCCGCTGGAGGGCCTTCCCGTCAGCAGCGGCGGCGACTCCGCAATCACGGAGACTCCTCCCTGCCAGTCGATGTGCATTTCGCTTTTTCCGTGCGGAGCGTCCAGCAGCACCTTGGCAACACTCTCCTGCGGATGGTCTTCCAATGCCGCCGAGATCGGTCGATGCTCCAGCTCCGCGCCCTCGATGCGGGCGCCGAGAGGAATCTCCGGAGCGAATGCGAGCTGGAAGGGCGCGCCGGAGTTGTCGATCGTGAGCGTGAGCCCGCGTGGTGTGCGCCGTAACGCGAGAGCGACAGACGCGTTGGACAGCCTGATGTGTTCGAGCGAAACGCTTCCCCATGCAGCCGGCAGGCGCGGAGCGAATTCGATGCGGTTGGCGACGGAGTCCACGTTGAGCCCGAGCAGCCCGTGAATGGTTGCATCAAGGAAGCCCGCGGACGACCACGTCTGTTCGGGAACGGACTCAGCTTGCGGACGGTAGACGTTGCCTGCCAGCACCTCATCCATGTGGCCCAGAGAATCGAGCGAGGACCACGGCAGCAGGGCTCGCCACAGGCCCAGCGCGGTTACGGGACGATGCTCCGACCAGAAGGCCTGGGCAAGCGACGCTGTCCCCACAGCCCACACGCTGCCCTTGGCGTAGGAGCCTGGATCGTAGCCGGCCGAGCCTGCGCCCACGCTGCGTGTGCCCCAATCGGTTTGGAAGGAAGACGAAGCAAGCTGGTCGAGCACAGTCGCTTCCTGCTCATCGTTGAAGAGGTGCAGAGTGAGCGCCTCACCTGGACCACTGCGCTGCTCGGGCGCGTCCTGGCCCGAAGGCGTGTGGCCGCTCACCCAGAACGATTGGCGCGCATTCCAATAGCGAATCGGAATCGCGGCGGCGGCGAGACGACTTGCGCGCGCCGCCTCATCGGCCAGATCTGTGTGGCCGGCGAGCGCGGCCAGATGCGCAAACGCCCGAGCAGTCTGCACCCAACCGGTGGATAGGCCGAGGTCGTCGGAGATGCGGTCCTGTTCATCGCCGCCTTCCTTGCCGGCGGGAATGCGCGGCAATCCGGTTGCCGGATCGATGAGAGACCGGCAGTAGCGATATGCGGCATCGAGCGCCTCCCAGTGCTCGCGCGCAAAGGCCAGGTCTCCACTCGCTGAGACGTAGCGCTCGACCGTGGAGAGAAATTGGAAGGTGATGTCCACATGGACAAACATGTAGGGAAACTTGCCGGCCCAGTCGATCAATCCGGCGCTCTGAGAGAGTTCATGCCAGATCATTCCCGTCTTGCGATCCCGATAGCGGAGAATGAACTCGAGCTCCTGGCGGGCAAGCATGTTGTCGCTCAAGGCGACGGCGGCATCCGCGGCCACCATTCCATCGCCGGCGAAGAACCAGTCGTATTGGGGCCGCCGCGCGCCGCGCGAGGGTCCGTATCCGGCAACGAAGCCGCAGCCCAGATCGGGATTGCACACCCAGGCCTGATCCAGCGCAATCTCAGCCCACGCGATGGCCTGATTGACTTGCGGTTCGGGCGTTTGCACGCGCAACGATGCGTCCTGAAAATCTTTGAGATGCGCCGCGGCCTTCGCTTCGAGAGCCTGCCGGTCGCGGATCAACTGCCGGAACAGCGCGCCGGGATCGCCGGCATGGGGCGGGTTCAACGCGACGAAGACTCGGGCAACACCGGAGCTGTCTGGGCGAAGGGAAAAGCCAAGGGTGGTAGAACTCTCGCCGCCCGCGGTGCTGTTGGCGATGTCGTCGTGAGCCACGATCTCTTCGGAGCCCGCAACCGCGCTATAGCCATCTGCCGGCTCCGACAGCACGAAGGCGGAGAGCGAAGGATTCCATGCGACGCTCTGGCCGCCCAGCGCTCCCGGCCACATCAGGTCGAGCACGGGCGTCGCGTGCACATCGATCTCGATCGCGTGTCCGCTCTCGACCCGGTAGGTCAGAATTGCGCCGGGCTCGTCCAGCGGAACGAAGAGCTCTTCGCGGACCATGAAGTCCGGCCCAAGATAGGTGCGGGTGATCGAGTCCGGCTGGTAGGTGACGCGGCTGAGGATTTCTTCGCCGCGGATGGGCGTGGTGGCGCCATGCGAGCGGAACGCGACCCGGTAGCCGCTAAGAATCTGAAACGGATAGACCCATACTTCAAGGCCATCCGCGGCGTAGCCATCGACCAGAGCACGGCGGCCATGGGCGGCGATGAAGCGCAGCGGCGCAACGGCCTGGGTGTCAAGCGTGAGCCGCGTATCGTCGCCTGGCTCCGGCGCGTTCTGTTGCGCGGAACTGCGCGCTGCCGTCAAGGACAGGCTGGCGGCGACTCCAAGAAGAAGTCCGAGCCTGGCTGCGCGGAGCATACAATCTGCGATCGACACGAGCATCTCCTCAATGGAATCTCATGCTGCCTGGCGTCTGCCATAGGATTGTAGACCGAGGCAAGCCCCTTCACGAAAGAGTCAAAGAGTTGTCCGGCGAGCGGCGGAATGGTTACAGTTGTTTGTGAGCCGATTGGGAGCGCGCCCTTGATCGCCTGGTTCAGCGGCAGAACGGTTCTGCTGGACGCCTGGTTCAACCGCCAGAAGCGCGCGGATGCAATCGGACGGCAGGTTTCTTTTCACTGCAAGTGGGACGACCTGAGCAACAGCGGCTACTCGCTGTCTGGTCCTATCTTCCGCAACTGTGGTGTCCTGACCATCCCTCGGGTTATCATCGATTCGACTTCAGGCTCCACGGACAATCCTCACGCTACATGCACGACCGTCCTTTGGGGCAGTTCCTCAGGCAAGCCCATTCGGGGGGTTCGGCGCCGAGTAAGCGTACTCTCTCCAGCCGTCTTCCACAAACACCACATGGTCAGCCATCTTCACCGCCGAGGCACCTGAATCCTATGCGCCGCAAACCCGCACTGCTTCTCACGTCTTTCATCCTGGCTGCTGCAACCGTCCTTAGTGCGCAGACCACCATGATCACTGCCGGCACGACTGTGGGCGGAACTGGCACCCACATTGGCGCCGGCACGATCGCGTTCAAGCCTACGAACCTGGCGAGCAACCCCCTGCCTGTCAACTTTGGCTCCTTTGGGGGTCCGGTTGCACCAAAGCCGATCGCGTGCGGGATCCCAAGCGGTGCGGTCACGAGCGCTCAGGGCGGTGGTCCTTGCCAGGTAGTCGATACCTCGCTGACCTACTCCACGCCCTTTTGCTACGCGACGGCGATCTACGACTCCATCTTCAAGCAAACGGCATCCGGCGGGGGCTGTGTCCAGCCCACGGGAAGCACCTGGAGTCTCGACACATACAAGCCCGTCGCGGCCCCCACCGCAGAGGTTGTTGCCGGTCTTACAAGCCCTGCCGGGCCCGCTGGAACAGGCTATATCTCCGGCCTCTCCAGCGGCGGCGCGAGCGGTACCCAAGTTGCAGATAAAGTGGCGGCGGCTGCCAAGACATCGGACACTATTCGCTCGGGGCAGCATTGGTTCGACGTACGTTCCAAGGGCGCCTTTTGCGACGGCCACCCCACATCGAACGGTTGGAGCGGAACGGATGATACATCGGCCTTCCAGGCGATAGCCGCCAATGCGAACGGGGCAAGCATCGAAATACCACCGTCTCCCGGCAACATGTGCTCCATCCTTCCTGGGCCTTCCACTGCCAGCCAGGCGGCGCTGACTTTCAACACCAACAAGTTCATCCTACGCGGACAGACGCTCAACATGAGCATCATTCAGGACGCAACGAACGCCGCAATTGCACAATCGAATGCCCCGCTACTGCAGATAGGAACAGGCGAATCGCTTCTCAACGGCACCAATCTGAACAGCCTTACCCTGCGCGGCGCGTACAACGTAAGCTATCCGAAGGGGATGTTGCGGATGTACCAGAACAACCTGACGACCATCGAGGATTTGGGGATACAGTTTGGCGTCAACGCGGCTAACTCTTATGGCCTTTACGTCCCAGGAACAGCTACCACAGTCTTTGGGGAGATGCGGTTTAACCGGATTAGCATTTATGGCGGCGCAGTTTCCAATGGGACCGTCAACCCCAACAATACGGGTATATTCATCCAAACGTCCGAGGCTAACACTGACTTTACGGAGTCGAACATCGAGAAGGTTGCTATCGGCGTGGACTTTAGCAGCACCAACGGGACGCCGATTCTGAATTGGGCCGGAGGACACTTCGAGCGGATTCCCCCAGACCCCACCGGCAGGGATGCGGGACTCGCCTTCCGCATCCGGCAAGCGCAACTGCATCTGACCGGCGCCAACATCATGTCAGGCATGATTTACCTTGACCCCAGCACGGTTAACAGCAACGTAGACATAAGCATGGCAGGTGGAGGGTGGGGTGCGGCCATCGTAGACAATGGGGTTGGCAATCAGATACACCTTGCGGCGGCGAGTTATTCCGGCCAGCAGGCGCTTAATTTGGATGGAAGCGAGCAGTACAAAACGCCGACTCTGACCTCTGACCCGCTTTTTCTCGTCTCAGGCGCAAGCGGCTGGACCAAGCTCGGCACCACGGCCCACGTAACATTGTCCAATCTTTCGCTAACTTCTCCCGGCGCGAAGGCTGGGCAGGCTGTTCTAATTTCGTCCACGGATGCGACGAGCGGCGCTTACATCACGACACAGACGCTCACGCCAGGCACCGAATATGAACTGGTCGTGGTTTTGCAGTGGATCGGGCGCCAGTCCGCGAACGTGGTGAACGTGATTGACAATCAATCCGGCGCGACGATCTACACCGCATCCGTGCAACCGACGATGGCCATTCCGACTGCGGGAGGATATTCAGCTTACAGAGTACTGAGGGCTTGGATACCGGCCAGTTCCAGCGCGACTACATGGCAGATTCAGGTGGTTCCATCGGCTGCTAACAACTTCGCAATTGTGACTTACGTGGGAGTCAATCCATCCAGCACGACGATGGCGTCTGGAGTTCCTTTCGCATCGGGCGGCGGCCTCGCCACTTGCACCAGCGCCTCGCATTATTCTCCCTATCTTTCCGCCAACTGCGCAATTTCAGGAAGGGTGGGCGGTGCCAATGCCTCACAGACCTGGACGCCGAGGAAATTCGCGTATGCGACCGGCGCATACGTGAGGATGCACATTGAAACCGATGCCAGCGCTGTTGCTCCCATGTGCAAGATTGGGACGCTCCAGATATACTTTCTTCCAAATACCTCGTGGGAATACAATGTGCCGGTAGGATTCTGGCCCGCAAGTATCGTCTGTCAGGATGCATACGGGCCAAAGTCCGACCCCAAAGACATGGTGGTTTCGCAGCTCAGTGTGGTGCCGATCTATCAGAACCTGGTTGTGCCCATCACTACGCCGAACGATGGGGAATTTGTTACAGGGATCACTCCAGACGGGGTGCAGCAGCGAACGGCGATTAACCTGGCGGGCAGCGCGATTGCTTCGCCGGTCGGCGTGTCGGCTGCGGGCAGCACGGAGAAGGGAAACAGCGGCGACCAGCCACTAAATACCTGGACGGGAATCACTCTGGCGGCTGGTAAGTGCATGAGATTTACGGGCGCGGCTGCCCGGATGGCAGGCTCGGCAACCAACACGTTCAAAATCATGCTTGGAGGCACGGTGTCCAATGGGGCGGTGAAGGGCGGAACGACGGTTGCCAGCTGGACTTATACAAGCACAGACACATCCACATCTGCCGTCTTTCACGCACTGGTGTGTAATAACGCAGGTACGACAACCAGCCAGTTCAGCTTGATGGACGCCGTGTTTAACAACACGTCTTCAGCGGCAGGAGCGGCGTCGCTGACTTCGTCCGCCTCGACCTCGACGGCCAACAGCGTGTATTTCACATTCAACGGAGCCAGCACGGAGGAATTTACTCCCAAGGGAGCGGTGCTGGAGTTGTTGCCTTAGCTGGAGCGACTGAAAGGGTTTCCGGCACGAGCTAAAGAGGACTTATGCCGGGGCAAGAACGTAGCGTTTGAGTTATCCGGCGTCCCGTCCAGCATGGTCAGCCAATCGGATTGTCGATTTGCATGAGCAACATATCGAGCTGCCGAAGACAGAAACTGGCTGTTCGAGCGCTGTCGATTTCCCAACCCGTGGCAAGCTTCTCCAGCAGGAAAGCGGTAGCGAGCCGCGGAACCAGGGAAAACGGAATATCGAGTGCATGACAATACACACGCCATGAACCCTCCCGGAGAAAGGTGGAATAGAACAGTTTCTCCGGGGAGAACAACAGGGTCTGCATGTAAAAGAAATGGCAGAGATCATGCAGAGGCAAACCCAGCCATTCGGCGAATTCCCAGTCGAGCAATGTGCAGGTGCCGTCCCGCAGTTCTCGAATGTTCCAGGGAGCGAAATCGCCATGCACCAGCGCGGCGGGAACGACCGCGTCTTCCTTCAGGTAGGCAAGTGCGGACTCCAAGTTGCCGGCATGGTTGCCATAGGCTGAATGGCTGCGCAATCTTTCTTCAAGGCGGCGCCCGCGCGCCCGCAGCGATACCAATTCTCCTGTCCGGACAAGATCAAGCAGGAGGCGAAGATACTCCTGTTTGCAGCGCCGGGATCCCAGCTTTCCGGTCAGATATTGTTGCATCGCGGCGCCGCTCTCCTCTGAGTAATGCAGCAATCGCGGAGTGCCATGCTTTCCATCAAGTTTCCTGAGGGTATCAGCCTCGTTTCGAAGGCTGGCGTGGGCCGCGAACGTCAGGGGTAGCTTGACAACCGCATCCAGTCCCTGGCTGGGGATTACCATGAAAACGAGCAATTTACGCGTAGTGGAAAGATTACCAACCAGGATCACCGGAGGCGACGCATCGGCTTCTTGTCCGATATGGCTTAGGAGCTGCCTGCCGGCTGTTGCCGGCAGGCGTGTTTGCATTGTGCCGGGCAGGAATCGCAGTGCCCCAAGACGTGCAACCAGGCGGACACCGGCCCAGCTCAAGCGTGCAGCCGGGCTGTAAGGGCGCCATTCCCTGAGAATCGTCCGGGTAAGTTTATTGCGATTGGGGAGTAGCCAGCGCGGGCCGTCATTGCCCGGAATTATGGTGTATGGGATATTGATTCCCGGGCTATTCGCTGCGATCCCCAGCGCAGCCAGAATACGGCTCAAATCCGGATCGGGAGTGGAAACGTCTTGCTGAGGTAGCATAATCAATAATCACACACCAGGTATATGGTCGACAGGCGAAGGCATTCCCAGGCCGTCACGGGCACGGATTACGACGGGGCCATCGCCGATTCTGCAACTTGCGCGGGCAGCCGGCGCGAGTGTAAAGGCGCCGACATATTCCTGGCGTAATCTGTTCGTGCCTGGATTCATATGTTAACATTTTCACAATAGCGACTTTTTCTGCCGTCACACCAAAATGCAATCTGTCCGCATACGGGGAGAGTAATTTTAATGAGTCTGCCTTCCGATCGTCCAGGCCTGAATTCTCAAGGGGCGAAACCACAGTTTTCCGCGCAATCGGTTTCACCGGGAGGTTTCGAACCTGCCGAAGAACAGTCGTTGCGCGACATCCTTCGCGTATTGCGAAAGCGCCTATACGGGGTCCTGGCTTGGACCCTGGTAGGCGTAGCTCTTGCATTTTCGTTGTGCGCGGCGATGAGGAATCAATACATCTCCACAGCCACCCTGCTGGTTAACAAGGAAAACTCGGGCGGTCTCGACCTGGGAGGCCTCTCCAGTATTGCTTCTGCCGTGGGCGGCACGGACGATCTGAAGACAAGTCTGCAGACCCACGCCAAGGTTCTGCAAAGCGATACCACCACCCTCCTGGTGATTCGTGAGATGGGCCTTGATAAAGTGGCCCCTTACAAATACACGCCGGGCCTATGGGGTGGGGATAAAAAAATGAAAGCCGAGATTGGACTCCCGCTGGAGAAGGCGACGGCCACCCGCGAGCGCATCCTCAAGATGATCGGCCGCAAGCTCAAGGTAGAGCCGCAGGAGGACACCCGGCTGATTACCGTCGAGTTCAGGGACTACGACGCGCAACGCGCAGCGGATGTGGCCAATACATTCGTCAACGTCTACATACATGAATACCTCACGAACAATTTCCAGGCGACGGCGAGAGCATCCGACTGGCTCACCGGCAAGTTGGATGATCTGAAGGCCAAAGTGGCTGATTCACAGCAAAAGCTCTCCGATTACGAAAGTAAGACCGGACTAAGCGTCCTGATGCTGGGAATGATCGGAGGATCCGGCAGCTCTGGATCAGGCGGAGGCGGAGGTTCCATGGGCGGAGGCATGCATATTCCCGCGGTGGACAAGCTGGCCGCTTTGAATCAGGAGCTGACCGCCGCCGAGGCGGATCGCATCAGCAAAGAGGCAATTTATCATCTAACCCAGACGCAAAGCCCGGAAGTCGTTCTGGGGCTCGGCTCGAGCAGCCTTGCATCTTCTCTGGGCGGCTCTACTGTTATCAGTGGGGGACAGGGGCTAGAGGTATTGCAAGGCCTGCGGTCGCAGGAGGCGCTCCTGGGCATGCAGTACGGCGACGCCCTTACGAAATACGGCGCGAAGAGTCCGCATCTCGCGGAGATGCAGGGCCAGATGCAAGCTCTGAACCAGGCGATACGGGATGAGCTGAAGCGAATTAACGAGCGCGCAAAGAATGACTATACATTGGCCCTGCAGACTGAAGACGGTATCCGGAAGGCTTATGTCCAGCAACAGGAAGAGGTCAATAAGCTCAATGACAATACGATTCAGCTGGAGGTACTGGCTGGCGAAGCTCTATCCAACCGGGAGCTTTATCAAGACCTGTATTCAAAGCTACAGTCGGCCAGTATTCAGGCTGGAGTGAGTGCTACCAATCTTGTGCTGGTGGATGAGGCGCGTCCGGCAGCTGCACCGGAGCGCCCCGACTGGGTGCTCTATCCTGCCATTGGATTGGCCGCCGGGCTTCTCCTGGGCATTGCTTTCGCCTTCGTGCGTGAAAACCTGGATGACTCCCTTGTGACCACCGAGCAGGTAGAGAAGGTGGGCTTGCTTCCGGTGCTGTCCTATATTCCGCTTATGCGGCCCGATGAGAAGCAGCGCGGCAAGCTGCCAGGGGAGGATGCCAATGCCGTGGTGGACCCTCAGGAGCGAAGCCTCCTGCTATCCCGCCCGACTGCTCCGGCGGCCGAGGCCTACCGCTCGCTGCGAACGGCAATTCTGCTTTCCGCGACAGATGAGCCATTACGGGTGCTGCTCGTGACCAGCCCGCTTGGCGGCGATGGTAAAACCACGATTTCCTATAATCTTGCCGTGGCATTTGCGCAGCATGGCCGGCGGGTTCTTGTGATAGACGCCGATTTGCGCAAGCCAAGCATGCATACACTTTTCCGCGCCCGGAAAGCGCCGGGGTTAAGTGAAGTGCTCACAGGCGGCGCGCAATTCGCAAATGCTCTGTCGGGCCATGCGTCCCTCGATAACCTCTTCCTGCTGCCTTCCGGCACGACTCCGCCAAATCCAGCCGAACTGCTTGACTCCAGGCGCTTCGATGCCCTGCTGGAGGAAGCGAAGAAGCAATTCGAACTGGTGATTATCGATAGCCCGCCGGTGCTGATGGTTACCGACCCTGTTATCCTCTCCACCAAGGCAGACGGCACGATCGTCGTTGTCCGTTCTCAGAAAACTACCCGGCCTGTGCTGAAAAGGGTCGTTGGATTCCTCTCCCACAGCCATGGCCGCAAGCTGGGCTTCGTGGTCAACGGCATGGATACGAAATCGGTGGAATACTACTATTCCTATGGTTACTACGGTGACAACAAGTATTACGGCCAGGAGGCCTGAGATGAAGCTCCGATTTGTTTTCCACTGCGCGTTGACGTTCATGATCGCGACGCTTGCGGTAGCGCTCCATGCGCAATCGACAGGACCATCTGTGCAGATCGGCAATGCTCAGGCTTCATCCGCGGGGAATGCGGCCGCGGCGGCCAAGTCCGGGCTGACAACCGGCCTGACAGCTGTCCCTGAGGACTTTTCCAAGCTGAAGATAGCCCCCGGTTTTCTGCTGGATGTGGAGGTCTACGATGAGCCGGATCTTTCCGGCCAACTCCGCGTGGACGACGACGGCAATGTGACTCTGCCCTTTGCCGGCGCTGTACATGTGGCTGGAAACGTGCCGGCTGAGGCACAACGGAAGATTCAGGAATCCCTCCGGACGGCTGAGATCCTCAAGAATCCACAGGTGACGCTCAACGTAGTCCAGTACGAGCCCGCGATGGTGACGGTGCTGGGCGAAGTGAACTCGCCCGGGCGTCTGCAGATGCTGGTCCCACACAGCTTGCTGGATGTCATCTCCTTCGCCGGGGGCGAAACAGCGCTCGCCGGGAGCGAGATACAGGTGCGGCACGAGGGGGCCGGGCAGGTCACGACGACCGGCTATCGCTATGGGCGCAACAGCAACGGGGATATCATCAGCGGGATCACCGTGCACAACGGAGATACCGTGATCGTGCCGCGGGCCGGGATCGTCTATGTGCTGGGCGCAGTCAATCGCCCTGGCGGATATCTGATGCAGGAGGATGGAAAACTCGATGCCGCGCAGGCGCTCTCCCTTGCCTTTGGCACCGTTATTCAGGCAAAAACCGGCGACATCCACATTATCCGCCGCAGAACCGATGGCACTTATGTGGAGTTTCCGCTGAACTATAAGGATATGGTCAACGGGAAGACCACGCCTCCCCAACTGCAGGCGCAGGATATTGTCTACGTGCCGATGAGCAAGATCAAGGCTACTCTTACGGATGCAACGGGCGTTATCAGCGCCGCCACATCGGCGGCAATCTACACGTTACGATAGGTCCACGAATTCCGAGGTAGTGCGTTGGGCATGAGGCGTTTCACATTTTTGCCGTGGGATATTTATTCCTGGAAGACGGCCTTCGCCTGGTCGGGAACGTCCGGCCTGGCGATGCTGGCGCTCCTGCTGGCAGGAATTCTGCAGTGGCAGGATCCAAATGTGAGCCAGATGCATTCCAATTCAGCGACAATCTGGCTGATTCGTGCGCCCTTGACGTTCGTGGCGGCAATGTTGGCACTTTCACAGCCTTCTTTCCCCAGGCTTACTTTCCGCGACCTGCGCCTGTGGTTCCTGGTTTATGCCGGTTACTTCATCTTGTCCCTGGCGTGGTCGACCGCTCCCTTGCAAACCGCCGGAAAAGCATTCGAGTTGATTGTTGGGACACTCATCGTCTTGCAAGCGTCCAGGGATAAGTACGCGCTTCGCAGGCTGGAGGGAATCTATCGTTTAACTCTATTGCTGACATCCTTTCTCGCGCTTATAACCCTTCTGGGATATTTCGCCGGCATCGAAGTCTTTGTCAATCGCAGGGTCGGAATCTTCACACAAACGACTGCCGAGTCGCCTTTCTATTCGGGGAACGGCCTTGGCTATCTGTCAGTATCGTTCGTATTGGTCGCCTTTGCGGAATACATACTTGGCGGCGTAACGATATTAAGGGCCCTGCCTCAACTTACCTATGCCCTGTTTGTCTTTTCATTTGCTTCCAGCAAAACTTCATTTGCAATCCTGGCACTCGGCATCGCCGCCGTCCTGCTGCGCCGGCATAAGATGGCGCTGATTGCTTTTTTGCCATGCATCGCCACCGCCGGTTATTTGTTGGGTCCACGAATCCTCACGCGCGTCAGGGAGAATGAGAGCCAGGCCAACCTCGAAACCATGACCGGAAGAACCGTTATGTGGGCCGCCGCAATTCGGGATTGGGAAAAGCACCCTCTCCTCGGCTACGGCGGCGGCGTGGGCGGTAAGCACGCCTTAAGCAGCATGTGGGGCGGAACTCTTTCCAAAATGTCTCACCTTCACGACGGGTTTCTGGAATGTCTTACAGGATTGGGCATATTTGGATTCTTGCTGGCTTGCGCGATTCTTGTATTTACCACTTTGAGAGTAGCGCGGCAGTGGAAGAAGTATCCGTCGCTTGCGGGGCTCTATATTTGGATCATAAGCATCTGGATAACGAACATCATGTCAATCGGCATCATGTCCTCGATGAATTTTCTGGTTGTTATCTATCTGGTTCTCATTGCGCATGTGGATATCCTTCGGCGGGGTATTCCTGGCGCCATTGAGGCGCCTGGGTTGCGGGAGTTGGCGAGGCAGATCGATTGAAAAGGTTATAGCTGCGAGATCTCATTGTCGAATTCGGTGCGCCAGGATAAGCCCGGCGCTTTCAGCGGGTGCAATTCCCGCCCTGGAAAGGGGAAGAGCCGCCCCACCAGGAATCGAGTCTTGGGCTCATGAAGGTAACGACATGGGTTAAGCGTAGACAGAGCGATGTCCAGGCCGTAACGCAAGTGAAGCGATTGAGCCTCGTGAGACAGTTAACCGGAGGCCGACAGGGTCGAATATCTGGAAGGCTACAGTAGGCGACCGCCAGAGGCGATGGTCGCTGGAGACTCCGGCGGGGTCTGAGAGCTCGGCATGGACAGAAATGGAAGCGTCATGGCACCTGGGAGATCCACCGCCGTCTTAGCGGCGCCGCAACAATAACAACTCACATTTAGTCGTTTCTATTGCATAATATGTCGCCCGGGCGGAGCTGGATACTCGATAGGGAACGATAGCGTATTCCCTATAAACATTGCTTTGTTGCGCTTTGACAAGTAGTAGACTCGCACGCTCCGATTTGTTATAGTTCCGAACAGGAGGAGTCGGCAAAAGCCGGAACTATAACATTATGAGACCTCTCTCTTTCCGCTCTGATGAACTGCGTTCACTGCTGCTGCGCAACAAAATCGCCACCCTGGACGAACTGAAACAAGCTCTCGGAACCTCCGTCAATGTCACCGTCTTCCGGAAACTGAAGCCTCTGGGTTATCTCACCAGCTACTCCCATCGCGGCCGATACTATACCCTGCGCGATGTCGCCCGCTTCGATGACGCCGGACTCTGGTCGCAGGAAGGCGTCTGGTTCTCCCGTTTCGGTACACTGCTGGCCAGCGCCGAGGCGTTCGTCAATCGTTCACTACGCGGATTTTTCGCCGATGAACTGGCGCGCGCCTTGCACGTCGAAGTGCAGGATACGCTGCATCAATTGGCACAGCAGCAACGGGTGGCTCGTGAGATCGTCTCCGGCCGCTACCTTTACACGGCCACGGAGCGCGCTATTCGGGGTGGGCAACTACTAACGCGCCGCACCGTCGAGGCAGTTCCCACCGCAGCCGATGCATCTGTGCTGCAGGTCGCGGAGAAGGAATTGAAAGCCTCTTTTCTGCTGTTTTACAGCTTGCTGGACGAGCAGCAGCGCCGCCTGTTTGCTGGACTGGAGTCGCTTAAGCTGGGCCGTGGCGGCGATCGTCGACTGGCAGACTTCCTCCAACTCGATCCTCACACCGTGTCTCGCGGACGACAACAGCTCTTGGCTCAGGAAGTGGAGGTGGAGCGCACGCGAAGGACCGGCGGCGGGCGCGTACCCGTGGGAAAAAAACGCCCGAAATAATCCATGCCATCGAAATTCTTCTGGAGCACGACACCGCCGGAGATCCCATCACGGGGCTGAAGTGGACTCGCATGACGACAGAGAAGATCGCCGAGGTGCTTCAGGAAATCGACATTCCAGTATCGCCCAATACGGTCGCTCGGCTCTTGTACCAAATGGATTTCTCTCTGCGCGTCAACCGCAAGCAGATCGCCACCAATTCCAGCCCTTACCGGGATCGGCAATTCCAGCATATTTCCAAGATGCGCACGCGCTTCCAGCGTGAGGGCCTTCCTGTTATCAGCGTCGACAGCAAAAAGCGCGAACTCATCGGCAACTTCAAGATCTCAGGCGCCAAATGGGATCGCTCGCCGGTATTGGTGAACGATCACGACTTCCGCTCCGACGCCAGTGGAGTGGGCATCTCCTACGGCATTTACGATCCCCCAAACAACCGCGGAACGGTCTGCGTCGGAGTCTCGCACGACACGGCGGCCTTCGCCGCCCACTCCATCGCCACCTGGTGGAAACATGAGGGGTCTCGTCTCCATGGCACTGCTCCACAACTCCTGATTCTTGCCGACGCCGGTGGCAGCAACAATTGCCGTTCCTGGGCCTGGAAAACCGAAATCCAAACCCAATTGTGCAACCCGTTTGGCATCACCATTACCGTCGCTCACTACCCTACTGGAGCTTCCAAATGGAATCCCATCGAGCATCGTCTGTTCTCCCAGATCTCAAAGTGTCAAGTTCCGGGACATGGTTAACAGAGTGTCTCTGGACATCCTTTACACATTATTGGGATTGTTTTTGGTTTTCGATGAAGCGCTCCACGATCGTCGAGCGCTTCATCGCCGGGTCGAGTTCG
>Ga0224555_1001173_pt1 | contig 37779 bp, 35 predicted proteins | sample 714S23034metaG_FD_180687 | JGI IMG/M metagenome (GOLD analysis project Ga0224555, IMG submission 180687) | Peat soil microbial communities from Stordalen Mire, Sweden - 717 S2 30-34 | ecosystem: Environmental > Terrestrial > Soil > Wetlands > Peat | place: Sweden: Norrbotten County, Stordalen... | reverse complement strand
TTTTCGATCTGCTGGCCGGGCCTTCACCCTCCGGCAAAGTCAGTTTCAAACAAAAAAAGAATACTGCTTTCCGTTGGGGAACGCGAGCCCTCACTCAGGACATTGGCCGGTATAAAAGGACTTCCGGACCTCGCCGCTCGCCAGACCCGCGAACGGGGCGTTACACGTAAAGTGACTTCGCAATGCCCAACTTTTGAATTGGAGAATGATCCGCCCCGAGTCCACACCGATTTCGGACAACCGTGTTCTTGGTTACTCTCGCGAGGCGCGTCGGAGGTGAGCGTAACTTTCCGAATCCCGATCTGCTAGATCCCTTGTCTTGTCCGCTGCTACGTGCAGGAGAAAAGCTAGATCAAATAGTCATCATGCCGCGACCGCAACAAGACACGGCGAGCTATAATAGGTATTCACAGAAAGCTGAAACTGACGTGCGTTCGGGACGTTGAAGACCTGTAGCCACGTCGCGAAGATCGGTAACCGCAGCTCCCGTTAGCAATCGAGAGAGACGAACGAAGCTAATGAAAGACATTTTCAACGCTATTCTCTTAAACATCGCTGCCGCAATCATCTTTTGGCTGGTTTTTGCGTTCGTCCCCGAGAAGCGCCGCCGTAGAAAGCTTCGGCCCAAGCTCGAGTTGGGTATTTATCAGGTGTACAGCACGCTTTTTGCACTATTCGACTCTCTGATGCGTTTTGATGTTCGTTCCCCATCTTCCTTCCAGACGAGAATTAAGGGCAAAATGCTCCATCCTGCGGAAATTGAGTTAGGGATCCAGAATAAGTGCCTAAATGAGACCTTCCTCTATGACCAGAAGGTGAACCATCTACTAATCCCGATCGGGAAAGAGCTGTTCGAGAACCGCACCAGAGTGGACAGACTGATAGAGAGGGTGTTCGCATTCAGCGAGCACCTGACCACGAACGAAATTCTTCTGCTGGAGCAAATTAGAGGAAGGCTGGAGGTTTACGACCTCGAACATTTTGACAGGTGTGCGGCCACACGCGTAGGCGATACGCAATATCTGCCAGTAAACCCAAGCCTGTCCTACATGGGGAAGAGCCTCGCGGAACTGTATGAGCTATTTGGGAAATTGCAGGATATTGCTTTTCGTAACGGTTACGAAGACCGCGACGTCGTGCTCGACAAGGTACAATCCTACTACGAGCAAGGCCAACATAGACGGTGTAAACGCCTAATTCGCAGGCGTGAACGTCGATATGCCAGTGATAGCACATGGTTGAGCTTCTACTTGTTCTTATGTGAGTACAAAATGGGCCGAAGGTTACAAGCCAGTCGTAGTTTGGCAAAGGTCCTCGAAAGCAAACCCGATTTGGTTTCCAGCCGAGGATTCTTGCTCGACGCCATCGGTGATAGCAGGATTCGGAAAACCGTCGAGGATCACTATACCAGTGCCGAGCTTGCCGAACTCGACGCCGTAATGCGGACGGAAGTTGAGGTCTGCAACCGCTTTGTCGAACAGGCGAACACTCTCAGGAAATATTACGATCGAAAAGCAAAAGACGTTCAGGAAAAGGGGCGCTAGATCGTTTGTCTGGGTGGGCGCTGTGTGTCAACTTGAACAGCTACGAGCAATCGCCGATCTCGCGAGCTTTCCAGTGCGGCGATTCGCATAAGGAAAGATGAAACGCGTCCTGCCCACCCGTCGGTTCGACCGCTCGGAAGGAACGCAAGTTGACGCATTTCCGGATATCCGCTGAAGTGCCCGCCTCCGCTAGCCCCATACGGCGTTCTGGGAGATCAGTCCTGCGAGTCCCCGTCACGAAACTATTCGGTGCCCTTGCTGGTTCTTCGCGTAGCCGCCGATGGTGCCGGGCCATTCGACGTGAAGGGACCAACGCCGAGGCTCAGCACATCGGCTCGCCGCCAGCGATGCGGCGAATCTCGCCCTTTTGCGTCAGCTTCATGGTTCTCAGGAGCTCCGGAACCAACGGAAGCAGATCCGCAAGCCGATTTGACTTGCCGCGAAGGACCAGAATCGCGATGCTCCGGCCCGCCAGGTTCTGCTGGTATTCCAGCCCCCTATCCATGGTCACGAAAATCTCGAAGCCGGCCTCCTCCGCGAGATCGAGCAGGAAGCCGTTCTTCTTGCCGGCGAGACCTGCTTCGGGTACGGTGTGGCACTCATGATCCGGCAGGCTGTACTTGAGCTTCCGAGGGATGCACTCGTCGAGAAGAATTCTCATCCAAGCTGGCCGACGAGCACAGACTTGGCAAGTTCCAACGCGGAGATCGCGGCTTCGCTGGTCACGGTCGGGAAGTCGTCAATGAACTCGCCCAGGGTTTGCCCGCCCTCCAAGTAGTCCAGCAGCGCCTGAAAAGGAACACGCGTGCCGCGGAAGACTGGGGTTCCGCCGAGAACGTCGGGGTCCTTCACAATCACTTCGTAGCCAAGATTCACGGTGTGTGCCTTTGTGCGGTCGCCTTCAACACCAGTTTACTCTCAGCGGGGCCGCGCCGGGAACACGGGCGAGATCCCGTCGCCCCAACATTCCAACCCACCCGGCCGAAGTATCCTAGAGATTACGCGATCCTCCACTCCCATGCCCGAAGTCTCCCGCATCCTCGACCAACTCCATCGTGCCTACGAAGGACCCGCCTGGCACGGCCCCGCGCTCCGCGAAGTCCTGGCCGGTGTAACCTGGCAAACCGCCGCGCAGCGCCCGATTCCCAGCGCCCACACAATCTGGGAGATCGTCCTGCACCTCACCGTATGGATGTCGGTCCCCACGCGTCGCCTGGAAGGCGCCGAGATTCCCACTCTACCGCCAGACCAGGACTGGCCCGCCGCGCCCGAACCGTCCGAATCCGGCTGGCGTCAGGCGCTCGATCAACTCGCTCAGGCGCAGCGCAACCTGGAATCGGAGATCGCCAAGCTCCCCGACGATCGCCTGCGCGAAAAAGTGCTGGGTGACGTCCCTTATTCGATCTACACCATGCTGCACGGCGTCGTCCAGCACAACCTATATCACGCCGGGCAGATCGCATTGCTGAAAAAAGCAGCCGGCTAAGCTGGCGGGCTTGCGCTTCGACTATTGCTGAATAGTCAAATACAGCGCCTGTTGCGTCGAGACTCCCTGGACCTGCGCAGTAACCAATTGGTCGCCATCCGGTACCTCCGGTACGATCACATTGAATTGATACAGACCGGCTTCCGAAAGCCCCGCGAACAGCACCGTGGCTGGAACATCGCTAATCGCAATGGCAAGTTGATCCGACGCGGGCAGCGCCGCAGCCCCGCTGAAGAGCACGCCCGCGGGTACGCTGGGAGTAGTCGGCCCAAAGCCGGTCCCCCAAAGCGAAATCACGTCGCCCGGCTTGGCGGGCCGCGCAGGCACCCCATTTCCAAACAACCCACTTTTCCCGGCGATGCTTCCGTCCGCATAAGTGGCCGCCACGTACGAAGTGCCGCCGGAGCTGAACGTGAAGAAATTGGGCGCCCACTGCTCCGCATCCACCTGTCCCAGGCTGCTCGGCCCGGTCGACGTAATCACTTGAACCGCGACCATCCCCGGACCGGCGCCATCGGGGACTTGCGCGTTGATCTGTTCCGGACTAATGTAACTGACCGCCGCCGGGTAGCCCCCGATCAGCACCCCAACGCCGTCGAGCGAGAGGGGCAGGGCATTGCCGACGAAATCCGAAGCCTGCCAGCTCCGCGTGGTCGCCGACAGACTCGTCCCGAATATCGAGACCCAGGAATCTGGCGAGATGGTCGCGCGGAAGCTGGCGGCATCTACCACGCCACCAGTGCCGATAGCGGGCTGCGGACCTGCGCTCTCGATTCCATAGACGCCAAACGCCAGCGCCATCGCGTAGTTAGACCTGTCCCATGGAATGTTCTGTAGCTCGCTGGTCGAAAGAATCTCCAGATTCGGCTGCGGGCTGAGAAGCCACTGAAAGACAGTGTTCCGCAGGTCGGGCGGCGCGACCACCAACCAGTACTGCGTACCAGCCTGCAACCACGGTTTCACCGCCGAACTCGCGGAAACAATCCCCGCCGCGTTCGGGATGCTGCCCAAGCCACCCGTAACGTGCATGGTCTCGATCGCCGCGCCGGGGAGTCCCGCCTGGTCGGTGGCAATGGCCACGTCGAGATTGGCTGGCCCCGAAGCCTTAACCGGATCGTACTTGTACTCCATCCCGAGATCGACCCTCGACAGATGAGATGAAACGGATGGCGTGAACGCGTACGCCAGCGTGATGCCCCCCTCCGCGACTGAAAAGCCGCCTAGAACGCCCGCACCCACAGATCCGCCCGGCAATGCGGAATTGAACGTCTCCGCCGGACCGAACGTACTGAAGAGAGTCTGGCCCCGGCTTTCGACGGGCGCCCATACGAGGGCTGCCATCGCCCCAACCGCGACTGACCAATGCATCGTGTTATCCATTATAGGACGGGGCCCGCGCATGATCGACTTTTCCCAATTCGCCCACAACCAGCCCCTGGTGCTGATCGCCGGGCCTTGCGTCATCGAAAGCGAAGACCACGTCCACCGCATGGCGCGCGCCATCGGCGACATCGCCGGCCCGTTCGTCTTCAAGGCCTCCTTCGACAAAGCCAACCGCACCAGTCTGAGCGGCTATCGCGGGCCGGGGCTCCGCGAAGGGCTGCGCATCCTGGCCGGCGTCAAGCGTGCAGGCTATTCCATCCTCACCGACATCCACGAGCCCGCCCAGGCCGCGCCCGCCGCCGAAGTGGCCGACATCCTGCAAATCCCCGCTTTCCTCTGCCGCCAGACCGACCTGCTGCTTGAAGCCGGACGCACGGGCCGCATCGTGAATATCAAGAAGGGCCAGTTTGTGGCGCCCCAGGATATCGCGCGCGCCGCCGAAAAGGTCGCCTCCACGGGCAACTCGCAGGTGTTGCTCACCGAGCGCGGCTCGTCGTTCGGCTACAACAACCTGGTGGTGGATATGCGCGGTCTCAAGATCATGCGCGACATGGGCTGGCCGGTGGTTTTCGACGCCACCCACAGCGTGCAATTGCCGAGCGGCGGAGGCGCGGCTTCCGGCGGCCAGCCGCAGTTCATCGAACCCCTGGCGCGCGCCGCGGTGGCGGTGGGCATCGACGCGCTGTTCGTGGAAGTGCACGACGCCCCGGAGCGCGCGCTATCCGACGGCCCCAACGCCCTGCGCCTCGATCTGCTGCCGGAACTCTGGCGGCGGCTGCGGGCGCTGGACGCCCTGGTGAAGTCCGGCTTTCTGCACGCTTAGGCCGTCCCAAGCGTCATACAATGGAAGTGGATTGGAGATCTCTATGCGCAATCGCCGGCAAAGAGGCTTTTCGTTAATCGAGTTGTTGATCGTCATCGCGATCATCCTCATCATCGTCACGGTGGCTTTGCCCAAGTTGAACAAAGCCCGCATGTACGCCCAGGAGACGGCTGCTCTCAAGGCGATTCAAACGCTGAACACCGCGCAGGTGCAATACAATTCCACGTTCGGCCGCTTCGCCCAGTCGCTGACCGAACTGGGACCGCCCGCCAGCGGAACGGCGAATGCCTCGGCGGCGGATTTGATCTCCGGCGATTTGGGCGCCGGCGTAAAGCAGGGCTACAACTTCACGCTGACGGGCACGCCCACGGGCTACACCATTTCGGCGGTGCCGTCCGTGTTCGGTTCCACCGGCTCGCGTACGTTCTTCTCGGACCAATCGCTGGTCATCCGCGAGAACTACGGCCAGGAGCCGGCTACCGCCAATAGCAAGGAAGTCGGGTCGGTGGCAGCCAAAGCGGGCGACACCACCAAGTAGGCCGGGCGGAGGCGAGCCATGAGCGGCCGGTCAGTCGCTCTCTTTGCGGTGGTAGGAATTCCAGTGCTCCTCTATTTGGCCGCCCCGTTGGGCGAGCGCCATGCTAATAAGGCGCGTAGATATGCCCATGAGACAGCCGCTCTCAAAGCGATGCAAACGCTCGGCACCGCGCAGGTGCTATACAATTCGCAGTTCGGACGATACGCCCGGTCGCTCACTGAACTGGGACCATCGGCTTCCGGCCTGATTCCGCCGGATCTGGCCGCCGGCGAACGGCAAGGCTACAAATTCAACCTGACGGGAACGCCCGAAAGCTACAGCATTCAAGCCGTCCCGACGGTCTTCGGCTCAACAGGCGGGCGCACCTTTCACACCGACCAATCGCTGATCATCCGCGAGAACTACGGCTCGGAGCCGGCCACGGCAAACAGCAAGGAAGTCGGAAAGTGACGCTGGCGTCCAGATAGTCCCTCATAGAATAATGGCAGTTCGGTTGCACCGTGGGGCGGCCAATCATGGCCGCAGCCGCCTTTCAGGCGGCTCCTGTTTTCACGGCGCCTCGTCACGGACGATACGCCCGGTCGCTCACTGAGCTGGGACCGTCGGCTTCCGGCCTGATTCCGCCGGATCTGGCCGCCGGCGAACGGCAAGGCTACAAATTCAACCTGACGGGAACGCCCGAAAGCTACAGCATTCAAGCCGTCCCGAAGGTCTTTGGCTCAACAGGCGCGCGCACCTTTCACACCGACCAATCGCTGATCATCCGCGAGAACTATGGCTTGGAGCCGGCCACGGCAAGCAGCAAGGAAGTTGGATCGGTGGCGAAGCCGTAGCATCCCACCCCCGCAAAAGGATCGCCCCCTCGCCGCGTCGCCCCCTCATAACATCGACGCCTTGTGTCGATGTTGGCGAGCGCAGGCTCGCCTGCGTGTTATCTTGACTCTTACGCATGCACATCCTTTTCATCGGCGATATCTTCGCCTCTCCGGGACGCCACATTGTCGCCGATCATCTCCAGGACATCAAGACCACCAACCACATCGACCTCGCCATCGCCAACGCCGAAAATGCGGCCGGCGGCTTCGGAGTCACTCCGTCCATCGCCGAAGAGTTGTTCTCCATGGGCCTGGATGTGCTCACCTCCGGTAATCATATCTGGGACAAGAAGGAGATCCTGGATTACCTGCCGCGCCAGCCCAAGCTCCTGCGTCCCGCCAACTACGCGGACGAAACACCCGGACGCGGCGTCATCGTGGCGCACAGCCGGCAAGGTATTCCGTGCGCGGTGATCAATCTGCAAGGCCGCACTTACATGCCCGACACCGACTGTCCATTCCGCAAAGCGGACCAGATTCTGCGCGACCTCGACCCATCCGTCAAAGTCCGTTTCGTGGATTTTCACGCTGAAGTAACCAGCGAGAAAATGGCCATGGGCTGGTATCTGGATGGCAGAGTCTCCGCCATGGTGGGTACTCACACGCATGTTCCGACCGCCGACACCCGCATCCTGCCAGGCGGCTCCGCCTATCAGACAGACGTGGGAATGACCGGGCCGTACGACTCGGTGATCGGCGTGAAGAAGGAAGTAATCCTCCAGCGCTTCCTGACCGCTCTCCCGGTGCGCATGGAAGCTGCCAAGGCCTCCGCGGAGCTGCACTCGGTCATCCTGGAAGTGGATGAGAACACCGGCAAGGCTCTTTCCATCCGCCGCCACACTGTCCGCGGAGACTAAGCCGCAACATTCCGCCGCCGCACCCGCCACCTCGGGGTGGGGGATATATCGCAGCCACACCATGCAGGCCGCAACATCGAACCAAGAAGAACCCGCGAAAAATTCATGCAAATATGTTCTGGTTTTTCTCTTGACATGCCTCCAGTTTATGGAGAATACTCGATATAGCTGTGCCCGATCCTGGGTACCGGCAGCACCAAGAAGGGGGGGCCTCGACATGTCCAAGCAAGCTGTGCGAAAGATTACGGAAACCTGCGATTAGTTGGCTCTGCCGGGCGCGGTCCGGCCGAATACACAAAAACGGATAGCCCTGCGCGCTTTTGAGCTGTGGCTGGCCAGGGAATTTCAAAACGGATCGCCGCAGGAAGATTGGCTGCGGGCGCAGCGGGAAGTGACGGGCGCGAGGCGAACCGCCGCCGCCTGACGCAAGCTTCGCGGCCTCCGGGCACGACGGGTTAATAGGGACGCTCAGATAAGATCGGATAAGAATAGATTCGCTCTTTGGCCGAATAGGAGCGAAGTTATTATCGAATTCTTACTCGACTATGGAGCCGCGACCGTGTATGAGACGCTCTGTACCGCCGACTGGAAGCCTTGCCGCGCCGTGACCTTGATCTCGCACTTGCCCGGGCGCGCCACCGCGCTCAGCATTACTGGAATGGCTCCCGAAGAATCGGGCGCCGGAAGATCCGCGTCCTTCACCTCCAGTTCCTCGCCGCCCACGAAAAACTCCGCCCGGACCCGCGGCGATTCTTGGCTCGACTTGTCCGGATACACCATGAAGTACACCAGCGGCTTCGCGGAGGCCTTCAGCGATCCGTCCACCACCGGCACCACGTCGCGTCCCTGAAACAGGAACGGGTCGTTGGCATCCGCATCCGCGGTCAGCGGGTCGACCCGCGCCACCACCACCAGGCTGCTTAGTCCGACGCCCTTCTGCGGCGGGCTGTCGAGTTCCACCGTGCTGGCGCTGGCGTGGTTCGCTTCGCGGTCGAATAGCACGCTCTCCACGGTATAGTGGCCGGCCGGCAGGTTGAAGGCATGTGTGTAGTCGATCGGCGCGGCCTGGATTCCCGTCAACTGGTCGTCGGGGACCTCGTAGGGAAAGTCCTGAGCGAACTTATCCACGATATTCCCGCTCGCGTCTTTCACCACGGCGAACAGGGCGGCATGCAGCCGGTGCGATTTGCGCGTGGGCTGCGGCGTGGCGGTCAGGCTCGCGCCCGGCAGTTCGAAGACCACGGCGGCCTGTGAACTTGCGCTGCCCGGCCGGAATTGGAACGCGGCCGTACGGAAATCGAAGGCGTGCGGCAGGGGCCGCGCGTTCAACGTCATCAGTCCCGCCATCTCGAACGGCCGCAGAGGCGCCGCGCCACCGAAGTCCGGTATGGCAAAGTAACCGTTGCGGCTGTCCACCTTCGCACTGGCTCGCAAATCGGTGCGCGCCAGCTTTACTTCGATCTTCCGAAAATGCCCGTCGTACTTGTCGGACGACGGATGATAGTCCGCTTCGTAATGCGTGTCCGCGTCCGCCTCGATCTGCTGGAACGGCTTGCGCAGATCGTTGCTGTTGGCCACCAGGAAGCCGCCCGTGCCCTCGGCCAGCGCGCGCAGGCTCGCCTGCGAATCCGAAGTCCGCACCGCGCCGTGCAGGTAGTCGTCCTGCCGGTTCGATTCCGCCAAGACCCCCGCCTGTCCCATGCCCCCCGGCGTCTCCAGGCGCTGTTGCTGGCTGAGCGCCACGACGTGCTGCATGGCCATGGAGGAAGCCTGCGCCGTGGAGGTTTCATTCAGGCCGTTGGCGTCGAAGGCATAAAAGCTGAGGTCGGCCAGGTTGGCCCCGTGCAGCATCGCCTCAAACTCTTCGGGCTCGCCGTTGGTGGTGAAGCCCGGGCTCAGCAAAAGGACCGTTTTGTGACCGGGGAAAGTTCCGAGTTGGCGGATCAGCAGCTTGATCTGGTCCATCTGGCGCGCTCCCTCGATGCCCATGAATTGTTCCCGCTGGAGCACCAGGTCCCCGCGCTGCGCATTGGCGGCCGGGCTGTTGTCCACATCCGCTCCTGTAATTGCAGTCATGCTGACCGATCCGGTGGTGGACAGGTCTAGCATGCCTCCCCCTTTTCCACCGGCGCTCACAAACCCCACGAGCCACTGCACGTTGGGCGTCGAGTTCAGCACGGCCTCCGCGGCCCGCGTGATATCCACGCTCGAACCGTTGAAGGCCGCGGTGGCCGCGCGCAGCAACTCATCGCGGTTGTTGGTGAACGCATGCAGCGGAGTGAGCCGCGAATCGAGGTTGAAAACTCCCACGAAGGTGCCGGGGCGCAGCGTCGTCTTGATGAACTCCTGAACGGCCGCTACCGCCCATCTGCGGGTGTTCGGATCGAGTTGGTGAAATACAACGCAGATCAACTCGACCCCGTGCAGCGGCATCGCCAGGGGACGGGCCGGCTCAGCCGTTTCGGGTTGCTCCTCGCCAGCCTGCCGATCCGGCTGCACCGCGGGCTGCACCGGAGCCTCGCCGCCCACCAGGCGCAGGCTGCGGATCTCCTGCCGGACGCCATCTTCGTAGATCTCCACGTCGCCGGGCTTCAGGTTCTTCACCAGCCGGCCTTTCTTATCGCGCACCACCAAGTCGAGTGCGACCTCGTTTACGGTGGCATGGATGGTCGGCCCGCTCTCGGCCTGCGGGGCGGCAAGCACCGGGCCGGCCATCACACAGCACAATGCCAAACTGAGCTTTATCATTGCCTAAAACTCCGCATGGAGGGCGGACTTTAGTCCGCGCGGGGCTTCAGCCCCGCGTCTCTTGCACTCCACCTTACTTTAGCTCAATAACCACCGTCCGGTACGCCTTGCCGCCCGTGTTCACCAACTGCGGTGCGTCTTCGCCTTGTGCATGCCAGATCACATCGCCCGCCTTGCGTTCCTGGATTGTCTTCGCGCCGGTCTTGGGGTCCGTGCGCTCGTAACGGCAATCGTCCAGAAACACGATCGCTTGATCGTGCGCGCGGACTCCCCGCTCGCGCACGGATCCCGGCGCCGCGGTCACCTCCGTCACGTGTACGCGGGCGTTGTCCAGTTTCACCGTGGAAGGCAGCCCCGCCCAAGCCAGGGCCGCGATTCCCCATAGCAGCCGTTTCATTTCGTCTTCGAGCCTCCTTGGTTCATGATGCCACTCCGTGACACCCAGACGAAGGCCGGGGACGGCAAAGCGGTAAAACGAGTAACCTGGGCATGAAACCATGAGCGGAATCCAGTACGTGACCGATGAGAGGGGCCGCAAGGTGGATCGACCTGAAAAAGCATCGGGAGCTGTGGGAAGACATCGAGGATGTGCTTGTCTCCCGATCGCGCCGGCACGAGAAGCGGACCCCGTTGGAAAAGGCCTCGAACATCTGGTTGGGGCGCTCCGGCCTACTGGATGCAAGAAACTCAAGAGCGGGGATACGAATGGCGCATTCGTGTGAGTGACCACCGCATTGTCTACGAGGTTGACGAGGCGCGGCCAACACGTCCTTCTGCACTTCGGCTTTGCCGTTTTCGGCGCGCACATCCGCGATCGCGTCCTCGACCTCCATCTGCCGCGCACTGCCGTGGGGCAGGCGCGCCGGGCCATAGGGCGGTTCGGGCTGGCCCTTCGCGATTCCATCCTGATACCAGAAGGCCACGCTGGAGAACAAGGTCGGGCCATTCTTCGAAAGCGGAGCGCACGGTGCCATCGGGATTGTAGGTCCAACCGGCGTGCTCGAAATCGAAACGGAACGAGCGGGTGAATGGAATGGGGTCGGCGAGGTGCCGGCGGTAAGCCGTCATGCGCGCACCGGCGTCCGTGCCTTCAGCCACCGGCACACCGGTGTAGAGGCCTTGCGCCTCGCGCAGGGACCGGGCGTCGTTGAAGTAGTCTTCGGTGCCGGTGCCCTGGATGCCGGCCGTCCTTTCGCCGTCGACGTAGATCAGATCGTCGCCTTCGCCGAACCAGCCGGCGGCGGTCTGGATGACGCTCATCACCGTGCCGGCGTAGTGGCCGCGGCCTTCGACCGAGAGCACTTCGTAAGATTTGCCGGCGGCGGCCCTCGTTGGTGATGGCGATGCGGCAGGAGCGGCGGAACGGCATGGGCCAGTAGCAATTGCGAGAGCGGCCGCTGGAACTGTCGCGGACCATGAGGGAGTTGTTGTCGCGCTCGAAGCCATGGCCGACGCCGAAGAAGTCGCCTACGGGCGCGTCGACGCTGGGGGTGGCGCTGCCATCGTAATAGATGCGCAGGCGCAGCAGGCGCGGCCAGCCGTACTCGTTGGCGGCGACGGTCAGCCAGATGTGAGTCACCATGCCGGATCCCTGCACGTCGCCCAGGACGATGGTTTCGCCCGGGATGGGGCGCTTGGAATCGTCGTTGCTATAACGACAAGGGGTTGGCGAGTTGGGCGCAGGCGGCTGGGACGAAGGCGGCGAGCGCCAGGAGGAAGAGCCACTTTGGAGTCATCAGTGGCCAGTATAGCGAGGCGGGCGCTCTTAGGGCCGGACCGACCAAGCCAGACCGTCAGGTCCGGGACCGGCGTCGATCCGCGCTGCGATCTCCAGAGTCTTCAGATCGAGGACGGCGACATAGCCCTCGCCAGTGCAGGCTATAAACGCGCGAGAGCCGTTGGGCTGCAGTTGGATGCCGGCGGCGCCGCGTGCGATGGGGATGCGTTTCAGCTCCTTATGAGTCGCGGAATCCAGGATGGCGAGGCCTGCGCCGCTGAGTGAAGTAATCAACACGAGCTTGCCATCCGGGGTGAACTTCAGACGGTTCGCGCCGCGCACGTCGGCCTGCAACGTATCGGTCACTCGCTTCGCGGCGAGATCGATAATGGACACGGTGCCATCCTGGGCATTCGCGGCCCAGAGTTCCTTACCATTGGGCGATACATCGAAACCTTCAGCGCCTCTGCCGACTGGGACGACGGTTTGTTCCCAGTCGCCGCCGGGAGGTCCCATCGGGCCTCTGGGGCCGCTGGGCGGCGGACCGCCGGGGCCGGTGCGGATGCTCTTCTCGATGATGCTGACCGTGCCGGAACTGACGTTGGTGGTGAAGATCCGCTTCATGTCTTCGGTGACGAAGATCATATGGGTGCGGTCCTGTCCGGTTCCCAGAATCCAATCGACTGCGCCTTTCGCGGGATCGTAACTTCCGATGGCTTTCGCGGCTTCAGCGGTGAACCAGGTTTTCCCGCCTACGAACATCAGGCCGTGAGGGCCGCGCAGTGGGCCGAGATCGATGGATGGCATTCTCTGCTGGCCGATCAAGTCGATGCGGTCAATCGTGTTATAGGCCCCACCCCCATAGATGGAGACATACGCGACTTTCCCGTCGGCCGATGCGACGACCTCGTGCGGATCTTGTCCGACCGGCGCTTTGGCGACAACTTTCAGGGTGGACGGGTCGACGATGGCGAGAGTGTGATCGCCCTTCGACAGCACCAGCAAGGCTTCGCGCGGTGTGCTTTCGGACCATCCGAGGCTCGCGGCAGTGAGACCCAGGAGGAGGGCAAGACGAACTGATTTCATGGTATAGATTTAACCACATAAATCGACTCTCTGTGCCGATGCCAACGCGCGCGCATAACTGCGGCGGATGCTGCCCGGCAGTTGGTAGCGATCGAATTCCCCGACCGGGCACCAGACAACGTCCCGCACCTCTTCGGAAGCCTGGAAGGCGTCGGACGCGGCTTGGAACCGGAAGATCAGGTCGTGATGCAGGTGAAACGGTTCGTCGCGTCGCACGGGGATGCCGTGTACGTCCACGCCCACCAGCAGCGGCGGCCAATCCGCGCGCAGGACCGCGCCAGTCTCCTCGACCACTTCGCGCCGCCCCGTGTCGCCGATGACCGGATCGTCCGGCTCGACGTGGCCTCCGGGAAGCAGCCAGCGCTGCAGGCGGCGGTGCAACACCAGCAGAATACGGTCCCGGCCGGGGCTGAGAACCAAACCGGTGCAGGTGACGTGGCCCGGATTGAACTGCCGCCGGGAGAACGGCGCTGGCGAGGAGGCCAGCAGTGCCAGGACGAGTTCCTTGCTTTTGGCGGCCTCGCCATCGCCGGCGGGGTCGAAGCGCTGCAACAGGGCGGTAACGGCCGCGGGGGCGATCATTACTCGATTATGGCGCACTTGGCTGGTGGTATAGTCACAAGTGAACAAGAAGATCCTGCAAGCACTGGCCGCAGCGCGCGCGTGGCAGACGCGCGGGCGCTTCTAACCGCCAAGCGCTTCGACGCGGCGTATTATACGCACGATCTCGACGACCTTTTGGGGATCGCAGGGTTGAAGGGCCAATTGCAGCAGCGGTTTCACCAGGACCCCGCTCTCGAAGCCAAGTGGGGAATAGTGAGGGACTGGTCTGAGCAAGCTCGGCGTGAAATGGCCGGCCCTCAGCGGGAATCCCTGCGCAGAGCGAGGGAGATGCTTAACGCCGTCGCAGACCGACAAGGAATTCTGGCATGTATTCAGCAGTATTGGTAGCCCACGCGATTGAGGAAGGGCAGAGGCTACTGGAGCGCCTCAAAAAGGAGCGCTTTCCGGTCTCTGCCGCGCTCTGGTATCACGTTCCCGATTCTTCGCATTGGGTTCTGGTTATCGCGACTCCGGTTGTCTCTCGGGTTGGCCCCACGGCGGCTTATACTCGTTTGCAGGGAATCCTCCGCGACTTGAACCCTTCGTATCTTTCGCTAAGCAATATTTCGCTCTTCAGCCCAGCCGGCGCGGAGTTTGAGAGGGTACGTTCAGTGGTGGGCCTGCCAAACCGGTTCGGGGTAAGTCCGGCTAGTGGACGTCCTCGGAACCTCTCGTCATTCGAAGATGCCTACGTGTATCGCGTGTGATTCCAATAGCGCATTGAATATCTGTTGCGCTGGCCTCCCGGCTACACTGGAACAGTATGGGTATCGCCATCACGCAAGTGGACGCTTTCACCAGCAAGCCGTTCGCCGGAAATCCGGCGGCGGTGTGCATCCTCTCCGAGGCGCCCGAAGAGCGCTGGATGAGGGACGTGGCGCGCGAGATGAACCTGTCGGAAACCGCGTTCCTGGTTCCGCTGGACGGAGAGTACAACCTGCGCTGGTTCACGCCGGCGGTTGAAGTGGACCTGTGCGGTCACGCCACGCTGGCCAGCGCGCACGTGCTTTGGGAAGAGGGCCATCTGGCCGCGGGCGCGCAGGCGCGCTTCCACACGCGCAGCGGGTTGTTGCTGGCCGAGCGGCAGGGCGACTGGATCGAGATGGATTTTCCGGCCAAGATGGAGACCGCCGCCGAGCCGCCCGCGGATCTCGCCGCTGCTCTCGGCTTGACGCCGGTGTACGTGGGGCGCAACCAGTTCGATTACCTCGTCGAAGTGGAGTCCGCGGCGGCGCTGCGTGGCGCGCAGCCGGATCACGGTGTGCTGCGGAAGTTGCCGGTACGGGGAGTCATCGTGACGGCGCGTTCCGACACGCCTGAATTCGATTTCATCTCGCGCTTCTTCGCTCCCGGCGCGGGCGTGGACGAGGACCCAGTGACGGGATCGTCGCACACCTGCCTGGGGCCGTATTGGAGCAAGCGTCTGGGCAAGACCGAGTTGGTGGCGTATCAGGCATCCGCGCGCGGCGGCGTGGTGCGGGTGCGGTGCAGCGGCGATCGCGTGTATTTGGGCGGGCAGGCGGTTACCGTGCTGCGCGGCGAGTTAATAGGATGACGCCTGAGCCTTAATCCGCTCGACTAACCTGTAGACTGTGGTTGACGGATTTGCTCCCCCTGTCCCTCGCGCGTCGTGCCATTTTTCGAGATCGTCGGCGCGCTTCAGGGCATCGGAGTATTTCGGCCGCAGGGTCTCGTAATCGAGTTGCTTCTCGTAGTTGCGCATGTGGCTCCTGCACAAGTGCTGCACTTTGCCGCGCTCAATGTGAGCGCGCTGATCCTGAAAGTGCAGCAGCGCCCACAGTTCGAAGCAGGGATTGGAAATGGCCAGTTCGATGCCATTGGCCCTGGCCTGATCCTTGGCTTCGGGAATTAGCGGGTGCTCATCGATGTCGAAGACGCACCATACTTCGTCGTACTTCAGGTTGTCGTCTGCTTGTCTTTTCGCGTCGCGATCGGCTTGTTGCTTCAACTCTACCGCTCGCTCGACGATTGTCTTCGGTGTCGCACGAGGTTCAATTCCCAGTTCAACGAGGCTGCGCTCCGCATGACGGACAGCCCGAAAATAGCACGGCTCCGTGACCGTGCCCTCGCAGACAATCAGGAAGCGCGGCTTCGGTTGGCGGCGTGGTCTGCGGCGTTGAAGGGTGTCACGATTTCTCGCCATTACCGCCTGCGTTCCCGGTCAGATAGTCGGGATGAATGAATGGAATGGCTCCGTAGCGCCCCTGGAGGTATCCGTTCTCCAGGTTCTCCTGGCGTCGCGGTTTGAAGTCGGTCAGCGGATACAGGTGGCTGCTTCCCGTCGAGTCCTTTTCTGTAAACCAGATCTGATCGCGCCTGAGATCGCCACTGCTCAAGAGGTTCGTATCATGGGTATTGAAAATCAACTGGGCTGATCGCGGATTAGTCGCCGGGCTGCTAAAAAGTCGAATGATCTGGACCGCCATCAGCGGGTGTAAGCTGGCATCTAGTTCGTCGACCAAGAGTATCCCTCCATTCCTCAAGAAACTCACCACGGGCCCGAGCAGGGCCAGGTAGGCAAGCGTGCCGCTGGATTCTTGCTCGGCTCTGAATGAGACGGTTCGATTTCCGACGCGATGCAAGAGACTGACCATCTTCCGAGTCTCAGGCAAAGAGTATTCCGACGGCAATTCCGAATGGAGCGATTCCAAGATTCCCCTCATATTCTTCATCTCCTCGGTCTCGCCGACGTTCAGCTCCGCAATTCCAAGGTCGGCTTGGGCGAGCAGCCGTGCAATGGTAGCCCTATCCGATTCCGATTGGCAGAACTGCGCGGCACGCAACATCGCGCCGAAAGGACGTCCCCGCCTAGCATCGTGGCCAAGCTCGAATGACTCTGACTCTGCGAACCATTCATACACCGGAGACAGCGCCTCGTGGTTGTTTTGGGCTGCAGCTGAGAGGAAGAGGCTGTTTTTTCGTACGAGCCCCTCGATGACTTTATTCTCGCCCGGCATCTTGGTGCCGAAGGAGATTGGAACACCCTCGGCTCGCTCAAACCACAATTGCCTCTTGCTCTTTGGGTAAACATACAGCCATTCCCTAAGAATGGCCTGTGAATTAGCGACGAATCCATACTGGTGCCGGATGCCATCAAGGAGGAAGTCCACAGAGAACTCGGATGGAAGCGCGGTGTCGTCGCCAGCAAACGGCTCTACCGGGATACGCTGGCCCGGTTGCCATTGTGTGTGCGAGGACCACACCGCGTTAGCCATGAACTCGAAAGCTTTGATGACGGCGGTCTTGCCAGACGCGTTCGCACCATAAATCGCGGCGACGGGCAACACCTGCTCTCCCAATCCAGGAGGACTGAAAATGCGTTCGCCAGAGCCGGCAAGCCTGCTGGCCACGAGCGAGAGTTCCTGTTCGGTCCGAAACGACCGAAAGTTCGAGAATCGAAACTTTAGGAGCATTCTGCGCACAATCTTCGCACAAAACTGCCCCAAAATGCCAGGTCAACCAAAAATCGCGCCCACGGGTGCGGTTGAACGGCGATCGCGTGTATTTGGGCGGGCAGGCGGTTACCGTGCTGCGCGGGGAATTGATATGATGACGCTCATGCGAATCCATTACATTGCTTGTGGTTCTCTTGCGGCGCTGGCCTTGGCAGCGATGGCTTTTGCACCGCCGGCCGCAGCACAGGGATTTCCGCAAAGGTGCCCCGACGGCAGCACCCCGCGATTTCCCGGCAAAGCCGCGACCGAGATCGAATCCTGCGGGCTGGACGGGGACGTGAAAGCGGCGTCGCCTGAAGGGTTGCAAAACGAGAAGAAAAACAACTTCTGCGCGCAAGGCAACGCGACGCCGATCGACATCGCCAAGCTCACGGCGTTGGAAAAATCCGCGGAATCCGCGGAAAAGGCGAAGAACTACAAAGCCGGAGAGCCGCCGCCGGAACGCTCGTTCCTGACGCCGCTGGGAGAAGGCAATGTGGTGGCGTTCGAAGGATACGTGTTCGAGGCCCGGCAGGAATGCGGCGAGACGGTCAACTGCGGCAGCGATGTTCCGGATGTCGATGCTTCCCATGACGTCCACCTTTACATGCTGGGCCAGCCGCGAAAGAACAAGCCGTCAGGCACGGCCGCTTCGCACGCGGAGGAATGCAGCGGATTCGTAGCGGAGATGATCCCGCATCATCGTCCGGCGGAATGGACAGCGTGCAACGTGAACGATGTCGCCAATCGCGGACTTCGCGTACGCGTGACCGGCCAGCAGTTCTTCGATGGGAGCCATGTACCGTGCAGCAACGGGAACGCCGTCGGCTCGAATCCCAGGCGAGTTTCGCTTTGGGAAATTCATCCGATTTATTCTTTCGACGTTTGCCCGTCCGGCGACTGCGCAAGCGGCGGGTGGGTGCCGCTTGAGGCTTTCGATGCCGGCAAGACCGCGTGCAATCATCCCGCGTGCGAGACGACTTCGGATAGCTCGAAGGCGCCTGCGAAGAAGTCCTCCAAAACGAAGTCAAAGTAGCGGAATCGCTCCCTGACGTTCGCGGCTCGGTAAAGAGGGCACCAAGCCGCGCACGCTGTACCGCGTTCCACCGGCCCATGCTACACTCCACCTATGCTTTCCGATCCGCGCGAGATGCCCGATGAGCCGCCTCCGTTTCTGGGCACTTGGCGGCACATCTACGCGGCCGTGGTGGTCTACCTCGCGTTGCTGATCGCACTCTGCTACGCTTTCACCCGCGCTTTTTCATGAGACCTCTCGATTGGGTGGTTCTGGTCGGCTCGTTGACTTCCATCATTGCCTATGGCCTGTATCGCGGCCGCGGCAGCAACACGGTGGATCGCTATCTGCTGGCCGGCAAGACCATGCCCTGGTACGCCATGGCGCTGTCGATCATGGCCACGCAGGCCAGCGCCATCACCTTCATCTCCACCACCGGCCAATCCTACGTGGATGGCATGCGCTTCGTGCAGTTCTATTTCGGCATGCCGCTGGCGATGGTGGCGATCTCGGCTACGGCCGTTCCGATCTTCCATCGCGCCAAGGTGTATACCGCTTACGAATACCTGGAGAACCGCTTCGACGCCAAGACGCGCGCGCTGGCCAGCGTCATTTTCCTGATGCAGCGCGGGCTTTCCGTGGGCCTGACCTTCTACGCGCCGGCCATCGTCCTTTCCATCATCTTCGGGTGGCCGGACCGCCTGACCACGCTGATCATCGGCATCACGGTGGTGTTGTACACGGTGACCGGCGGCATTCGCACGGTTACCTGGACCGATGTGCAGCAGATGCTGATCATCCTCTTCGGCCTGGTGGTGGCGCTGGTGATGATTGTGCTGCTGCTGCCGCGCCAAGTTTCGTTTCTGGACGCCATGCACCTGGCCGGTTCGGCCGGCAAGCTGAATGCGGTGAACTTTCATTTCGATTGGAACGACCGCTACAACGTGTGGAGCGGGTTGATCGGCGGCATGTTCCTGGCGCTGTCGTATTTCGGATGCGACCAGTCGCAGGTGCAGCGCTACCTGACCGGCAAATCCATCGCGCAAAGCAAGCTGAGTCTGCTGTTCACGGCGGTGGCCAAGATCCCCATGCAGTTTTTCATTCTGTTCATCGGGGCCATGGTGTTCGTGTTCTACATTTTCGAGCCTGCGCCGCTGGTGTTCCAGCGCGTCGAATATAACCGCATCCAACGGCCGGAGTTGCGCGCGCGCTACGAACCCATCGCGGCCCGCTACCAGGACGCTTTCACGCGGCGCAAAGCGGCGGCGCTCGAGATGGTCGCGGCGCGGCACACCGGCGACTCACGCGCGGAGAGCGATGCCGTGGCGGGCTACCGGCGCGCGGCGCTGGACCTGGATGTGGCCCGCCGGCAGGGCGCGAGCCTGGTGGAAGCTACCGGCGGAGAGAAGGGCTTCCGGGATACCAATTACATTTTCCTGTCTTTTGTAACGCGGTATCTTCCGGCCGGTATCGTGGGACTGCTGATTGCGGTGATTCTGGCGGCCACCATGTCGTCGAGCTCCGGGGAGATCAACTCGCTGGCTACGGTCTCGGTGGTCGACATTTACAAGCGTCACTTCCGGAAGGAAGCCTCGGATCATCATTATCTGACCGCCTCGCGGGTGGCAACGGCCTTCTGGGGCGCCTACGCGGTGGCGTTCGCGGGACTGGGAAAGCATCTGGGATCGCTGATCGAAGCCGTGAATATTGTCGGCTCGCTGTTCTACGGATCGTTGTTGGGAGTGTTCGTACTGGCCTTCTTCTTTAAGCGCGTGAGCGGCACCGGCGCGTTCGTGGGCATGCTGGCCGGGGAAGCAGCCGTCTTCGCGGCGTTTCTGTTCACGGGGATTTCGTTCCTGTGGTACAACGTGATCGGCTGCCTGGTGGTGATCGCCACCGGGATGGCGGTCAGCTTCGTTTCGCGCGCAGCTTCCGCCACACCAGATACAGCGCGATAAGCGCGGCGATGGCGCAAGAGGCGATCACCAGATGGTGGTGGATCTGCGCCGAAGCCGCCTGCCAGCGGTCTCCCAGGAAATATCCAAGCGACACAAATGTGGCGGCCCACAGCAACGCGCCCAGGTAAGCGAACATGGCGAAGATGTGCGGCTCCACGTAAGACACGCCCGCGGCGTATGCCGTCAGATGGCGGACGCCCGGAACGAAGTAGCCGAAGGTGAGGCTCCAATGGCCCACACGTTCAAAGAACTGGTGAGCTTTGGCCAGACGCTCCTCGGTCAGGTGGATGTACTTGCCGAAACGATGGATCAGCGCCAGGCCGAAGGTCCGGCCCAGGGTGTAGCTCAGGGTAATGCCACAGATGGTCCCGGCCAGCACAGTGCCGAAGGCGGGCGCCAGCTTCAAGTGATGGGAGAAGATCAGGTACCCGGTAAAAGTGAGCAGCGTCTCATCGGGAACGGGCAGGCCCACTATGCCCAGCATGAGCAGGCAGAAGATCGCCGGATACCCGTAGTGCGAGATCCAGTCGAGGACGTAATGTTCCATGGCAGCACAAAGAGGCCGGCGTGGACGCCGGCCGCAGGACTGGAGTCCCGCCCCACTACACGACTAACGTGGAGACATCTACTTGGGAGCGATTGCCTTCCACCACCACGATGCCGGATTCGGTGACGTAGTGGAAGCGGCGGTCGTGCTCCAGATCGTAGCCGATGCAGGCGTCGGCGGGCACGCGCACGTTCTTATCGAGGATGGCCCGGCGGACACGGGCGCGGCGTCCGATGTCGCAGTTATCCAAAATGAGGCAGTCTTCCACCTGCGCGCCGGCATGCACCTTCACGCCGCGGAACAGCACGGAATTCCTCACGGCGCCACCCGAGAGAATGCATCCGCCAGAGCAGATGGAGTCGATGGCCTCGCCGCGGCGGTTTTCGTCGTCGAAGGTGAACTTGGCGGGCGGCTCCGGATAGCTGGCGGTGCGCAGCGGCCATTTCCGGTTATAAAGATTGAGCGCGGGCTTGACCGAGCGCAGGTCCATATTGGCGTCGTAATAGGCGTCGATGGTGCCGACATCGCGCCAGTAGGCGGACGAATCGGGTGCTTCGCCGGGAATGCGGTTGCTTTGAAAATCGTACGCGAACATCTCCGCGTTGCCGGCCAGCTTGGGCAGGATGTCGTGGCCGAAATCGTGGGAACTGCCCTCGTTGGCGGCGTCCTCGTACAGTTCGCGCAGCAAGGTGCGGGTGGAAAAGATATAGTTGCCCATGGAGGCGTAGACGCGGTCGGGATCGCCCGGTATGGTGGGAGCGTCGGCGCGCTTCTCGTGGAAGGCGATGATGCGCCCGTCCGGAGCCGCTTCGATAACTCCGAGCTCCGAGGCGAACTTCTTCTCCACGGGGATAGCCGCAACGGTCACGCTGGCGCTCTTGTGCTCGTGGTACTCGATCATGCTGTTTATGTCCATGCGGTAGATATGATCGGCGCCAAAAATGGCCACCACGTGCGGATCGGCCTGCTCCACCAGGTTGATGTTCTGGTAAATGGCGTCGGCCGTGCCTTGGTACCAGGTTTCGCCGGCCGAGCGCATTTGGGCCGGCACCGGGATGACAAACTGCGTTTTGAGCAGACTGCCGAACTGCCATCCCTCGCTGAGGTGCTGCAGCAGGGACTGGCTTTTGAACTGCGTCAGCACGTAGACGGAATAGATGCCCGAGTTGATGAAATTGCTCAGGACAAAGTCGATGATGCGGTACTTCCCGCCGAAGGGGACAGCGGGCTTGGCACGTTCCTTGGTCAACGGGTACAGCCTGGTACCCTTTCCGCCCGCCACCACCATTCCCAGCACACGTAGTCGCATAGGTTTAAGCCATTATCCTATCAGGTGCGTGGCTGCGCGCCAAGGGCATCGGATGGGCATCGGATGGGAAGGGTGTGCGACTTGACCGGCCAGCGGCTGGCGGCCTGAGAGGCCGCTGCAGGCTGAGAGCCTGCCCCACTCGCTATTCGTATCTCAATGCCCTTACCGGTTCCACGCGCATAGCTCTGATCGCAGGCGCCAGTCCGGCCAATAATCCGACGACTGCGATCAGAAACGCCGCGCCGGCCAGCGCCCACGGATCGTGCGCGCGGATGCCGTAGAGTTCCGATTCCGCCAAGCGCGCCAGCAGGTAGCTCGCCGGCAGTCCCAGTGCGACGCCAATCGCGATCAGCCAGCCTGTTTCGCGCAGGACAAACAGCAGGATGCCTTCGGGGGGCGCTCCCAGGGCCAGCCGGATGCCGAATTCACGCGTGCGGCGCGTCACGGAGTAGGAGATCGTCCCATAAAGACCGACTGCGGCCAGAATCGCGGCCAACGCGCCGAAGGCGATGGCCAGGGTCGCCATCAGCCGGTCGGTGTAAATGGAGTCGTCGATCATCGCCTTCATAGAGGTCAGGCGTTCGATCGGAAGGTTGGCGTCCAACCCTTTCACGACCGAACGCGCCAAGTTCATCACCTTCCGTTCGTCGCCGTGCGTGCGCACGAAGAAGGCGGCCTGGCGCGTGAAGTCGTCACCGCCTTGTTCGAAGGGCGCATACAAAATGTGCGGCGGCTTCTCGCGCAGGTCGTTGATGCGGGAATCTTCGACCACGCCCACGATTTCCGAATCGGCATCGTTGGAACCCAAGCGGACATGGCGCCCGATGGGGTTGGCGTCTTCGAAAAGGAACCGGGCAAACGCCCGATCGACGATAACGACACTGGCGGCCTTAGCGCTATCGCCGGCGTTGAAATCCCGCCCGGCCACCAGCGGGATTCCCAGCGCGGCGAAGTACCCCGGACTCACGGAGTTCTCGTTGCAAACGGCGTAATGCTCGCCGGCATTGCGCGATCCGGGGACTTTGACGCCGTTGCCCCATCCCCAGCCGCCCAGCGGAACAAGCCAGCCGCTGGCCGCGGCATCGACACCGGGCAGGTTGCCCAGCCTTTGCTGGAGATCGCGAAACAGGGTGAGCCTGCGCTCGAAGGTGTAACCGCTCAGACCCGGATCGATGGTGAGAGTAACCAGGTGGTCCGCGCGGAAACCAGGGTCGCTGCGGAGCAGGTTCAACAGGCTGCGCGTGAACAAGGCCGCTCCGATCAGCAGGCACAAGGAAATCGAGATCTGAATCACGATCAGCCCTTGCCGCGTACGCGATCGCGCACCGGCGGCGCTGGAGCCCGAAGCCTGTTCCTTCAGCGCCGGCGCCACACCTGCCCGCGTGGATTGGAGCGCGGGCGTCAAGCCGAACAGCAGTCCCGTAAGCAGGGACAGCGCCACGCTGAAACCAAGTAGGCGCAAGTCCAATTGCGGGGTCAGCCAGCCGCCCGTGGAATCGGCCGGCAGCATCCCCAGCAGGCCCTCCGTCAGGTTCTCGGATAGCAGCAGGCCGATCAATCCGCCCGCCAGCGCGAGCGTTCCACTTTCCACCAGCAACTGCCTGATAAGCTGCCCGCGAGAGGCGCCCACAGCGAGCCGGATGGCAATCTCCCGCCTGCGCACAGTGGCCCGTGCGATGAGCAGGTTGGCCACGTTGGCGCAAGCGATCGACAGCACCAGCGCGGCCATCACCACCAGAACCACCAAGGGGGTCTCCCACCGGCGGCGCAGGTCGTTCAGCCCCTGGGCGGCCGGCTCGACGGTCAGGGGCCTGGCGAGGATTTTTTTGCGGGCGTCTTCCGGGACATCTTTCATCTGCCGCAGCTCATCGCGCAGCGTGGAGCGAAAAAGCGTCAACAGCATCGCGTTGGCGCGTTCGGGGCGGACGCCCGGCTTGAGCCGCCCCACCAGGTTGAGCCAGTAGAAATCCACTTGATCGCTTCTCTCCCAGCCCGGAGAGATCATGGCCATCATGGACATGGGCGCGAAGAATTCGGGATCTCTGCCGGTAAGCAGACCCCGGAAGCCGCGCGGCGCGACCCCCACCACCTGCACAGGTTGGTTGTTCATTCGCATGCGGCTGTTCAGGACCCGCGCATCGGCGCCCAGATGGGCGGCCCAATAGGCGTAGCTGAGAACGATGGCGGGGTTCCGGCCCGGCGCGTCGTCGGAAGGAATCAAAAGGCGCCCGAGGGCGGGCCGCACGCCCAATACTTCGAAGAAGTTGCCGGTGACCACTTCCGCCGTGGCGCGTACGGCTTCATCGCGGAAGGTGAGAGTCGCCGGGAAGCTGACGCGTGCCACCAGACCGTCGAAAACACGGTTTTGGTCGCGGAGCGTCTTGTACATCGGGTACGAGAAGATGCTCAGATTGTTGTCACGGCGGCTGGTACCGAAGTTGTTATCGTCGGATTTAAGCAGGACCAACGCACCGGGATCTTTTACCGGCAGCGCACGCATGACCACTTGATACAGGAGCGAGAAGATGGCGGTGTTCGCGCCGATTCCGAGCGCCAGGGACAGGACGGCAAGGAGGGTGAATCCGGGCGAGCGCCGGAGGGTCCTCAGGGCAAATCGAAGATCGTTCCACATAGCGGGCCGAGTGTCTGTAAGAGCACGTTAATGGTCAAAACCAATTCACGTGTCCTCAATGAGTTATGGTAGTGCGGTCCGCCGATAGTGTCCGATATCGGGGTTAGGTGTCCGATTTCGGACCTGGACCCAGTTCTGGGAGTTGTAGTTGAGATTGAAGGTGGCCTTCAGGCCCCCTCGGCCGATGGCTGTGGTTAGCGGCACGCTGTAGTTCAGGTTGCCGCCGTAAGACGTCGATCTGTTCGCCCGCGCCGCCCCAGTAGGAGTTTGTGGGCCGGATGCCGTGCTCATTCGGAGTCGAGGTGCTGGTCGGCGTCGTGACCACCAGGTTGGTTGCGGGACTCGAATTCCAATGGTAGTCGATCGCCGAAATCTGGTACGTGTAGGTAGTGCCCGGTTGGACCGTGCTGTCGGAGAACGACGCGTCCGGGCCCCAGAAGCAATTGCCGCCCACGCGGCAGGTGTAGTAGTACAAGATACCCGTGCCATTCGGGTTATCCACCGCGCCCTGCCACTCCACGTGCACCATGCCTGGCGTAATCCAGGGCGTAAAGGTCTGGGCGTTAACCGGGGACGGCGCTATCGCGTCGTGGGGGCCAAGTTCCACCATCGAGATGGCGTTCGCCGACGGCATGGAGCGGCCTCCGATGCCGGGCATCCCCGTGCTAAGGGCGCTGCTGAAGTTGACTCCGTAAGGGGCGCCGTTAATCGTGATCTGTGCACCACTGCCCGTAGTAAGCGCCGTACGAATTTGCATACCGTCATGGCAGGCCACCGGAGTGCTCCAGATCTGCGTGACCACGCTGTTGATGGATTGATAGGTTGCCAATGTGGCCGTACAAGCGCCTGTCGACGGATTGAACGTTGGGTTTTGCAACTCCACGGAAAAGTAGATTCCGGTGCCGGTCAGGGCATTGGAGGCCGCTCGTGCGGTGCCCGCACTCATCGCCGCCTGTGAGGTCCCCGGCGAGCACGTGCATGTGCTGCGCAGCGCGGCCAGCGCACTCGGCGCTATTGGTCCGGATGCCGCGCCTGCGCTGCCCGTGTTGCACAAGCTGGAGGCCATCCCCCGACTCCGCTGGGCGGCGCGCGCGGCTATTCGGCAAATCCAGTGACATTGTCCGCTGTGCCCAGTTCCTCAAAAATAGGCGAAAGCCCTCACAGCGGCTGGTTGCTCAGTACCACCTTCCCCCCGCTCGCCGCTACCACGTTCAGCGCCGCCTTCCCCACCAGCTTTTCAAATCGCGGCACCGCATAGTCGCTGGCCACCACGTAGCACCGCTCCGCGCCCAGCCACATGCTCTTCCATTGCGCATCGTCGAGGAATACATCCGGCGCTCCGGGCGCGTACGATCCGTACACCAGGTTGTTGAAGCGGCCATTCAGCAGCAGCGCGGACCGGTTCGTATAAAAGAAGACTGACGCGAACGTATAGTAGTGGTGGTCCACAATCAGCTTGCCCTCGGGAGCCCGCAGCAGCGCCTCCGCCAGCGGCCGCGACGACAGATACGGGTCGAACACCACCATGGCCAGCCGAGCGGCGTGGAAGAACAGCACCATCATCAACGCCGCTGCCACAAACGCGCGCCGTCCTGTCGCCCGCAGCGTCCCCAGCGTTCCCAATAGAAACGCGCCAGCGGCCACCGCCAGCGGCAGGCGCAAATACGCGAACGATCCCAGCGTCAGGTCTTCCATGTGGCTGAGTGACAGTGTATAAGTGCCGGGACGCTGCGAAAGCGCCGTCGAGATATCGCCCGGCGCGGGGACACTCCACACCAGCACCAGGATCGCGATCAGCGCCACTGCGGCGCAACCCGCGATCGCCGCAAGCGCGCGCGTACCGCGCCGCACCCAACCGCCTCCCGTCGCCATCGCCGAACCGAGCAACAGCGCCAGCGCCGGATAGCAGGGCATCGTGTAGTATTCCTGCGTCGTCGAAAAGGTGAAGAAGATCAACATGAAGCCCGTCCAACACAGCGCCAGCAGACGCGTGCGCCCCGCGCGATCGACGGGCTGGAACGACAGCTTCGCCACCGCCGGAAAATAGACGCTCCAGGGAAACAGCCACAGCAGGTGGAACAGCCAGAAATACACGCGCGGCACCGTGTTGTAGTCGCGCGGGTAGCGCAGGTTCAGGAACCGCAGCACCTGCTCGTTCATGAAATAGAACCACAGAAACCCGTGATACTCGCCGGGCGCGCTGTGGAAGCTGAAGGAGAAGTACGGCGGGTTGCGCAGCGTCGCCAGCACGTGCCAGGGAGCGGCAATCAGCAGCACGATCAGCAATCCGCTGAACGGGCGCAGCCGCTTCCAGGTCTGGCGCGCGAACAGTTGATGCGTGAGAAACAAATAGATGGCGCCCCCGGCAACCGGAAACAGTACCGCTACCGTGCTCTTCAGCAGCAGCCCCACCCCCAGGCTGGCGGCCAAAACGAAAGCCCATAAGCGCGGCCGCGGCTCGTCTTCGTCGAGCGCGCGCAGCAGCGCCCACATGGCCAGCGCAACGGTCAACGTCAACATCGCGTCGGGAATCAGCACGCGCGTGAACAGGAACAGCCCGATGCACGTGGCCACGATCAGGCCCGCATAGAAACCGGCGCGGCGTCCAAACGCCCAGATACCGAACGCGGCGGTCAGCCAGCATAGCCCCATCGCGGAGAGCGCCACCGGAATGCGCGCGGCCCAATCGTGTACGCCAAAGATCTTGTAAGCGACCGCGATGGTCCAGTAGATGAGCGGGGATTTTTCCAAATACGCCACGCCATCCAGGCGCGCCGTCACCCAGTCGCCCGAGGTCAGCATGGTGCGCGCGATCTGCGCCTGCACCGCATCCACGTCGTCCATCAGCGATGGCGGCGAAATGATGCAGCCTAGATACACGGCGCCCGCGAACAGCAGGACGCCTAGATAGAGGTAGAGATGCCGGCTGCCTGATGGTTGAGCGCGGTCGCCGGCGTCGTTTGTATTTGCCATCTCTTCATCCACAAGAACAGGATCGTCAGCCCCCACAGATGATACCCGAGATTGGCGCGCCGTTCCAGGTGCCGGCGCACGCAGGCTTCGATCGCGGCGGCCTCGAACACTTCGGGGTGCGCCGCCGCGCCCTTCGCGAGCGTGTCCCGCATCAACTCTCGCAGAGGGCCGCGCAGCCAGTGGTGCGCGGGGATATCGAACCCGACTTTCTTCCGCTTCAGGATCGCCGGCGGCAGCTTGCCCTTCATCAGGTCCTTCAAAATAACTTTTTGCCGCCCGCCGCGGATCTTGAAATGCGAGGGCAGCGTAGCGGCGAATTCCACGATGCGGTGATCCAGAAATGGCGGCCGCACTTCGATCGAGTGCGCCATGCTCATGCGGTCCACCTTCATCAGAATATCGTCCGGCAGATAGTAGCGTTGATCGAACCAAAGATAGGCCGCCAGGTCCTCGCCCGCCCCGGACAGCTCTTCCAGAACGGCGGCCAGCGCGCCAGGGTCCGGGCCGCACACCAGCGCGCGCTTCTCCGCGTCGGGAAATGTGCCGTTCCAATACACGTGTGCGCGCGCGGGCGTCATCCGGCAGCCTTCCAGAAACCGCTTCAGCATGTATTCGAAGCTGATCTTGTCGTCGGAAACCGGCCAGCCGCGCGCCGCCCGGAGCGCGAGCCCCAAAACACCCGCCGGCAATCGACGCACCCCGCGCGCATATCGGTCGGCGCGGTAAGTCAGATATCCGCCGAACAGTTCGTCGGCCCCTTCGCCGCTCAGCGCCACTATCACATTCTGCCGGGTCATCTTGGACAGATACCAGACCGGCAGCGCGCCGGCGTCCGCGTTCGGTTCATCGAAGTAATGCGCGAATTCCTCGATGGCGTCCGCCAGGCCCACTTCGGGATTGACGTCGAATTCCTGATGGTCGGTCGAATACTGCGTGGCCACCGCGCGAATGTAGGCGGTCTCGTCGAAACTGCGTCCGCGGAAGGAAATCGAAAACGTCCGCAGCCGTTTGCTGGAAGCGGTTGCCGCATAGTGCAGCACGGTCGACGAATCGATGCCTCCGCTCAGCCAGACGCCCAGTGGCACATCCGAGAGCAGATGCTCGCGCACCGATTGCCGCAGCAGCCCATCGAGTTCCGCCTCGGCATCCGCCTGGCTCCAATCGCGCTGCGGCCCATCTTGCAAGAAACGTGGCAATCGCCAATAAGCCTCCGAGCGGACCTCGCCGTTTTGCCACTCCAGCCAATATCCAGGACGCAGTTTCTCAATGCCTTCGACTAACGTCCACGGGGCGGGCACGTAGTTCAGCGACAGGTAGCAATCGAGTCCGGCCAAACTGAGCCGCCGGTCGAACTCCGGATGCACGAAAATGGTTTTCAGTTCGGAGCCGAACAACAGATCCCCACTGTGCCGCGCGATGTACAGCGGCTTGATGCCCATGCGGTCGCGGGCCAGCACCAGCCGCCTGCGCGATTCGGTCCACAGCGCGATCGCGAACATGCCGCGCAGCTTGGAAAAACAATCGGTGCCCCATTCGAGAAACGCCGCCAGCACCGTTTCGGTGTCGGTGCGCGTGCGGAACCGGTGGCCCAGCTTCTCCAGTTCGACGCGCAATTCCTCGTGGTTGTAGATCTCGCCGTTGAAGGCGATCGCCGTGTCGCCGTTTTCCGAAAAGATGGGCTGATCGCCGGAGTCGAGGTCGATGATCTTGAGCCGCGCGGCGCCTAACGCGACGGAATTGGATTCGAAAACGCCTTGCTGATCCGGCCCGCGATGAACGATGGATTGAACGGCGCTCCGGATACGCTCGGGGCCAGGGCGGAAGTTGAGCTTAGTAAAGCCGGCGACGCCACACAAGTCATTAATGTAGCATAGGACTGTGACGGTCCTCTTCCTTGCAGTAGCCGCGATCCCCTTCATTTATTATCTGATCGCGTTGTATAGCGCCTGGGCCTACTTTCGCCGCGCGCGGAAGGCCGGGACTCCCGGCGCAGCCTTCACTCCGCCGGTCAGTAACCTGAAGCCCATACGCGGTCTGGACCCCGGCGCGTACGAGAATTTCGCCAGCTTCTGCCGCCAGGATTATCCCGACTATGAAATTGTTTTCTGCGTGGACGGCCGCGACGACCCCGTGCTGCCGGTGATTGAAAAGTTGATTCGCGATTTCCCCCAGCGCCCCATTCGCGTGCTGTTCGGATCGGGCCGCATCGCAACCAACGACAAAGTGGCCAAGCTCGCGCGCATGGTCGGCGAGGCTGCGCACGAAGTCGTGGTCATGAGCGATAGCGACGTGCGCGTCCAGCCCGACTATTTGCGCCGCGTGGTTGCGCCGCTGGCCGATCCCAAGGTCGGCGCTGTGACTTGCTTTTACGTGCCCGCCGACGAGCGCACCTTCGCCGACAGCCTGCAGGCCATGGGCATGTTTTCCGATTTCTATGCCGGCATCCTGGTGGCCTGGCAGTTGGACGGAGTCAAGTTCGCCCTCGGGCCGACCATCGCCACCACCCGCGCGCGCCTGGCCGAATTCGGCGGCTATGAGTCGCTGGAGAACCGCCCCGCCGACGACCTGCTGGTCGGGCGGCTGATCGCCGAACAAGGCCACCCAGTCGAACTGCTGTGTTACACCGTGCTGGCCGTAGCCGATTATCAATCGATGAGCGACCTGATTCACAAGCGCCTGCGCTGGATCGTAGTGATGCGGCACATGCGTCCCTGGGGCCACCTGGGGCTGCTGCTGACTCAGGGGCTTCCCTGGTCGCTGGCGGCGATCGCGGTCCATCCATCGATGCCGGTGGCCGCGGCCTACCTCGGCACGTACCTGGCGCTCCGATGCGCCATGACGTGGATGATCGGCGCTTGGGGATTGAAGCAGCCCGGGCTTTGGCGCAAGATGCCGGTGATCCCGGTCTGGGATGCCCTGGCGTTTCTCATCTGGTTGGCGAGCTTTGGGCGCAGAAGCATTCGCTGGCGCGGCGCCGACTATTTGCTCCGCGACGGCCGCCTGTTTCGGTGGCACAGGCTTTAGCCTGTGTTGGCGGGGCTTTAGCCCCGCCAGACCCGGCCACCATGAGTCGGATGCTATACGACTACCAACTGCAGGTCGGGAGCAATTCGCCTAAGCTCGGCTGCGTCGCGCGCATGGCCTGCGCCAGCGCCGCCGTAGTGGCCGCCACTCTCCTAATCGGCTGATTTCATTGACGAGCCCACGTCGCTGGCCGCTAGGGACCCCTTATAACCAGTTTGCAATTCTGGTTCGCGGATGTTCGGAAACGAGCGCCGGCCCTCGCACATGATGTCGGGCGGTTGAGGCGGCGGCTGGGGCAAACTGTTAACATGTAAGCGTTTGGCCTAATGATCGGCAATGGCGTATACGCAGGATGTGAGAGCATCAGCCCGCCGCCACTTCAGGGCGGCTCTGGTCCTCTATGGACACGCAGGCCCGGGTGACCAGCCCGGATGTATGGCCGTGGCCGGATACCTCTTCGGCATTGCGGGCGAGCTGGCAGTTAAGGAGCTTATGCGCGCCAGTGGGATGAGACCTTTGCCGGAGGCGGACCGCCGTGAGGATCCGTTCTTTGCGCATTTTCCAGTTTTGAAGAGGATGCTCGCGACGGCCCAGGGGCGCCGCGCCGGGGAATTGCGAAAACTATCGGAAGACCACGGCTTATTCCAAAACTGGGACATTGCGATGCGTTACGCACCAACCAGAGACATCAGTGCAAATTGGGTGGGTGCGTGGAAGGCGTCTGCCGAGAAACTCATTGATCGGATGGGAACAGTATGAGTTCATCCCCCGAAGTCTTCTTTGATGCATCCCTGCCTATAATGGTTAAGGCTATCACCGAGCGGTTGGGCTCGGAGGCACTGGAACAAGGGCTTATCGTCCGCGACTCCAGTGGCCGCCTCTGCTTTCTCAGTTCCCGCAGTTCACCGTCTGACGAGGAGCGCGCCAATATCGAAAAGACGATTGCTGATGTACTAGGCGCGTACGCGCGGACGGACGGTGTGATCGCCTTTGGAGACGAGCCAGGCGTTCAAAGACTGCTGAAAGACTCTGCAGCGTTCCCAATGCAGCAGGATTCCCTCAACTTTCGTCTCCTGGATAGGCGCATCGTCGGAGCGGCGTGGGTTGACGCCCCCCAGGAAGGGACTGCTGGGACACCGCGGATTGTCGCTGCCAGTCTCAAGGGTGGTGTCGGTAGGTCGACAGCTCTCGCCGTTGCGGCTTCTGACCTTTCACGGCGCAATAAGAACATACTCGTTGTCGACCTCGACCTTGAGGCGCCCGGTATCGGAGGCATGCTCCTCGATGACGAGCGGATGCCCCGCTTTGGCACGGTCGATTACCTGGTCGAGAATGGGTTAGGCGGGGTCCCCGACCGGCACCTTCCGGACTTTGTTGGAACGAGCGCTCTAACCACCCCAGGCGGAGGGCGTGTCGACGTGGTGCCGGCGCTGGGCAGGCAAGCTACCGAATACCCGTGCAACACGCTGCCAAAGATCTCGCGGGCTATGATCGAAGACATCGACTCCAATGGTGTCTCCATTCCAGTCTCAGTTCAGATCGCGGATATGATCCGCCGCTTTACAGGGCGAGACACCTATGACGTTATCTTGATCGACAGCAGAGCCGGCTTGTCTGAGCTTGCCGCGCCGGCCATCCTCGGCCTAGGTGCGACCGTACTTTTTTTCGGCACAGCGCAGCGCCAAACTATTCAAGGATATGCGGCCCTATTTGCGGCCCTCAAGTTGCTCGCCCAGCGCGACCGCGCGGCCGGAGCGCGAGCGGAATGGCGGCTTTTGTTTAAGGCGGTGTATGCCAAGTCAGGTCTGGACGAGTCGACGTCCGCGCGGTATCGCGACGATTTGTATGAACTCTTCGCCGACAATCTTTACGACGCCGATGACAGCCAGCAGGCAAATCCCGATGCCATCACGTTCGACATCGACGATGAGAATGCACCGCATTGGCCGCTGATCATACCGTTCACCCAAAACTTCGTTGATTTTGACCCAGTTCGAGCGCCGAGCCAGCTTAACGCCGCCTTTTATGAACAGGCATATCGTCCATTCCTAAATGGTATAGATTCGATAATTGCCGGCGGCTCGGCTCCTTTCGGATCGGAGAGGCAATGATGAGCATCGATACCGATATCGACGTGACCCCCATCCGGGAAGCAATGGCTGGATTCGAGATGCCCCGCGTCGATCCCAACGAGAAGATTGACCTCGAGCGTGTTTTCTTCCCACGCGGCCATCGCAGCGTGCTGGACCTTAAACGTCAGCTCGTTGTCGGTAACCGCGGCATGGGCAAGACTTTTTGGACTCATGCTCTGACAAATCCTGAGGTGCGCGAGCGACTTGCGACTACCTACTCGTTCCCCGCGCTTGGAAGTACCGAGGTCATAATTGGCTTCAACGGCTCTGTGAAGCGCAACCCCATAACGCCCACAATCGAGGAGATTCAGGCAGCACGCGAGGCTGGTAATGCCCCAGAGCTGATTTGGCGAGCAATCATCTTGCGCGCAGTTCGGTCCCTTCGTTCCGCAGAGGGCGCTACGAACTTCACCGATGCGCTAGCCCGGCTAAAGGCCTGTCCGGGAGACTATGCAACGGAGCTGACGGCAGTAGATGATGAAAAGGCGCAGGAGGGGTCTTCGATCCTCATGGTCTTTGATGCGTTGGATCGTCTTGCGAATGACTGGGGGATGATCCGCGAGCTGACAAAGGGGCTACTCCTTACCGTGCTCGGCCTTCAGTCGTTCCGCAGCGTTCGGGCCAAGGTCTTTATGCGAGTGGACCAGTTTGCCGACACAGAATTGTTTCGTTTCCCGGATAGTTCGAAGATTCGCAACGACCGCGTCGATCTCGCATGGCATCCGTACGAGCTTTACGGACTTCTCCTTTTCGAACTACTGCGTCAGCGGGCTGCAGCGTCTAGGCTTGAACTACTCGCTGAAAGCCTGGATGCGCATTCAGCGCTGCCAATAGAGGGTCGGCCGAGTGCTGACCCCCACAGGCAGGAACTGCTGGTTAACGCGATCGCCGGTGAATATATGGGGAAGGACCGAAAGCGCGGTCGTGTCTATACGTGGGTGCCGTTGCATCTTGGCGACGCAGCGAATAATTGCTCACCACGCACGTTCCTAACCGCGTGGAAGACTGCCGCCGCGCATGTTCCGCCGCCCCAAAAGCAGGTCGTCGACCACCTTGGCATCAACGAAGGTGTGCGTCAAGCTTCAAAGGCGCGATTGACAGAACTCAAGGAAGACTATCCTTGGATCGATCTAGTGCTGGCGCCCCTCCGGCGCCAGTTCGTGCCTATTGAAAAACACAGTCTGTTCGAGTTGTGGGATGCGCAGCGCGTAACGGACCGGATACTCGAACAGGCGAGTGGCCGAAGGTGGCTTGCGCCGATCGGAGTGATCATAGAACACAGCCCGGATGCACTGCTGCGGACCATGACGAGTATCGCCGTGATGGAGGAGCGAGCGAATGGCAAGATCAACGTGCCCGACATTTTCCGCGTCGAAGCCGAAATCCTCCGCAAGGGCGGCGTCGCCGTGCCGCGGAAGAACTAAACGAGGCCGGACGCGCTCTGCCCGAGTGACCTCCGCCAATCGCAACTTCGGAGAGAATACGCGCAACTGGCAGAGCGCCCCGATCTTAACCCCCATGCCGGGTCCGCGCGCGTTCCCCCTGGTCCCGCTCCTCCGCCGATCACACGAATTTATAATAAATTCCGGCCGCCCCATCCCAAACTAATCAAGCCACTTACTAATCCAACCCCCTCCCAGGTACAGCTTTCCCCCGCCGCGCGTCCTCTATCATGAAATCGAAAGGTGAATTACACGATGTTGATTTCCGACAAGCAGCAGGAAGCCAACCGGCAGAATGCCCAGCAATCTACCGGTCCTACCAGTCCCGAGGGAAAGGCCGCCGTGCGCCTCAACGCCCTCACTTACGGCCTGCGCGCTCGCAGTACCCTCCTGCCCGGCGAAAACCCGGAGGAATACAAGCAACTCTGGGACGATCTCTTAGCCGATTGGCAGCCTCACAACCGCACCGAGCGGCTCTACCTCGAGCAGATGGCCGTCTCCCAATGGCTCCTCGCACGCCTGGCTACCGGCGAGAACCATATCTACCAGCACGAAACGGCATGCGATAAACAGTCTGCGCTTCTGGATCGCGTAGCCGCGCGACGCACCCGTCTGGAGCGTTCCTTCACTTCTGCCATGGGGGAATTGAAGCAGTTGCAGAAGGAGCGCCTGGCCCGCCAACCGCAGCCCGCCCAACCGGTTCAAACCGCGCAATCCGTCCAATCGCCGGTTCCGCAAGCCCCTTATGTGATGTCGGAGCGCCCCCAGAACCATCCAGTCTTCTGCGCCCCCGTTTCCCCCGATACCCGTTAGCAGCCTGCCCCCCTGATCTTTGACAAGCGGACCGATGACCCCAACTGGTCCGCGACAACTGTCTCTGTACCAGCCCCGAAACACAACCCAGCCCCCAGTCCCCGGCCCCCAAGCCCCGGCACCCAAAGCGAGCCCGGCCGCCCATCGCCCATGACCCGCTTTATCTCCAACCATTTGGGCTTTGTTCGTCCGCGCCGCTGCTTCGCGCGCCGCTCTGGGGCGGGTAACCTACCGCCGCTCCATCCGCACACTCGCCCGCAGGTTCGCCACCCCCGCCGTATACCGGCTGTCCGCCACGGCGAACGCAATGGCATCCTCCAGCCAGTCGTGCCACACGCCGTCCGGATCGTGCGACGCCACCGTCAGCGTGTACTCGCCGGCGCACAGCTCGCAGCGGAAGGCAAAGTCCAGCACCAACACCTCGCCCGCGGCGCACGGCCCCAGTTTGATCCCCTCCAGCTCCGAGTTCGTGCCATAAACGTTCATGCCCGCCCGGCTGCGAATCATCATGCCAGCAACTGGTTCCGCAACCGCGCGCTCCACCCGCAGCGTCGCCCGCACCACCACCAGCTCGCCGCTGCGCACCACGCCCGCCGGCTGTCCCGATTCGCCCAGCAACTCCAGATTCTCGACGCGCACGCGCCCATCGCCCCGCCGCCATCGCGGAGCCATCGGCACTGCCGCCGCGCCCCATTCCCGCACGCGCCGCGCGATATGGCCGGCGTAAGCGCGCAGCATCACCGCCGGATCGCCCCTGCCGGCCAGCGCACCCCCATCCAGCCACCACACTTCGTCGGCAAGCTGCAGCAGCAGTTCCTCCTCGTGCGAAACCAGCAGCACGGTAGCTCCCGCGCGCCGCAACCGGTCCAGCGCCACCGCCGTGCGCGCCCGCTCCAGGGCGTCGTGCCGCGCCAGGGTATGTTCCATCGCCAGCACGGCCACCGGCGAGAAGTCCAGCGCATCGTCCGGCCCCAGCAGCCGCCGCGGCTCGCTCGCTTCCACCGCGCCCGACGCGGGTTTCGCCAACCCCGCCGCCAGCCGCAGCAGGGCGCTCTTCCCCGAGCCATTCTCGCCGATGACTCCGATCACCGCGCCGTCCGGCGCCGTAGCGTCCACACCCGCCAGCGGCGGAAAAACCACCTGCCGAAAAATTATCGCCATTATGGATAGAATACCGGTTAGGCATGCCCGACTCCAATGTGCTTGACCGCATGCGCCACGACTGGAACGCCCGCGCCCTCGAGGACCCGCACTATTACGTCGCGTTCGGCCGCCGCGAACAGGACGACGCCGAGTTCTTCTCGACCGCCGCCGATGTCGTCCGCGGCCTGCGCGCCGAAGCCCGCCATCTGCGCCCCGCCGGCCAGCCCTTCCCGCGCGGCCTGAAGGCTCTCGAAATCGGCTGCGGGCCGGGCCGCATCATGCGCCCGCTCAGCGCGGACTTCGCCGAGATCCATGGCATCGATGTCTCCGACGAAATGATCCGCCTGGCCCGCGAGAAACTGCGCGCCATTCCCAACGCCTACCTGCACCACACCCGCACGTCCGACCTCTCCCTGTTCCCCGACGAGTCGTTCGACTTCGTCTACTCCTACGCCGTCTTCCAGCACATCCCCAGTCGCGAGGTTGTGCTCGGCTATCTGGCGGACGCGCGCCGCGTGCTCAAACCCGGCGGCATCCTGCGCTGCCAGATCAACGGGCTGCCCGAAACATTCCAGCGCTACAACACCTGGGATGGGGTGCGCATTCAGTCCGCGGACGTGGCCGACTTCGCCGTTCGTCACGACTTCCAACTCTACGCGCTCGAAAACGTGGACACGCAATACCTCTGGACCACCTGGCGCAAGCGGCCCGTAGGATGGCGCGCCCGTTTGCACGACGCCCCGCGCCCCACCCCCGTGCCCGCCACGTGCATCCGCATCATCAGCAACGCGCTCACCGCCGATCCGCTGGTGCCGGCCTCCGGACCCCGCGCGTTCGCCGCATTGCGCATCGAAAGCCTGCCGGCCGATTGCGATCTGATCAACCTGGAGGTGCGCATCGACGGCCGGCCCGGCGCGCTCTCCTACCTGGGTCCGCCCGAGTGGGATGGCGTCGTCCAATTGAACGCCGCCATACCGCCCGGCACCCGTACAGGCCTCGTCCCGGTCGAGGTCTTCTGGCTGGGCGCGCCGCTCACCTCGGCCTGGATGCGCGTGGTCCCGTCCGGGCCGGTCGTGCCGCGCCTGTGCGCCGTGCGCGATGGCGACAACCTGCTTTCCGGAACGCGCATCATCAGCCGCACGGTGAAGCTGGTCTTCGAAGAAACCTTGCGGCCCGATCTCTTTCACGCCACCGTCGGCGGCATCGCAATCCGCAGCGCCCTAACCGTCTGCACCGACCCCGTGGAACAGCGTCACGAGATCAACTTCGCGCTGCCCGAGTCGATCGGTCCTGGCCTGCACGAACTCCGCATCCACATCGGATCGCGCGCTTTCCCCCCCATAACCATAGAGGTAATCTAGTGGGGCAGGCTCTCAGCCTGCGGCGGCCTCTCAGGCCGCCCCTGTCCTTCGCATTATTGCTCCTAACCACCTGCGCCCACCCCCCCGACTTCACCCGCCGCACCGGCCTCATCGAACTGCCCGCCGGAACCCTGGTCCTGCACCGCGAACTAACCCTCCCCGAAGCAGCCCACAACCTGGAAATCCGAGGCAATCCATCCGGCTCCACGCTCCGGGCCGCCGCCGACTTCCAAGGCCGCGCCCTGATCTACTCCAAAGGCGCGACCGATCTCCGCCTCACCGGCTTCCGCATCGATGGCAACCGCGCCGCGCTCG
>Ga0224555_1001169_pt1 | contig 37862 bp, 38 predicted proteins | sample 714S23034metaG_FD_180687 | JGI IMG/M metagenome (GOLD analysis project Ga0224555, IMG submission 180687) | Peat soil microbial communities from Stordalen Mire, Sweden - 717 S2 30-34 | ecosystem: Environmental > Terrestrial > Soil > Wetlands > Peat | place: Sweden: Norrbotten County, Stordalen... | reverse complement strand
CCGAAACCCTCGGCCTTCAGGGCACTCCCCCGCAAAGCTGATCGCTCCCAGGGCTCCAACTCTGAGCGCGTTAACCTGCTCCCTCCTCCCTCCTCCCTGCTCCCTCCTCCCTGCTCCCTCCTCCCTGTACCCTGTCCCCACCATGCTTCTCTGGCTCCAGGGACTCGTCTTCACCGTCCTCGTCCCGGGTGTCGTCGCCTTCTACATCCCGCAGACGATGCACCGCGGCCCCGCCCCAGGCGGTTGGTGGTCCCTCGGCTGGATCCTCTTCGCCCTCGGCGCCGCCATCTACGCCCTCTGCCTCGTCAACTTCCTCACCGCCGGAGGAACTCCGGCCATCTTCTTCACCCGCCCTGTCGGCGCGATCCTCGGCGAAGAACCCCTGCACATCGTCGAGAAAGGCCTCTACCGCTACTCCCGCAATCCCATGTATCTCGGCGTCCTCACCGCGATCGCTGGACAGGCCATCGTCTACTGCTCCTCACGCATTGCCATCTATCTGCTCATCGCCGCTCTCTTCTTCCACTGCGTCGTCGTCTTCCTCGAGGAGCCGCACCTCGCCCGCGCCCGCGGCCCCGTCTACGACGACTACCGCCACCGTGTCCCCCGCTGGCTCGGCGTGCCACGCAACTAATGCTCCTCCTCCCTCCTCCCTCCTCCCTCCTCCCTGCCGTCTTGCGCCCCCGCCCCGCCTCCTTTACAGTGATCCCGCGTGTCTCCGCTGCGAACCCTCACCGACATCTTCTTCACCATCGCGAACAGCAGTCGCGATCGCGCCATGCTGTTTCAGGATGCGAACGCCGCATGGCAGCCGATTTCATCCCTGCAGGTCTATCAGCGCGTCCGCGCCCTCGCCGAAACCCTCCATTCCTGGGGCATCCGCAAAGGCGACCGCGTCGCCATCCTCTCTGAGAACCGCTGGGAGTGGGCCATCACCGACTTCGCCTGCCTCGCCATGGGCGTTGTCGATGTCCCCATCTACCCCAACCTCCTCGCCGACCAGATCGTCCCACTCCTCGCCGACTCCGGCTCCCGCATCCTGTTCGTCTCCACCCGCGCTCAGTACGACAAGATCGCCCCGCACCGTGCCGCCACGCCCATCGAGCACATCGTCCTCATGGACGAAGAGACCATCCCCGGCGCAAATTGCTTTTCCTCTGTGATCGGGTCCGCCATCGCCAGCGGCGGTCAGCACGACGCCGACTTCGACGACGCGGCTCACGCCATTCAGCCCGCCGACCTCGCTACCCTCATCTACACCTCCGGCACCACGGGCGAGCCCAAAGGCGTCCTCCTCACCCACGGCAACATCGCCTGCAACGTCAACTACTCGCTCGCCGAGTTCGGCCTCAACGCGACGGACTCCTGCATCTCGTTTTTGCCGCTCTCGCACATCACCGCGCGCCACCTCGACTACGCCCTCTACGCCAAAGACGTGCTCGTCGCCTACTGCAACAGCTTCGAGAAGCTGCCCCAGGCCCTTCTCGCGGTTCAACCCACCATCCTCGTCGCCGTGCCGCGTGTGTTTGAAAAGGTCCGCCAGGTCGCCGAGCAGAAGGCCTCCGAATCTCCCGTCAAGCGCAGCCTCTTCGCCTGGGCTCTCGCCACCGGCGCAAAACATCGTGACGAAGTGGCCGCCGGACGCACGCCTTCATCGCTCTCCTGGAAGATCGCCAACGCCCTCGTCTACAAAAAACTCAAGGCAGGATTCGGCGGCCGCGTGCGCTACTCCATCGCCGGCGGCGCGCCGCTCGGCCTCGACACCGCCCACTGGTTCGCCTCCGCCGGCATCCGCATCCTCGAAGGCTACGGCCTCACGGAAACCTCGCCCGTCATCGCGCTGAACACCGCCGACGCCAATCGCATGGGCTCGGTGGGCAAGCCGCTCCCCAACGTCGAATGCCGCATCGCCCAGGACGGCGAGCTCCTCGTCCGCGGCCCCAGCATCTTTGAGGGCTACTGGAAACACGCAACGGACAACTCCATCGACAGCGAAGGCTGGTTCGCTACCGGCGACATCGGCCGCATCGACGATGACGGATTCCTCTACATCACCGACCGCAAGAAGGAACTCCTCAAGACCTCCGGCGGCAAACTCATCGCGCCCCAGCCTATCGAGAACAAGCTCAAAGCCAGCGTGCTCGTCGGCAACTGCGCCCTCGTCGGCGATCGCCACAAATTCGCATCGGCGATCATCCTGCCGAATTTCGCCGCCCTCGAACCCTGGGCGCGCGAACGCGGCATTCCCGCCGACGGCCGCGCCGAGCTCGTGACCAACGATCTGGTCCGCGCCGAATTTCAGTCCATCGTCGACAAAGTCAACGAGACCCTCGCCAATTACGAAACCATCAAGCGCTTCCGCCTCGTCCCTGAAGAGTGGGCCGTCGACTCCGGCGAGCTCACCCCCAGCCTGAAACTTCGCCGCCGCATCATCACCCAGAAATACGCTGTCGAAATCGCCGAATTCTACGCGGACGAATCCACGTCAAAGAGATAACCAAATGCCCGATCTCACTACGTCCGCCCATCCGAAATTTCGTCTATTTGATGACGATGGGCTTCCGTGGACTTCACGTCTCGATTGGGGATGGCTTGCAATCCTGAGCCTTGCAACTGCCTTCGCAGGAGCGATTTTGATCGGTCTCTATCTCGCTCTCTGGCTCAGGCGCAAAACGCACTCGGCCCTCGCGGTCGAAATCTACTCAGTCATCGGGCTCGCCTACCTCGTTGTCTTTCTGCCATTGCCAAGAATGTTCGAAGACTGGATCGTGTCGGCATTTCTCGCCCTGTGGATCGCCGGGGCATTCATCGTGCGATACCGGATCATTCGCTATTACTCTCAGCGAGAAGGCATTCCGTTCCGGATCAATCCGCTCCTCACCGCTTTCTTCTCCGTCTGGTACATCAGCGGTTGCCTGCGAGCCGACTTCCCGCTCGATGGAGGCGGCAAAGTTGGCAAAGGTGTGCTCCGTCTCAACGCCTCGGCAGGTGAACAGAGCACATAGCGCTCTCTCGGCCGCTGTCCGCGCCTTCGAATGCTGAATGCGGGCCGCTCAACCCTATTCCCTATTCCCTATTCCCTGTACCCTGTTTTTTATGCCCGAGACACCCCCATTTCCCCTCACCCTCGACGGCGCCAGCCTCCTCCATCAAATGTTTCGCTTCGACTGGCCCGCCTGGCGCCGCGCAGACGCACCCACCCGCGAGCGCACCCTTGCCGAGGCCTCCGATCTGCTCGCGCCGCTTGAAACCCACGCCTCCGAAGGCCGGCCCAACCCGTCCGCCCTCTTCGCGCAAATCGGACACAAGGGCGACCTCATGCTCATCCACTTCCGCGACTCCATGGAGCAGCTCGCCGAGCTCCAGCGCAACATCGCCCGCACCGAATTTGGCAGCTTCCTTCAGCTCACGCACTCCTACGTCTCCATCGTCGAGCTCGGCCTTTACGAGTCCTCCGTCAAAACCTATTCCGCACTCGATGCGCAGAACATCGAGCCCTTTGGCGACGAGTGGGAGAAGCAGATCCAGGACATGATCGAACGCCAGTCCGCCGCCATGTCCTCGCGCCTCTTCCCCTCCATCCCGGAGACGAAATACGTCTGCTTCTACCCCATGGATAAGAAGCGCGGCGAGCAGGTCAACTGGTACTCCGCGCCCATGCCGGACCGCGCCCGCATGATGCATGAGCACGGCCTCATTGGCCGCCGCTTCGCCGGCACCGTCAAGCAAATCATCTCCGGCTCCATCGGCCTCGATGACTGGGAGTGGGGCGTCGACCTCTTCTCCGACAACCCGAGCGTCTTCAAAAAACTCATCTACGAGATGCGCTTCGACGAAGCCAGCGCCGTCTACGGCCTCTTCGGTGCCTTTTACGTCGGCGTCCGTCTGCCCATCGCCGAACTCGGCTCCTGGCTAACCGTGGAGCACAAATGACCGCTCAGCTTCCAGCTTCCTGCTTCCAGCTTCCTGCTAACGGTTTCCCGGAGCCCTGTGCCCGTCTCTGAGCCCTGCGCTCTGAGCTCTGAGCCCTGTTCATGAAAGCCTTCCTCACCGGCGCTACAGGATTCGTCGGCGGCCACGTCGCCCGCGAGCTCGCCAGCCGCGGTGCCTCCCTTCGACTCCTCACCCGCCGCACCAGCAACCTCACCAACCTCGAAGGGCTCCTGGGTTCCGGATCAGCCGCCGACACCGTCATCGGCGACCTCCTCGAACCGGACTCGCTCCGCAACGCCATCCGCGGCTGCGACGCTGTCCTCCACGTTGCCGCCGACTACCGCCTCTGGGTCCGCGATCCCGAAACCATGTACCGCACCAACGTCGAAGGCACCCGCGCCCTGCTCCGCATCGCCCGCGAAGAAAACGTCCCGCGCTTCGTCTACACCTCCTCGGTCGCCACCATGGGCTTTCACTCCGACGGCACCATCGTCGACGAGTCCACGCCCGTCTCTCTCGCCGAGATGATCGGACCCTACAAGCGCTCCAAGTTCCTCGCCGAGCAGGTCGCCATCGAAGCCGCGCGTGCCGGCCAGTCCGTCCTCGTCCTCAACCCGACTACGCCCATCGGAACCGCCGACCTCAAGCCCACGCCCACCGGCCGCATCATCGTCGACTTCCTCAACAAAAAATTCCCCGCCTACATGGACACGGGCCTCAACCTCGTCGACGTCGCCGAAGTCGCCCGAACCCACGCCGACGCGCTCAACCCCGACACCGGCCGCCCCGGCGAGCGCTACATCCTCGGCGGCGAAAACCTCACCCTCAAGCAAATCCTCGACAAGATGTCCGCCATCACCGGCCTCCCCTCACCCACCATGAAGGTCCCAAACTCCGTCGCGATGATCTTCGCCTTCTTCGACGAGAACATCACCGGCAAACTCCGCGGCAAAGAACCCCGCGCGACCGTAGAAGCCGTCCGCATGGGCAAAAAGAAAATGTTCGCGTCCTCAGCAAAAGCCGAACGCGAATTAGGCTTCCGCATCGTCCCCGTCTACGAAGCCTTACGCAACGCCATCGACTGGTTCCGTCAGCACGGCTACGCGCCATCATCCTGAAAAGATGGGCTATTTGTTCCGTTCAAACCACGCGGTGAGATACGGCCGTATTCGATCCGAAACCTTGTAGCAGTCTTCGTCACGCGAGACGTTTGGGAACGGGCTCATCTGTGTTCTGATTAGCCACCCGGTTCGCGTTTCGAGCCACATTAACCCCATCGTTTGCTTGGCGGTGTACTTCCCCGACTGCAGAACCAAACCTTCTACCACTTTTTCAGACAGTTCCCCATGCTTCAGCAGCAATCTGAGCCCCTCTCTCGTACCCGCGTCGAAACCCTTCAGCTGTTTGTCGATTTCCTGTATCAATTCGGAGCTGAATGGATCTTCGATCGCGATTTGACGCTCCTCCGCCCTGATATCGAGTCGAATCAATTCCCGAATCATGGCGGGGACGTCCACTGCGACCATAGGCAGGCCGAGATGCTTTCCGCATTCCGATAACAGGCGACGAACATCTTCATCCTCATCGATGTTCACTCCCATTAGTGATTGGAAGGGGGCCGGTAGCCCTGATTTCCTCGTTTTACCGAGACAGCAAGGAATGCACGTTGTTCCTGCGAACCACGTTCTACCAGTTTCGAACCAGACCCACTTTCGTGAAAGCCCGCGTTCGGTTGTCAGCGCCAAAACCACCGTGGCGTCATTCAGAGCTTGCAGAATTTTCTCAACCCATTGATTTCCAAGAGGGAGATCTTCGGGATCACTGGAAACGAAGACCTCCACACCGGGGAAAGCTCGACCTAAATGGATCTTTAGCGCGAGCGCAATTTCCTGATCTACCGCCGCGTGGCTAATGAAGACGAGCACGCGATCATTATGCTCCACCCGCCTCGGTGTTCCGCGAACTGCCTCAGCGAACGCCGCATGCCTCGAGGGTCGCTCGAATGTTGCCATAAAAACCCCGCCGCAGGCGCTTCCTTGCTGCCGCAGGCCGAGGCGGAGTTCGTCAGAACGCAGCCGGTGACAACCTCGTCGGCGTTTGCAGCCTCATCGCAAACGCCCTCCTTATCGGCCGCAATTTTCCTCCCACATCGCCTTCCCTTCCCACAACCTGATCTCTTCCTCGCTCTGTGGGCATCTCCGATAACCTTCCCGATCATGCTCTTTCTTCCGCCGCTGATCCAGCCGCCTCAAATACTCCCGCAGCGCCTCGCGCACCATCGCCGAGCGGCTCATTCTCTGGCTCCGCGCAAACCGATCAACGGCTCGCAGCAGCTTCGTATCCACGACAACTGAAATCCTCTCCATCCCGAATCAGATTACCTGCCATACCGCCACCGATACCCTGCCCGCAAAATCCCATTCGGCACCCACACCTGAGCCCGTGGCAACAGCATCGGCCGTCCCCCGGTGCGAAAGAAATTCACGTATCGGCTCTGCGCCTGTTCTTCCGTCAGCGCCTGCCCCGCAATCATCGCTTCCGCCATCTTCCGATCGAAGCTCGCAAAATCGACGCGGGAATATCCCGCCTGGCTGGCCCAGCGAATCCCTTCGTACATGCACACATCGTTCGGTGACAGCCGCTTCTCCGCGCCGCTCCAGCCCTTCTTCCAGAACGTGACCGTCTTCCCGAAAAGAACATCGAGCTGCCCCGCCACCGGCTCTCCATCACACTCCACTACATGCAGGCGGATGGCTCCCTGCGGATGCGCAGCATCCCACAAAGCCACCAGGTGTCGCAGCTCAGAGGGATTGGGCCCTACGTTCTGCCGCCGGCACGAGGAGAGCATCAACTCCCAAAAACTGGCCAGATCCGATCGCTCTCCCTCCCGCACCCGCAGATTCCCACGCTGAGCGCGCTCAAGGCACTTGCGGAAGGCTCGGTCCATCCGCCGTTCCACCGCTGCGAACCCGTCCGACACATCCACAATCCAGGTCGCATCGTTCACCCCCATGGGGACACCCGGCGCCAGGCCCGCCAGCCTCAGAGGCTCACTCAGCTCTTCGCAAAAATCCGGCGGCTGCACAATGAGCGCACGCAGTTTCGTCCTGCGAGCAACTTCCTTCAGCAAGCCGACAGCATATCCCTCGAGAAGCTGCTCATCGGGTCGACTCTCCAGGCTCTCAAGAACCGGTCCCTTGCTCACGTAGCCAATCCTGCCGAACCGCGAAGATCGCCAAAGCAGCTGGAATCCTCCCGTCAGCCGGCCTTCACTGCCGATCAACACACGAACGCAGGACCAGCCTTCGGAGGCTTTCGCCCTCGCCCAGATAGAAGACTGGTGGAATTGCCCGGCCGGATTCCGTTGCAGGAACCGGTCCCACGCTTTGTCCTCCGCTTCTTCGCCGATCCAGGCTGCCGCCTTTTTCCCGGCGACGGTTCCTTCATCGAACGGCCGATAGGCGCCAGCGGACTCCCACCATGCCGTTTCTGTATCTGAGCGTGAGATCACAGACACGATGTCCCCTCGATTTGCGAATAAGTCACCACTGCCATCCATTTAACTGTGGCGGTTGAACCAGTCGAGAGCGAGCTGCGTGTATTGGCCTACCTCGATGATGTAACCGTCAGGATCGCGCATGTAGCAGCGCCATTCCCAGCCGTCATCATTGGCCCATGGCTCAGTAAGAAAGACCGCGCCTTTGTCGCCCCATTCTTTGTAGCAGGCCCGGATGTCGGCGACCCGCAAATTAAGAAAGCTACTCACTCGGTTCAGATTCGACGGCGTTTCAAGAATCACCTCCGGCTTGTCGGGCGTCGGTCCGCCGCCGGAATTGAGAATGATCCACGTATTCGCCAGCTTGATGTAGCAGGGATTGTCTGGCTTGATCAGTTTCCCGCCAAGAATTCGGACATAGAAGTCGCGCGATTTTTCCTGGTCGCTCACAGTGAAGAAGTGAGCTGCGAAGAAGCCTTCGTGTGCAACCGGCGCGTCAGGTAGATTCATGCAATGCCTCCTGTTCTCGATCAATCAGGATACGGCCCGGCCGGCCACCGTTTTTACACAAACCGCTTCCCCCGCGCACCATGGCACCTCCTCCCGATCCTGCGCCAGCTCCGCTATTCGTCCCGCTCCCGTTCTCTCTTCGCACATCCCGCCATCGCAAATTTCCCGCAGTCCCTGAGCAGCAACCGCCCCGCACTATTTACCCTGCGTTGACACAACGCGCCCATTTACAGTGAGAATTACTTCCACGTGAGCCGCCTCAGCCGAATCGTTCTTCTGACGTTGTGCACGATTGGCAGCACAGGTCTTCTGCGGGCTCAAATGCCCTTCTACACCGACAATGCCGACGTCACCGACAACGGCACGCTCCACTTCGAGTCTTTCGACGAATTCGACAGCCTTCAATCCGCCCAATATCCCGATCTCCGCCAGAACACTTTCAATTACAAGCTCAACTACGGTTTGCCGCACGGCCTCGAGCTCGACATCGACGCACCCTGGCTCTCCATCTACCGCGCGCCCGGATCCACGGCCTCCAACGGCGCCGGCGACACCGACATGGGCATCAAATGGAACTTCAGCAAAGCCGCCCGCCCGCTCAGCGCCCCGGCTCTCTCCGCCAGCCTCTACATCGAATTTCCTACCGGCGATACCAGGCGGCAGCTCGGTTCCGGGCTCACCGACTACTGGCTGAACTCCATCGCCCAGGAACCGCTTTCCGACAAGACGCGCATCGATGCCAACTTTGGCTTCCTGTTCGCCGGCAACACCAGCACCGGTGTTCTCGGCACGCAAAACACCCGCGGCCACGTCTATACCGGGGGCCTCTCCCTGCAACACGACTTCAGCCCCCGCGTCACCCTTGGCGCGGAACTGTATGGCGCCGTTGCCGACAACAAGAGCCTCGGGAAAGACCAGCTCCAGGGTCTGGCCGGGGGATGGTACCAACTCACCCAGCGCTTCGCCGTGACTTTCGCCCTGCTGGGTGGCAGTCATATCGCCAGCCCCAGAATCGGCGGCCAGATTGGCTTCGAAGCCGACTTCCCGCTTCACCGCGCCCCGCGTCCCAACGGAACTGCGTTGCAACCCCAAAACGACAGAGGCCCTTGACCTGCAAGGCCGCAGCTCCTCCCCAGCGATCCCAAATGTCCGTATTGCTGCCGATGCGGCTACGACTCGGCAAAAATGGCCTCAATGAGCCTTTGCTCTCGAGTCGTCTGTCCAGAGCAAAACCGGGTGACCGTGCCGGACCCCTTTGAGGTGAAAGGATCAATCGGGGGAAATGAAGGCCATTGTCTGGATTCTGTTATGAGTCAACCCTCGGTTCTTCATGCCAACAGGGTTGCAGTCTGGTTTCTCTTTGCGGTGACCGACAATGGCGGGGCCCGGAAGCCGCGACGCCGTCACGGGAGGAAAGGGAAGAGGACAGGGATGCGGTCAGCGAGAACGAACTCCGCATCCTTTGACCACTTCACCGCTGAATCTTCAACGTGTTTCCGGCAATTGTTCAGAGCCACCCGAAGCGGCGTGCGGTCCCGAATTCACGCGTGCAGGGAAAGGTGAGACGAGCCTCCGACCCGGCCAGCGATTGCAGGGAGTATGTGCTCACTAATCCAGAATGTCAACGCACGAGAGTCATCGTGCATAACATATAACTTATCAAACTGGTTAACTATAACTAGACGATGTTACTGGTCAGACATCTTAACACCATAAGTGTGCATGCCCGGATAGCGAAATGAGCAAATTCCCATAATGGGAATCGGTAACATGGAAATCCTCAGTGTGAGCAAAATTGAACAGTTTGGGGATTGACACTTTGGCATTCTGTTCTCAATTCCCAGCCAGGGTGTCCCACAACTTCACGGAAAGGTGCACAGACCCATGCCGCAGGCGAAACTCCTGATCGCAGATGACGAAACGCCGGTTCGGACGGCTCTTTCAGCCGCCCTGGACGAATTTGGATACGACGTGCGGACTGCCTGCAATGGCTTCTCCGCATTGGCCGAGATTCGGCGCGAGATTCCGGATCTTCTCATCTCCGACCTGCATATGCCCCGCATGTCCGGCTTCGAACTGCTCTCGGTGGTGCGTCGCCGCTTTCCCTCGATCAGGGTGATCGCGATGAGCGCCTCATTTTCGGGCGACGGTGTGCCACCCGGCGTTGCCGCCGATGCCTTCTATGAAAAAGGTTCCCATCCGGGCCTCTTGTTTCGCATCGTGAAGGCCATCACACAACGGGAAAGGTTGTTATCCCGCGAGAGCCCGAGCGCATTGGCACCCATCTGGATTCCGAGCAACGGGCACGACCATGCAGGAGAACCGTACGTCATGATCACCTGCACGGAATGCCTGAGGACGTTTCCCCAGGTTCTCGGCGACGGTACCGGGACAATCCAGGAGGCTAACTGCGTTTACTGTTGCAGCCCAATTCAGTACGCCATTGTCCAGCAACAGAATCCGGCGTTGCCGCTGGATTTTCAGCGGAAGCCGGGCTCGGGCTCGCCAACCTTGCCTGGCGTGCCGAACGTCTCTTTCTAAAACGACGACCGAGGCACGGCGCCGATGGTCAATGGCCTTTCGAGCCATGAGCGTGACACAGAACCCATGGGGCACCGTCGCTCCGAATACCGAGAATTACGGCCGCAGAACGGAGGTCAGCTCTTGAACCCTGAATTGAGTCAACGATTGGATCGCATCGCAGTCCCGGCATTCCTGCCCAGGGGCACTGTCCTTTTTCACGATGGCGACCCCGTTTCCGCGGTGTATGTGATACGGAAAGGCAGCCTCAGTCTGGAATGGTTTTCTTATCGAATGGCATTTCATCAATCGCTCGGCCCTGGCCAGATTGCCGGGTTACCAGCCGCGCTGAATGGAATGTACAACCTGACCGCGACGGCGGCAGAGGACTGCGAAATGGGTTACGTGCCCACAGAGAGTTTCGTCCAGCTGCTTGTACACGATGCGTGGGTTTCCCGCATGGCGATGGTGCAGGTGAGCCGGGAACTGCTGCGGATACGCAGCCTGGCTGCATGCTGCCGATATCAGGCGATGCCGCGGGAACAAAAGACGATCGGTGGCCCGGCGCACGAATCCTGATGCCGGTCTCAGGCACCAGTGCAACATGCGAAGCTGCGCAATCAGCCAGCCTCTTCACGCGTACCAGGAATCAGGGACGCGTGTCATAGATCATTCACACTTCATGAGCCAACAGGGAGGCGGAAGGGGACGACACCAGGCCCTCCCCAGGCCCGGACAGCCCTCCCGTCCCGCGTCCCGCTTCTGCCTCCTGCCTCCTGCCTCCGCAGAGGGTTTACGCTGGTTATGACCTCCCAGCGAGTCCCGTCATGAATCGCATCGCTCTCATCGCCGCACTTCCCTCCGAACTCCGGCCGCTCGTACACCACTGGTCCCGCCACGGCAAGATCGCCACCGGGCGCATCGGTAACCTTGACGCCGTTGCCCTCGCCGCCGGCATGGGCGAAACCGCCGTCACCCGCGCCTGTGAAGCAGTCCTTGCAGACGGCAACTTCGATACCCTCATCTCCCTCGGCTACGCTGGTTCGCTCTCCTGCGGACTCCGCGCTCCGGAAGCCGTCGTGGTCCGCGAAGTCGTCGATGCCCGCACCGGCGAGATCTTCGAAGCCATCCAGCCGCCACACTCGCCGGCGAACGGCCTCAAATCCCAGCGCCTCGTCACGCTCGATCACGTCGCCAGTCCCGAGGAGAAACGCCGCCTCGCAGAAACCCACCAGGCCACCCTCGTGGACATGGAAGCCGCCACTGTCGCGCGCTTCGCCCAGTCGCACAATCTTGGCTTCCTCTGCTTCAAAGCGGTCACCGACGGCCCCAACGATGAGCTTCCCGACTTCAACCGCTTCACCACGCCCGATGGCCGCCTCCGCACCGCTGCGTTCGCCGCCTGGGCCGTCTTCCATCCCCGCTACTGGCGAATCCTGGGCGAACTGGAAAAGAACAGCCACGCCGCCGCACACGAGCTGGCAAAATCCATTGTTGCGAATTTCGCTTCCCCGTCCCCGTCGCCTTCGGTAAGCTGATATTTAGAGTCCCTGATGGCTACAGCAACCACGAACGACCTGCGCAAGCGAACCTCTGCGCCCATCCCCACCACCATGCGCGCCGCGGTCTACCGAGGCATTAACGACGTCCGTGTCGAGACCGTCCCCGTCCCTGAAATCGACCGCGGCGAAGTCCTCATCCGCGTCCACTCCTGCGGTGTCTGCGGCACCGACCTCAAGAAGATCCACACCGGCTCCCACTCTGCCCCCCGCATCTTCGGGCATGAAATCTCCGGCGTCATCGCTGCTGCCGGCGTCGATGTCCAGGGCTTTCGCGTTGGCGACCGCGTCATGGTCTTCCACCACACCCCCTGCGGCAAGTGCTACTACTGCCGCCACAAGACCCCCTCCCAGTGCAACGACTACAAGCGCGTCGGCGTCACCGCGGGCTTTGAACCCTCCGGCGGCGGGTTTGCCGAATACGTCCGCGTCATGCCCTGGATCGTCGGCCGCGGCCTCATCCGGCTCCCCGACCACGTCTCCTTCGAGCAGGCCGCCTTCGTCGAACCCGTCAATACCGTCTACAAAGCCATCCGTAATCTTGCGCTCGAACCCGACGAGACCGTCCTCGTCATCGGCCAGGGCCCCATCGGCATCGTCCACGCCGCCCTCGCCGCCCGCACCGGCGCCAAAGTCCTCACCTCCGACCTCTATCCCGAGCGCCACCGCATCGCCGCCCAGTACGGCCTCGACCATCCGATCGATGCCAGCAAAGAGGATGTGGTCGCCGTCGCCCATCGCGAAAGCGAAGGCCGGGGCGCCGATGCCGTCATCGTCGCCGTCGGCGGCAACGCCCTCATCAAGACCGCCATGGATGCTGCCCGCCCCGGCGGCCGCGTTCTGCTCTTCGCCGCCACCCAGCACTGCGAGGCCACATTCGATCCCGCCGTCGTCTGCATGGACGAAAAGACCCTCATGGGCTCCTACAGCTCCTCCTTCGACCTCCAGCCTGAGGTCGAGGAGATCGTCTTTGGCGGCTGCCGCTCCCATTTCGACCTCACTCGCCTTATTTCGCACCGCTTTGCCCTGGAAGACGCCGTCGAAGCCATCCGTGTCGCTTCGAATCCCTCAGCAACCTCCATGAAGGTGTTCGTCCAACCGGACACACCCCAACTTTGAGACAATAGAGGGATGGCAGCGCATATGACAGCCGCCGTCCTCCACGGCCGGGAAGACCTGCGCATCGAGCAGGTTCCCATGCCGAAGGCGGGAGCGGGCGAAATTGTGGTCCGCGTCCATGCGGCGCTCACCTGCGGTACCGATCTCAAGGTCTACCGCCGTGGTTACCACGCGCGCATGCTTAAGCCTCCCATCCCCTTTGGCCACGAGCTGGCCGGCACCGTTCATCAGGTCGGCCGCGGCGTCGCCGCCTTCCGCGCGGGCGACCGCGTCGTTGCCCTCAATTCCGCCCCCTGCGGCGAGTGCTACTACTGCCGCCACAATCAGGAAAACCTCTGCGACCGCCTCATCTTCAACAACGGCGCCTACGCGGAATTCCTCCTCATCCCTGCCCGCATCGTCGCAAAGAACACCCTCCGCATCCCCACCGGCATCTCCTTTGAGCACGCCGCCCTCACTGAAGCCCTGGCCTGCGTGGTCCACGGCCTGGACGAATGCCAACCCCACTCCGGCGACACCGTCGCCATCATCGGTGCCGGCCCCATTGGCCTCATGTTCATGCACCTGGCCGAACTGAGCGGCATGAAAGTCATCGCCGTCGTCAAGCGCGACGAGCAGGTGGCCGCCGCTAAACGCTTCGGCGCCTCCGAAGTCATCCAGATCAGTCCCGACCACGATCCGGTCGCGGCCGTCCGCGCCCTCACGCCCCAGCGCCGCGGCGTCGACCTCGCCATTGAAGCCGTCGCCAAACCCATCGCCTGGCAGTGGGCCGTCGATATGGTCCGCAAAGGCGGCACCGTCAACTTCTTCGGCGGACCCGCGACAGGAACCAAAGTCGAGCTGGACACCAATCGCCTGCACTACAACAACATCACCCTCCGCTCCAGCTTCCACCACACCCCCGCCGCCGCCCGCAAAGCGTTCGACCTCATCGTCAGCGGCCAGTTCCGCTCCAGCGACACCATCACCAGCCGCGCCCCGCTCTCGGAACTGAACCGCGTCTTCCGCCGCCTCATGAACCGCGCCGGCGACATCAAAACCGCCATCATTCCCTGGGGAGATGCTGGAACTTGAGCAGGCTTGAAGCCGCAGCCTCGCGGCTTGCAACACTTCCCTGCCGGCTGCCTTTGTATCGGATCCTTCGGCGCCTTCTATCCTGCCCGATCCGCGCCGTCCTTCTGCTCCCGGCTCTGCGCAGATCCGTTTCCCGGAGCCCAGCGTGACGCCCGGCCGTCGCCTTACCGATCTCAAACTCGACGCGGCTTACGAAAAATGCAGGGAGATTGCCCGCCGTCAGGCGAAGAATTTCTATTACGCCTTCCTCGCTCTTCCCAAACACAAGCGTGATGCCATCTGCGCCGTCTACGCCTTCATGCGCCACGCCGACGACCTCTCCGACGATGAATCGCGCTCGCGCGAAGAGCGCCGTGCGGACCTGGCCGCCTGGCTCGCTGACTGGCATAGCGCCGCCTCCGGCGAGCCCACCGACGATCCGGTATTCACGGCCCTTGCGGACACGCAGGCGAGTTTTCAGATTCCACTGGAGCTTCTCGATCAGCTCGTTCAGGGCACCTCCATGGATCTCGAGTCGGCCCTTGTGCCGCCCACTCCGGAAGCCGCCGCCGCCAATGGAGCCGCAGAGCCTCGTCCCTGGAACACCTACACCACCTTTGCCACCTTCGAAGACCTGCGCCGTTATTGCTACTACGTCGCCTCCGTTGTGGGCCTCGTCTGCATCCGCATCTTTGGCTACTCCGATCCGCGCGCCGAATCCCTCGCCGAGGACACCGGCATCGCCTTCCAGCTCACCAACATCCTCCGCGACGTCCGCGAAGATGCCGAGCGCGGCCGCATCTACCTGCCCCTCGATGCCCTCGACCGCTTCGGCGTCCGCGTGGAAGACCTCGCTGCTCTCCGCAACGGCGCCCACATGACCCTCAACCAGCGCGAGCTCCTCGAGTCCCTCGCAAAACGTGCCGAGGACTATTACAAATCCGGCTTCGCGCTCCTTCCCCTCATCGATGGCGGCTCCCGTCCCGCTCTCTGGGTCCTCGTCACCATCTACCACCGCCTCCTCCGCCGCATCGAGCGCCGTGACTACGACGTCTTCTCGGAACGTGTCCGCGTCCCGCTCATCACGCGGCTCACCGTACTCTTCCGCGGTCTCCTGCGGGTCCTGCGCTACCGCCTCAGCGGCGCGTCGGATGCCGAATCCTGATCGGCTCGGTACCGCCCTCGTTTGCGGTGACGGAGCCGAGACGGCCAAACCATCGAGCGCTCGGGTCCGGGTGGGTTACCTCGCCGCCACAATGGTAACTGCCGCCCAGCGGCAGCCAGCAGGCAACGTCGCTCCTCCACCGCGTCTCAGAATTCTGAGAGCGTTTCCCCACAAGCCCCTGCAAATCGCTTGCTTTCAACTGGATCGAGAGAAGGAATTGCGCTGCCTGCTCTGCTTCCTGGGCAGTCGGCGGCGCCAACCCTCGCCGAATGTGGAAAATACGCTCCCAACCTGTGGTTACATACCTAAAATGTTATTTTCATCCCCCGCAAAGTCTGCGAATATGGCTCCCACTTCTCCCGCATGAAGGAAACCTGAACGCCAATTCAGGTGTCCCAGTCGGTGGGAGCTGAAATGCGCTTCCCGCATATGCATGATCTTGTCGCCCATCTGTCGGATTTGAGCAGTTATCTGCCGGCCATTCTCATCACGCTCGGCGTCGCCGCGCTCATCGCCTGCGCAGTCGGCTGCCACTGTTCTCCCTGCGAGGAGAAGGACGACCTCTTCCACCGCGAGGTCTACTGAGCCCTGATCCTGACACCATGCAGACCGCGATCCTCGCGCCTGCGATCCAATGTTGTGCAGGTTTCTTCCTCTTTACGCAGTTCTGCATAACGCCGCCAGGCGTAGCCGGCTACAGTGCCCGGTCCCGGATCCAACAGGCAAATAGCGGATCCAGAAAAAAATACCGGTCCCGGTAACGATCGAGGACGTCCTTCGTGTCCAGCGCCTGCAGCGCCCTCTGCACGCTCGACGCGGCCCCCAGCCGGAACTCGCCCCGCACCCTTTCCCCATATATATCGGCGTCGCCGCGTTGCGCCATCGCCTGCAGAACCGCCCGCTGCCCCACAGCCAGTTGCTGCCATAAAAGTTCGTAATACGTGGACTGGCCCGCAACCAGCCTGGCCGTCACCAGCCGTACATCTCCTGCGCTCAGACTGCTCCTGTCGCTCAGCTCCGCATAATCCCACAGTTCATGTGCGATCCGCTGCACGTCATAAGGGATCAGATCGGCCGTCGTCAAAAGCTCCTCCAGAGCGTCCTGCTCCACCGTTCGCCCCCGCCGTGCAAACTGTCGCCGGATAAAGACCTTCCATTCGCTGGCCGGAATTTTGTCCAGATACATCACCGGCCCCGCCTTATGAAACGGCCTTCGGGCCGACAACATTTCCTTCATCAGCGAAGGCTGGGAACCGGCAAAAACGTACGCCACCTCTCTCTGCTTCTGCGCCTGGTTGCGGATGACGTTCTCCACTGTGCCGCTGTCGAATTCGGCCACCTGCTGAAACTCGTCCAGGCAGATGGCCATGCGAAAGCCTGCGTTCCGGGTCAGTTCTCCGGGCATGGCAAAAACATCGGGCGCGATCGGCATCGGATCGAACCTCGTTCCGCGCCCCAGCGACACGCTCACCTCGCCGCTGGTCATGTTGTAGCCGATGTCCGGCTTCACGTTGCGCCCGAACCGCGTCACCCAGTCCTTCACGCGCTCCCACGGACCGGCGGCACGCAGCACCTTTTCGGCGAACCTCTCCAGAAATTGGGCATAGCTCGCATAGCTGCTCACCGTCAGGCTCACGGTTCGAACGTGGCGCTTCCTCAGCTTCAGCAGCGCCAGAGCCACCAGAGAACTCTTTCCGAAGCGCCGCGGAGAAAGCAAAAACACCTTCTGCCCATCCGCCAGATCGCGAACCAGCTGATGCAGCTCGCTGGTGCGGTCGACGAAATTCGGTTCCTCGATGATCTCGCCGAAGATGAACGGGTTTTCCGGATCAGCCATTACGCTTTTTAGCGTAACGCCTTTTAGCGTAATACGCAATCACCTGCATTACGCATTTCCGCGTAACGCATTTATGCGTAACCAGCCCTGGCCCTCCCCTGAATTCGCTGCCGCCCTGCCGGCGCCCCTGCCCCGCCCTCTACCCCAGCGCCGCCGCCAGCGCCACTCCGTTCGGCGATCCCAGCCCCGTGCACGCATCCCATCCCTTCGCCGCCTTGTACGCCCCGTTGTTTCCCTGCACGATGTCGTGAAAATCGCTGGCGTCGGCGTACAGCGCCGCATTCACCAACCCCACCGGCGTCCCCTTCTTCTGGTTGATCAGCGCCACCAGCGCCGCCCACAGCGGAGCCACCGCGCTCGTCCCGCCCACCACCTCCTGCTGCCCGTCCACCAGGATGTTGTACCCGCTCTCCGGCGCCGCATCGCCCGCCACATCCGGCACGCCGCGCCCGCTCCCCGCAATCCCGGCCCCCGTCTGCCACGCCGGCAGCGGAAACAGCGTGCTGAAACCGCCGCCCGTCGCCCCGCCCTGCGTGCCGTCGTTCCACACCGTCTCGGACGCAATCGTCGATCCCGACCCGATCAATTCCGTCCCGCCGCACGCCAGCACATGCGGGCTCGATGCCGGAAAGTCCACATGGTTCCCGCCGCCGCTCACCCCGTCGGATGACCCGTTGTCCCCCGATGCCACCGTGATCGTCAGCCCCAGCGCCGCTGCGCTCTGGCACGCATCGTCCAGCGCCGTCACCGACGACTGCGCCCAGCTCGACTCCGGCCCGCCCCAGCTGATCGAGATCACCGACGGCTGGTTCGTCGTATCGTGCACCGCCGTGGTAATCGCATCGATGAATCCCTGATCCGTATTCGGTGCAAAATACACCGCGATCTTCGCTCCCGGCGCAATCGACCCGGCCACCTGAATATCCAGCGCCACCTCGCCGTCCGCGCCATTTGGATCCCCCGGCGCGTTCGTCCCTCCATCCACCGACACCGCCACCACCGTCGGCGCTTTGATGCCCAGTCCCCCGAAGTACGTCGTGACGTCGCTCGTCGTGTACCCGCCGCCCAGCTCGATGAGCCCGATCGTCTGCCCTGCCCCATTCACCCCGGTCGGAAAGTTGTACAGCGCCGCGACCTGCGGCGGATTGAAGGGTGCCGGCTGTGCGGTGGCTCTCGGCTTCTTCTTTTTCTTCAGATTTTTCAGGTAACGAAAGTGAGCCCTCGCAATCGGCCGCGCATCCAGCCCCAGCACCGCTTCCACCAGCGATGCATGCGTCACCGGCATCGTTACCTGCCCCGCGAAGCAGTGATAACGCTTTTTCGTCTTCGCGTCTTTGTAATCGTGCAGCTCGACGCCGAACGCCTGCTCCATCGCCTGCGCGGGCCCGCGCAGCACCAGCGTCCGCCGCGAAAGGCTCGACGCCGCCTCATCCACGGTCAGCCCCTGTTCGTGCGCAAACCCACGCAGTGCATCAAAACTGGCCGGATCCGCCGCGAACTGCGCATCGAAATCCTCGCGCGAGACTCTCTGCCCCGCCAGCGCGTGCAGGTCCAGCGGGTTCTTCCTTTTCACGATGACCGAAACGCTGAGCACCTGCTTCGGGTCGGTCCGTCCGATTTGCTTTGCGTTGGCGGGAACGCCGCGTTCGGAACGGGGCAGCACAACGCGCTTTTGAGCGGGGGAACTCATGGCTTACCTCCACGATGTTCCGCCATCCTATCGCAAAATCGGCGAAGAAGCGGTCAGCGACAGGGCGGTCGGCACAACCGCGTGTGCGCCGACCGCCTTATCAGCTAACCGCCTCCTGGCTGACCGCCTTTTAGCTGACCGCTTCTTAGCTGGAATATTCCGCTGTAGCTTCGCTACAGCGGAATGTTCCCGTGCTTCTTCGGCGGCATCTTCTCCCGCTTCCCCTCCAGCATCTCCAGCGCCGAGCACAGCCGCCCCCGCGTCTCGTGCGGCAAAATCACCGCGTCCACATACCCGCGCTCCGCCGCGACATACGGACTCGCAAATTGTTCGCGGAACTGATGGACCCGCGTCGTGCGCGCCGCCGCCAGCACCTCCGCCCGCCGCTCCTCGCTCATCGCACCCTCGCTCTTTTCCGCCAGCTTCACCGTGTGTGCCAGCTCGCGCCCGTACACGATGTTCACTGCCCCCTCCGGCCCCATCACCGCAATCTCCGCCGTCGGCCACGCCAGGTTCACGTCTGTCCGCAGATGCTTCGAGCTCATCACGCAGTACGCGCCGCCGTACGCCTTCCGCGTGATCACCAGCATCTTCGGCACCGTCGCCTCCGCAAAGGCAAACAGCAGCTTCGCCCCGTGCCGAATAATCCCGCCATACTCCTGCTCCGTCCCCGGCATGAAACCGGGCACATCCTCCAGCGTGATCAGCGGAATGTTGAACGCATCGCAAAACCGCACGAACCGCGCTCCCTTCACGCTGGCGTTGATGTCCAGCACCCCGGCCAGCACCGCTGGCTGATTCGCCACGATCCCCACCGGCCGCCCACCCATCCGCGCAAATCCCACCACGATGTTCGTCGCAAAGTGCTCGTGCACCTCGAAAAAATATCCATCATCCACGATGTGCGTGATCGCCTTCTTGATGTCGTAAGGCTGCGTTGAATCCAGTGGCACCAGCGTGTCCAGCTCGCGATCCGCGCGGTCCACCGGATCCGAGCACGGCCGCCGTGGTGGATCGTCCAGGTTGTTCGACGGCAGAAAGCTCAGCAGCTCCCGCACCATCGTCAGGCATTCGGTGTCGTCATGCGCCTCAAAGTGCGCGACCCCCGAAATCTCGTTGTGCGTCGCGGCCCCGCCCAGCGCTTCCTTCGTCACCTCTTCATGCGTCACCGTCCTGATCACGTCCGGCCCGGTCACAAACATGTACGACGTCTTGTCCACCATCAGAATGAAATCCGTGATCGCCGGCGAATACACCGCCCCGCCCGCGCACGGCCCCAGGATCGCTGAAATCTGCGGAATCACCCCGCTCGCCATCGTGTTGCGGAGAAAAATATCCGCGTACCCGGCCAGCGAAACCACCCCCTCCTGAATCCGCGCCCCGCCCGAATCGTTCAGCCCAATCACCGGCGCGCCCACTTTCAGCGCCATTTCCATCAGCTTTACGATCTTCGCCGCGTTCGCCTCCGACAGCGACCCACCGAACACGGTAAAGTCCTGCGCGAACACAAACACCGTCCGCCCGTCGATCTTCCCGTATCCGGTGACGATCCCATCCCCCGGAAAGCGCTTGTCCGCCATCCCGAAGTCCGTCGCCCGATGCGTCACGAACCGGTCCGTCTCCACAAACGTCCCGTCGTCGAGCAGCAGATCGATGCGCTCCCGCGCCGCCAGCTTCCCCTCGCTGTGCTGTTTCTTCCGCCGCTCCTCGCCGCCGCCCTCTTCTGCCTGACGATTCCGCCGTTCCAGCTCTTCCACCAGATCGTTGTTCATCGCCTCGGATTATAGCCGTCGCCGCGCACCCCTCTCGTGCCCGCACTCACGCGGCTGCGCGCCATCCGCCGGTACACCGTCGTCACCCGGTAATCCTTCTTCGGACCCTTCACCACGTGCTCCACCTGCAGACGCTCTCCGTGCACCGTGAACGTCGACTCATATACGTCCGCCGCGCACACGTAGCGCGCCCGCGCCTCAAGACTGCCATCGTTCAGCGCGCGAAACTCCAGGCGTTCGAACAGCTCGCCCGTCTCGCAGAACAGCACGTCGAATCCGTTTACCGCGGAAGGCAACCGGTGGTACTCATAACACTGCTTCGCATGCAGCCTCCCTCCCGCCACCAGCGACACGAGCGCCGTCTCCTCATACCGGGCGGCATTGTCCCCCGTCGGCGTCACACGCGCTTCGCCGCGAATGCTCGCGTATCCGGGAACCTCCCGCGAAAATGCCCACTCTCCCTGCAGCCAGTCGAACACACTCACAGCAGCATCCATCGCAATCTTCAACAACTCACCACTCCAGCGAACCGCACTTCCCTACAAGCTACACGTTAGCGGGTTACAGGCTGCTGGCTGTCTTACTGCGGCTTCTGCCCCTCTTCGGTCGACGCTGGCCTGGTGGATCCCGCAGCAGTCGGCGCCGCGCCCCTGTTCCCTGTTCCCTGCTCCCTGTTCCCTGCTTTCGTCAGATTGTCCTCGATACGTTTTCTGAAATCCGCCTGGTCGTCGTGCCCCCATCCGCTCCAGTTCGACACAACATCCAGCTCGCACCCGGCATCTTTCGGAACCAGCTTCACGTGGTTCATCCGCTGCAGCAGCGTGCCGCTGATGTCCACGTGTACCGTATGCTTCGGCTGGTAATCCGCCTTCATCTTCTCGTCGTTGATGATCACCTTCGCGTAGTGATCCTGATCTGCCAGTGTCGCCTTCACCTCCGGCCAGATGTCGCCGCAGGCCACCGAATACGGTGTCTTGTACGTCTCACCCAGCGCCGGGAAAGTCCCACACACCACAACTGTCAATATAAAAATGCGTTGCAACAATCTGCTACCTCCCTCCGCTCTGCGGAGATTTCCCCAGGTAGCCAGGTCCGTCGCACGCGGCTCCGATTCATCAGGTTCCAGCGCGCATCGGAGCCAACACCATCCGAGCAACAGGAACGCCGAGCCGGGCAACTTGCAGGAACGATTTTCTGCCCGCCATCCTACTCTCCCTGGCCGGCAAAACAAGCGTCAAAAACGTAATTTCAGGATTGTCAGAATCCGTCAGCGCCCGCCCGCGCCCCCCGCATCGTCCGCCTTCCACACATACGCCCCCGGCTGCGGCAGTCCCATATGCGCCAGAACCCGCATCACGAACTGGCGCGCCATCTCACTCGAATCGACAGGCCGGTTGTAGAACGCTGGAATCACCGGAAAGATCGTCGCCCCCGCATCCGCGGCCAAACCCATGTTGCGGATATGAATCTTGTTGAACGGCGTCTCGCGCAGGCAGAGCACAAGCGGCCGCCGCTCCTTCAGGCAAACATCGGCCGCGCGCTCGATCAGGTTGCCGGCCATCCCGTTCGCGATGCCCGCCAGCCTTCCCATGCTGCACGGCAGCACGATCATCCCCGCCGACGGATAGCTCCCGCTGGCGATGGCCGCGCCAATGTCGTTCTCACTGTGCTGCACAATCTTCGTGGAGGGCGCATCGAGCAGCTTCTCGACGAGCCCCGTCCGTCCCGAGATCCCCAGTTCCTCCGCCAGCACGCGCAGCGAGTTCTCCGACGGAACAAAGTGGATGCGGCCCACCCGGGCATCCGCATCGAGCGCGCGCAGCAGCATCTGCCCAAAGACAATGCCTGAGGCTCCCGTGAGGGCGACAGTGAGGTTCAGCGGTTCCGCGTCAGAAGGCACGATGAGATTGTAGGGGATTGGAGCGCCGGTCTTCTCCTCCCTGCTCCCAGCTCCCTGCTCCCTGCTTCTCTACCGCGGCGTAATGTTGCTCACCGGCAGATCCCAGTGCGCCAGCAGGATCTCAAATCGCCGCTGTTCATGCGCGCGATAATCTGCCTGATCCGGCCATAGTTCCTGAATCAACGCGGGCTCGTCCGGATTCGCCGTGGTCGCGGCAGTCGAGTTCTTAAAAACAATCGTGACCCGATAATCCCAGCGCGCGTCTTCGGTCATGTGATTCGCCGGTGTTTCAATCTTGACCGACAGCATGCGCCCCGTCTTCTCGATCCGCTGCAGCAGCGGGTAATGATACTTCAGGAACAGGTCCAGGAACTCCTGCTGATGGCCCCACTGCGTCTTGTAGTAGTACTCCATCGCGTACGGCTGATCGGCTCCGCCCTGCGGCGGCGCTCCCTGCGCAACCAGCGGCAGCGAACAGGCAAGCAGAAGAAAAGCAGGAAGAAACTTTCTCATCGATATCACCGGAACTGCTTCTGGGTGCCCCGGGTCTCGCTTTTGAGACCCGGGTATCGGCACGATTGTATCCCGGGAAGCATACCCGGCGATCCAACATCCTCAGGCGCCGTACTGATGTCCCTCCGGGCTGCCCAGCACCCGCGCAAAAATCGCGTCCACATTCGAAAGCTGCCGCTCGAGCTCGAACGTCCGTGCCAGCTGTTCCGAACTCAGCCGCTTTGTTATTTCCGCATCGGCCGCAACCAGGTCGCGAAACACCAGGTCGTTCTGCCACGCGTTCATCGCGTGCTTCTGCACCAGACGGTACGCATCCTCCCGCAGCATGCCGGCTTCGGCAAGATCCAGCAGCAACTGGCCACTGAAGATCAGCCCGCCCGTCGAATCGAGGTTCTTCTTCATGCGCGCTGGATAAACGACCAGCCTCTCGATCAGATCCGCCGTTTTCGCCAGCAAATAGTCGGTCAGGATCGTCGAGTCAGGCAGGATCACCCGCTCCACCGACGAGTGCGAAATGTCGCGCTCGTGCCACAGCGCCACGTTTTCCAGCGCCGCCTGCGCATTGGCCCGAACCACGCGCGCAAGCCCGCTGATCTGCTCCGACGTAATCGGGTTCCGCTTGTGCGGCATCGCCGACGAGCCCTTCTGCTTCTCCGAAAAATACTCCTCGGCCTCGCGCACTTCCGTCCGCTGCAGGTGGCGAATCTCCGTCGCGATCTTGTCCAGCGTCGCCGTGATCACCGCCAGTGTAGCCACATAGTACGCATGCCGGTCCCGCTGGATCACCTGGGTCGCGACGGGCGCGGGCGCCAGCCCCAGCCGCGCGCAAATGCGCTCCTCCTGCCGCGGGCTGATGTGTCCGAAGGCGCCCACCGCCCCTGAAAGCTTGCCTACCCGCATCTGCTCCGCGGCCGCTTCAAAGCGCTCCTGGTTCCGCCGCATCTCCGCATACCAGTTCAGCACTTTCAGCCCAAACGTCGTAGGCTCCGCATGTTGCCCGTGCGTGCGCCCCACCGTGGGCGTGTGCTTAAACTCCAGCGCCCGCGCCTTCAGCACCGCCAGCAGCTTCTCAATGTCTTCGCGCAGAATGGCCGACGCAGACTTGACCTGCAGCGCCTGCGCCGTATCCACCACATCGTTCGACGTCAGTCCGTAGTGCAGCCAGCGCGACTCGGCCCCAACTTTCTCGGCCACCGCCGTGGTAAACGCGATCACGTCGTGCTTCACTTCCGCTTCGATCTGCTGGATGCGCTCGATATCGAAGCCGCCTCGCTCACGGATCGCCTTCGCTGCTTCCACCGGAACAATGCCGTCCTCGGCGAGAATTTCACTCGCAACGGTCTCCACCTCCAGCCAGGCGCGGAATTTGCTTTCGTCGGTCCAGATGCGGCCCATGGCCGGTCGGGTATAGCGCGGGATCAAGGCAGTGGTCTCCGGGAGAACTCATCATTCTATCCTGCAAAACCGGCGCGGCCCGCAGCACGTTGCTTCACATCAGGGCTTCTGCCATATCACATTGCGCCGAACCCGAATGATGCTGCAGATCGGCCACCGGGACCCTCCATGTGTGGAACCCGACCTGCCGGATGGCGGCCAGAATGTCATCCTGCGTACCAACGCCGCCGAGCGGCGCATCGACCAGGTTGACCTGCTGCGATCCGTCGTCGCTTTGTTGAAATCGGATCCGGGACTGAAGCTGCAGATCGCGATTCGATTCCTTACTCCGCTTCAGAAAATCGTGATGCGATTCCTTATCCCGGCTCAGAAATACAAAAGCAAAGCCCGCGGTGTGCGTTGGCGTCGTGAACTCGATCAGATAGAGCGGCGCCGGTTTGCCGGGGTCCGATTTGTCCACCGAGACGTAACCTAGTTCCACCTCATACGGTTTCTCTCGGGTCACGTCGAGCCAGTCCCGATGGTCTGCGGCCAGGCAATGGCCCGCGTCGAGAAGAGTGTCCGGCGGAGGCTCGGAAATCTGCCCCGACAAAAGAGGACAGCAACCAGCAAGAAACACTACGATGAGGCATCTCAATGGAAGGCGCTCCTGGTGGCTGCCGCCCAGCACAGGGTTTGTCTACTAAGATGGGGGAAACACGAAACGGGGAGAGCGAAATATGGCGGATGTTGTGACAATTGCCAATTTTACGGAGCCAATGGAGGCCGAGATGGCCAGGCTGCGCCTGGAGTCGGCGGGAATCGAGGTTTATCTCGCCGGAGAAAATGCCCGCATCATGGAACCGGGCCTCGGACCCCTGCAACTCCAGGTCAGCTCTGACGATGAGGCCGACGCCCGCGCCATCCTTGCCGATCCCGGCGAGCCGGCCGGCGAGGATCCGCAGGCACCGTGACACGATATCGCCACACGATATATCGTGGTACGATGGTCCGATGGAAACTGCCGAAATTCACGGAGCTATCTCCCTGGCCCGTCACGGGCAAAGACCCGATCCGGGTAAAGAACCCCAGCCATTAAGCCGCGCGCAGATGCGCCGCCTGGCCGAATTTCGCTTTCAGTTGCGGAAGTTTCTCCACTTCAGCAGCCTGTCCGCGGGCGCAGCCGGAATCCGCACCCAGCAGTACCAGTTGCTGCAGTGCATCTGGGGCATGCCGGAGGAGCTCGATCCCACCATCGCCAACGTTGCCGCGCGCATGCTGCTCAAGCACAACAGTGCCGTCGAGCTGGTCGACCGCACCATCGAACAGGGTCTGCTGCGGCGTTGTCCCGATCCCACAGACCACCGGCGCATCCTGCTCAGAATGACCCCCCAGGGCGAGAAGCTGCTCGCATCGCTCGCCGCCTGGCACCTGCGTGAACTCGAGGAAACCGGACCGGAACTGATTCGCGCCCTGCGCCGCGTGCTGCTCACGCCTCAGAGCCTCAACGGCGAGCTGCCCGCGAAGGAAATCCGCCGCCGTTTGAGCGGTGTTCGTTTGCTTGCTCGGTCGCGCTAGGCAGCTCGCATGACGCGCGGCTCGTCGGTGTCCTCGGCCTCGCCGAAGGCTTCCTGCGTGATCTCCAGAATGCCGCGAAAGACGGCGAGAAACAGGATCGCCAAAGCGATTCCCATCGATACGCAGGAGAATTCCCGCAGCACGCGCAGCGGCGCCTCATGCAGCAACTGGTTGCCGATATAAGCCGCCGAGAACTGAGCCATTCCCCCGACCACCGGAAATCGCACTGCAAGCACCGCCAGCGGAAGCGCGGATCCCGCCACCAGCACCAGCACCTGCTGCCCCAGACTGGGCGGCCAGGCGTGGCTGTGCAGAAGCGCCGGCCCGTAGATCGCCAGCAACAGCAACCCGAAAAGGCAATTGCCGGCGGCGACCATCGTTTGTAGCAGGCGAACGTTCATATTCGGCCGATTCAGGATCTACGGAGCAGAGCAACGCGCGAAGACTCCTGCGCAACTGGTGACCCGGACCCATCCCGCAGTCTTCTAGGATGCGCTCCACAATCCAGGCGCTCCAATCCTGCCAGAGCCGCAGAGCCTCCAACCAAAGTTGTAGCCAAAAAGCAGTCTTTGTCCCGAAGACGACGGGCCGCGATTTCCCTATTCTGTCTTTGAAATCGTAATTGCCTTCTGTGAATCCCCAGCGCTCGATGCGACTGGGGATTTTTTTTGCCCCGCACAGAATGCTCGCGCACGAAAGCCCGCTCAGTTGGCCGCCTGCTCCTCCACCACCTCGGGAACTGGCAGGAGGATGCCGAGCTGCTCGTAAACCGGACGCATCTCGCGGCGGATCGCGGGCAGCCGCGACCAGAACCACAACCCTCCCGCGATGCAGCACGATCCCGTGAACATCACGGTGCGAGGCGCGCCAATCCAGTGCGCGAGCGACCCCGCCAGCAGGCTGCCGAAGGGCGCCATTCCCATAAAGGCCGCCGTGTAATAGCTCATCACGCGCCCGCGCCGATCTTCCGGCACCAGCGTCTGAATGATCGTGTTGCTCACCGTCATGCCCTGCAGCATCCCGAACCCAACAAACAGCATGAGCACCAGCGAGAGCCACAGCCAGTGCGACAGGCCGAAGAAAAACAATCCCGTGCCAAAAATAATGGCGGCCGCCGGGATCATCTTCGTCAGGCCGCGCACGGAACGCCGCAGCACCAGCGAAAACGCCGAGACCAGCGCACCGGCTCCGGCAGCGCCCATCAGGAAGCCCAGCGTGTGCGGGCCGCCATGCAGCACGCTGGCCGCAAAAATCGGCATCAGAACCATGTACGGCATCCCCATCAGGCTGATCAGAGCAAACAGAATCAGAATCGTCCGCACGGGCATGAAGCTCGAAACGTACGTCCATCCCTCCCGCATCTGCTCGAACATCGAGGTCACGGCCCGCTTCATCGCCGTCGCCGGCACGTGCATCATCAGCAGCGAAACGATCACGGCGATGTAGCTGATGCCGTCGACCAGAAAGCACCAGCCCTCGCTCGATACCGCGATCACCAGCCCGGCGAGCGAGGGTCCCACCAGCCGCGCAACGTTCACCATCGACGAGTTGATCGCGATCGCATTCGACAGATCCTTGCGGTCCTCGACCATCTGCACCATGAACGCCTGCCGTCCCGGCATGTCGAACGCGTTGATCAGTCCCTGAAACGCGCTCAGTACGAGAATTTCCGTGATGTTGATCCGGTGCGCCAGGGTCAGCCACGCCAGCAGCAGCGACTGCACCATGGCCAGCGTCTGCGTCCACACCAGCACGCGTCGCCGATCGTGGCGGTCCACGATCACGCCGGCAATCGGGGCGAATATAAAAGTCGGAATCTGCCCCGCAAAACTGACCGTCCCCAGCAGCAGCGCCGACTTCGTCAGCCGATACACCAGCCACGCCGTCGCGATGCGCGTCATCCACGTGCCCACCAGCGAGATCGTCTGCCCGCCGAAGAACAGCCGGAAGTTGCGATGACGCAGCGCCCGCCACGCGTGCGAAAAATCGCGCGCCGAAGCCTGGGCGCTCTCGGTCCTGTCTGTCGTCTGGGGAGTCTTCGATTCGGACGGCATGCTTAGAAAGGTGTCATCCCACCAGATGCTTCTTCAGGAAATCCAGCGATCGCTCGCGCGCCAGCTGCGCCGCAGCCGCGTTGTAGCTGGGCCGGTCGTCGTTGTTGAATGCGTGCCCTGCACCTTCGTAGAAAAAGATCGGAACCTCCGGATGCACAGCGCCCACCTTGCTCTCGACCTCGGTCCTCGGAATGTGATGATCGTCCGCGCCGAAGTGCAGCATCACCGGCGCGTTGGGCTTTTCCGCGCCGTACGTCGGGATCTGCGAGCCGTAGTACCCCACCGCCGCATCCGGATGGAGCCGCGTTGCCGCCAGCCACGCCACCGATCCCCCCAGGCAGTACCCAATAATCCCGGCCTTCTTCCCGCTCTCACGGTGCGCGTACTCAAGCGCGGCAGCCACATCCTTCATGCGGTCCTCCGCAGAACCCCCGCGGATCAGCGCCATTCCCTTCTGCAGGTCCTCCTGGCTGTACCCGAGTTCAACGCCGCGCTCGATGCGGTCGAAGAGCGCCGGAGCCACAGCAAGAAAGCCATCCCGCGCCCAGCCATCCGTGACCGAGCGGATGTGGCTCGTCACCCCAAATGCCTCCTGAATAACAACCAGCCCGGCAACCGGTGCGCCGGCAGGCCGCGCGACATACGCGTCGAGTTCATGACCATCGGATGCACGGAGCGTTACGTGTTCGCCCATGGAATCTCCTTCAGCGGATTGGATGCCGCTCGTTGATATTGTTGCTACGGATTGGGACGCCTCGGCGGCGGCAAAGACTCCGGACCAGGATGATCGGCATCGCGAAGAATCGCCCAGTAGCTGTTGCGGGCGACCACGTGCGCGCCGTAATCCTGCGTGAGCTTCACCGAAATCGAATGCAGACCCGGCGTCAGATCCGTGGGATGAAAGCTCAGGATATAGCGATTGCGCGCATGGCTCGCCACTTCCGCAACCCGCGCTTCAAAACCCTTCTCGCGCGTGAACGGGTCGTACTCGCCGCCGCTAAGCTGTGCCAGGGTTTTCGGCGTGTTGCGGCGCATCGCGTTCACCGTCATCATCAGCGGCGCCAGAATGTTCAGCTCTGTGCCGCCGCCATCGGCGTTGCCTTTCCCCCAGTCGATAATCTCCGCCTTCCCCGGCGAAAAAACCAGGCTCAGCACCAGCGAATTGCTGGTGCCGATGCGCTCCACCAGCTGCGGAATATTGAAATGGTGGCTGCCGTGGTCGCGCGATTCGCTGATCAGCAGCAGAATCCTCCGGTGATCGGCCGGCTGCTGCTCCAGCAAATTCACGGAGTACCCGACCGCATCCAGAATCGCCGCGCCACCGTCTCCCGCCGGCATTTGCTTCAGATCGCGGGTGATCGTGTCCTCGCCCGTACCAAAGGGCTCCACCCACGTTGCCTTCGAATCGAAGGCCACCAGCGCCATATCGCCGCGGCCATTCCGCGTAAACAATTCCAGCAGCGGGCCGAGCTTGCCGATCTTGTCGAACTCCAGCGGAGCATCGCGCCCCCGCTCGATGCACACCACCATCGAGATCGGCTGCGTGTCCAGATCGTCGTCCACGTGAACCTTCTGCTGGACCCCGTTGTCGTAGACCGCGAAATCCTGCGGCTTCAGCCCGTACAGCACATCCCCATTCGTCTTCTCCACCAGCGTCGGCACCACCACCACCGTCGTGCTCACGCGGAACGTCGGCAGCTCGGCGTTCGGATCGGGCGGGAAATACTGCGGCGTCCGGGGCGATGGCTCCGCACTCGGCTGCACCGGCTGATTTTTCGGCTGATTCCCAGGCTCTCCCGGGAACGGCTCCGCCTGCTGTTGAGGCTGCGAGGTCTGTTGCTGCTTCGGCGCTGGCTCCCCGGGAAATGGCTCCGCCTGTTGCTGTGCGGCGCACAAAGGCGCGGCAACACAAACGAGCATCAGCCATTGCCTCAGGATTAGCCCGCACCGCCTCATCATCTTCATTACATCAGACACAGACGGACGAGGCGAGGTTACGGACGCCCCCGCGCAGAGAGGATCGTCACTCGAACTGCGGCCGCTGCGGTTGCGTCGGATGGAACGGCGCGTAAGGATCAGCTCCAGGCAGTGCCTGAGCCGTCCGCCCGTCGATCGCGTCGCGCTCGGCAAAGAACGCCGGCGTGGGGTTGTAGTCGTAGTCGAAGGGCAGCGGCCGCTCGGGCTTGCCATCGGCGCGCGACGCATGCGGCAGCCCGTTCAGCCACGTGTACCGGTCGGTGATCCCCCAGGTGAGCGCTGCCGTCACGTTCGGCTCGGCCAGCACCGGCGTCAGATAGTCGCGGTACGTCTTCGCCACGCCCGCATCGCGCTCCGCCACCGGCTCCGGCAGCTTGCGGTCGTTAACGTCCATCTCGGTGATAAAGACCTGCAGGTTCATCGCGCGCAGCTCGCGGATGAAGTGGATCAGCCCCGCGCCGGGCGCATCGCCCGCGCTCAGATGGCTCTGAATCCCCACCGCGTCAATGGGCACACCGCGCGCCTGCATGCGCCGCACCAGCATCATCACCTGCCCGCGCTTGTCGATCTGCTCCTGCGTGTCCAGCTCGATTCCGTAATCGTTGTACGTCAGCAGCGCCGTGCCATCGGCTTCGCGCGCGGTGCGAAACGCCAGCTCGATATACGAAGGCCCCATCAGCTCCAGCCACGGCGAATTGCGCAGCCCGTCCGGCCGCCCATCCTTCAGTTCGATCGCCTCGTTCACCACATCCCATGAGTGCAGCTTGCCCGCATAGCGTCCGGCAACCGTCTGGATGTGCTGCGTCAGATACTGCGCGGCGTTCTCTTTCGTCACCGTCCCGGCAAACCAGGCGGGAATCGCCTCGTGCCAGCACAGGTTGTGTCCGCGGACCTTCTGCTCGTGCGACAGCGCGAACACCACCACATCGTCCGCTCTGCGGAAATCGTACTGCGTCGGATTGGGCCGCAGCGCCGCCCACTTCATCGCGTTTTCCGGAACCACGATGCTCGCCTGCTCCGCGACCGTCCGCGCGTACTCGGGCTCGCCATCCAGGTGGTCCGGATTCACCGCGCAGCCCACCAGCAGTCCGCGCGCAGCGCCATGGGCCCGCAGCGAGCGAGGCCCGCTCACGTCATTCAGCGTCGGCGCCAGCGCTCCCTGCCCCGCTTTCGATTTCGGCTGCTCGCATCCCAGCGGCAGAAGCGATGCCATACCTCCGGCCGCCGTCACTGCGGCGGCGCTGGTCAGGAATTCGCGTCGGGTCTTTGCACTGCCGCGGCGAACCCCGCTTCCATCATTTCCGCTCATCACTCCTCTGTCCCCGGCCCCGCTCCCGATTTTCTCCACGTCTCCATTCGATCCGTCCAGCGCAGGAAGCGCAACAAATTCCCCTTCTCCCGCCACACAAACGCGAAAATGTCGCGCGCGCGCAGCTCCTCCGCCTTCATCCCGGAATACGTCTCGATCCGCCATTTCAGATATTCGCTGCGCCAGGGCCGCAGGCGATGGTGCCGGGTCGCATTCCACACAAATCGCAGAGACGCAAACAAATGAGACCCTTCCTGCCCATCGCACAATTCAGACGCAGACCGCGGCTGCTGCGATGGCTGGTTGGAGTATCCTGGGCTGAGTATAGCGGGCCGCTCGCCGAATCACCCTGCGTCCATGCCCGGGAACGCGCCCGCCACTCATCCGCCAGAGCGTTACCGGCGGCCAGTCACCCGTGCAGAGTCCTTCGGATCGCCCATCGTCGCGGACCCGCCACCGTCGCAAATTGGCGTCTGAGAAAACGCGGCGGATCGCTCCAGGTTGCGCCATCCTATGGGAAGGCGATGGCTCAATTCACCATTCTCGAATGCGAGCGCCTTCGTGGCGAGGCGCAGAAAGCACGGGTTACAGCGATCCGCACATCTATCGCCACCGCCTTTACCTTCTGTCACGTAGCCGAGAACGAGAGGCAGTGGCATTCCCAGGCCAGGGCCTTCGCGTCCCTCGAAAGAATCCGGCAATTCATCCGGAATCTCCAGCAACGGATCGACGACCCGCATCACCTCACACGTGGCGCTGCCATCGAATTGCAGCATGCTCTGGAGGAGCTTAAAACAAGGGCCGACGAAGCGAGTCAGTTCGTCGGCAGCCGGCCGGGATTACCGACCTGACAGTTCGCCACGGCCGGCCGATGCCGAGCCTCAGATGTCCATCGTGGAGTCTTCGATCGCGCGGCGAACATTGCCTTCGGCGCGCGCCAGCCGCCGCACCGCTTCGGGCTTGTCCACATTCGCTTTCAGCATCACCAGCGCTACGGGCACGCTGCGTCCTGCGGACTTGATCACTTCCACGGCCTTCTCCCGGCTCACCGCGCACGCGTGCATCAGAATCCCGATGCCCCGCTCGATCAGCTTCGAGTTGTGCATGTGTAGGTTCACCATCAGGTTCTCGTACACATACCCCAGCCGCGTCATCGCGCCGGTCGTGATCATGTTCGTGATCATCTTCTGCGCCGTGGCCGCCTTCAGGCGCGTCGAGCCTGAGATGACCTCGGGCCCCACCTCGGCCACAATCGCCGTCTCCGCGGCGTTGCCCAGCGGCGTATTCGGATTGCAGGTGATGCACGCTGTTTTCGCGCCCAATGTCCGCGCGTAGGCGACGGCCGCCACAACATACGGCGTGCGTCCGCTCGCGGAAAGCCCGATCACCACGTCCTTGCGGCTCGGCCGCCGGCGCGCGATATCCCGCTTGCCCAGGTCTTCGGAATCCTCGTTCACCTCGACCGGCGAGGCCAGCGCCTTCGGCCCGCCCGCCATGATGTACTGCACCGTCTGCGGACTGGTCGAGAAGTAGGCCGGAATTTCGCACGCGTCCAGCGCTGCCAGCCGGCCGCTCGAGCCCGCCCCGACATAAATCAACCGGCCGCCCTCGCGCAGGCTGTGCGCCACCACATCGATCACGTGCGCGATCTCCGGGATCGCCTTCTTCACCGCAGCCGCGACCTTCTGATCTTCCTGGTTGATGATGCGCGCGACCTCCACTGCGGAACGCGTGTCCAGCCCGCGCGTGGCCTCATTCGCCTTCTCCGTCGGTAGGTCCTGGATATTCGCCGGCGAGCCGTTGGTTCCGTTCGAACCGTTGGAGTGAATCGTTCCGCCTTCGCCGACGTCCGTATGTGGATTGAGTGTCGTTCCCATTTTTTCTGGGTTTTGGCCGTACAGCCCCTCAATAAGTCTATCGCGTTATGGCTTGCACGCTTCGCCAATATTATCGGACGGACGTGTTAGCTCCTTGTCATGCCATCGCACGATTCCGGTTTTCCTATCGTGGTCCTACCATTCATGGCGTCCAACCGTCCCTGAGCCCGTCTCGATCCCCCGAATCTTCCCATCCCGCATATGGATAATCCGGTCCCCGATCGCCGCCGCCTCCGGATTGTGCGTGATCATCAGCACCGTCTGCTTCAGCTCCTTGTTGGACCGCCGCAGCATCTCCAGCACCGCGTCGGAGTTCTCCGTATCCAGGTTCCCCGTCGGCTCGTCCGCCAGCACAATCGAAGGCCGCGTGATCAGAGCACGCGCAATCGCCACCCGCTGCTGCTCTCCCCCCGACAGCTCCGACGGACGATGCTGCAACCGTCCACCGATATTCAGTAAACCCGTAATGTGCTCCAGATACTTCTGATCCAGCGGCTCAGCGCGGCCCGCGATCTCGGACGCGATCTCGATATTCCCGCGCGCCGAGAGCGTCGGCAGCAAATTGAATTTCTGAAAGATGAATCCGATCCGCGCCCGCCGCATGCGCGTGCGTTCCGTATCGTCCAGCATCGAAAAATCGACGCCCCCGATGAAGACTTTGCCGCTCGTGGCGCGCGTCAGCCCGCCCAGCAGATAAAACAGCGTCGACTTCCCGCTGCCCGAAGGTCCCACAATCGAGACGAACTCGCCCGCCTCGACCGAGAACGTCGCGTCCCGCAGCGCCGGAACTTCAAGCCTGCCGGATCGGTAGACTTTGCCGAGGTGCTCGGCGCGAATCATCGAATCCACAGCAGCGATTGTAAATGGAACGGTGGAAGCTCCCGGCACCCTGGAGGAGATGCATTCCCCGGAGCGAGGGGTGCCCGCTCCGGTCCTCCGCCAGGCCTCAGGAAGCCACTGCGTGCTCCAGAGCATCGAACACCGTCTCCTGCGACCCGTACGCCGGCCGCAGATGCTTCTTCGGACCCCGCTTGCGCGCGATCATCTGCCGTATCCTCTCCAGCATCTCCACCGGAGACGATGAGCCCTTGGGCATAAATGCGTCCGCCCGGTTCGTGTGATCGAACGTCTTCACGCTGCCACTGATCAGGATCATGGGAATCTCCGGCGCCACCTCCTTCATGCGCCGCACCATCTCGTTCCCATTCATGTTCGGCATCACCAGGTCGCTCAGCACGAGGTCGATGCCCCCGCGGCGAAACTCCTCGATCGCATCTCGTCCGCTCAAAGCTGCTACAACGCGATAGCCGCCGCGGGTTTCCAGAAGAAATTTGCGAACAGCAAGCGCCTGTTCGTTGTCGTCAACACAGAGAATCGTTTTCTTGGGTCTCATTATTTTTCCCTGGCAGCTCCCGCTCCCAGCGGGAGGGACAGCCGCGAGCCGCCCTGCCGAAGCAGCGTGCTCGTCAGCGTTGGATGTGGCCGCACCCGCGTTCCGGCTTCGTGCGCCCGCGCTCGGCTTGCCTAAAAGCGCGCGACGCTGCGTGCCCGCCCGAACGCAGGGTGCGGAGGAACAGGACCACCGGCTGCGGCTTGCTCTCCGCTGCGCGCGCTCCCTTCCGGTTGATCCCGGATTCATGGCGCGCCGCGGGGGCCGTAAGCTCGGCGTTACCGTTCCAAATCAGTTTTCAGCGAATGCAGTGCAGACGTTCCTTTTCGAAACGCCACGTCAGAGTACGGACCACTGCCCCCCATGGCAATAGGGTAGAAAAAGCGAAACGATGCAGCACCCACTACCGTGCTTTGCACCGTTTCTGTTATCGCCCCGTGAATATTGGCTGCAAGCCTTGCGCGGCCTGTGGAAGGGGTGTGGATCACCCAGGGAAAAGGCGCCCACTTGCAACAATTGCGGTGCGGCCGCTGTGGCGAACTTCGCCCGAACCCGCTGTCGCCCTTCTGCGCGGATCCCGTTCAGTGACGGAAGATCTGCGTCATCATGTCCGACTGCACCTGGTTCAGCTGCTGAATCGTCGCCTCCAGCGTCGGGCGATCGTCCAGCGACGCCCCCGTCATCAGTTCCTTCAGCCGGAACGCCGTATGCCGGATCAGAATCTCCGCGCTTTTCAGCTTCCTGGCATCCCGCAGCAGGCTCATCTGGATCTTGCCTGCGTATCCCTGCGCGGCTTTGAGCGACGCCGACGCCCTGGCATCGTCGCCGGCCTGAAATTCCGCCGTCGCCATCTCCGTCATCGAGTGCACCAGTTCGGCGTAGATGTACGGCTGTTCGCTGGGGGATGCCGTGGCGGCCCTCGCCTCAAGGTCGGCCAGCTGCCGGGCGTCGGGCGGGCGATCGTTCAGTCCGTGCGCCCAGCACAGTGACGCAGAGACGAGCAAAGCAGAGAGGACAGCGAGGCGCCGCATCGCGCACCTCCGGGGTCGTGCGTTCCGAGAACAATACCGCAGATTCGGTCCGGCGCGCTACCCACCCCTGTGTTAGATCCGGACACAGCCCATTCGAAGGTAACGCTGTCGCTGTCCAAACCCGCACTGCGGACACTGTCGGGAACCCAGGCCCCAGGTTGAAGCACCGCTACTTTTCAAGAGCGACGAGCCGGTGCTTCGCCTGCCACTCCTGGTCGGGAAATTTGCCCTGGGCGGCGGTGAGGAAGCGATGATAGTAGTCCGCCGCTGATTTGCTCTGATGAAGATTATCGTACGCAGTTGCCCGTAGAAAAAGAGTGGCTGGGTTTTCCGGCGCGTACTTTGATCGCATGGAAAGCGCCGTCAGTTCGTCCTGGTACTGATGCAGTTCCGAGTCGGCAAACGCGATCCCCGACCAGGCGTCCACGTCGTCCGCACGCGCGGCGATGGCCTTGCGGAACGCCGCAATTGCCTCCTGAAACTGCTTCTGTCGCACCAGAATCTGCCCGTGCGCGTCCAGCAGATCCGGGTCATTCGGGCTTTTCGCCAGCAGTTGCTCGTACAGCGCGTCGGCCTCGTCCAGCTTCCCCGCCTGGAATGCGGTGTCCGCCAGCATCGCAGCAATCGACGGGCTGTCCGGCTGGTTCTGGTGCAGCTTTTCCAGCAGCGCCAGCGCGTCCGCCGGTTTCCCCTCCCCATTCAGAACCGCCGCCAGCTGTGCGCTCAGCGCCGCATTCTGCGGGTCGCGGCGCAGCGCGGCTTCCACCACCGGCTGCGCGTCGGCGTAACGCTTCTCCGCGATCAGCAGATGCGCCAGCCCGGCACTCGCGTCGGACAAATCCGGCTCGCTTGTCAGCGCCTGGCGATACTCCTGTTCGGCGATCTCCAGGTCCCCCGCCGCTTCGGCAATCTCCCCGGCCAGCAGCGTGTCCGGCGGCGTCTCCGGCGTCAGCTTCAGCGCGTTCACCAGCGCATCCCGCGCACCGGTCGGGTCCGATGGGCGCAGCAGCCGTGCCAGTACCCGGTCCGCCTGAACCTTCGCCGCAGGGTTCGGCGGATTCGGCTCCAGCTCCACCGCCACCTGCAGCTGCTCAATCGCCGCCTGGTCGTCTTTCCCGTCGCCTCTGGCCGCCAGAAGCAGCCCCAGCGCCGAGCGCGCCTCAAACTGCTTCGGGTCCGCCGTCAACGCCTTGCGATACCACCCCTCCGCCGCATCCGTATGCCCTTGCGCGTCCTCCACATAGCCGCGATCGAAGAGAGCGCGCGCGTCGGTCGGGTGCGCCGACAGATAGACTTCGAGCCGAGCCGTCGCCAGCGTGTATTTCTTCGCCTCAATCGCCGACTCGACCTCCTCCAGCGGGTTCGAGGCCTCCGCCTGCTGCTCGTCCCCCGTCGTCCCCGGAGGCAGCGGCACCGGCTGCCCTGAGGCCGCCGCTACAAAAATGGCAAAGAACAGCCAGACGAACGCCGCGATAATCATCCGCTTCTGGATCGGGGCACCAACTCGCCCACCCCGCCTCGAGCAAGCTCCGGACATTTCCGATTCTGTGCCAGGCCACGACTCAAGCAGTCGTTGAAAAAACATAGCTGATTGATTCTTCAATTCCCAGACTCTAAGGATTATCAGGAATCACCGACCGGAAGCACAAATTAGCACAATCTCGGCACACAACAGCTGCGTGCCAGGCATCGGCCGAGAGTTCCCAACTGCCGACTGCACGTTCGCCGAAGCGGTGGGGCGACCGCAGATGCGCTTCGTGCCGATCAAGAGCGACGAGCAGCTGGATATGCAGTCGCTGCACCGCGTGCGCGATCGTTGGGTTGCACGCAGAACATCGGTGATCAACCAGATTCGCGGACTACTGCTGGAGCGCGGTATTACGATTCGGAAAGGACGCCGACATGCCGAAGCCTCGTTGCCCGGCACCCTGGAGGATCCGGCTCATCCAGGCCCGGATACCGTGCCGGTCCAGCACCTGGCGGAAGTCCTCGCTGGCGTACTGGCTGCCGCGATCCGAGTGGAAGATCAGTTCTCCTTTCCTCGGACGGCGCTGGAACCAGCCCATCTCCAGCGCGTCGACCAGACTGCGATGCAGGTCCTCCCGCATCGACCAGCCCACCCCTCTGCGACTGAACAGGTCGATGACCACGGCCAGGAACAGCCAGCCTTCCTCGGTCGGGATATACGTGATGTCGCCGCTCCAC
>Ga0224555_1001168_pt1 | contig 37863 bp, 32 predicted proteins | sample 714S23034metaG_FD_180687 | JGI IMG/M metagenome (GOLD analysis project Ga0224555, IMG submission 180687) | Peat soil microbial communities from Stordalen Mire, Sweden - 717 S2 30-34 | ecosystem: Environmental > Terrestrial > Soil > Wetlands > Peat | place: Sweden: Norrbotten County, Stordalen... | reverse complement strand
CTTCAGCAACTCCCATCCGCGCATCACCTGGTCGAACGTCCCCCGCCCGCCCTTGTCCACGCGGAACGTGTCGTGCAGCTCGCGCGGCCCATCCACGCTCAGTCCCACCAGAAACTTGTGCTGCTTGAAGTAAGCGCACCACGCATCGTCCAGCCGCGTCCCATTGGTCTGGATCGTGTGTTCCACCCTCTGCCCCGCCGCGCGGTGCTTCTCCACCAGTTCCATCACGCGCTCAAAGAACTTGAGCCCCATCAGCGTAGGCTCGCCGCCCTGCCACGCAATCGTCACCTGCGCCGGCTGCGACTCCAGCAGTTGGCGGATGTAGATCTCCAGTAGATCGTCCGCCATCCGGAAGTCGCTCCCCGGATACAGCGCCTCCTTCGACAGGAAGAAGCAGTACTTGCAGTCGAGGTTGCACACCGCTCCCGTCGGCTTCGCCAGCACATGAAAGTAGCCGGCTGCCTGCGTCATCGTCGGGGAAGAGATCGGCTGCTCCATCACATAAGATTCTATTCGTCGCCGCCACCACCGAACTCCAGGCCTACACGACCGCCGCTCTCCCGGAGTACACTCCCACCATGCAACTGCCCCCGCAACGCCCTCGCAGCGCTCAGGTCGAGGATCCCGTCCCCGATCCCGAGCCGCCCAGCCCTTCGCTGCCCGAACCCGACCCCGGCGTCTTTCATCATGACCCTGGAGCGTCGGCGCAACGGCAGCCGCCAGACCGCGATTTGTCGGGTAAGTGACACGCTGCATTGGCCCTAAGCCCAACCCCGGGCTTTGTAACATGGCTGGCTTACAATGTGATTGGCCTATGAATCTTTTTATCCTTCGTCATGCCAGCGCCGGCCTGCGGCGCACCAACCCGGTTCTCGATCGCAAGCGCCCGCTCGACAAGGACGGCAAGCGCCACTGTCTTCAACTGGCCCATGTGTTGAACGCCATGAAGCTGCAGTTCGACGCAATCGTATCCAGCCCGCTCAAGCGCTCGATGCAGACCGCGTCGCTGGTCGGCACCGAGATGGGCTACGAGGCGCCGATCCTGCCTTCGGCCGCGCTGGCGCCGGACGCCACCTTCGCCCAGTTCCAGAAACTCCTGCAGGAGTGTGCGGAGTTCGAAAACGTGCTGGTAGTGGGGCATAACCCCAACCTCACCGGCTTCTTGGGTTCGCTGCTCGTTCCCGTCGCCAACCGCCCCGCAATCAGTCTCGACGGCCGCAACGGAATCGCTCCCGTGCGTCTGCGCAAGGGCTCGCTGGCCCGGTTGAACTTCACCCGCGGCCCCGCCACCCTGCAGTGGTTGCTGGAGCCCCGCACCGTCCGTGCGCTCTACGCCACCTCGACCGCCAAGTCGCGCAGAAAGACCTCGCGGAAGTAGGCCGCTTCCTTTTTCAGCGACCACGCCTCCAGCTCCGCGCCGCCGCGCCCCGGAATCAGCTCCAGCACCACCCGCTTGGGGTAGACGTGTGTCCGCAGGCGCACCGCAGCGCTGGCACGGTCCTGGTTCAGCGCCACCGCCAGTCGCAGCAGCGTAACCGCCCGCAACACGCTGATGTGCTCCTCCACCGGCACCGCGCGCATCACCCGGTCCATGGCGTCCGGCCAGCTCTTGCCCAGGTAGCGCGCAATCGCACTCACAATCGCCCGCTGCTCCGGCGAGAAGCCGAATATTTCCGAGTTGGCCACGATGTACTGGGTGTGCCGGTGGTTGCCCTGGTGGTTCATATACTTGCCCACGTCCATCATCATGGCCGCCGACTCCAGCCACAGCCTGTACTCCGGCGGAAGCTCATGCACCCGCAATAGCTCGTCGTAAAGCTGGACCACGTGCTGGCGCATCGGCTCAACCTTGCGCTGGTCCACCCCATACCGCCGGCACACCTCCAGCACGCCCGCCCAGCGCTCGGTCTCCATCTTGCGATGCACGGAGGCGCGCAGATCCACCTCGGCCAGCATCTGCTCCAGAATGCCGTTGCTGAGCCCCAGCGGCGAGTAGCGAAATCCCTTCAGCCCAAGCCGTTCCAGCAGGTGCGTGTACACCATCGCGCCGCTGACGATGATCTCCGACCGCTTCGGCCCAATGCCCGGGATCGACGCCCGCTGCACATTGCTCATCTTCGCCAGCCGTTCCGTCAGCCGCCGCACCTCGTCGGTCGTGGTCACGCGGGGCTTCGTGCCGCCCTTGCGCTTTTCGGCTGCCCCATGCCCGGCGCGCTTGCTCGCCAGCGCCGCGCTCGCCTCCGACAGCGCCGCCGCTGTACCCGAAGTCGCAATCACCAGCCCCACGCGCGAAACTCCCAGCTTCCGCTCGGCGCGCTTCAGTTCGCGGTCGATGAACTGCCGCAGCCGCGCCACGTCCTGCTTCCCCGGCGGATCGGTGCGCAGAAACTCCTGCTGCAGCCGCACCGCACCCAGCGGCATGCTCACCATGTCGCGGATGCGTCCCTGCTCTGAAAGCGTCACCTCGCAGCTTCCGCCGCCCAGGTCGATCAGCACGCATCGTCCTTTGGCTCCCGGCTCCAGCGTCACCACTCCCAGGTGGATCAGCCGGCCCTCCTCCAGTCCCGAGATCACCTCCACCTGCCAGCCCGTCGCCGACTTCACCCACGCCGTAAACGCCGCGGCATTGCGTGCGTCGCGCATGGCGCTGGTCGCCACCACGCGCACCTTGTCCACTACCTGCAGTTGCACCGCCTTCTGGAACCGTTTCAGCGCGCGGATCGTGTTCGCCATCGCGTCCGGCGAGATCACCCCCGTCTGGAACACGCTCTCGCCCAGCCGCACCACCTCGCGGTCCTCGTGCACCATCTTCAAATGGTGCTGCTGCACCGTCGCAATCTTCAGCCGGACTGAGTTCGACCCAATATCGATAGCGGCAAACGTAGGCATAGCTAAAACAATACATCCTTCGCGGAAGGCCATCCGGCCTTCCCCTTCAGCCCTCGATAGCGTCCCACGCGGCCTTGGCCGCGCTGAAGGTGCTTTGCCCAATTTCGCAGGTCAGAGTATCGCCATCCATCCGCACCGGCTGATTGGGCGCCTGGTCTTTCAACCAGAGGTCCGCGTAGTTCGCAATCGTCTCCACATCCGGTTGGTCGATCGCATCCATCCCCAGCGCCGCCAGGGCCTGGAACTGCGCCAGCGTGAGCCCTCCCGGCGCGATCCACTGCTTATTCGCATCCTGCACCGGGCTGATCATCGGATTCATCCGGACAATCTGGCTGTCCGCCACGCTGCCCGCAGGCAGTCCCGAACCGCTGCCGGTCATTACATGCGCCAGAAAGCTCGCCATGTCCGGCGGATCGTCCAGGATGGCTCCCGCCAGCTTCACCAGATCGTTCTTCAGCCCAGGGTCGCTGCGCTGCCTCACGTACGGCGAGCCCTCTTCGCCCGGCTCCGGCCACGGCAGCGCTACCGTCGCCGTTCCCAGGCTCAAAGCAACAATCTCCAGAAAGTCCCTGGTCGTCGTCACCGCCTCGGCGACCCCCGCCAGCACCGGATTGTTGCAGCCGGCAATCGCTCCGTCCCAGTACCGGCCGGGATCGTCCGGGTAGGTCGCCGGACCGTCAAAATAGTTCACCGGAGCATTGGTCGAAGCGTGGATCGCCTCGGCCAGCGTCAGGTCCGCTGCTGCCCCGGTCCCATAGGCCGGCCCGTTGGTGGCCGCCGAGCGAAAGAACGTCGCCCGGCAACGGTCGTAATCGAACCCCACAATCAGGACACGCAGATTTTCCCCGGCGCCGCGCTGCCCCGGAATTCCCCGGACCGCATCGCCAAGCACCATGTTTCCGCGGATCGGAAGGACACTTTCGAGCGCCGGCAGCTTCTTCTCCGCGCTGTACTTCGGTCCCATCCCCGTCACACCCTCAAGCACCCGGTCGGCGAGCGAGCTGGTCTTGGAGAAGACCGACCGTCGCTTGGTCTCATCCATGAAAAAATCGAATATCTGGCCCAACGCCAGGTTCTCAATCAGGCATCCAAGCACAATGCTGCCGCCGGAGTTGGCCGCCACCAGGTCAAATGCCCGCAGGACATCCCATCCGGCGGTACCCTCCCCAAACATGTCGATAAGGGCACCCGCCTCAATCAGCGCCCAACTGCCGCCACCGTCCAAGGACAACACGCGATACTTCTTCCCCATCGTCCACCTCTCCAGGTGCTCCGCTCGCAGCCGGGCCCGCGCAAACTCCGCGTGCCTGGCCTGAGTCTAACGCGATCGTGAAAAAGCCCGGCAATCCCTGAAAACCTCGGTAGTGTCCTAATTTGGATTAGGACACTACCAAAACCTCCACCTGGCCAACCCCGCAACAATCCCACAACGTATGCTGTTAGAGCAAGCAAGTTCCATGACCCTCATCGCCTCCCCCGAACCCGCCACGGTCTCCCGTGCCTCCGAGCAGTCCCGGCGCGCCGGCGTGCTCTCCCTTCTTACCGCACTGTGGCTCGTCCTCTTCTTCGTCTCGCTCTTCTCCCCGCCCGTGCTGGACGACGCCGACGGCACCCACGCCAACGCCGCCCGCCAGATTCTCCGCTCCGGCGATTGGGTCACACTCCGCGTCAACAACGTCCGCTATCTTGAAAAAGCTCCGCTGCCTTACTGGATCGCCGCGGGTTGCTTCCGCGTCTTCGGCTGCAACACCTTCGCCGCGCACCTCCCGCAGGCGCTCGCCGTCCTGCTGCTGATGCTGCTCGGCTACCGCTGGGCGCGCGAGTCCTTCGGCGAGCGCACTGCCCTCTACACCGGCCTCGGCGTGCTCACCTCCGCCGGAGTCTTCCTCTTCACCCGCGTCCTCATCCCCGACGTCCTGCTTTCGCTCCTGCTCGCCACCGCCCTCTACTGCTTCCTCAAATCCCTCGCCTCCGCCTCCCATGAAGGCGTCATCTCGACCGGAGTGGACGGGGCCCCCGGCCAGCTTGCTGGCTGGGGCCTGGAGCGGAGCGGAGAAACTCCCGCATTTGTCTTTCCTGCCGCCTCAACCTTTTACCCTTACGCATTCTGGACCGCGCTCGCCTTCGCCGTCCTCACCAAAGGCCTCGTCGCCATCGTCTTCCTCGCCGGTACGGCCATCGCCTACCTTGCACTCACCGGCGAATCCCGCAACTGGCGCCGTCTGCGCCCACTCAGCGGCGCCCTGCTCTTGCTCGCCATCGCCGCGCCCTGGCACATCCTCGCCGGCCTCCGCAACACCGGCGGCATGGGCGGCCACGGCTTCTTCTGGTTCTACTTCATCAACGAGCACGTCCTCCGCTTCCTCGGCCGCCGCATCCCGCGCGACTACAACAAGCTCCCCGGCTATCTCTACTGGAGCCTCCACCTCGTCTGGCTCTTCCCCTGGAGCCTGTTCGTGCCCATCTTCCTGGCCGATGCCGTACGCCGCTGGCGTCGCTACGGCCTGATCCACCCCGACCGCCTCTACTTCGCGACTCCCTGGATTCTCGGCGCCTTCTTCTTCCTCACCATCGCCGTAACCGGCCCGCTCAAAGGCTTCTTGGTCGCGTTTCCGCTTGCCTGCCTGGCCGCCTGGGGCGCGTACCGCAATCGCCGGACAGGCCCCTGGTACGCGCGGCATCCCGAGCCCCTCGCCGACCTCACCCCCGCCCAGCGCACCTCCCTGCTGCTCAGCATCTTCTCCTTCCTGGTGCTTGCCTTCTTCTCGCTCTCCACCAATCAGGAGTACTACACCTTCCCCGCGTATCTTCCGTTGCTGATGCTGATCGCCGCGGCCCTCGCGCGTGCCGAGACCACCTGCGCCGGCTCCGACGCCGAAGCCAGGTCCTCCCACCGCTGGATCACCTTCGCCCACGCCACGTTCACGTTGCTCGGCGTCGCCGTTGCCGCAGCCCTGGCCTTCGGCCTCTGGACCTCGCGCCATCTCGCCGCGCTCCCCGATGTCGATAACCTCCTCGCCCACCGCGGCGTCGGCGACTACACCCTCTCCATGTCCTCCTTCTTCGACCTCACCGGCCCCAGCTTCGCCGCGCTGCGTCTGCCCGCGGTCCTTGCCCTGGCAGCCTTCGCCGCCGGTCCCGCTATCGCATGGGTACTGCGCGCGCAGCGCCGCCATCTCGCCGCCACCACCGCCGTCGCCCTCACCTCGGCCGTCTTTCTCATCGCCGCGCACATCGCCCTGGTCCGGTTCGCCCCTATGCTCTCCTCGCAGAACTTCGCCGAGCGCATCCAGCAGCTCGAAACCACCGGCCAAATCTCGCGCGACAACACGCTTCTGCTCTACGGCGACCAGGCCTACGGCTCGTCCATCCCCTTCTACCTCAACCGCCCGCTCGCGCGCCCCGCGCTTCTGGTCGACGGCCGCTCGTCCTCCATGCTCTTCGGCTCGACCTTCCCCGACGCGCAATCCCTCTTCCTTACGCCCGCCGATCTGCTCGCCCAATGGGGAGCCGGCCCGCGCAAGCTCCTCTTCGTCCCGCTCGAACGCCGCGACGATGTCGACCGCCTGCTCGGCCCGCGCCAGGTCGTCCTCGAAGAGACCTCCGGCAAAGCCCTCATCACCGACCGCCCGCTGGACAAATGACCCCAAACGGATGCCCCATGTTCTGCACAGTCCCATCGCGCAGACCATGGGAAGTCGATCTCCCATAATGCGAAATTAGCAACGCATCAGACACGTGACCCAGATCGAAATACAATCCGCAACTCCACCATTCAGCACACTCCGCTGGAACCCGCGCTCGGTTTGCCTTATTGTCCTCGCCTGGCTCATCCTCCACGTCGGCGGCCTCTTCACTCCCGGCCTGCTCGACGACGTCGACTCCGTCTACCTCCAGATCGCGCGCGAGATGCTCCAACGCCACGACTTCGTCACCCCCACCATCGACGGCATCCGCTTCTTCGACAAGCCGCCCCTCATGTACTGGTTTGCCGCCGGCTCCATGCACCTCTTCGGCGTGCACGACTGGGCCGGCCGCCTCCCGCTCGCCCTGCTCACCCTCGTCCTGCTGCTCGCCACTTACGCCCTCGGCCTGCGCCTCTTCGCCGGCATCTCCCCCGCCGCCCACCCCGACCGTGCCGCGCTTTACTCCGCCCTCGCGCTCGCCACCTGCGTCGGCCCCTACCTCTACACCCGCTTCTTCATCCCCGACATCGTCGTCGCCCTCTGGATGATCCTCGCCGTCCACGCCTTCCTGGTCGCTTTGGAGCGCCTCAATCCAACTGACAACCTGCAACCTGCAACTCGCAACTCGTCTCTCCTCCCCTGCCTCGCCTTCGCCGCCGTCACCGCCCTCAACCTCCTCACCAAGGGCTTCATCGGCCTGGTCTTCCCACTCGCCTTCGTCTTCCTCTATCTCGCCTTCACCCGCCAACTCAGGCTTCTCCCGAAATTCCACCTCATCCCGTCCACGCTGGTCTTCCTCGCCATCGCCGCTCCCTGGCACATCCTCGCCGCGCTGCGCAACCCGCCCATCGCCCTGCCGCCCGGCCTCGGCCTGCCCGCGCACGCCGGATGGGCCTGGTTCTACCTCTACAACGAGCACATCGCCCGCTTCCTCTCCCGCCGCATCCCCCACGACTACGGCCAGGTCCCCATCCCCCTCTTCTGGTTCCTCGCCGCCATCTGGATCTTCCCCTGGGTAGCCTTCCTTCCCGGCGCCATCAAGCTCCACATCGGAAGCCTCCGCAAGCGCCAGTGCTTCCTGCTCTTCCGCAATTCAACAACATCACCGCAGGACTTCGCGGAGCAGGAACAAGCCGAGATCGCCCAACTCCGTCGCAACCGCAAGGCCGCTCTGACGCTTCTGCTCTGGACTGGCCTCGTCCTCGGCTTCTTCACTCTCTCCGCCCGCCAGGAGTACTACTCGCTGCCCGCGCTCCCCGCGCTCGCGCTGATGGCAGGATGCTTCCTCGCCCGCGCCGATAACTACCCGACCGGCATGTCGCTCAAAACCGTTCCCGCCGGGATGCCATTCTTCACGCCCGATCCTCAAGCCGCCCGCAGCGCCCTCCGCTGGCACCTCTGGCTGCTGGTCCCGATCTGCTCCCTCTGCGCGGCCTTCGCTCTCTTCTTCGCCTTCACCGCGCCCCACGTCGATCCCCACACCGACATCGCCACGCTGCTGTCCCAAGGCGGCGAATACGATCTCTCTCTCGGCCACCTGTTCGACCTAACCGGCCGCGCCATGGGACTCTTCTGCGGTCCGCTGCTTTTCTTCGGCCTCAGCATGATTACCATCGGCCCGTTGACGTATCTTCTTCGCCGTACCGCCCGCACCTACGCCGCCAACCTCACCTTCGCCGCTGCCGCCGCCTGCCTTCTGCTCTGCATGCACGCGGGCCTGGTCCGCTTCTACCCCACCCTCGGCTCCAAGGGTCTGGCCGACGCCATCCTTCAGGCCCAACGGTCAACCTGTAACCTGCAGCCCGCAACCTGCAACTCCCCCGGCCTCATCGTCATCGACGGCGAGCTCACCTCCGGCTCCACCCTGCTCTTCTACACCGGCCAGCCCGTGCACTTGGTCGACGGCCGCATCAATGGCCCCTGGTTCGGCAGCTTCTGGCCCGACGCGCCCGCCGTCTTCGAAACCAACGCCTCCCTGCGCAGCCTCTGGGCCGGCCCCCGCCGCATCTTCCTGCTCACCTATCGTCCCGGCCAGCGCATCCCCGACCTCAGCCGCTTCGGCCCCGTCCACACCCTCGCTACCGCCGGCGGCAAATCCATCCTCACCAACCAGCCCTGAACAATTGCGCTTTTCGAAAGGGTTTCCGTATGCAGCGAAGGCTTTCGCAGCACATTCTGTCACGCCTAATATGGGTGCTTTCTCTGATTGCCATCCCTTGCTGGATAGCTGCCGATCAACCCGTTGCCTGGGACTTTGGCGTGATTCAGCAGGCAATGCATTCGCTGCGTAATGGCCATGATCCCTATTTGGACGGAATCGACCTGCAGGACGCCTATCTGCGTAGTCCCGCCGCGCTGCGTGGTGATCCGCGCCCCTTTGTTTACGTCTACTCGCCCATTACGCTGTTACTGCTGCGGCCCTTTGCGTCGGCACCTGAAGCGCTTGTCCGGGTGAGCTATTGGACGCTTTACATACTGCTAATTCTGGCGCAGTTGCTGATTGCAAGACGGCTGGCTCTGCCAGAGGAAGAATACGCCGCCGATCTGTTAACGCCCATTCCTCTCTTCTTTCCTGGACTGCTTCTCTTTGATTCGGTGCTAGGTGGCAACATAGCTTTTATTCTTTTCGGCCTGATTCTGCTCGCCTGCTGGCGGGGATGGACGCGGCAACGCTGGCTGGCTTTTTACGCAGCCGTTCTGCTGGCCTCCTGCTTTAAAACACCCTATCTGACGTTGCTGGCGATTCCGCTGCTTTCCGGACGCAGGCAGTGGATTCCCGCTTCGGTCACAGCCGCTGCCGGCATCGGACTCTTTGCCATACAGCCCTATCTGTGGCCGGTCTCCTTCCACAACTACTTGCTGGCGATCGATCGCATCTTCAGTTTCAACAATGATTTCGGATCGGGACCGGCAGGCCGTCTGGGAGCATCTCTGGCGGCATTGCATATGTCGTATGCGCTGCCCTCGGTGCTCTTTTACCTTGCTACCTCGCTGCTCGTGTTCTTCTTTTTGTTTCGCCTTTCCCGTCACTATCACGCTGGACGGCTCAGCCGTGAGCAGTGGATTCCCTTTATGTCGCTTGGAGTGATGCTGCTCAATCCGCGCCTGATCGAGTATGAGATCTTTCCATTTACATTTTTTATGGCAATCATTGCCTATCGGTTGATTGCCTATAGTGCTTGGCCTCGTTTGGCCGCGACACTACTGTTTCCGATCTGGATCGGAATGAACTACTTCGCCAATCGATCGCGGACAGGCTGGAAATGTTGTGAATGTGCATTTTTGCTGGTGCTTTTTGTTGGTGGATACTGGCAGTTGCAGAGTTCACTACGCAATCTTAAACAAGAAAAGCCTCGGCCCATGCCGCAGCTTTCCCACCTGAACCACTCGCCTACTTCCCTCTAACCGGCGCATCCGGCAGCTTCCCGTCCGGCATATTCGCGCCGCTGCCCGGCTTCGCCTTTCGCTCCACCGGCTCAAATCGCCCGCCCACGCCCAGCGAGTACCTTCCGCCGTGGTACTGCATCCGGTCGCCCATGTAGCTCGCCATCCACACCCCAAACCCCAGCAGGTCGCGCAGCGGATAGATCAGCGTCGGCTTGCCCGCCTGCTCATCCTCCAGCGCCCACAGCACCACCGCGGCCATCACCCAGCGGTTGACGCACGTTGCCAGCAGCCACAGCAGTCCCGCCAGCGGATGGCCCGCCAGCACGCCCCACGCCAGCCCCAGCAGCCCGAACGGCACCGCATACGTCAGCCCGGTGCCCAGATGCCCCGCCGGCCGCGACCGTCGCGTGCTCTTCATCCACCGCAGTTGGTCGCGAAACGAACCCCGGAAACCCTGCGGCAGCACCATCAACCGCACCACGTAGTTCGCCATGCGCACGCCGTACCCCTGCTCCGCCAGCCGGTGCCCCAGCACAAAGTCCTCGGCGTAGTACTGTCCCAGGTCTTCGCACCCTCCAGCCTTCTGGAATGCACCGCGCCGCAGCACCATGCTCACTCCCAGCGCGAACCGGGTCGCGCCCTCCAGCATCACGGCCACCAGGATGCCGCCCGACATCTCCACGCTCTTGCCCACCGCGTCGAGCTGCGCCGCCAGCCCTCCGGTCGTCCGGCCCACGTACAGGCACGACGCCAGCTCCCGCTGCGGATCGGCCAGTTCCCGCACGCACCGCCGCAGATAGTCCCGCGACACGCGCGCATCCGCGTCGCTGGTGACCAGCGTCTCGTAGGCCGCAGCTTCGCTCAATGCCGTCAGCGACCACATCTTCGCATTGGGGAACCGCGGCTCGCCGCAGGTCAGGAACCTCGCCCGCACTTGCCGGTGCTCGGCTGCAATCCGCTTCGCCAACTGCAACCCGGCGTCCGTCTCATGCCGCGCGCAGAACAGCAGCTCGTACTCCGGATAGTCCAGGTCGAAGAAGCGCTTCAGGTTTTCTTCAAGGTCCGGTTCCATTCCATGCAGCGGCTTCAGCACGCTCACCGGAGGCAGGAAGTCCGCGGGCGCCGCCTCCTCGCGCCGCTTTCGGCGGGCAAACCGCACCGCGCCCACCAGCACCATCCCGCAATAGACAGCCGACGTCACCGTGCCGGCGAGTGCGCCGAAAAACAGAATCCGCAGGAACAAACTCATCTCACCTTTTCAGCCAATCGTTCTCTCGGCCCGAGCGCCCGAGCGCCGGTACCGCCGCTCTCCAGTCTAGAGCATCCCGCCCGCGGCTACCGCTCCAACCACCTACCTGGCCTTGGCCGCCTTCGCCGCGCTCTTGCCGGCCGCAACCGTGCCCTTCAACGGCAGCGCCTTGCCCACCGCCGCTCGCTGCGGAACGATCGCCGGCCGCGGCACCGGCACCAGCCCCGCGCCCGGCTGCTGCTGTTGCTGCATCCGCGCCAGCATCTCCGTGCGCACGTAGTCGACGAACCCCTGCATCTGCCGGTTCATCTCCTCCATCCGCTCGCGCATCTGCAGCACAATCGCAATGCCCGCAATGTTCACGCCCAGGTCGCGCGCCAGGTTCAGGATGAACTCCAGCCGTTCCAGGTCCTCGTCCGTATACAGCCGCGTGTTGCCTTCGCTCCGGCTGGGCAGCAACAACCCCTCGCGCTCATACAGCCGCAGCGTTTGCGGATGGATGTCATACATCTCCGCCACCGCCGAGATCATGTACGCGCCCTTGCTCTTACGCTTCGTCGCCATTTAGTCATCAACTCGCTAGGCAACAGTTTTCACTGCGTCTGGATCAATATCGAAAAGAGAGCACGCCCTTGGACGATTCTCAAAATTGCCGAAGAAGAAACCCCTGACCTTCGGCGAATCGTCTTTGTACGCGTCAAGCCAGACGTACACATCGATTTTGGATTTTTCTTCGCGGATTCTTCCTTCAGAGAATTGTTCGTGCGTCTTGTCGTTGATACCGGCGAGCGGGTCCCCCTTGCCAGTAATTATGCTGACCAAATCTTGATACTTGGCTTGTTTATCGCGGTTCATCAGAACCAAAATGTTCAGCGCATCATGGTTCCGATTGGCACTCACGAGCTGTTTTGCGGCTGTGTGGATGGCATTGGATATGCGGTTGTAGATTGGGTCAGGCCGTGCCCCGCCCGCCAACGAGCCGGGCGGAGCTTCAGCCAGCATCCTATCCAACCAAACATCCCGCTCAAACGTTTTGACCTCACAATAAGCAACCAACCTGCCATCCTTCAATAATTCAAAATCAGGCGTCTTCGCGAAGCGGTCTTCCCCAATCCGGGCGACCTGAAACCCTTGCCCTACGAGATATTGAGCAGCCAATTCCTCATCTCGCTCCACTTCGCCAAAGCGATGGGCATACTTCCCGCGTTCCCCTCCCCGGAAATCGACGTCAGTGGGCAGACCGAGCGAATCATCGACTTGCTTTCGGGCTCTAACGTTGTTCTTCATAGGCAGCCCGCTCCGAGGGTGTTGCTTCTCTCGCGCTGATAATGCGGATTCTCTCAGCTCTTTCTGTATGCACCACAAACAAGACTCGGCTAATCAATGATAGGCCAATCGTCACAAATCGTTCCTCAAATTCCGCGTTCAGTTCATCCCGCTCAGTGATCGAGTAAGGATCCTCGAAGACAGTTCTCGCCTCCTCGAAAGAGAGCCCACGTATTCTGAGGTTTCTGCGTGCCTTCTCGTCGTCCCATTCGAACAGCTCGTCCTGCAATATTGTCTCCCTTACACCTCTGCCAGCAGCTCCGCCCGCGGGTCCTCCGGGTTCAGCTTCGCCAACTCGCGCAGGATCTCCTTCGACCGCTCGTCCTGCACATGCGGCACTACGATCTTCACCTCGACAATCTCATCTCCCCGCGCGCCCTCCCGCGACGCGCTGGGCACGCCCTTCTCCCGCAGCCGCAGCTTTTGCCCGGTCTGCGTCCCCGGCGGAATCTTCAACTGCGTCCGCCCGCCGCCCTCGTGGGTCGCGTCAATGTGCGTGTCGATGGTCGGAACTTCGATCTTCGCGCCCAGCGCGGCTTCCGTAACTGTAACCGGAACGGTTACATGAATATTGTCGCCCACCCGCGTGAACACCGGATGCGTTCCCACCTTTACGATCAGGTACAGGTCGCCCGCCGCGCCGCCGTCCGTGCCCGCATTGCCCTTGCCCGCCAGCCGAATCCGCTGGCCGTCGCGCGTGCCCGCCTTGATGCGGAACTCCAGCGGCTCCTTGCGCGTCACCACGCCTTCGCCGCCGCAGGTTGGACAGCCGTTCTGCACCTTGCCCGTGCCGCTGCACCGCGGACACTGGATGTTGAACTTCATCCGTCCGCCCATCTGCGTCACCTGGCCGGTGCCGCCGCACTCCGGGCACTCGATGCTGCCGCCGGTGGTCGACTTGCCCTTGCACGCGGGACACGTCTCCTGCCGCTCGATCTCCAGCCGCGCCACGCCGCCGCGCACCGCCGACCAGAAGTCCACGCTCACCTGGTACTCCAGGTCCGTGCCCGGCCTCGGGCCGCGCGCCTTGCGCCCGCCCGAAAAGATGCCGCCAAAGATGTCCTTGAAGCTTCCGCCAAACCCGCCGCCCGCCGGTTCTCCACCGCGCCCGGATCCGCCGCTCTGGAAGTCGGAGAAATCGAACCCGCCAAAATCGAACGGGACCTCCTGCCCACCCCGCCCGCCCGCCCGCGCGCCACCGCCCGGAAATCCGCCGGAGAATCCGCCGCCGTATCCTCCGCGCGCCGCCGCCTCTGCCGCCGCCGGGTCAATGTTGTCCGAATAGAACCCGAGCTGGTCGTAGATCTTGCGCTTCTTCTCGTCGCTCAGGACGTCGTTGGCCTCCGAGATCTCTTTGAACTTCTCCTCGGCCTTCTTGTCGCCCGGATTCACGTCAGGGTGGTACTTGCGCGCGAGTTTGCGGAACGCCTTGCGGATGTCGTCCGCGTTCGCGGTCTTCTTCACACCCAGCGTGCTGTAGTAGTCCTTCGTCGGTGTCGCCATCAAACCGTTCTCTCGCTTCTAAATGTCGTCAGCCTTCAATTCTAAGAAAAAGGCACGGCCGAAGCCGCGCCTTTTTCCTCGAACGGTGATTTCAGCCTGCTCGCTGCGGTCGACCGCGTTAGTTCCATACCTGCCGCGCATCGATCGCTTCAATAGAGATGGTCTGGTCCGGTTCCATCTGCCGCATCCGGTTCATAAACTGCTCGGCCTCTTCGCGCGTGTCGAACATCATCCGGTTATACAGCCGTCCGGCGCGAACCTGGTCGCACCTCCACATGGTCTCCGTCATCATCGTCGTCTGCCCTCCGGGAATCCGATTGAGTTCCAAGTCTTTGGATACAGCCTTCTGAACCAAGTCTTCCGATTCAGTTCCGTCGTCCAACTCGTCTGTCCAGCAGCTTCGCTTCAGACCGCGTCATGGCTTCTCTAAAAACATTCAGGTCCGCAGGTACGGCAAATGCGCAAACCAAAGGGTCATTTTTGTCTGATCCAATGTCTCACGTCTCGATCCAACTGCACAGCCCGAATCTTCGAATCCCTGTGGGGAACCAGCCCGAATTCCCCCACTCGATTCCAATTGCCCTCAGTTCCATACATGATGTATCGGCATCGGCTCAATCTTGAACACCATGTCCGGAGACGTTCCCGCGAGCTTGCGCGCAAACTCCCGCGCCTTCTCCTCGCTGAGGAACATGTTCTGGTCCTTCACCTTGCCGCCCAGCCATTGCTCGCACTTCCAAACCATTTGCTCGGTCATATCCCTCCCTCCTCCAAAGCCCCTTGAACCTCGGGCCTTGCACCTGATGCAGGAAGAGCGCCCCTACCACCGAGAGCGCCCTTCCTTTTGCCTCTCTACCATTGGATGCCGGATCGGCTCGCTGCGATCTTGAACCGGTCCTGCTATCCCTTACTTATCGACGTCGACATATTCCGCGTCGATTACACCTTCGTCCTTCTTTGCTTCTTCCTGCGTACCCGCTGCGGTGTCCGCACTTCCAGCGCCGGTCGCGCCTTCTGCCGGAGGAGCCGCCGCCGCCGCCTTATACATCGCCTCGGCCAGCTTGTGGCTGGCAGCCGTTAGACGCTCCTTCGACGCATTCAGCTCACTTGCGCTCGCGTCTCCTTCCAGCGTCTTTTTGGCTTCGGCCAGCGCGGTTTCCACGTCAGTCTTGTCCGCCGCGGCAACCTTCTCGCCCGAGTCCTTCAGCATCTTATCGACGTTGTAGACCATCGAGTCGAGCCCATTGCGTGCCTCCACCTTGTCGCGCTGCTCCTTGTCCTCGGCCGCGTGCGCCTCGGCGTCCTTCGCCATGCGCTCGACCTCTTCCTTGCTCAGGCCCGAAGAGCTGGTAATCGTGATCTTCGCATCCTTGTTGGTGGCCTTGTCCTTCGCGGTCACGTTCAGAATGCCGTTCGCGTCGATATCGAACGTCACCTCGATCTGCGGCATCCCACGCGGGGCCGACGGAATTCCGCCCAGCTTGAACTTGCCCAGCGTACGGTTCTGCGCCGCCATCGGACGCTCGCCCTGCATCACGTGTACTTCGACCTCGGTTTGGTTGTCCGCCGCCGTCGAGAACGTCTCCGTCTTCTTGGTCGGAATGGTGGTGTTGCGCGCAATCATGCTGGTCGCCACGCCGCCCATCGTCTCGATGGAGAGCGTCAGCGGAGTCACATCCAGCAACAGCAGGTCCTTCACATCGCCTGCCAGCACGCCCGCCTGCACCGCCGCGCCAATGGCAACGACTTCGTCGGGATTGACGCCCTTGTGCGGCTCCTTGCCGAACAGCTTCTTTACCAGCTCCTGGATCGCCGGCATTCTTGTCTGTCCGCCGACCAGCACCACTTCGTCGATCTTGCTGGCGTCGATGCCGGCATCCTTCAGCGCCTGCTTCGACGGCCCAACCGACTTCTGCAGCAGATCATCCACCAGCGATTCGAGCTTCGCCCGGGTCAAATTCCGCACCAGGTGCTTCGGCCCGCTCGCGTCGGCAGTAATAAACGGCAGGTTGATCTCCGACTCCTGCGCCGTCGACAGCTCAATCTTCGCCTTCTCCGCCGCGTCCTTCAGCCGCTGCAACGCCATCTCGTTGCCCTTGGAGTGCAGGTCCAGCCCGGTGTCGGCCTTGAACTCGCCGATCAGCCAGTCCACAATGCGCTGGTCGAGATTATCGCCGCCCAAATGCGTATCGCCGTTGGTCGACTTCACCTCGATGACGCCTTCGCCAACTTCCAGAATCGAAATATCGAACGTGCCGCCGCCGAAGTCGTACACGGCAATGGTCTCGTCCTTCTTCTTGTCCAGCCCATAGGCCAGCGCCGCCGCAGTCGGCTCATTCACAATGCGCTTGACGTCGAGACCCGCAATCTTGCCGGCGTCTTTTGTCGCCTGCCGCTGCGCGTCGTTGAAGTACGCCGGCACGGTGATGACCGCCTCGGTCACACTCTGGCCCAGGTAGTCCTCCGCCGCCTTCTTCAGCTTTTGCAGGATCATCGCCGAAATCTCCGGCGCCGTGTACTCCTTGCCCTGCGCAATCACCGCGACGTTGTCGCCCTTGGCTACAACCTTGTACGGCACCATCTTCAACTCGTCGCCAACCTCGTTCATCCGGCGTCCCATAAACCGCTTGATGGAGTAAACCGTGTTCTCCGGGTTGGTAATCGCCTGACGCTTGGCCACCTGGCCCACCAGCCGCTCTCCGCTCTTCGTAAACGCAACAATCGATGGCGTCGTCCGGCCACCCTCTTCGTTCGGGATCACCTTCGGCTCGCCGCCTTCCATCACGGCAACGCAGCTATTCGTCGTTCCCAGATCGATTCCAATCGTCTTTCCCATGCTCGTATCGCCTCCCTAGTTTGTCATTCCCTTGTTTGTCATTCCCTTGTTTGTCATTCCCTTGTTTGTCATTCCCGAAGGGAATCTGCTTCTTGCACCGCTAAACCCTTGAAAAACCTACTAAAACTCTCGGCTTGCGCCTGCCAGCTTGCTTATCGGTATTTCCAGTCTCACATATGAGTGAGTTACTGTCAATCTATCTGATGCAGACCATGTACCCACGGATGCGCCGAACCTGCGCGATAAGCGTCCAAATTAGAAATTAACGTGTTGCACGCCGTCGAACCGGGCGTACCATACTGGCCGTGAAAGGATGCTGATCATGAAACCCGGGCTCCGTTTTGCACTGCTTCTTCCCGTAACCGCACTCGCCGGCTGTGCTGTAAACAACCCCGGTTCCACAACTTCCTCGATCCAATCTGGTCAACCAACCAACTGGGAAGTCCAGTGGACCAATTCGTTTCCACCGCTCGCCATCGCTGCGACCGGCGAACTCCAAATCAATAGTTCTCAGGCCACCGGGACTTTTACAAGCATCGCACTTCCGTGCATCCCGTCCGCAACCGAGAACTTCACTGGCACGATTGACGCCAGTGGTAATTTGACCCTCGACGCCCGATTTATCACCCTGCAGCTTCTGGACGTAGCCAGCGGTAACACCGTCCTCAGTGGCACCCTTACAGGGGGAGGGTATCTTTGCCAGGCTGGCATGTCCGGCCCCATCATTGCGACTGAGATCGCCCCTCTGAATGGCACCTACACCGGAACCCTCACGGCCTCTACCGAGAGCGACAGCGGCCAGGCCACGCTCAGCGTCACCCAGTCCACCACCCCGAACGCCGACGGCTCATTCTCACTCGGCGGCACGCTAACCTTTCCGCCCAGCAGCGGTTTGGGCACCTACCCCCTCAGCGGCACGATCAGCGGAGAAGGCATCACCGTCTACGATCCCACCCCCGGCATCGTCCCCGTTGTCTCGCTGACGGCCTCAACCAATCCAGCCGCCACGCAGATCACCGTCAGCGATCTGGCCTTTGCCGTGACGGCATCTGACATCGTTACGTTCACCGGCACGCTCACCAGTCAATAACTTCCGTCTCCACCGGCACTGGCGTATGATTCTGGCCATAAGATGAAAGGAAGCTGACGATGAAACGCGGGCTTCGTTTTGCGCTGCTTCTTCCTGCAGCCGTTCTGATCGGCTGCGTAGTCTCCCCAACCTCGTCCCCGACCACGCCAACACCCACCGGCGACTGGACAAACTGGCAGATTCAAGCCGGCACTGCCATCACCTCGCCGCCCAACACTTACCCCTCATTCCTGGGCGCGATTCAGATCCAGAGCACCCAAGCCTCAGGAATCTTCACCACCGTCAACTCCACCGGCAGCAGCACCGGCCTCGACTACGCCGGCAACTACGCCCCCACCACGGGCGTTGTCACGCTGGCCACCTATGGCTACGGATTCACCTACACCGAACCGGCCTCGCCATACACCCTGGTGCCGGTCGGCGTCATTGGAGGATGCGTGTACCCTCCAACCTATACTGGGCCCGAGTGCCTCGCCATCTTCGCCTCTCCCTCGGTCGGCGTCGAGATCGCCCCCCTCAACGGCACCTACACCGGAACCCTCACCGATAGCGCCGCACCCAGCATGAGCGGCACCGGCAGCCTGACCCTCACCCAGTCCTCCACGCCCAATGCCAGCGGCGCGTTCCCCCTCACGGGCACCGTCACCTTCCCCACCCTCGGCACCTTCCCACTCACCGGCACGGTCAGCGGCGAAGGCATCGCGCTCAACTACTGCTCCACCGCCGTGATCGGCCCCTGCATCTCCCTCACTGGCTCCGCCAACCCCACCGCCACCCAGATCACGGCCTCCAACCTCACCTGGGCTGAAACCGGCCCCTCGTACACCTTCACGGGCACCCTCCAGTAGCTGTTTTCGGGCCCCGCCATGTCCCGGTGAAACCCTCAGGCCTCCACGCCAGCCCCTTCCGCCGCCGCATTGCTTTGCTTTCGCATCAGAAAGTACGCCAGCAGGATCAGCGCACCGATCGCCCCCACTACCGCCTCGGTGCCGGCCAACCCTCGCGCACCCCACTTGCCGCCTCCCCAGCCATCCACTGCGATCATGTATACAACCGGAACATTCCCCAGCGAATTGATGATCGAATAACGCCCGCTGCCGCTCTTGCCGGAGTGCCCCATAAACTCCAGCACCACCGCCGTGAACATGGCATAGCAGGTGCCGATCGTGAATAGATACAACATCAATCCCAGGTAGTAAGTTGACGGCCGCAACGGTCCCAGCCACAGCACACCCAGCGTCCCGGAGTTCACCAGCGCCAGCGTAAGATACGCCACCGAAGCCTGGAACCGTGCCGCGATCAGCGTCGCCGCCAGCGACCCGGCGGCCATCACCAGTGCCCCGCCCAGGCCGTTTACCCAGGCCACATGTTGCCCGTTCACGCCGTAATCCCGCGCCACACCCGGAAGCAGGCCGACCGCCGCTCCGCTGGCCAGCGGGAAAATCATGAGCAGCGTATAGGGAATTGCCGCCCAGCGCAGAAACGTGGACTTGAACTCAGTCCAGATCCTGCGCATCGTCTTGACGAACGCGTGATCGGCGATCACCTCCTGTTTCGGGGCGGCCAGCGCAAACAACCCCGGAACGGCAATCAACGCCGCAGCCAGCAGGCCGAGCGCAGGACGGCTCAGCGTTTCAGCTCGCGATACCAGCACAAACACCGCGGCCGCCCCAAATCCCAGTCCACCTCCCTGGTAAAAGCTGCACGCAACCCGCTTCGACCGCTCCACCCGAAGCGCTCCCATCATCCCCCCGCAACTCGACACCACCAGTTGCGTGCAGCACGCTGCCAGAAACATCAGCACCATGGCGCTGCGCGAGTCCAGCCTGCCCATATGGAACGCCGTCGCCATCAGCGCGCCCGCAGCCACCGACCCGCACAGCAGCCAGGTCCTCCGCCTCATCAGAAAATCCGTGATTGGGCTCCACAGAAAATAGATCATCGTAGGCAGCGACAGCACCCAGATGATGTGCGACTGCCTGCCTGTTCCGATCCCCTGGTTGCGCAGCAGGTACGAGAGCACGCCGCCCTGCACCACCCCATTGGCCAGCACCGCGGACGGCGCGATCAGCAGGGCGAACAGCCAGGGACGCTCCTTCCCCGCTGCTCCGCCTTTCGGCAACGGCTCCAGCAGAGCCTCCTGGCCCACCGCCTCAATCTCATTCATCCCCAGAATCTACCATGCCCAGCCCATGGCCCGCGCCGTCCCTTCACTGTATTCTCCTGATAAAGTAGGGGTTCTGGTCTCCTGCGGCCCTGCTCGTATCCCTTTTCCCACACTCGGAATGCATCCCCGGCCCCTCGGCGCACCTCTATATCCTTACAGTTCTGTTTCGCATCCCCCAAAAGGAGCCCCTCCCGAGCGCATGGCTGCCACAGCCACAGCCCCGCTTGACCGGTCCGCCGAGGTGACCCAGGGCGTCAACCCCTGGTTCATCGCCGCCGCGGTCATGCTTGCCACCTTCATGGAGGTGCTCGACACCGCCATCGCCTCGGTGGCGCTCCCCTACATCGCCGGATCGCTCTCCGCCACCACCGATGAGGCCACCTGGGTGCTCACCAGCTACCTGGTCGCCAACGCCATCATCCTCCCCGCCAGCAACTGGTGCTCGCTGCGCTTCGGCCGCAAGCGCTTCCTCATGACCTGCGTCGCCATCTTCACCGTCGCCAGCTTCGCCTGCGGGGCCGCCCCCACGCTCGTCTTCCTCCTCATCGCCCGCGTGATTCAGGGCGCGGGCGGCGGAGCCCTGCAGCCGCTCTCGCAGGCCATCCTGCTCGAGTCCTTCCCTCCGGTCAAACGCGGCGCAGCCATGGCGGTCTTCGCCTTCGGAGTCGTCGTCGCGCCCGTCCTCGGCCCCACCCTCGGCGGCTGGCTCACCGACACCTACTCCTGGCGCTACGCCTTCTACATCAACATCCCGGTCGGCATCCTCGCGCTGTTCATGATCAACCGGTTCGTCCACGACCCGCCCTACATCAAGAACGCCAAAGTCCCCGCCTTCGACAACCTCGGCTTCGGCGCGCTCATCGTCTGGACCGGCCTGCTCCAGATCATTCTCGATAAAGGCCAGGAGGACGACTGGTTCGGCGCCCTCTGGATTCGCTGGGCCTTCTTCTTCCTCATCACCAGCTTCGCCATCTTCCTCTGGCACTCCTGGCGCAAGTACCAGCCCATGGTCGATCTCAAGCTGCTTAAGAACCGCAACTTCGGAGTCGGCTGCGCGCTTATCTTTCTCTTCGGCATCGCCATCTACTCCACCATCGTCGTCCTGCCGCTCTTCTATCAGGAGTTGCTCGGCTACACTGCCTTCACTGCCGGCCTGGTGGTCGCGCCCCGCGGCATCGGCGCCATCTGCGGCATGCCCATCATCGGCTATCTCTCCAACAAGGTCGACCCGCGCTACCTGCTCACCTTCGGATTCGGAATCTTCGGCCTCACCACGCTCTACTTCGGCAGCATCGACCTCGACATCTCCCCCACCACCCTCCTGCTCCCTATCCTCATTGCAGGATTCGCCCTGTCGTTCGTCTTTGTCCCCATCTCCACCGCCGCCTACGGCACTCTGCGCAACGAGCAGATTGGCAATGCCAGCGGCCTCTTCAACCTCATGCGCAACGTCGGCGGATCGATCGGCATCTCCATCGCCCAAACCCTGCTCACCCGCCGCACCGCTGTGCATCGGAACGAAATCCTCAACTCAGTCCCGCAGACCGGCCAGCAGTTCCAGAACTCGCTCGGCGCGGCCAAACAGGCCGTCACCGGACACTTCGGTCCCGCCAATATACTCGCACCGGCCCAGGGCCTGCTCAACCAGCAACTCGACCGCCAGGCGGCCCTCTGGGCCTTTGTCGACGTCTTCCGCTGGCTCTGCCTGCTCTGCTTCGTCTGCCTGGCTGTCGTCTGGCTGTTCAAGAAAGTCACTCCCGGCAAAGCCCCCGCCGGCGCGCATTAGCCTGGGGCAATGTCAACCGCGGTCCACGATCTTTTCCGGCGTCGGTCCCGGTCTTATACTAATGAGCGCAGCACAAAGGTCTTCCAATGAGACTTGCCGCGCTACGCCTCCTTCCCATTGCAGCAGCCGTGTCTCTCCTGCTCGGCTGCGCCGCCTCCAACTCCGGCACAATCGTCTACTCCACTTCAGACTTCACCGGCGACTGGGCCTTCGGCATCACGGATCCGCCCGGTCCCGGCCCCTTCGCGATCACGGAACTCAACGGCGCACTCTCCGGCAGCGGCCGGTCCATCACCGGCGTCTTCCGTGCGGCCAACGGCACCGGCTGCGTCTCGCCAACCTTCGACATCGCCTTTACCGGAAGCCAGGACGCTGCCGGCGATCTCACCCTTACCTCTACCAACCTGCCCGGCAACGTCGCTACGATCGCGGTAAAGGGAACGGCCTTCGCCGGCGGCAACACCTTCATCTTCGGCGGCCTCGTCATCACCGGCAGCGGCCCATGCGCCGAAACCAGCATCGCGCTCCTCGGCGGCGAAGTCCTCAACGTCACCGGAACCTACACCGGCTCCCTGACTGCCGGATTGGGCGGCACAGCCACACCCTTCAACGTCAACCTCACCGAAGGCGCCGCCAACTCCGACGGTCAGTTCCCAACTACGGGCACGGTCACCGTCACCGGCCCGGGCTGCACCAACGTCTTTTCGCTCAGCGGCCTTGTGTCCGGCCTAAACCTCAACGCTACCCTGACCTCCACATCCGGGCCGCCCGCCACCGGAACGCTCTTCATCGAAGCGATCGACAGCGCCCAGCCGACTTCGCAGGCCTTTGGCGCGCTCATCAGTGGCTCAGGCTGCAACAACAACAGCTACAGCGGCTTCCTCACCAGGCAATGAATGCGCTCATTCGGTCAAAGGCGCGCGTGTTCGTTCCGATAATTTCCAATTAAACCTGCCCACCCACCCCCACATCCTCACCCCGTTCGGGTAACATTTCTCCCATCGCGACCGAGCACGAGCCCATCAAACTCACTGAGAGGAATATCCCAATGTCCAACCCCTTCGTTCACCTCGAACTCTCCACCCCCGACGCCGCCAAGGCCAAAGCGTTCTACTCCAGCCTCTTCGGCTGGGCCTTCACCGACAACGACATGGGAGGCGGCATGACCTACAGCACCTTCAAGCCAGACTCCGGCCCCGGCGGCGGCCTCTTCTCCATGCCCGGAGTCCCCACCATGTGGCTCGCCTACGTCGGCGTCGACGACATCAACGCCGCCACCGACAAGGCCAAGTCTCTCGGCGCCACCATCCACAAAGGCCCCCTGGAGATCCCCAACATCGGCTGGATGACCATCCTCGCCGACCCCACCGGCGCCACCATCGCCCTCTTCCAACCCAAGCAGCCGATGTAGCCGGGTGCCCCATGAGCAACGAGCGGCCCTGAGCAATGCGAAGGGGCCCTCGTTTATGGTGGGATCGCTCACTTCTTCTGGCGCGGCACAAACTCCTCCATCACCGCCTTGCGCATCAGGTCGGGCGGCAACAATCCCTGCGCCAGCAGGAAGTCGTGAAACTTCTTCCGATTGAACTTCGGCCCCAGCGCGGCCTCCGTGTCCTTGCGCAGTTGCAGCAGCTTGGTATACCCGTAAAAATAGCTGTTGGCCTGCCCCGGCGAGCGGAACGTAAACCGCTCCACCTCTTCCGTCGCAAACGCGCGGCTGATCGCCACATCGTTTTCCAGCACTTTGTACGCCTGCTCCTGCGTCACCTTGCCCGACTGCAGTTCCGGGTCGAGAAACGCGCGCGCATCCCGCAGCAGCCGCAGTTGCAGCGTCTCCAACTGCCCATCCACCGGCTCGTAGGGCTGCATCACCCACTCCGAGTACAGCCCCCAGCCCTCCACATTGGTGGAGTTGAACGCGAACATCGCCCGTGCCAGGCTCACGCCATGCTCCAGCATCGAATCGAACTGCAGTTCGTGTCCAGGTCGCGCCTCATGCGACGTCAGCGGCCATGCCACTGCGTCGAAGGTGAAGTCGTCATACTTTTCCGCCTCGCCTCCCGTCGCCGAAGGAATATTCAGCGGCAGCACAAACTCGCCCTTCTGCCCGGTGTTGTGCAGCATCGGCGGAGGGACCATGTGCGGCGCGGGTTGCTGCGCTGTCTCGGCCTCGGTGGCCAGGCGAATGATCGCCGGCCGGTCCGGCAGCGTCACCAGGCCCTTCGCCACGATGATGTCTTCGATCGCCTTCAGCCGCGCCTGGTAGAACGGCAGGATGGCGTCGCCCGTGACCTGCTTCTTCTTCAGCTCGCGGATCACATCGCGGTAGTCCGCCAGCTTCCACCCGTGCTCCTTCGCCACTTCTGCCGCAAGCGTTTGCATCTCCGCCTGGTCGGCAGTGAAGGCCTGGTGCGCCATCTCCGCCAGTTGCGCCGGAGGGATATCGACGCCATAGTTCTCCAGGCTCAGCGCGTATTCCTCAGGCGCAAGCTTGAAGTCGGATCGCGCCTTAGGCATCACCGTTCCGCGAATCCAGGTGTCGTAGTCCGCCAGTTCCTCCCTCAGCTTGGCGAACGGTTCCTCCCACCCGGTCAGCTTGTACTTGACGAACAGTTGGCGCAAGCCGTCGACGTAGTTCTTGTCCCGTCCCAGCTCCGTCTCCATCTCGCCGGCCGAGGGATACACCACCCCCGGCTTCGCCATCTGCTCCATCACCCGCTGCTTCAAGAGGTCGGTGAACGGCTTGAATCCCGGCTCGGCGCCCGCGTACTTGCGCAGCCGGACCACGGCCGCGGGTCTGCGCTCCGCCGCAACCTGGTCGTCCAGCAAACTCCGCAGCCCGGCAAAGACCGCCGCGCTCGCATCGATGAACGGCACCTTGCGATCGAGCCGGTAGTCGTCCTGGCGAAACTGCAGATCGAAGGTCTTCTGCAATATCTCCAGGTCCTCCCGCACATCTTTGTTCCTCTCCTTCGCTTCCACCTTCTTCAGTGTGGCCAGAACGTCCTGAAGTTCCTTGCGCTGCGCCATCTCGTCCGCCCGCGTCGGGTTCGTAATCAGCGGATCGTACTTCGCCAGCCCCTGCTCCGATCCGCCCTCCGGCGAATGCCTGAACTGCACGTCCAGCAGCATCTGGGTGTACTGGTTGCTGCGTTTCACCCATTCGGGTTCGGGTACGGCAGCCGGTGCTTTTCGAGCAGCAGACGCGGGAGCAGCAGGGGCCTGCGCCTTGGCGGCGGGGTTGGTGGCCACCAGGCCGGCGGCGAGAATCATCGACAGAAAGACGGTGCGGCGCATCGGCAAATTCTCCATGAAATTGACTTGAAACAGCATACGGCCTGGCACCAAGGATCGGTCCCCCCTCGCCGGCGGGTTGGCCCTCTGTTCTTGCGTTTTCATCCTGCGCGCGCGGCGCACTCGGCGCTGGGCCCTACGGCCCCGTCGGAGAAGTCCCGCCGGCTGGTGTGGTGCCGCTGCCGGGACTGGTGGGGTTGCTGCCGGGACTTGTGGGGTTGAATATGCTGGTGGGGTTGGTCGTGTTATTGGTCCCTGGAGTCTGGCCCAGCCCGCCCGGGCCCATTGTCCCCACACCGGAATTCAACGCCGCAGCCGCCTTCAGTTGTTCGATCCGCGGATCGTACAAAAACTCCCACGTTTCGTACGTCGTCTGCTGGTTCACCACGATGATGGAGTCGCCCTTCGCATTGCTGCCGACTCCCATAAATGGGCCCGACGATCCCGACCCGGTCGGAGTCCCGAATGACGATGTCGGGAACCCGCTGTTCGAGCCGGAATTCCCCGTCCCTCCTGGGCCGCTTGTCGCGCCATTTGCACCGGGTGTTCCATTCGTACCGGAAGTACCGCCAATCCCGGGCGTGGCCGGCGCCCCAGGCATCCCAGCGGACTGCGCCCCCGCCAGCGCTCCCAGGCCCGAGCCTGCGATTCCGCCCAGCGGCTGCCCAAAGAAACCCTTCACCGTGGTCTTGTTCTGCCCTACGCCAATCAGCCGATACTCTTTGCCCGTCAGCGGGTCGGTATACTGCTGCCGCAGATAGCGAACCATGTTGGTGTTCTCCAACTGCTTCATCGACCCCGGATAATGCTGGTTCTTCAGGTAGAAGAGCCGGATCGCCCGCACATACTGGTTCGCCCGGCGCACCGACTCCCGCTCGCGCTCGGCACGCACGGTGTGGGCCATGTCGGCCGCGGCCACGCCCAGTGCCAGCAGGATCAGCGCAATCGCGACGATCAGACCCAGCAGCATGAACCCCTGCTCGCCCTTCTGCCGCGACCCTGCCTCGCCGCACATCGGTTGCGATCTCTTCGCCATCACTTCACCAGGAACACCCGCTCGGTGTTTCCTCGAACCTCGAACCTTGAACCTCGAACCTTGCAAATCAATTCGCCAGCAGCGGAAGCGTCTGCGTGTTCTTGTTCTGCATATCTTCCACCTGGATCGTCCTCGCATCGATCGCGATCACGCGATAGCGGCGCAGCACAACATCGCCGGCGAATGCCAGGTACACGTCGTCATCATGCAGCAGGAATGCCTGCCGCTTCCCATTCGTCGAGGTCTCGAACCCAAAGAACTTCAGGGGTATCGGCGGCAGCGGCGCCGGCCCTGCCGGTTGCGGCGGGGGCGCGTTCACCGCCGCCTGATTGCGCGCCTTCGCAATGGGCGTCGGGATCACCACCGGCGGCGCCGAGTTGGGCGAGAAGATATTCCGTCCGTTCCCCGAATACTCCACTTGCTCGCTCACCAGCATCGCTTCCATATGCAGCGTCGGGTCCAGCGCGGACGAAGCTGTCCCCACCGGCTTCGCAGACCTCCCCGCAACCGGCGCCGGAGTTGCCGCCGGCCCCGCGGCAACCGTGTTCGGTGTCGCTCTTGCAGGCGCGCCCTCTGTGGCCGGCACTATCGCCTCAACCGGAGCGGGCGCCGCGGACGGCGTCGTACCCCCGCCAAACACCTCTTCGTAGATAAAAATGCACGCGGCCAAAGCCAGCACGCCCAGCACTCCGGCCAGTATCGTTTGCCTGCGATTGCCCGTACCCAGCTTCATCGCGCGCCTCCGTCAGGCGCAGCGGCCGCGAGTGCGTTGTCCTTGCCTGCCCCGTCCCCAGCGCCAGCACTCTGGGCCGCGTTCCCGCGCACATACGTCGTCAGCCGCAGCCGCAGGTTCACCATTCCGGTCTGTTGCCCGGTCAACGTCAACCCGGTGATCACGAAGAACATCTTGTCCCGTTCCAGCGAATTGATGAACCGCACCAGCGACCGGTAATCCCCGCTCAGCCGCGCGTCGATCCGCTCCTCCATCAGTTCGCCCGCCGAGCCGGCCAGCACCGGCTCCTGCGGGTATTGCACTCCCGTCAGCCGCACCCCAGCCTTCTTCGTCAGCGCGCCAATCTCGGTCAGCATCTCCGAATCCGCTCCGGGTAGCCGGTCCCTGTAGAACCGGTCCGCCTGCGCCGTCGCGATGGCCACTTTTTCGTCGAGTCCGCGCAGCGGCATCGCCGCAATCTGCGCCGTCTTCAGTTCGACCTTCTGCTGGGCTATCGCGTCCGCGTTGTAGTTGCTCTCGTCATGCCACAGCAACGCCATCTGCGCCAGCAGATACACACACACCAGCGCCAGCAAACCCACACCCGCCCAGTGCAGGTTCAGCGGACTCAGCCAATTCTGGGTCCGTCCTGCCCCGTTGCCGTTTGCCGATTTTGGTTTGAGGGTCGTCAACACGCTCACCGCGCACCCCCGTTGACCGCAGCCTTGCTCCCCTTGCCCGGAGCCGCGGGCTTGTTCGCCTGCCCGGAACCGGCAGTCCCGGCGGCCTTATGGACCACAGCAGCCTTTTCGCCCGATGCCGCCGGCCTGCCTTGGTTCGCCGGTCCGTTCTGGGCAATTTCCTTCCATACCGGCCCCTTGGCCGCCGCGGGCAGAGGATTGTACCCGCTCACAATATCGAACTGCACACCGCCCGGCACCCCTGCTCCCGAAGTCGCCATCAGCCTTCCCTCTTCCTCCGACTGCGCCGTCTCATTTCCAACGTGCGGAGCAAGAAACCGCTGGCTCCGTTCCAGATTGCGCACCAGGTCCACCTGCAGATCGCGCGGCCCGCTCACGCGCAGATGGATATTCACGCCGCCGTCGGGGTTGATCACCGGATCGATGCTGGTCACCTGCACGCCCGCCGGCAGCACATTCTCCAGGTCCATCATCACTGAAGTCCAACTGAAGCTCTTACTCGCAAACAGCTCATTCAGGAACAGCGTCCGTTCCAGCACCGCGTGGTTCTTGGGCTCCATCATCCGCGCCGCGTTCGCCTTGCGCTCATTCTCCACCGCTGAGGTCTCGACCTTCAGCTCATGCATCTGCGCCGCGGCCACGCGTGCCCGCTGCTTCATCGTGTGCAGGCCGAACCCCAGGCCCGCCGCCAGCAGCGCCAGCGCGGCCATCACCAGCCGAAGCCGTGCAAACAGCGGCCGCAGTTCGACAAACGGCCGGGTCGCGAGATTGACTGCAATTCGCATCAGTTGGCCAGTGCCCCCCGCACACCCGCCAGCCAGCCCAGCGGAACGCCGCCGCGCGAGCCGGCCGACGACGCTCCGTCGCCCAGCACCTGCGGGCCCACCATCTCCTCAACCGCAACCGGCCCCACCTGCGCCCCATCCAGCACCCCGGTCAGCGCCTCGGCTCCCAGCGTCCCCGCCGCAAACACCACTGCCGGCGCCGTCTCCAGCGTGTCTTCAAAATACGCCGCCGCCACGCTCACCGCCTGCGCAACCTCGTTAATCGGAAACTCCGCACCGCCCGCCGCCGCCGTCCCCGCGCTACTCGCCGGCGTCTGCGTCCCCGCTGCTGCCAGCCGCGCCGCAATGGCCGCAATACTGTTGTCCCCGGGCCGGTCCTCCGCGACCTCTCCAGGCGGCTCCGCTCCCCGCGCCGGGCCGCGCGCGTCCGCGCCCAGGTCGACCGTCCGGTGCAGCAGCAGCAAGCTGCCCTTCACAATCGCGGTCGTCACGCCCTCGCTGCTCGCGTTCACCACCAGCATCGGTCGTTCGCCCTCAGCCAGCCCCGCCAGCGCCGCCAGCGTGCTCGGCAGCACCGCGCCCGGCTCAAATCCCGCCTCGCGCACCACGCTCTCGTACTCCGCCAGCACCTCGCGCGGCATCGCCACCGCCAACACCTGCACCATGCCCTTCGAACTCGCCATCACCTGGTAACTCACCGCCGCGTCGTCCGCGTCGAACGGCAGCAGCTTCTTCAACCGGAAACGCACCACCGGCAACGCCTCGGACGCCTTCGCCGGCAGCTCGTCGAAGTCCAGCAGCAGCACCCGCACCGCCGCGTCGGGGACCACCAGCGTCACGTCGTGCGACCGCTGACTCACCTGTTCCAGCGCCGTCCGCACCGCAGCCACCAGCTTCGCCCGTCCCGCCGCGCCACCCGTGACTCCACCAACAATCCCATTTGCCGCAGAGTTGCCAATCCCGCTGGCAACCGTCACCCCGGCCTCTCCGGTGCGCAAGTGCGGCACCGCAACGCCATCCTCAAGCGGCACCCGCGCCACCGCCTCCAGCACCGCCGACGCGTCCTCAGCCCGCGCCGCCACAACCCCCTCGGCCCGCACCTCGCACGCCAGCCGTGGCCGTGTCCCCAACGTTCTCGGCAGAATTTCCATTCGTCCTAGACTACCTGTTCTTTCCCTGAAGCAAACCTGTTTCCCTCAATTGCACCCGCGCGATGAGTTCCCGCTCAATCCGCTCCCGCCGATTTATTCTGCCACCCTCAATGCCGCTCCAAACACTGGAAGCAAACATGCCAATCCAGAAGACCAATTCTGCATAATTCGTCCAACCCACAGCATGGCCTTGATCGCGAAGATTAGAAACTCTAACCCAGGCTATGAATATCCAGAACGCCGACAGTACCATCCAGAACATCGACATCTCAACCGACCGTCTGCTTCGCTTGATGTTCATTCCTTCGTACCTTTCGCCGCCCATCGGGGAGCCCAACTAGCAACTAGCAACCAGCAACTAACAACTCCCTACCGGTTCGTCTCAATAAACGTAACCTTATTGATCTCCTTCAGCGTCGTAATCCCCAACCGAACCCGCTCGATCGCCGAGTCCCGCAGGAAGCCCATCCCTTTCTCCCGCGCCTTCTTGCGAATCTCGCTGCCCGGCTTCTTCGCCAGCAGCATCTCGCGAATCTCGTCGTCCAGCTCCAGCAGCTCATGGATCGCCGACCGCCCGCGGAACCCGGTGCCCGCGCACTCAATGCATCCCGGCCCTTCCTTGAACTTGAAGTCGCGCCACTCCGCCGGGTCCAGCCCGCTCGCCACCAGCTCCGCGTCCGAATAATGCACGTCGCGCACGCAGAACTCGCACACCGTCCGCACCAGCCGCTGCGCCAGAATGCAGTTCAGCGCCGACACAAAATTGTACGGCTCCACGCCCATGTTCAAAAAGCGCCCCAGCACGTCCACCACGTTGTTCGCGTGCACCGTCGTAAACACCAGGTGGCCCGTCAGCGCCGAGTTGATCGCTATCTGCGCCGTCTCCGCATCGCGGATCTCGCCCACCAGGATCTTATCCGGATCGTGCCGCAGAATCGATCGCAGCCCGCGCGCAAATGTCAGCCCCTTCTTCTCGTTCACCGGAATCTGCGTGATCCCGCGGATCTGGTACTCGACAGGATCTTCAATGGTGATGATCTTGTCTTCCTCGCTCTTGATCTCGTTCAGCGCCGCATACAGCGTCGTCGTCTTGCCCGACCCGGTCGGCCCGGTCACCAGCACCATCCCGTACGGCTCCTTGATGTATCGCCGGAACCGCTCCAGGTCCTTCGCCGCAAAGCCGACTACATCCAGCGACAGCTTCTTGAACTTCTCGCTCATCGACTCCTTGTCGAGCACCCTCAGCACGGCGTTCTCGCCATGCACCGTCGGCATAATGCTCACGCGGAAGTCGATCAGCCGGCCCTTGTACCGCACCCGGAAGCGCCCGTCTTGCGGGACGCGCCGTTCGGCGATATCCAGCTCGCTCATCACCTTGATGCGCGAAAGGATCGTCTGGTGATGCTCCCTTGCAATCGGCGCCATCGCCTGCTGCAGCACGCCGTCGATGCGGTACTTCACCATCAGGCAGTCGTCGCACGTCTCCAGGTGGATGTCGCTCGCCCGCCGTTCCAGCGCCGTAAAGATGGTCGTATCCACCAGCCGGATGATCGGCGAAATATCGTCTTCGCTGGTCAGCCGCTCAATCGAGATGTTCTCGTCGGAGTTCTCATCGCCCGTCAGCACGTCGAACGCCAGCCCCTCGCTGGCCTCGTCCAGCACGCGCTGGCTCTGCTCGGTCTTCTTCAGAATGTCGGTGATCTGCGTCAGCGTCGCCACCCGGGTCACCAGCCGCTGCCCCAGCAGCCCCGAGATTTCGTCCAGCACCATCAACTTCGACGGGTCGCTCACCGCAATCGCCAGCCGCCCCTCCAGTTGCTCCAGAGGCACAAAGTTGTACCGGAACATCATGTCCACCGGCACGCTCTTGAACAGCTCATGCGATATCTTGAAGTTCTTCAGGTCAACGAAATCAGCGTGATACCGCCGCGCCAACGCCTGCGCACGCTCAATCTCGCTCATCCCCATCTCGCTCACACTGAGCGGCACTGCTACTGGAGTTGCCATATACCTGTAAGACTCCCCTCAACCTCGTCCGTTACCGCCGAATCGGCCCAACTTTTTGGAACCCTGGCGATTCTTATCGTCGGCGCCCGGCGGCAGACTGCGCTTTAGTCGCCTCATTCACCGCCTCGATGCGCACCATCGGACGCCCGTTCTTCTGGACCTGGAATGTCACTCCCGCCGTCTCGACTTCGTCGAGAATCTGATCGCACATCGCCGGAACATCCTCATAGTTAACTAGTTTCACCACTCGCCTCGCCTTGGACAATCCCCCGTACAGTGTAAGCTGCGTCCCTCAGTTTTCATCTGTTCGCTGAGAAGGATGGTTCCCTCTTTGTCATTCCCGCAGGAATCTGCTTCAATCCTCCTTGCTCTCGGAGAAGCCCCCATGAGCCTCACCAACCCGGCCCTCCCTTCGCTTCTCCTCATCACCACATTCGGTGCCCCACATCTCGGGGTCCCCGGCCAGCTTGCTGGCTGGGGTGAGCATCTCGGGGTCCCCGGCCAGCTTGCTGGCTGGGGTCATCGCCGCCTACGACGCCGACGGCAAAATCGTCACCGGCCTCAGTCAGACCGTCAAAATGCCTCTCAGCGACGCCAAGTACCAGCAGTTCATTCAGGGTCCCTTCCGCTTCTTCCAGCAACTCGACCTGCCCTCCGGCCAGCTCTTCCTCCGCATCGGCATCCTCGACCCCGCCTCCAACAAAATCGGCACCCTCGAAATCCCCCTCACCGTCCCCAAAAAATAATCCTCGGAACCCTCTGTGCTCTCTCTTTTCCTCTGTGTTCTCTGTGATTCGCTCTTTCCCTCCCACGTCACCAGCCTCGTTTTCCACCTCAATCCTTGACACCCCCCATATAATTAAAGAAGGCCCAAACAGAGCCCAGCAGTCGTGTCCTCGCCTCATCGGACCGGACCTGGAGCCTGCCAAACCTCAAGGGGTGAAAACCAGCAGAAGTCTATACAGCAGCGTATATACGCACGCGCAAGTCGTTTACCATCAACGAGCAATTGTATATACAAACGCCTAACCACAATGCTATCTAGACTTTGACCAAAAAAGTACCAGAGGGGGGAGGGCACACCATAGGCATAGCGGAGGATCTACTTAGACCCAGTTCAGACTTACCCGGATCTAGGCTCGGACGAGTCCAGACTTAAGCCCTTTAGACGAAGTACTTTAGGACTTATGTCCAGCGGTTGGAAGTCCAGGAAAGCAAAGCTCGCTACATCCCGCCGCCCGCCCCCGCGCCGGCGCCCATCTGGAAGATCGGCAGGTACAGCGAAATCAGGATCGTCACCACCACAATGCCCATCGCGATCAAAATAATCGGCTCGATCAGGCTCATCGCCGCGGTCAGGTTGGTCTGCACGTCCTCTTCGAAAAACTCGGCCACCGAGTTCAGCATTTGCGGCAATGCGCCGGTGGCTTCGCCGACCTCGATCATCTCCACCGCAAGCTCCGGGAAGACCTTCGTCGCCTCCAGGCTCGCCGACAGTCCTTTGCCCTCGCGCACCGTATCCACGCTCGAGAACACCGCATTGCTGATCTGTTTGCTGTCGATCGCCCGGGCCGCCGTCTCCAGGCTCGGCACCAGCGGCAGGCCGCCCTTCAGCAGCGTCGACAGCGTCCGCGCGAACAGCCCAACCTGGTACTTCAGCCATACCGGGCCGATCAGGGGCAGGCTGATCCGCACCTTGTCCACCAATGTCGCGCCCGAATCCGTCTTCACCCACCGGAACAGGAGGTAAATCGCCAGTCCCAGTACCAACGCCGCGTAAATCCCATAGTGCTGCGCACTCGTGCCCAGGTTTAGCAGAAAGGTCGTAATCGCCGGCAACTTCGTTCCCAGTTGTTCGTACAGTTCGGCGAACCGCGGCACCACAAATGTAATCAGGAAGATAAACAGCCCGATCACCATCACCACCAGCACCGCCGGATAGATCAGGCTCGCCGCCAGCTTCTTGCGGAACGTCAGGCTCACCCGCTGGAAGTCGAGATAGCGTTGCAGCACCTCTTCCAGGTTGCCCGACCGCTCGCCCGCCAGCAGCGTCGTGGTATACACCACCGGGAACCCGCCCTGCGCCTCGAACGACTCCGAGATCGACTCGCCGTTCTTCACCCGCGTCGCCACATCCTCAAGCTGCGCGCGAAAGTTCGGCAGCTTCTGCCTGCGGGCCAGCAGTTCGAGCGAGCTCAGAATCGGCAATCCGGCACGGATCAGCGTCAGAAACTGCTGGTTGAAGACCAGGAACGGCTCCAGCTTCACCTTCTTGCTCTTGCCCTGCCCTGCCAGCAGCCCGCGCGCCTTCACCGAGAACACGTGATAACCGGCCTGCGTGAATCGCGCCCGCAACTCATCCGCCGTGGCCGCCGCGTGCGTCTGCTCCATCACCCGGCCACGCTCATCCGCCAACCTGATTACAAACTCAGTCATAGAAAGGTATAACCACCATCCCGGCGCTCGACTGCAAAGGCTCTGTTCATCTTAGACGTTTCCCGCGAGGATTCCTCTCGGGCGCCTCTGGTATCGGCGCGCACCGGCGCCTAACTCGCCAGCGTGGCGCCCGGCGGCGGCTTCGCCCTGGTTCGTCGCGCTGAGCATCACGCGGCCCTATCTCACGGGGAAGCGCATGAAGCCTGGGACCGGTCAGCCTTGAAGTGCCGCGAGCGGCGTCTTTTCTCGCTCGGCGAGGTACCAGTCCACTGTCTTCCGCAGACCATCATGGAATTGGAGCTTGGGTTGGTAGCCAAGCTCCTTGACCGCGCGGTCGATGTTGGCCAGCGAGTGTTTGATATCACCCTCTCTGGGCGGCCCATATATGGGTTTGCCGGAGAAGCCGAGTTGGCCGGCGATCGCAGCATAGACCTGGTTGAGCGTATGACTCTTGCCGGTGCCGATGTTGAAGACGCGGCCTGTAGCCACCGAGCTGGGAGCCTGGCAGGCGAGCAGGTTGGCGCTGACGGCGTTGTCCACATAATTGAAGTCGCGACTGGTGAGCCCGTCGCCGAAGATGGTAGGCGTCTCCCCGGCCATCATCTTGTAGGTGAACTGCGCAATGACGCCGGAATAAGGTGAGTCCGCCGCCTGGCGCGGCCCAAAGATGTTGAAGTAGCGCAGGCAGACTCCCTCCAGGCCGTAGGCGCGATGGAAGGATTGAATGTAGTACTCGCAGGTGAGTTTCTGCACCGCGTAGGGCGACAGCGGCAACGGAGGCATGTCCTCCTGCTTGGGCTGGGTAGGCTGGTCTCCGTACGCGGAAGAAGATGCCGCGTAGACAATGCGCTTCACCTTTGCGTCACGCGCGGCGATCAGTAGATTCAGAGTTCCATTGATATTGGACTCATGTGAGCCGACGGGATCCTTTACCGATCGAGGCACAGAGGCGAGTGCTCCCTGGTGAAGCACGAAATCCACGCCTTCGCAGGCAGACCTCATGCCCGCAACATCCTGCAGATCGATCTGCTCGAACGATATTGAGCGACGGATGTCGGCGAGGTTATCGAGAGTGCCGGTCGAGAGATTGTCGATTCCCCGCACCTCGTGCCCCTGCTCCACCAGCGCACGGGCCAGGGTCGAGCCGATGAATCCTGCAATCCCGGTAATCAAGTAACGAGTCATCTACTCTCCAACCATGTTCCCTTGGATGCGGCGAAAGATCAATGATGGATCAAGAACAATCCCTGCCTTGCCGACACCTGGGAGACCTTCTTGGCACACAGCCCCGAAATCGACACAGGATGTTAGTTTCGCAACCCAAGCCCCCTTGCGTCGATGCAACTTTCGTGCGACTTCCGCACCTGAGACGAAGCGGCATCTGTCCGGCCGCAAGAAGCAGCGTGCATACCCACACTATATTGGACATCTGCGATGGATATGGCAACGACGGTGCAATCTGAGGTTGCAGAGTAGTGTCAATTGCAACGGATGTGCTCCAAACTCACTGACGAATTCTCGCTGGACGCGTCTGGTAACTTCTTTTTGGAAGCGCCTGGCCAGAAACTCGAAGCTGCTGGGGGCGGATGCAATAATGGTGAACCATGTCGACTGCCAGCCAGATCGTTTTGCCGCGGATTGCCCAGGAGCGTCTCGATCGCCTCGAGAATCGCACCGCCCGGATTGGCGTCATAGGACTCGGGTACGTTGGGCTGCCGCTTTCCCTGCTTTTGTCCGAGGCAGGCTTCAAGGTTACGGGCTTCGACATCGATGACAGAAAGGTGGTGGATCTCGAAGCTGGGCGTTCTTACATCTTCCGCATTCCCGCTATCGAGATTCAGGGCGCGCGCAAACAGGGATTCTCGGCTACCACCGACTTCGCTCATCTTTCGGAGCAGGACGCCATCGTCATTTGCGTTCCTACGCCACTTACGGAACACCTCGAACCAGACTTGAGTTATGTGGAGAACACCGCCAAAGCCGCGGCGCCCTGGATTCGGGAAGGCCAACTGGTGGTGCTGGAGAGCACAACCTATCCCGGAACGACGGAAGAACTGATGATTCCGATCCTCGAAGCGGGAAATACGCAAGGGCTGAAGGTGCAGAGCAAGGGCACCCCGGCGCAGAGTGGCGTCTTTTATGTCGCTTTCTCTCCCGAGCGCGAAGACCCAGGCAATGTTACGGTCACGCGGCGCGATATTCCAAAGGTGGTGGGCGGCCACGAGGAGATCGCAACAGAATTGGCTGCAGCGCTCTACGGGGGCATCTTTGCGCGTTGTGTCCGGGTGTCATCGACGCGCGTAGCTGAGATGACCAAGCTACTGGAGAATATCTATCGCTGCGTCAATATCGCATTGGTCAATGAACTGAAACTGCTCTCGCTGCGCATGGGCGTGGATATTTGGGAGGTGATCGATGCCGCCGCGACCAAGCCCTTCGGCTTTCAGCCGTTTTATCCGGGACCTGGTCTTGGCGGCCATTGCATCCCGATCGATCCGTTTTATCTGAGTTGGAAGGCGAGGGAATACGACTTCAATACGCGGTTCATCGAGCTTGCTGGAGAAGTCAACCAGTCGATGCCCGGGCACGTTGTTGAATATGTTGCCAAAGGCCTCAACCAACAAAAGAAGGCCATGAACGGCTCGCGAATCCTAATGTTGGGCATGGCCTACAAGAAGGACATTGACGACCTCCGCGAATCGCCCTCGCTGACGGTCATCGAGTTGCTGCGTGCGCAGGGCGCCGAGGTTCTCTACAACGATCCCTACTTTCCAACGGTAGGCCGGGGTCGCCATTACGACCTGAACATGACTTGCACGCCGCTCGAGAATCTTGACCAGTACGACTGTGTCCTCATCATGACGGATCATTCCGAATACAACTACAAAGAGATCGTAAGCAAATCGCAGCTTGTGGTGGATTCACGCAATGCGACCAAGGGAATCCAGTCAGCGAAGATCGTTCGCTGTTAGAGCGGGTTCGCGGAAGTAATCATAGAGCAAATATAAAGGTCACTTTCAGGTGGGATGGACCCATCCTGAATAAGCGAGTTAGTAATCTCGCCTCAACCAGTTCTATGTTCTTTTGTTGTAGCACGACAACACTAATGTGTTAGCGGCAATGCCTAGGAACTTGTTGAAATTGGCTCCGGTCTTTGGCTGATTCTAGGTTTTGGTTCGTCTATTGAGTATGCGTGGAGACGAGCGAGTTCAGGACAGTATGTTCAGCTATTTGACGTTGGAGCAGCGTGTTCCGGCGGATCACCCGTTGCGTGAGATCCGCGCGCTGACCGATGACGTGCTGCAGTCGTTGGATGCGGAGTTCGACAAGCTGTACGCGGCCACGGGCCGTGCCTCGATCGCGCCGGAGTATATGTTGCGGGCGCTGCTGCTGCAGGCGTTTTACTCGATCCGCTCGGAACGCCAGTTGGTCGAGCAGCTCGACTACAACCTGCTGTTCCGCTGGTTCGTCGGGCTGGGCATGGACGACGCAGTGTGGAACCATGCGGTCTTCTCCAAGAACCGCGACCGGCTGCTCACGAGCGAGGTGGCGCAACAGTTTTTCGCGGCGGTGAACAAGCAGGCGAAGCGCTTCATGAGTGACGATCACTTCACCGTGGACGGCACGCTGATCCAGGCCTGGGCCTCGCATAAGAGCTTCCGCGCCAAGGATGGTTCCGATTCCGATGGCGGCGATGGCGCGAACTTCCACGGCCAGAAGCGCTCCAACGAGACCCATGAATCGACCACCGACCCGGATGCGCGGCTGTACAAGAAGAGCTACGGCAAGGAGTCGCATCTGGCGTATCTGGGACACACGCTG
>Ga0224555_1001167_pt1 | contig 37864 bp, 25 predicted proteins | sample 714S23034metaG_FD_180687 | JGI IMG/M metagenome (GOLD analysis project Ga0224555, IMG submission 180687) | Peat soil microbial communities from Stordalen Mire, Sweden - 717 S2 30-34 | ecosystem: Environmental > Terrestrial > Soil > Wetlands > Peat | place: Sweden: Norrbotten County, Stordalen... | reverse complement strand
GTTTGAGAGCGCGGAACCGCCCCGGGCGGAGGACAGAATTCAGCGGGGATCGCCCTCATCCTAACCTTCTCCCCCGGGGAGAAGGGACAGATGTCGGACGGTTCTGGTGTTGCGAGGGAGCGTCCGGCAAATCCAGTCGCGTGCTTTTCCGCCCTGAGGCGCGGAGATTTGGGCGGTTTATGCAGGCTTGTGCACCCTTGTGCATGATAAAAAGCGCGGGAGCTGGAGTTCTCCCGCAGGCCAAGCGAACTTGAAAGCATTGATAATCAAGAACATGCAACCCGGCACATGGAGGTTTTTGAGCGATGGCGGGCATACGGCTCAACAGGAGCGGTTTTTGGGGAAAAGGGAGTGGCTCCGCAGGAGCGTCGCCCTACCGGGGCGTTTATGGCAGGGCAAGTGCTGCCGAGTCGGGCGTGTCCAAAAACTGAGTTTGCCCAGATTGCCAGGAATTGGCTGTTTACTTTCAAAACCGCGCTTTGTTAATATCGAGCAATGTCAGGTCAGCCCGAAACGCAATTCCACCGCGACCGCGCCCCGCTCACAACCGGCGGAGGCGCGAAAAGCGATTTCCCATTCGCACCTCGGTTGGGGTGACGGTATTTCCAAGAGAAGAAAGAACCTCGTGAGTGACGCAGGCGAGTATCTTAAAACGCAGTTTTCGCTGGAAGGGAAGGCGGCGTTGCTGACTGGCGGGGCGGGAGGGATCGGACGGGCGCTGGCCTTGGCGCTTTGCTCGGCGGGGGCGGCGACGGCGGTATGCGATTTGAACCTGGGGCAGGCGGAAGAAGTGGCGGCCGAACTAAGGGTCAAAGGACTCAAGGCCAAGGCGTTTGCGCTGGACCTGACCAACGTTGAAGCCATCGGGCAATGCGCCGGGGCCGTGGCCGCGGCCTTCGGCAAGATAGACATCCTGGTCAACTGCGCGGGCATCAACAAGCGCGAAGGGTTCCTTGACGTGGAGGAGAAGACTTACGACCTGATCATGAACGTGAACCTGAAGGGGACGTTTTTCATGACTCAGGCGGTGGTGCCGTTCATGATCAAGGCCGGGGGCGGGAAGATCGTCAATTTGAGTTCGCACAACGCCCAGGGGATGCTGGGAGGCGTGTCGGTGTACGGGGCCAGCAAGAGCGGCGTGTCGGCTTTGACGCGTTCGATGGCGATTGAATGGGCGCGCTTCAACATTCAGGCCAACGCGGTTGCGCCGGGCCATATCTTGACGCCGTTGACGCAGGTGACGTGGGACCATCCAACGCGGGCGGCCTATCTGCGGGAGCGGATTGCCATGCGGCGGCCGGGGACGCCGGAGGAAGTGGCGGGGCTGGTGCTGATGCTCTGTTCGCCGGCCTCCAGTTACATGACGGGGCAGACCTACCACCTGGATGGGGGCTGCCTGGCGGGCGGCACTCCGTGGGATTTCGATACGAAATATGGCGCCGATGGTCCGGTATTCAAAGCGGGCGCGGTTCCAGCAGCCGTCTCCGCGAAGAACGACCCGCGCCAAACGCAACCGGACAAATTATGATCGACAAAGAGAAACTGCGGGAAATCCGCCATCTGGCCGCCCGTCTGCGGCGGGACGTTATCCTCATGGTGGGGGTGGGCCAGACGGGGCACATCGGCGGCTCCTGCTCCTCCGCTGACATTGTGGCCGCGCTTTACGGCTACAAGATGAAGCACGATCCGAAGAACCCCAAATGGGAAGAGCGCGACCGTTTTGTCATGAGCAAGGGACATTCGGCAATTGTCCAATACGCCGCGCTGGCCGAGACCGGGTATTTTCCGACATCCGAGTTGCTGACGCTCAAGAAGATGGGTTCCATGCTTCAGGGGCATCCTGAATACCACAGGATGCCGGGCATTGAGGCCACCACCGGCTCGCTGGGACATGGGTTGTCCATATCCAACGGCATGGCCCTGGCCTTGCGGCTGGACAAGAAACCCAGCCGCGTCTTCTGCATCCTGGGCGACGGCGAACTGGCCGAGGGGCAGGTCTGGGAGGCGGCGATGTTTGGCCCGGTCAAGAAGATTGACAACCTGGTGGCCCTCGTGGACAACAACGGCATTCAGGCCACAGGCGCGGTGAAGGACCGATTGGATTCCGAACCGCTGCCGGCCAAGTGGCGGGCGTTTCGGTGGCATGTGATCGAGATTGATGGCAACGACGCGCAGGCGATCATCGCGGCCCTGGATGAGGCGGAGACGATCAAGGGCCGGCCCACGGCGATTATCGCCCACACCGTCAAGGGCAAGGGAATCTCTTTCGCCGAGAACAATGTCGCCTTCCACAACGGCGCCATGACTCAGGCGCAGTACGATCAGGCTCTGAAGGAAGTGGACGCGGCGATCGCGGAATTCGCACCCGCGCTTGGAACGAAGGCAAATTGAATATGGCTACCTACACAAATCCGCGGCCGGCTTACGGCGAGACCCTGGTGGAACTGGGCAAAGTGGACCCACGGATCGTTGCCCTGGACGCCGACCTCTGCAAATCCACCATGTCGGTTCTGTTCCAGGACACGTTTCCAGACCGCTACTTCGAGATGGGGATTGCCGAGGCGAACATGATGTCCACGGCGGCCGGGCTGGCCCTGGGCGGCAAGATTGCCTTCGCCAGCAGTTTCGCGGTGTTTGCCGCCGGCCGGGCCTATGACCAGATTCGCCAGTCCATTTCCATTCCCAAATTGAACGTGAAAATTTGCGGCTCATCGTGCGGGCTCTCAGATTATGCGGATGGCGCCACGCACCAGTCCATTGAGGACGTGGCGATTATGAGAGCCATTCCGAACATGACGGTGCTGACACCGCTGGACGCGACTGAGGTGCGCCTTGTAGTGCGTGCCGCGGCAGCCATTCAAGGCCCGGTCTATATGCGTGTCAACCGCAATCCGGTCCTCGACCTGCTGGACAAGGATGCAACCTTTGAACTTGGGAGATACCGCGTCCTGCGGGAGGGCGGCGACGTGCTCCTGCTGGCCCACGGCGTGATGGTGGAGAAATCCCTGGCCGCGGCGACGCTGCTCGAAAAGGACGGCATCAGCGCGAAGGTGGTGAGTGTCAGCACGATGAAACCTTTCAACTACCAGGGCGCTCTTGAACTGGCCCGGGGCATGAAGGGAGTCGTTACGGCCGAGGAACACACCTACATCGGCGGGCTGGCCTCGGCCATGGCCTTTGCGCTGCGGCGCAGTTCCGTGCCGATGGACTATGTCGCCGTGGAAGATTCATTTGGCCAGTCTGCGTTCAGTACTGGCGAACTGCAGATCGCTTACGGCCTGACAGCGGAGAACATCGCCGGCAAAGCCGCGAGCCTCGTGAAGGAAGCGAGCTAGCAAGAAACCAATAGGATTCTCAAACCTTGAAAGGAACCAGAATATGAAAATCGGATTTATCGGCTTGGGCATCATGGGCAAGCCCATGGCCAGGAACCTGCTTAAAGCCGGCTACGAGGTGGTCTGTTACGACATCGTCGCCGAAAACGTGGCCAACACAGTTGCGGTCGGGGCCAAGGCTGCGGCCTCATGCAAGGCGGTGGCCGAACAGTGCCCCATCGTGATCACGATGCTGCCCAATTCGCCGCACGTGAAGGAAGCGGTGCTGGGACCTGGCGGCGTGCTGGAGGGCGCCAAAGCCGGAACCATCCTCATCGACATGAGTTCCATCGCTCCGCTGGCCTCGCAGGAAATCGCCAAGGCTTGCGGCGCCAAGGGAGTCAAGGTGATTGACGCCCCCGTCAGCGGCGGCGAACCCAAGGCCATCGACGGCACCTTGTCCATCATGGTCGGTGGTGACGAGAACGTCTTCAATTCTGTCAAAGACATCCTGTTGCGCATGGGGGCCAGCGCCGTCCATTGCGGGCCTATCGGCGCGGGCAACACCACCAAGCTGGCCAACCAGATCGTCGTCGCGTGCAACATTGCCGCCTGCGCCGAGGCCTTCATGCTCGCCAAGAAGGCTGGCGTGGAACCCGCGCGCGTCCTGGATGCCATCAAGGGTGGGTTGGCCGGCTCCACCGTCATGAACGCCAAGGCTCCCATGATGCTCCAAGGCAACTTCAAGCCCGGATTCAAGATCGACCTCCACATCAAGGACCTGGCCAACGCCCTGGACACCGGTCATGGCGTCGGCGCCCCGCTGCCTTTGACTGCCGCTGTCATGGAAATGATGCAGACGCTCAAAGCCGACGGCTGTGGCCAGAACGACCACAGCGCCCTGGCCAAGTACTACGCGAAAGTCTCCGGAACGAATTTCAGTTGAAGATCTTTTGGGCGAATTGATACAGATCATTCTTCCAAACGCGAAACTCGTGGCCGCCGGAATCCAGGCGCCAGATGTGCGGGACGTTGTGCTCCTTGAGATAACATGCGTGCGCTGGCCGATGTGGATCAACCCGTCGCGGTCGCCGTCGTCAAAGGGACACTGGGGACGCAGTGAAACATTTAACATTTGGATTGACTCAGGTTCCGGGCCGGGATCAGGCGTGAATGATGCCGCGCTCTCCGCTGCTCTGAAGCAAAGCCGAGAAAAACTTCATAAGTGAAATGTTTGACTACGTTTCTAATCGTCTTTGGCCGTCTCCAAGCCAATGGAAGCTCGTTCGCTGCATCTTGACAAAACGGCCTTGCGGGCCAACGATCTGAGCCATGAAAATTTTTATCCGAATCGGGCTTGTCGCTGTGACATCCTCTCTGCTGGCATTTGTCTCGGTCCAAAACCTCTTCGGGGCGGAACCGCCTGCGCCCGTCACGCCCTCCGAACCCATCGAGCTTTTCAACGGCAAAGATTTCTCCGGCTGGACATTTTGCCTGCGCGGCAATACCGAGCCGTCAAACACGTTCACCGTCTCCAACGGCCTGGTGCACTGCACCGGCCAGCCGTATGGCTATATGCGCACGGAAACGGCTTACCGCGATTACCGCCTGACGGTCGAGTGGCGGTTCGTCAAGGTCGCGCCGAACGCCGACAATACCGGCGTGTTTGTTCACGTCCAGCCTCCCGACAAGGTCTGGCCCACATGCATCGAGAACCAGGGGCAGTATCATCATCAGGGCGACTATGTGCTGATGGGGGGCTTGACCTGCAAGCGCAACGGCACGCCGCAGACTCGCTTCGTGCGCATGCTCGAGCCGCAAAACGAAAACCCCGTCGGCGAATGGAATTTGTACGAAATCGTTTGCAGCGGCGACACGCTCAAGACTTACATGAACGGCAAGCTGATGAATCAAGCCGCCGAATGCAGCGTGTCTTCCGGAGCCATCGCCCTCCAGAGCGAAGGCGGCGAATTCGAAGCCCGCAAGGTCACGATTGAGCCGCTGCCACCGGTCACGACCAACACTCTTTCAAAATAGGGATCGACTGTAGCAGTTCGCCGCCCGCGTGGCCAAAGGGGTGGACGCGCTGCCGGACACCCGCGTGAGCCGACACCTTGCCGGCAGGGTCATTTGTTTTGAAGGATTCATGAGCGAAGAAGCGCGAGGCATTGGCTGGGGCGTGTGCAAGACCATTGGGGTCAAGACCATTGGGGTCGTACTTAAACATTTAACATTCCGCCTGACGCGGGTTCCGTGCAAGTGTCAAGAAGGCATATGATTTGGTGGTGGAGAATCTGCGGCTCAGTTTTGTGGGGGCAGCGTTGATTTGGCTGGCAAGCGCCTTGTGGTTTTGGCGCGGGCGCCGGTGCTGATCTGCGCCCACTCGCCAAAGAATGGGCGATTCCGCGCTTTACACGACGGGACAAACATGTCTTGATTCGCCGGGTTCGGTGTGGTTTTTCTTGACAACCGACAACTGTGAAAGCGGCGGCTTTATTTCTTGTATGAACACGATATTAACGCTCGGGACAATGCGGCGCGCTGCCACCGCGGCGGTCGCGATCGGCGCTCTTGTCCTGCCACAGATTCCGGCGCGGGCGCAAGGGGCGTCCGCCAACGCTCCTTCGTACGTGGCCTACGCCAGCGTGGGGTCGAATTACACCCAAATTTTCGATTCCCTCCCATTCCAGTCCGCGTCTTCGATCAACACGGCCAATCCGGTCACGATCAGCAACTTGACCTGCGCGCTGGGCAATCCTTTCGACTTTGCCTCCCCGGTGCAATCTTCCGGCTCGGGCGGTCTCGGATTGAGCAACACCCTGCCGGGATGGTACGGCTCGGCCACTTTGGAGGCCAAATTCGGCGCCACCACCGGCGACCAATCGACCGGCGGCATTCTCAGTTTCGGCCAAACCAACAATGATCCCGCCGTCGCGGCCAACCGCGCTTTGGGCTTGATGGCCACAAGTTCGACCGGCGGAACCGCCTTCGGCCTCCGCCTGGTTAATCTGACCGGTATTTCAATCGGCGCGATCGACTTGTCGTTTTCGAGCGAGTTGTGGCGCCAGACCGCCACGCCGAAGACTGTGACAAACTATTATTACCTGGATTTGACCGGCACCAACGGATTCACAACCGATGTCGTGAGCGGCTCGCTCACCGGCCTCAGCTTCGCGGCTGGCTCCGGCGCCGCTTACGGAACCAATGGCCCACTGGCCTCCAACGGCGTGGCGTTCACCAACCTCCCTTTGACAACCAATTGGCCGCCCGGCGCGGCTCTCTGGCTGGTTTGGGAAATGACCAATGACGCTGCAGGCGGCCAGGGGATTGGCATCGACAACCTCAGCTTCTCCGCTCCGAGCCTGCCTCCCGTCATCACCACGCAGCCGCTTGGCCAAAGCGTGCCGGCCGGTAATTCCGCGGCCTTTTCCGTGGCCGTCTCCAATGTGTTCTCCGTCGGCTATCAATGGTACACCAACGATGTGCCTTTGACCAACGGCAACGAATTCAGCGGAACGGATTCCAGCACGCTGACAATCTCTTCGGTCCAAATCTCCGACGCCACCATCTACACCGTCATTGTCTCCAACCAATACGGCTCGGTCACCAGCAGCAACGCCACCCTGTACCTGGCCGCTCCGCCGACCTTCACGGCGCAGCCAATGAGTCAGACCACCAACGCCGGCTCCAACGCGGTTTTCTCCGTGACGGTGGTTGGCGCGCCGCTTTTTGATTATCAATGGTTCCTCAACGGCAAGCCGCTGTTCGACGCCGGCGGCGTTTCCGGGGCGCAATCCGCACTGCTCACGTTGACGAATCTTTCGGCTCCAGACAGCGGCTCATACACGGTCGTCGTCTCCAACCCGTTGGGAGCCGCCACCAGCTCGGTCGCGTTCCTCGACGTGTTGCTGCCTCCCTTCATTGCGGAGCAGCCGCTGGACCAACTCCTCCCCGGCAATGCGCCTGCGACATTGACCGTGACAGCAGGCGGGACGCCGCCATTGTATTACCATTGGGAGGAAATGGGCGTCACCAACCTGCCGGGCGCCACCAACTCCGCCCTTTCAGTCGCCAGCGCGGGATACTATCGGGTCGTCGTGTCCAATTTATATGGGTCGGTGACCAGCGGCGTTGCCCAAGTGAGCGTTGAGTCCAACATCACGTCCCGTCCGTCCATGACGCTCACGATTACCTCGCCCTCCTCTGGCGGCCGGACCAGCACGAACGTCACCGGCAGGGTCACCGACTCGAAACTGCCGATTTGGAATGTTCTTTACTCGATTACCAACTTTAACGCGGGCACCAACGTCGCCAGCGGCCATGCCGTTTTGACCGCGGGATCGCCTGCCCTCTGGTCTGTCGGCCTTATTCTTCCCGGCACCAACATCATTGCCGTCCAGGCCTTCGACTTCGCGTCCAACCACTCGGCGGTCGTGACGCGCAAATTCTTCTACGAAGTGGCCGCGCCCCTGAACTTGCAGACAATCGGCTCCGGCAGCGGCGCTTTTAAGGTCAAGTCCTTTGCGCCTGGCGGGCAACCCGCCGTCAACGCGCTTAATATCGGCCAGGAATACCAGATTACCGCCGAGCCGGCCCCGCATTCGCTCTTTGGCGGCTGGACCCGGACGACTACGAACAGTTTCCTTTCGACCAATAGCGTGGCCCTGACCTTTTTGATGGAATCCAACCTCATCATCACCGCCGCCTTCGAATCCAACCTTTATTTGGGCGCCTCCGGCACTTACAACGGCCTGTTCATGGTCAGCAACATTCTTGAAAACGCAACCGAGAACACCGCCGGCTTGCTCGGCGGATTGGTCGTCCGGACCAATGGCGATTACAGCGGCAAATTGTGGATTGAAGGCGCCGGCCACGCCGTCAGTGGCGCTTTTGACGCCTTTGGCCGCGCCACCAATAAGATTCCCCGTCCCGGCGGAGCCGTGCCGCTGGAGATGACGCTGGATGCCAGCGTCAATCCACCCTGCATCCATGGCACGGTTTCCAATAGCGGAACGGCTTTGCTGTCCGACTTGTATGCTGTCCGCGCCGGCAGCAACTGGCCCAAAACCCATTACACGATGCTGATCCCGCCCGCAACCAACGGGACTCCAACCAATTCACCGGGCGGCGACGGTTACGCCTTAATTGCCAGCTCGGCGGGCAGCGCCAAGACCTTGAACACCGCCAGCATCAGGGGCGCTTTGGCTGACGGCGCAACCTTCAGCCAAACGGTGGCCGTTTCCGAAGACGGTTACGTGCCCTTCTACGATTCACTCTACGGCAACAAGGGCCTGCTGCTGGGCTGGGTTAGCCTGCCCACCAACGCGGCGGGCAATCTGGTTTGGATTCGTCCCAAGTCCGGTTCAGCCCGCTACCCCAATGGCTTTACCAACGCCACCCAGGTCGAGATCTCCCCATGGGTCAATCCGCTCACAGCTCCCACGGACGTTGCCACCCTGGCGAATCTGGTCGTCGCCGAATCCACCACCGACACCAATGACCTCTTCCGATTCGACGTGAAAGTCAGCAAGAAGAACTACACCTTGAAGATGGTGTACGAAACCAATTACCTGACCGGTTCAATCAACCCCAACAACGGCCTGTTGGAAGTGACCTTCGGCAACAGCTCGGCCAGAACCACCAACGGCTTCGGCGCGATCTTGCAGAATGGCACCAATGAGCCTTTCGGCGGCGGCTATTTCCTGAACCGCACGACTGGCCAAGCCATCCAACTGACGCCTTGATTCGCCAACGGCCCGGCGGGCGGAAAAATCGCCATTTGACATGGCCGCTTTTGTATCGTACAAAGACGGTGTGTTGGATTGGTTCGAAATCTCAAACTGAAACTCAAAAATTTATGGCCATCAAAGTTGGTTCCAAAGCGCCGGACTTCACGCTCAAATCCAAAACCGCCAGCGGGCTGGTGGATATCAAGTTGAGCGCGAATTTCGGCAAAAAAAACACCGTTCTTATATTCTTCCCTGCCGCCTTCACCAGCGTCTGCACGCAGGAACTCTGCGACATCAGCGCCGGCCTGGGCCAGTACTCCGGCTTGAACGCCGCGGTCATCGGCATCAGCGTCGATACCCCTTTCGCGCAGGAAGCCTGGGCCAAACAGGAGAAGATCTCCATCACCCTGGCCAGCGACCTGAACAAGAAGGTGACGCGCGATTACGACGTGCTCTTCCCAAACCTGGCCGGCATTGGCGACACCGCCGCCCGCGCCGCGTTTGTCATCGACCAGCACGGCATCGTGCAGTATGCCGAGCAAACGCCCACGCCCAAGGACTTGCCCAATTTTCAAGCCATCAAAGCCGCCCTTGCCAAGCTGGCATAAGCGGCGCCACAGATGTGGCAGGTGTCGATTTTGACGGGCGCGGAAGGCGAAGAAGCTGTGTCCCAGCTTTTGGAACGCGCGTTTCACGAGGCGCCGGCGGTTTTTCGGAATGAGAAGAACGGCGCGATCGTGGTCACCTCCTATGTGAGGCGATTGCCCGGTTCGCGTCGCGCGCTGGCAGCCGCTTTGCGCCAGGGCCTGGACGGCCTGCGCCAATTCGGGCTGGATGCGCGCCCCGCCCGGCTTACGATCCGTCCCCTGGCGCGGGAGAACTGGGCGGAATCCTGGAAGCGCCATTTCCAGCCGATCGAAGTCAGGGGACAACTCCTTGTCAAACCTAGTTGGAGCCGGCGTCGCGCCCGCCCCGGCCAGCGCGTCGTCATCCTGGACCCCGGCCTGAGTTTCGGGACGGGGCACCATCCCACAACCCTTTTCTGTCTCGAACAACTGGCCCGTTGCCGCCAGCCCGGCCAGCCGCAGTCGTTTCTGGATATCGGCGCCGGCTCCGGCATCCTCGCCATCGCCGCCGCCAAGCTCGGCTACAGCCCCGTTGTCGCTTTCGATTGCGACCCGGAAGCGGTGCGGGTCTGCCGCCAGAACGTCAAGACGAATAAAGTCCGAGTCCGTTTGGCCCGCGCGGACCTCCAGCGCCTCCCGCGGCTCGCGCGGGGGCCTTACGACGTTGTCTGCGCGAACTTGATTTCCGATCTCCTCCTGGCCCGCGCGCAAACCATCCGCGCCCTCCTCAAACCCGGCGGGAAACTGGCCGTCGCCGGCATCCTCGGGCGCGAGTTTCAAAAAGTCCGGAAAAAGTTTCAACAAAGCGGCTTGACTTTTGTGCGTTCGAGGTTACATAAGGAATGGAAGTCGGGGCTGTTCGCCCTGCGCTTCACTTAGCTCCGTGTAGCCCGGGCGGTGCGAAGACGACTATGGCATCGCCATGTTTCGGACACACGGTTGCTGGCGTGCTCCGCCAGGCGGGGCAGCGCCTCAGAGGAATGAAAGATTGAGTATGACTAAGAGCTTGAACTCGCTTCAGGAAACCGTCCGCAATCCCAAACACTCCTTCCGCCTAGCCGATGGCCGTCCGGCCAAAGCCCAAAAAAATCGCTACGAACGCCGCAAAGTTCGCGAGTTCCTGCGTTTGGGTGACTGGACCGGCGAAGCAGAAACAATATAACCAGACAAATCCGCCCAGCGAATTTGCACGCCACGCGCGAGCGTGGCTTTTTCTCTTTATACCAGGCCCACCCCTGGCGTATTTCTTCCCCTCACTTGTATGAAATCCTGTTTTTTCGCCTGCCTCTGCCTGGCCCTGCCGCTGGCGGCCCGCGCCGACGAGGGAATGTGGCTCTTCAACGATCCCCCTCGCGCTTTGCTCCGCGACCGCTACCACTTCGACCCCTCCGACGCCTGGCTCGACCATTTGCGCCTCGCCTCCGTCCGCTTTAATCCCGGCGGCTCAGGCAGCTTTGTCAGCGCCGACGGTCTCCTCATTTCCAACCACCACGTCGGCGCCGACGCCTTGCAAAAACTCAGCACCAGCGAAAAGAATTATGTCCGCGACGGCTTTTACGCCCGCACGCCCGCCCAGGAAATCAAGTGCCTGGACTTGGAGTTGAACGTGCTCGAATCCATTGAGGACGTCACCGCCCGCGTCAACGCCGCCGTGGCAAAGGACGCCGATCCCGCCGCCGCGTTTGCCGCCCGCCGCGGCATCATCGCCGACATCGAAAAGCAATCCCAGGAACAGACCGGGTTGCGCGCGGACGTGGTCACACTGTGGCAGGGCGGCGCGTATCACCTCTACCGCTACAAACGCTACACCGACGTCCGCCTGGTCTTCGCTCCCGAACAGCAGGCCGCCTTCTACGGCGGCGACCCCGACAATTTTGAATTCCCACGCTACGACCTCGACATCTGCCTGTTCCGCGCCTACGAAGACGGCCGGCCCGCCCGGCCCTCCGAGTGGCTGCGCTTTTCCCCAGAAGGCCCGCGGGACGGCGATCTGGTCTTTGTCTCCGGCAACCCCGGCCGCACGAGCCGCTTGTTGACAGTTGCCGAGTTGAAGGACTTGCGCGACCAGTCTCTGCCCTTCCGCCTGCTCATGCTCAGAGACCGGGAAGTCCTCCTGGAAGCCTGGAGCGCCCGCGGCGGCGAAAACGCGCGGCGCGCCAAGGAAGCCGTCTTTGGCGTCAAGAATTCCCGCAAGGCCCTCGACGGCCGCCTCGCCGGCCTGCTGTCGCCCGGCCTGATGGCGGGCAAGGAGGCCGCCGAAACGCAATTCAAGGCGCGCCTGGCCGGCAAACCCGAATGGGCGGAGGCGCTGGCCGCCTACGACAGGATCGCGGGCGCGGCGAAAATCATGGGAGACCAATCCGTCAAATATAACCTCATCGAGGGCGCCGCCGCGTTCAACTGCGACTCCTTCGGCCTCGCCCGCGCCCTCCTCCGCGCCTCCCAGGAACGGCCCAAGCCCAACGGCCGGCGTCTGCGCGAATACTCCGATTCCGGCCGCGCCTCCCTCGAACTGGCCCTCTTCTCCGCCAAACCCATTTACCCCGACCTCGAATGCCTCACCCTGGCCGATTCTCTCGCCTTCCTGGCGGGCGAGTTGGGAGCCGATGACCCGCTGACGCGCCGGATTCTCGCCGGCAAATCGCCGCGCGAACGCGCCCTCGAATTGATCGACGGAACGGCCGTGAGGGATGCTGCCTTCCGCCGCAAGCTTTACGACGGCGGCGCGGCGGCGGTCGATGCGGCGCGCGATCCGATGATCGAACTGGCCCGGCTGATCGATCCCGACGCGCGGGCTTTGCGAGCCGTGGTTGAGGAGCAAACCGAGGTCAGGAACCAGGCGCACGCCGCCATTGCCCGCGCCCGCAACGCCCTGGAAGGCTCCTCCGGCTATCCCGACGCCACCTTCACGCTCCGCCTGGCCTTTGGCGCCGTCAAAGGCTACGAGGAAAACGGCCGGCCTGTGCCCGCGTTCACCACCCTGGACGGCCTTTACGCCAGGGCGGCGAAAATGCACAACCGGCCGCCGTTCGACTTGACACCGTTGTGGACCAGCCGCAAATCCAAAGTGAATCCCGGCACGCCGCTGAATTTCGTCAGCGCCGACGACATAATCGGCGGCAATTCGGGCAGCCCGGTGGTCAATCGCGCCGGGGAATTTGTGGGCATTATATTTGACGGAAATTTGCAGTCTCTTCCCTGGGATTACGCCTACGACGACACCGAGGGCCGCGCCATCTCGGTCGATTCCGCCGCCATCCTCGAAGCGTTGAACACCGTCTTCCGAGCCGCCCCCCTGGCGCGCGAATTAACCACCGGCGCCCTTGCACCCCAACGGTGAGGCGCTGAGTTATGAACAACCACTGCCAGAAGGTGCCATCTGTCCGCTGGATGGGAGCTTTGCTGGTGGTGGCGGGTATGCTGGCGTTCGCGCCTTTGTCGAACGGCGAAGGCTCAAGCGTCATTGTTTCCAATCAAACCGTTATCAAAACGGTTCCCGACTTGGAAGGCGAACCGCTTCCCTTTGATGCAAGGATATCTGGACAAGCGGAGCCGTCGCTGTTGCCCGCGGTTTGGTGGTATCGATCGCCAGCGACAAAGTTTTGGGAGGGTTTGCCGCTTGGCTCTGGCCGGTTTGCGGCGATGGTTTATGGCCGTGTGCGCGATGAAATCATTCCATTCAATGATGAAACGCTCTGGACCGGGCAGCCCTACGATCCGGTGAATCCCAACGGACTCAAATCGCTCCCGGAAATCCGCCGTCTCGCGCTGGCTGGGCAATTCGCCGACGCGACGAGGCTGGCGACGAACCTGTTGAGCTATCCCGTGCCGTTTGTCCAAACGTATCAACCGATGGGCCGGCTCCATGTGCGGTTTGAAGGTCACGAAGCGGTGCAGGATTATCGGCGTGAGCTGGACATGGATTCCGCCATTGCGCGGGTGACCTATCGCATCGGCAACGCGCACTTCACACGCGAAGTGTTTGCCAGTTATCCCGACCAGGTCGTCGTCATGCGCGTTACTTGCGACCGTCCGGGGCAAATCACGTTCAGCACCAGTTTAAGCAGCCTGCAGAAGTCCGCAGTGTGCCGCGCCATCGATCCCGGAACCCTCCTCATTGAAGGCGGTGTAACGGAACCGAACCACCAAATTCGCAGCCGGATGAAATGGCAGGGCCGCGTGCGCGTCCAAGCCGAAGGCGGCATCGTGCGCAACGAGAGCGATGCCTCCGGCCTTTCGGTGCGCGTCGAAAATGCCGATTCAGTGACAATTACTCTCGCTGGCGCGACGAGCTATAAAGATTGGAACGAACTCGGCGCGGACCCGGATGCGCGTTGCCAAAGTTATCTGAACGCTGCCGGCGCGCGTTCATTTGCCGAATTGAAGAGGCGTCACATCGACGATTACCAGCCGTTGTTCCGGGCCTGCGCCATGGATCTGGGCACGAACGCCGCCGCGGCGCAGGACACCACGACGCGCCTCGAACAGTTGCGCAAAGGCGGAACGGATCCGCTGTTCACCGCCCAATATTTTCAATACGGCCGTTATCTTTTGCTTGCCGCTTCGCGTCCGGGAACGCTCGCCTTCAACAATCACAACATATGGCTCGACGATCTCCAAGGCCGCTGGCGCGGGCGCTGGACGTTCAACATCAATCTCGAGGAATGTTATTGGCCGGCCGAGAGCGCAAACCTGGGGGAGACTTCGGACGCTCTTTTGACGTTCATGGAGAACCTAGCCGCAAGCGGCAGCCGCACGGCAAAAGACTTATACGGCTGCCGCGGTTGGTGTGCGCACCACGGCTCGGACATTTGGATGAATACCGCGATGACTGACGGCACGACCTGGGGCATGACGCCGATGATGGGTGCATGGCTGACGCAATCGCTGTGGGAGCATTACCGCTTCGATCCCGATCCGAAATATCTCTTGAAGATTTATCCGTTGCTCAAAGGCGCGGCGGAATTCGGCTTGGACTATTTGGTGGAGGAACCGAAACAACACTGGCTGGTGACGTGTCCGTCCGCGTCGCCGGAAAACAGTTTTCTTTTGCCGGACGGCAGCCAGAATGCGCTTTGCGCCGGGCCGTCTCTCGATTCCGAACTGTTGCGCGATGTCTTCAATGAATGCCTCGAAGCTTCGGCAAAGCTGGGAGTGGATGAAGCCTTGCGCGGCCGATTGAAAGCGGCTTTGCCGCGGCTGCCACCGTTGCAAATCGGCAAAGAAGGCCAGCTTCTGGAATGGCTTGAGGATTTTCCCGAGGCGGAAGTGCAGCACCGTCATATTTCGCATCTATACGCCGCGTATCCGGGCGGCCAGATCACACTGAGGGGCACGCCTGAACTGGCGGCGGCCGTGCGCAGGGTCCTTGACCGACGCGGCGACAACCTTGGGTGGTCGGCTGCGTGGAAGATCAATTTGTATGCGCGGCTCGGCGATGCCGAATCCGCTTACCGCGTGTTGCACGGATTGCAAACCCAAATCAGCATCCATCCACAGCGGGACGACAGTGACCGAGTGCCGTCGATGGAAGGGAACCAGGGCATTCAAGCTTTCACCGCCGGCTTGGTAGAGATGCTTCTGCAATCGCATGCCGGCGAAATCGAATTGCTCCCGGCCTTGCCAAAGGAATGGCCAACCGGTTCCGCCCGTGGACTCCGGGCGCGCGGCGGTTTCACGGTGGATGTAGCTTGGAAAGATGGAAACCTTTCGTCAGCGACTGTGCGGGCGAAACGCGCAGGCCCATGCCGCCTGCGCACCGCATCGCCTATTTCCGCGCGACAAGCGGATAACGAATTGACAGTCCGAAGAATTGACGCCAACACCGTCGAGTTTTCCACCGCAGCCGATGGCCTTTATTCCATCCGTCCGCAATTGTGATGCTTTTCTCAAAAACTCCGCAAATGATTAATATGAAACGAACCAGAAGAATCGCTGTTCAACTCGCGTCGGCTTTCGCCATCGCCGCCTCCACCGCCGACGCTCACGCGCAGATGGCTTTGAAGGGGAGGCTCCTGTTCCAGGACGATTTCAAAACGCTGACGAACTACACCAGCCATCCGCAGCCAGTCGCCGATGGCTGGACAGTAAAAGTCGCTCACTCGAATTGGAAGAAGACGAGCGACGGCGTTCAAAGTGTCTGGCGGGGCGGTCACATGCCGGTGCTGGAATTCGACTGCGAGCAGCCCTTCAGCAACGCCGTCATCGAAGTGGATTTCCGTTTTCATCGGGGCGCGGGCGCAATCAGCACGAATAACGGCGCGGCGTGTCGCATTTCGCCAACAAATTTCAAATTGAATCCATCCGCCTATGCCGCATCTGTTTGGGCGAACCAGGACAGCAACGACCGCCAGCCGGGCCTGGTGCTTGAACACGACGAATGGAGGCGGAATGGCATCACCACCGTTGACCACAAACCGCTCGCGCTCAAACCGGATAAATGGTATCGCGTGCGAATGGAGTTGATCGGCAGCTCCGTTCTCGCCAATTGCAACGGCGTGACGGTGTGTGGAACTTTCGAGAAATTCAGTTTGCCGAAAACAAGCGTCCCGCTCGGTTCCGGTTATTGCGTGCATGATTTTCGGCGTCTCCGCATTTACGAAGCCACACCAAATCCGAAGTGGCCCGCGCCAGCTTCAGGGAAAACCGCCAGCGACACCAAAGTCGAGGCCGCTTCGGGGAAATAGAATTGGCAATGAATAAGTCGAGACTGGTCAAAGTCAGAAACCTAACGATAATCCCGGTTCAAATCATGAAAAATCAATTCCACACTCGCCGTGAGTTTCTCAAAACCTCCACCCTGGCCGCCACGAGCCTGCCGTTCGTCAGCGCCCTGGCGGCGCGCGCGCAAACCGCCGCGCCGGAAAAAAAACTCGGTTTCGCCCTCGCCGGCCTTGGCAGTTTGAGCACTTATCAAATCGCACCCGCGCTGCCGAAGACCCATTTCTGCAAGTTGACCGGAATCATCACCGGCACGCCCGCCAAGGCGGAACGCTGGAAGGCGCAATACAACATTCCCGACAAGAACATCTACGATTACGGCAATATGGAAAAAATGGCGGACAATCCCGACATCGATGTCGTCTATGTGGTCACGCCCAACGGGTTGCACGCCGAGCATACCATCAAGGCTGCCAAGGCGGGCAAGCATGTTCTGTGCGAAAAGCCAATGGAAGTGTCGCCGGAGAAATGCCGGCAGATGATAGACGCGTGCAAGTCGGCAAACCGCATGCTGGCCGTCGGCTACCGGTTGCACTTCGAGCCCAACCACCTCGAATGTGTCCGCCTCGGGCGCGAAAAAGTTTTCGGCAATATGAATTTGATCCAGGCGGAATATGGTTTTCGGATTGGCGACCCGAAACAATGGCGGCTGAACCGCGCCTTGTCGGGCGGCGGGCCGTTGATGGACGTGGGCATTTATGCGCTTCAGGCCGCGCGTTATCTGTCCGGCGAAGAACCGGTTTCCGTTTCCGCCATCGCCACCAACAACGACCCGGTTAAGTTCAAGGACATTGAGGAGAGCATCGCGTGGCAGCTAAAATTTCCCGGCGGTATCATCGCTAGTTGCGGCACAACTTACAATTTTAGCGGGTTGGACCGGTTTCGCGTGTTTGCAGACAGGGGCTGGTTTGAACTGGCTCCCGCCTACGGCTACGGCGGCATTCAAGGCCGGCGCAGCGACGGCAAGTGGACATCCTTTCCGCCGATGGATCATTTTGCGGCCGAAATGGACGACTTTGCGCAATGTATTTTGAACAACCAGCCCACGAAAGTTCCCGGTGAAGAAGGCCTGCGCGACCTCAAAATCATGATGGCCATTTACGAGGCGGCGCAAAGCGGCAAGACCATCAGCCTGACGTAATGACTTGCTAATTGCGAACCGTACATCTCTGTTTGCGGTGAGGCGCGCCTCCACCGCGACGCCGGAAAGTGTCAGCGAGCCGTCACTGCCCGCCTTGGGATCACTTCGGCAAATGTATTCTCACCCATGTCTCCAGGGGATGCAGCGCCGCCTGTGTTGGCGCGGCGCCTTCCGCGTCAAAGATCACCATCGTATTGGCTCCGTTCTTGAGCCAGCACTCCGGCACATACATCTCCGTCGCCCGATTCCCCGTGTTCTTGTAGGGTCCCAGGTTGTGGCCGTTGATCCAGACGCTGCCGGACTTGAGCCCCGTTGTCCGCAGCGACAACGGCTGATGCAAAATCGGATCCGCCACCAGCGTGAAATCGGCGCGAAAGAACAATGGCGTATTGGGTGCCATTGGCCGGTCCGGTTGGCTCATCCAACCGGCAACGCCCTTGCCCTTCAGAAATTCCCGCCAATTCGTAACGCTGGCCAGCAGCGGCGTCTCACGCATGTTCGAAAGTCCCGGGTGGAAATGCCAGCCTTCCTGGCCGCCTTTCATCGCCGTGCCGTCCGAACCCTCGGTCAAGGTGACCGGCCCCCAGATCCCCTTGGCTGCCATCAGGCCTGTGGGTCCGGTGAAGTTATACATCTTCGGCCGGCCTTCGTTCCAGCAGAGCACAGCCAGTTCGTTGTCGCCAGCCTGAAGCGAGAATGGTGCCCCATTTTTGTCCCCGGCCACGCGTTGCCCATTGACGAAGAGCCGCAGCACATCGCCCGACCCTGCGAACTTCAACATCACAGTTCCCGGGGCATTGCGATGAATCGTCGTGCGATACCAGCCCCAGCCGTTGGGATAATCTCCGTATTGCTCCATCGGCTTGGGCTCGGTGGAAGCAGCCCATTTGGAATCGTCGCCGGTCGCCTCAAGCGCCCCTTCGCGCTCGCTCCATTTGAGCGCCGGGATGCCATTGAGCGCATCGTGCGGCGGCGTGTCGAATTCCTTGCGGCCCGCCGCCGAGTAAATAACAACCTTGGTGCTGTTCGTGGCCGCTTCCAGTTCGCCCTCCGGCGAAGCATAGTGCGGGCCGACAACCAGAGACTGGGATGCTCCCTTGCCCACGATCCAAGCACGGTCCGCCAAGTCGGTGTTCATGACCAGCAACTTGACGTTGGCATTCGGCACGTCCACCGTGGTGATCGTGTCGCCCTGCGGATATGTGAACGTGAGCAATTGCGCCTGGTCCTTCTCCTTCACTTCGCCGTCATCGCCCGGTGCTCCATAACACACGATATACGTGATGCCGCCAAGTTCGATGCGGGTCAGAATCGCCGTGGCCGCGTAGTCAATAATGACCGGGCGCCAGGGACCGGCTTTGGGGTCCCTCTGAACGACGAGGTCCGTCAGGATCGGCCGGATTTCGCCGGGAGTCAGCGTGAGGGTGTTAGTGCCCGAGGGGATCTGCCGGCCGTCGGCAAGTTTGATCTGCGTCTGAATTGACTGCAGCGGCAACCCGGCTTGCCCACTGCGACCGCGGCCGTTGTTTTGATGGCGTGCCGCGTCGGCCAGGAAGATGGCCGTGCCGTTGGCGCTTGTCCGCGCGAAGGTCTGCACGCTGGCGGTGTTGGAGGCGATCAGAGAGCCGCCGTCCTTGCTGGTGGTGAGCACATCGCTGAACGCCTGGGCGAACATCGCCGCTCGCTTCAACGGAAAATAAACCTTGCGCAACTGCCCGGCTTCGCCAATCGGCGCGGCATAGTCATAGGACGCGGTCACTTCCGCTCCCTTGGAGTAGCCAAAGTCACTGCCGCCGTGGACGACGTAGTAGTCGTATCCCGCCCCGCCGAAGCCAATGATCTTCCAGGTGCCGCGGATTTTCTGCTCTGCCTTCTGCGCATTCATGTCCCCTTCGAGACCGATCCAGCCGGTCCAGAACTCGGTGCTGAACCACGGCGTGGTGCGGTTGCCGAACGGCCGGTTGCCGGCGGGGTCGTCGCCGTGATGCAGGCCCGAATTAAACAGCGGTATCTTCAGCCCGCGCGCCCTCGCCAGTTCGCGCAGGTGATCCAGGTAGGCGTTGCTATCCGTGCCCCAGCGGTTGGGATATTCGTTCTCGATCTGCACCATCAGCACATTGCCGCCCTTTTGAATCTGGTGCCTGGCGATGATGTCGAAAACCTTCGATTCAAACTTGTCAACATACGAAAGATACCGCGGGTCATTCACTCGCAAAAGCATCCCCGGCTTGTCGCAGAGCCATGCCGGCATGCCACCGTTCTCCCACTCGGCACAAACATACGGACCCGGTCGAACGTCGGCATACATGCCGCACTCCTGCACCGTTGTCAGCCACGCATCGAGATCCAGGTTCCCGGAAAAATCGAAATGGCCTTCCGTCCCCTCATGCGCGTTCCACATCACATACGTCTGAATCGTATTCAGCCCCAGCGCCTTGGCCCGGAGAATCCGATCCTTCCACAACTCTCGCGGCACCCGCGCGTAGTGAATCTCCCCGCTGCTGAGAAATGTCGGCTGCCCGTTGACCACGAAGTAACCGCCGCCGCTCCAGTGAATGGCCTCAGCCGCCCCGGGCGTGGAAGCGGGAAAGATGCCGTCGGCGGCGCCGAAGGCGGACATGGCGGCGGATTGACAGACAGCCGCAAGAAGCGACGCGATTTGAATGGTGCGCATAATTTTCATCAAAGCAATGAATCCGTCCGAGATTGTATCTTGTATTTCGCCCGTTTGGAAACTTTTGGTTTCACGGGTTTCTATTTTGCCGGCGCGATTGGCGGACATTTTTCACCGACGCGGCCGGTCGTGACTTGCAGGCCGGCGGTCGCACGGATGTCGGTGGAGGATGCGCCGACTTGAACTTCGTATTTACCCGGCTCGACGACGAAAGCGTGTTTCGTTTCGTCGTAGAAGGAAAGCTTTTCCGCCGGGACGGTGAACGTGAGCGTCTTCGTTTCGCGAGGTTGCAACGAGACGCGCTGGAAGCCGCGCAGTTCACGAACAGGGCGCACAATGCTCGGATTGATTTCGCGAGTATAGAGTTGAACCACGTCATCGCCTGCGCGGCGGCTGGTGTTTTCCACGTCCACGATCACGGAAATGTCTTGGCCGGCGGAAATGTCTTCCGGCGTCACGCGCAGCTTCGAATAGCGGAACTTCGAGTAGCTCAAGCCAAAGCCGAACGGATACAGCGGCGCGCCTTTCACATACATGTAGGTGAACCCCTTGGTGATGTCGTATTCGTCCTGTGGCGGCACTTGCGCTTCGGACGCGTAAATTGTATAGGGCAGGCGGCCCGACGGATTCATGTTGCCGAAAATCACCTCGGAGATCGCGTTGCCGCCTTCTTCGCCGAGCCACCAGCCTTGCAGCATCGCGCGGGCGTGCTTCTTGAGCCACGGCACGGTGAGCGGGCCGGCGCTCATCAATACGACGACCGTTTTCGGATTTGCGGCGATAACCGCCTCCGCGAGCTTTTGCTGATTCGCGGGCAACTCCAAACTGGTGCGGTCGCGTCCTTCAGCTTCAATGGCGGTCGTCGTGCCAAGATAAAGAAGCGCCACTTCCGCGCGTTTGGCGGCGTCCACGGCTTTTTGCAATTCATCGCTTTCATCGTTCGCCTGCGCGCTCGCGTTCCGGCGCTGGCCCGTTGCGATTTCGCAGCCGGCGGCATAAATGATTTCCGCGCCGGAAATGTGATTGCGAATTCCCTCCAGCGGCTTCACTGGATTTTTGGCGAGGCCGCTGTAGCCTCCGGGGGTGAACAAATCCGCGTGGGGCCCGATCACGGCGATGGTCTTGAGTTTCGTTTTGTCGAGCGGCAAAAAATCGTTTTTGTTTTCGAGCAACACCACCGCCTCGCGCGCGGATTTCAGCGCGAGTTGGCGATGGTCCGGACTGCAAATCACGTTCGTCGAGATTTTACTGTAAGGATTTTCATCCTGGGGATCAAATTCGCCGAGCCGCATCCGCGTCCGCAACACGCGCGTCACGGCGTCGTTCAGCCGGGCTTCGGTGAGCTTGTTCGCGCGCACGGCAGGCGGAATATTGTCCATGAATTCCTTGTCCGAAAAATCGCAGCCAGCCATGAGCGATTGCGCGACGGCGTCCACAAACGTGATTTGCCGGCCGAAATGTCCGTTGACCATCGTATTCACGCCGCCCAGGTCGGAGACGACGAAGCCCTCGTGATGCCACAGGTTTTTCAGCACGTCGGTGAGCAGCCAATGGTTGATGTTGTCCGGCGTGCCGTTGATGCCGTTGTAGGAGGCCATGAGCGATTGGGCGTGCGCCTCGACCACGCAATCACGCCAATGTGGAAACCAATATTCATAAAGCATCCGCTCGGGGACCGCGGCGCTGAGGCTCTGGCGGTTTTTCTCGACGTTGTTCACGGCGAAATGTTTCAGGGTCGCGGCGATTTTTAAATAATGCGGATCGTCGCCTTGCAATCCCTCGACGTAAGCCACTCCGATGCGCCCGGTGAGAAACGGGTCTTCGCCGTAACACTCGTTGATGCGGCCCCAATACGGATTGCGGCTGATGTTGATGACCGGCGCGCGGTAAATGAGTCCCTTGTGCGCGCCGGCAACACTGGGGTCCTGATGCCAGCCGTTGTAAATCGCGCGCGCTTCATCGGAAATCGCAACCGCTTCCTGATGCACCAGATTGGTGTCCCACGTTGCCGCCATCGCGATGGACACCGGGAACATCGTCGTCGGCTTCGTCCAAACCACGCCGTGCAGACACTGGTTCCACTTGTCCGAGCGCAGGCCGACGCGGTCCAAGTCCGGGCCGTTATGGTTGAGCGCCACGCCCTTTTCCTCCAGGGTCAGTCGCGAGACAAGATCGGCGACGCGCCGGTCAACAGACGCATCCGTGTTCAGATAGAGCGGCTTTTCCGCCGCGAGCGGAACGGTGAGCGGGTTCGGCTCCGCCGCGGGTGCAACAAGGTGAAAAGATGTCGCGATCACCACAGCCAGAAAATGGGTTTCCGATTTCATTGTAATTCGTAACACATTGAGGTTTTCCTCAGCGAAATTGCAACGCAGGATCGCGACATTGATTGGATTTCCACGTCCCACCGCCTAATTCAATTCCACGGGCGTCCTCACTGAGCTTCCTGATTGGACGCGCCGGGCGTGGGGGGCTGCAATTGGTAATCGGTGCAGTTGTTGTCGGTGTCGGCCCCGTCTGGGAAGAGGCCCACACTCCTATTGGTCGCGCCAGCGGGTGGAGCGCCCCGACCGGGGCCACCCCTGCCCGAGCTGGGCGCCACCACGATGCAACCACCCTTGCTTTGATCGCCCTCTAGCGTGGCGATCTCGGGACTCGCAATCGTTCCGTTCGCGCTCGAACTGCTCTGCCGGGATCCGAACACCATGCCGTCAACGACCACTTTGCCGCTGGCATCGAGCAGCGTGATTGAGCCGGCGCTGGTGGACAGGGGGTTCCCAAACCACTGATTGGGAACGGGTGGTCCTTGGTAACCCACCGTCGTGGCCAGGGGGTTAACCACCGCCGCGCCGTATTCGTGGCCCTCAAGCAGAGGGCGCTCGAGGGTGATGCCGCTGCCGAGGGCCTGCACCGCATCGCCGCTCATGTGAGTGAAGCGCGTGGCGGGCGAGATGCTGATACCTGTGCCGACGTCGGACACGTTAACGCCCGACACATGATCGAACTTGAGAGGAGCGGACAATTCGACTTCCCCTCCAGATCCGCCGCCGAATCCGCCGCGGCCACGGCTGGCCGGAGCCGCGCTGACGGAGATGATGCGCTTGACCGAGAGGATCTCCTTGCGTCCGCCGGTGCCCACGGTCAACGTGTCACCGACGGTCAGGTCGGCGTTGGCGGCGACCTTTATATTGGTCGCGCCCGCGACCGCCGCTTCGGACAGCATAGTCTGCGTGGCTGGATTGCCTGCTGCGGTCACCGTGGCCACCTCATAGCTGCCGCCAATGCCAATCCCGATTTTCTGATCGACCTCGAAGCCGGTCGCGCTCGTGACCGGCAGGTTGGTCGAGCCGGCGGGGATCGTAAGCCAAGGCCCCGTGGAGACGGGAACGAACACCGTCGTCATGGCCGTCGCCGCCGTCCCGAGACTGGCGATTGTGCGGGTCTCGCCGTCTATGGCGATCTTCTGGCCGATTTCGAATCCGGTGGTGCTCCGGACATAGATGGTGGTCGCGCCCGGACTGGCGGGGGCAGCCAGCCCGGAGCTGGAAAGGCCCAGGAGGTAGAAGCCGTGAGCCGCAAGCTTGGTCCCGGACGGGATCGTCGCCAGCTTGACTGAAGCCCATTGGCTTTGCGTATTGGTCAGGGTCCAGTTGGATATATCAACTTCACTTTCGGACGCGTTGTAAAGCTCTATAAACTGATTGCCGAAGCGGACCTCGTTGATCTTGATCGGGAATGCGTTCCGCACCCGCTGGGCAATTGTGTCGAACTGCCTCCCGCTGCCGGGCAGGCTTGTCCATTTGGCCTTGCCGGTCAGGAAGCCGGCCCCGGTCGTTGCCGGCGAAGTGATCTTGAAAGTCGCGCTCACGCTGGCGCCCGGCGCGACCGGGCCGGCGAAGGTCTTTGTCGTCTCGGTGGCGCCGGATACTGTGGAAGTCCAATCTCTCGGCGCGGAAACGCTCAACTTGACGCCCGTTACGGACACGCCCGCGGTGTCATTGAACGTCACGGTGATGTTCTGCGAGGAGCCAGGCGTAAAGGTAGTGACCCGCGACACGGCCACCCGCTCGACATCATACTTGGCGGCCACGATGTTGGCCTGCAACGCATCGGTGGTGGCTTCGCCCGGATAACCGGTCGTCATGACGCCCTCATAGAAGGTGCCGGACGAACCGTTGCCGTTGTCGCCGCCATTGCCCAAGAGGACGGCCCCCTGCTTGTGCATCGGGAAGTAGTTGGCGCTGTTGCTCGAGCCGGGGCGAACTCCACTGTAGAAGGTTGTCAGGCCGCCCTGCTGCGCGTTGCCACCGCGGAGATCCCACTTATTGCCGCCGCCACCGTCAACCACAGCGGTCACGAACCGCCAGGAAGCAATGGTCGGATCGGCGGCGTTCTGCTTGGCGTTGTATCCAGAAAACACGCCGCCTTCAAAGTCGGCCTCGATCCATGGGCCGGGGCCGCTCCCTGTGCCCCAAGCGGTGGCGGTGCCGAAATAGGTGGTTTCCATGGTGCCGGGGCCATCGGCGCGACTATCGGTCTCGGCGTTGCCGTAGTCAAAGCAGCAGCCGCTGTCGTAGTGCGTGCCGTCCACGATGGAATAGACGCCCTCCGGCTCGTCGTTGATTGCAGTCCCGGAGGCATTGTTGTTGCGGAACCCCATGCCCGGCATGATATAGACGCCGTAGGCCTTGTGGCCTTCGATCGTCACTGGCGCCATATCCGCAATCGGCAGGGTGTTGAATCCGCCCTTGGCCGGGCCTTTGAAAGTTCCTGGCGGGGCCTGGTAGAGATGGTTGCCCTTGCCGGACTGATCATAGATGAGTTTGATGACGCAGATCGCGTTGGCGCAGAAGTCATCCTGTGCCGCCGCGTCGGCGTATCCCCCCGCATCCGTCGCGGAAGGCTGGACGACGCCAATGTCCAGGGTCTTGCCGTCCGACTGGCGCATGACCTGGTAGAGCGGGCCGTTGTAAGAGGCGGATAACGCGCGGGTGGTGCTGTGGGCCGCCACGCAGGGAGTGCCGCCAGCGGCGTAGATGTCACATGGGCCTGGTGGTCTGGGCAGCGCACCATCGGCCCCTCTCCCGGCCGGTGCGGCAGACGACAGGCGCGACTTGCAGGCCACGATCAATGTGGCAGGCAGCGCGAACGCCAATGCGACCATGATTACAAAACTGATTCTCTTCTTCATGTTTATCCTAGTCTATCAAACCAATGACGAATGACCAATGACGAAAATCTTCCTGCGCCCGACCGCCACCGCCGGCTCCTTTTTCTTTGGACGATTGGAGGCGGGGAAGGCATGTTAGCGACGACCTTTTTTGCATGGCCGATCTTGATGACAAATTCTCCGTGACGCTGCCTCAGGCTTTGCGGCGGCAGTTCGACGGTGTGGAGCGCCGTCTCTGGCGCGTGGAATCGACCGTCGCGCTCTGCGCCGCGGCGGGGGGGCTGATGATTTCGTTCCTGGCGTTTTTTGTCTCGGACCGATTCTGGGAGACGCCGAACTGGCTGCGGTGGACTTTGTTGCCGCTGGGCTTGGCTTGCGCGGGAGCGGCGGGCCTCGGATGGGCGCGGCGCTGGATTTGGCGGCGGCGCGATCTCAAGGAGTTGGCCAATCTGGTGCAGAAGAAACACCGGCGGCTGGGAGACCGGCTGCTGGGAATTGTGGAATTGGCCACTGAGAAGCGCCATGTCGCCAATTTCTCCCCGGCGCTCTATCACGCGGCCATTCACCAGGTGGCGGAGGAGGCGGCGAAATTCGACTTCCGCCAAAGCGTCAGCGTGGCGGGGGCCAGGAAAGTGGCGCTGGGGGCGGGGTTGCTGGCGGGGGGAGTGTTGGCGGTGTTCGCGGCGCTGCCCGGCGCGGGCTGGAACGCGGCGCAACGGTGGGCGGTGCCGGGCGCCGCCGTGCCGCGCTACACGCTGGTTGCCCTGGACGGGTTGCCCGCCGCGTTGATTGTGCCGCATGGGGAGCCGTTTGAGGTTGGCGCGTCGGTTCGTTACCGTTCGTTTTGGAAGCCGGGCAAGGCTTTCGGGCTGTGGGCGCGGCAGCCGCGGATCGAAAGCGGGGTCGAAGGAGGCCGGATTCGTCTGCGCGTTCCCGGTCAGGTCGAAGGCGGAGTTTTGCAAGTGCGGGTGGGCGATGCCAGGGGCGAAGTGAAGGTGTCCCCTGTGTACCGGCCCTCGTTGAGGGAACTGGCGGCACTCCTGCAACTGCCCGATTATTTGCGCTATCCCGATCAGGAGCAGGTCGTCGCCAACGGCACCCTGCTGGCGGTGGAAGGCAGCCGCATTGCCTTCCGTGGCAAGGTCAGCCGGACGCTTTCCGCCGCCCGGATGCAGAGCGGAAGCACGGAAGCGGCGCCCCTCAAGATTGACGGGGAGAAATTCCTCAGCTCGCCGGCGCAGCCCGACGGCGCGGCGGAGTTCACGTTCAACTGGCGGGATGAACTGGGCTTGACCAACTCGGCGCCGCTGCGGCTCACGGTGCAAATGCAGCCTGACTCCCCGCCTGTCCCAGAAATTGTTGATTTGCCGCGCGAGACCGCCGTCCTGGAGTCCGACGTGCTGCACATCCGGGTTCTGGCGCGCGACGATTATGGCGTGCGCGATTTCGGTCTGACTTGGGACGTGACGGAGGATTCGCCGCGGTTGAACGTCGCGGCCACGGAGGTCAAGACCCAGCCCCCCTCGCCGCGCGCGCGGACGGCGGAGAAGACCTTTCTGTGGAGCCCGTCGATTTGCCGCATCCCGGCGGATTCGACAGTCGAGATGCAAGGTTACGCGCGCGATTACTATCCCGACCGCGAGCGCGCGCGGACGGCGACGTATCAGATTCATGTGTTAAGCCCCGAAGAGCACGCCGAAATGGTGCGGGAACAATTGGAGGCCATCATGGCGCAAATTGAGGAAGTGACGCGGCTCCAGGAAAAAGTGGTGACGGGCGTGGCGGAGGTCAAGGATGCTGAGAAGATGCCGGCGGAGCGGAAATCCGCGCGTCTTGGCCAGAGCAAGGACGAGCAGACGGAAAACGCGGCCCATTTGGACCAGTTGTCGCGTGACGGCGAGCAAACCGTGCGCGAGGCGATGAAGAACCCGCTGATGGACGCGGAAACCATCCGGCAATGGAGCCAGTCGATGCGGCAGTGGCGGCAGTTGTCCAGGGAGCAGATGCCGGCGGCGGCGCAGTCCATGCAACAGGCGCAGCAGAAGGCCGGGGACGACAAGGAAGAAACCGCGGATGCGTTGAAGAAGGCGGAGGACATTCTCCAGGAGTTGGAGAAGATGGAAAGCAAAGCCAACCAGCATATTGATGACCTTCAGGCGCTGACGCTGGCGCAACGATTGCGCAAGGTGGGCGGCCAGGAAAAGGACATCTCCGGCCAACTGCTGGCCAGCGCCCAGGACACCATCGGCCTGCCTCCCGGGCAATTACGGGAGAAGCTCAAACTCTTCGAGAAAGGGCTGACGCGCAACCAGGGCGGCGCGCAAAAGGAAACCCAGGTGTTGCAGGGCGAGATCAGCCGATTCTTCGACCGCACGCAGAAAGCGGACTACGGCCAGGTGAGCCAGGAGATGAAGGAGACCCGCGCGACCGATGAGTTGGAGCGGTTGGGCGGACTGATCGAGAACAATATCGGCCTGGAGGCATCCGAGAACCTGGGCCAATGGTCGGTACGGTTCCAGAAATGGAGCGAGAAGTTGGAACCGCCCGCTTCAAGCCGGAGCGGCGGCCGCAATTCGGGCGGCGGCCAGCCGAATACGGACCTCACCAAACAGTTGATTGCCCTGCTCCGCTTGCGCGAAAGCGAGATCAATCTCCGCGACCAAACCAGCGTATTGGACCAGAACAAGGGCGAGCCAGCCAGTTACAACCCAAGCGCCACGGCGCTCTCCGGCAGCCAGGAGAACCTGGCGGAGAACCTGGCCCGCATTCATGATGACACGGCGCTGCCGGCGCTGGACCCGGCTTTTAATGACACCGCCGGCGCCATGAAGGCGGTGGCCGCAACGTTGCGAAAACCCGAAACGGGCCAGCCAGCCGACGCCGCTGAAGAGAAGACTGTCGAGACTCTATCGGATTTGATTAACTTGATCAACGAACAAGCCCAGCGTCCCAACCAAAAGCCCTCGGGGTCGCCGGAAAACAGCGCGAGCGAGGAGGAGATGCAGTTTTTGCTGCAAATGATGAACCACTCGTCTGATGGCAAGGCGATGGCCGCGCAGCCCGCCAAAGGACTCAACGGCGGAACGACCGGCCGTGCCGGGGAGCGCGCGGGCGGCGAAGCGGCGGGCAAGGGGGCTGGCGCGCGGGAAGTCCGCCGGAGTGCCGGGGCGATAGAAGACGCGCCGCCGGAATTCCGCGAGGCGCTGGAGAATTATTATCATGGCATTGAACAGAACGGGCAATAGAGTGTGCGCGCCAATCCTTGGCGAAACGGGGGCGTCCTTCACCGAACAGGTGAGGCCGGTAGGGCGACGCCCCCGCGGAGCCGTCTCCCACGGAATCGGCTCGGCAGGAGCCTCCCCCTACCGAGCTTTGCTAATGATTCGGGTATGCGCGCTGGCGTTGGTCGTGTCGGCCCCTTTGGGGCGCGCGCAGCAACTTTACACAGGCTCCGCCGGGGTTGTGGCCCAGGAGGTCGATCAAATGTACCTCAAGGGCCTGAAGTTTCTGGCCCGCACTCAGGCGCCGGCCGGCAACTGGCCCGATCAGCCCCGCAACACCGAGCCGGCGCTGACGGCCTTGGCGGTGATTAGCATTCTGGCTCATGGCGACGACCCCAATATCGGGCCTTACAGCAAAACGGTCCATCAAGGGCTGGACTTCCTATTGAAGAACATGGACGCCAAGACCGGGTACATCGGCCCGTCGATGTACAATCATGGTTTCTCGACGCTGGCGCTGGCGGAGGCTTATGGGGCGGTGAACGACCCGCGCTTAGGCCCGGCGCTGGAGAAGGCCGTGGGGTTGATCGTCAGCGCCCAGGCGCAAAACAGCCGGCTCGCCTGGCGCTACTCTCCCGAATCCACGGACGCGGACACGACGGTGAGCGGAGCGCAAATGGTGGCGCTGCTGGCGGCGCGCAACGCCGGCATCGCCGTGCCGGAACGAGTCATCCAGAACGGCCTCAGTTTCTTCCGCTCGTGCCAGACGCCCGACGGCGGCATGGGCTACCAAACGGCGTCGGCTCCGAACTCGACCCGCACGGCTATTGCGTGCGTGGTATTTGCCCTGGCCAAGGAGAAGAGCGCGCCTGAGTTCAAAACCGCCTTCCAGTTCGTCAAGTCCACGCCGCCAGACAATCAATTCCCGCCCTATTCACTGTATTACCTTTCGCAGGCTTATTTTCACGGCTCGCCGGAGTTGTGGCAGAGTTGGAACCGCGAGAACATCCGGGCCTTGCGCGCGACGCAAACGGCGGAAGGCGGTTGGGGAAGTCAATACGGCCCGACCTTTGGCACGGCCGGTTCGTTGTTGTCGCTGGCGCTGAATTATCGCTACCTGCCCATCTATGAGAGATAACGCCCTCATGGCCGGCGCGCTGGCGTGCCTGGCGGTCTTCTCCGCGCGCGCGGAGGCGCCTGCCGCTACGCCTGCGGCCGGAGCGACGGGCAGCGTGCTGGAATTTGTGGACGGCTCGGCCCTGCACGGGCAATTGGAGCGCGTGGACCTGGAGCATGGCGTTTCGTGGCTTCATCCGGAAGCCCGCTCGGCGATCCATTTCAAGCCCGCTCACATTGATTGCATCCGCTTCGCCCGCGCGGAGAATGTTACGATGGCCCCGACATGCCACCTCTTTTTTGCCAACGGCGATGATATCTTCGGGTCGGTCTCCAATTTGGACGGCGGGCAGTTGTCTTTGAACACTTGGTTTGGAGGCACGCTGAGCGTACCCCGCGGGGCCGTCAGCGCCATTGCGTTTCTTCCGCGGGGTTACCGGATCGTGTACGAGGGTCCGTACGACGCCGGCGGCTGGTACGTTGGCAACAATGCGGACCAAGGCTGGACCTATCAGGACGGCGGCTTCGTCGGCGCCGGAGCGGGCACGCTGGGGCGCGATCTGGGTCTGACCAATTCCATGACCGTTGAGTTCGACGTGGCCTGGACCGGGCAGTACAGCTTGCTGGTCAGTCTCTATTGCGATCCGCGGGAATTCGCGGGAAACTCATTCCTTCTGGAGTCCACCCAGATTTCATTCGACCCAAACACGGTCCGTCTGGTAAACGCCGCGGGCGCGGCCGCCGCGGCCCTGCCCGCAGGCCTGGACCAGAACAAAATGCGCGTGACCATCCACTGCAACAAGGAGGAGGGGACGCTGGAGGTGTTTGTCAACGATTTGCTGGTGAAAAGCTGGGAGGCCGGGAACTCCTATAAGGGGGCTGGAACCGGCATTCTCTTCCGGAGGGTGTCCATGCCCGGCACGACGGTCCGGTTGAGCAATTTCAGCATGGCAGCATGGAGCGGCCGCTACGGGCCGGATGCTTCGCTGACGGCCACCAATGGCGACTTCATTCACTTCATCAACCATGACCGGACGGGCGGAAAGATCACGGGGATCAAAGACGGGAAAGTGACGGTGTCGGTGGGAGGGAGCACCTTGGCGGTGCCGTTGGAGCGGGTGACGCAGATCAGTTTGGGCGGAGCCGGCGTCCCAGCCGAGCCGTCCGGGCCTTGGGAAGTGCGGGCGCATTTTCCGGGCGGCGGCAGCCTTTCGTTTCAATTGGAGAAATGGGATGAGCACGGCCTGTCCGGGAAAAGCGCCATCTTCGGTCCGCTGGAATTCCAAACCGGCGCGATCCGCCGGATGGATTTCAACCTCCACCGCCCCAAGGCGGACCTGGCCGGCGCCGGCGGGAGGGAGTTTGGAGACCTGGATGAATAGGAAACACTGTCAAATAGCCGCCGCGCTGGCGGCTCTTTTCGTGGCGCTCGCGCCCGCTGGCGCCCAATTGCCCGACGGTTTGGCCTTCCGCAACGGGGACGCCCTCAATGGCAAACTGCTGGCCATCCTGCCCCGCGGCGTGGTGCGCTGGGAGCATCCCGATGCGGCGGAGCCAATCGAGTTCAAGGCCGCGAGCGTGGCGCAGATTGACTTTCCGGCGCACAAGCCTCCGCCCGGCGCGTCCAATGATTTGTGCCGCGTATTCTGGCCCAACGGCGACGCGCTGGACGGGAACCTTGTGGCGTTGGATCTCGACACGTTGACGCTGGAAACGTGGTATGCCGGCACCTTGAAGCTTCCACGGGCCGCCGTGCAATCGGTGGCGTTTACGCCCAGGCTGCCGCTGGTTTTCGCCGGGATCGACGGCCTGGAAGGATGGACGCAGACCAACTCGGCGCGGGCGTTGGCGGGCGTGGCGGTCGTGACCGGGAAATGGAGTTATCGCAACGGCGCGTTCTACGCGGACAAATCGGCGTCAATCGCGCGCGACCTGAAGCTGCCGGACGTTGCGAAAATTCAATTTGACATGGCGTGGAAGGGCACTCTCAACTTGTCGGTGGGCCTTTACACCGATTCCCTCCAACCCATTCTCCTGACAGAAAAGGATAACGGGCCGGACTTCGGCGGCTTCTACAGCCTCCGTTTTCAGAGCACGGTTTTCATTAGCTGCACACCGATTCGGAAGAAGGACCCCCTCCGGTCGCTGGGCGACCTGGTGGTTCCTTCGCTCAATAACAAGGACCGGGTCCACGTCGATTTGCGCGCCAGCAAACCGGACCACCGGATACTTCTTTTCCTCGATGGCGTGCTGGCCAAGGAGTGGAACGACCCCGGCGGGTTCGTCGGCGAGGGCACCGGCATCCGTTTCGTGCAGAATGCCGGCAGCACGGTCAAAATCGGTCATTTGCTCGTTTCCAAGTGGAACGGCAGGGTTGATGACGGCGCGGCCGCGCCGCCGGATGGCGCGCGCGACACGGTGTCATCGGATTCGGGCGCCAAAATCAGCGGCGCCGTCAATGCGATCCTCGACGGACTGGTCTCGGTGGAGACCGCCGCGGGCCTTGCCCAAATCCCGCTCGACAGCGTGACGGGCATTGACTTCGCCCGTCATCCGGGCACGCCGCCCAAAGGGTCCGCCGCGAACGTCCGGGCCACCTTGGTACAGGGCGGCACGCTGACGCTGGAATTGCCCAATTGGCGTCCCGACGCGGTCGAGGTCGCCAGCCCGGATTTTGGCAAAGCGTCCTTTGATCCGGCGGCATTCTCGCGCCTGAGATTCCTGCCGCCCGAAGGGAAGAGCACCGAGGAGCCGAAGATGGAACATCTCAGTTTTTGATCACGCCCGCCTCGGCAGAAGCTCCGCCCTCTGCCGAGCCACTTGCTAATTCGCGCTCCAGGCGAAGGGTTGACACGAGAATGAAATTGACAGATTGCTGAAAAGCATTAGGGTAGTCCTGATACGCAAGAGTTGGGCGGAAGACTGTTGTTTTCAATAGATGAATCTGTCGGGCAACATTGGCTACAATCTGGAGTTTCTGGGCGACCACCTCAAGCCCGCCTTGCTGGTATCCCTCCTGAGTGTGTGGGTCCTGGTGGTGGTTTTCTGGTATCTGAACAGCTACACCCGGCGGCGTTATTTCACCATTTGGACGGCGGCGTGGCTGTTTTATGGGTTGTGGCTGACCTTGTTTTTTTGGGGAAGATCGGCGGTGAAGGTTGAGCCGTTTTGGCTGATGTGGCTCAAGCAGTGGTGCATCTGCGTGTCGGCGGTGTTTTTGCTTTGGGGCAGCTTGCGGTTTCTGGGGGAGCGGGTGAGTCAAAGGCTCATCGGCTTATCCCTGGCGTTCCTGCTGGCGTGGAGTTTCACCGACACCTATTGCGTGGGAGCGACGCGCTACCAGATGGAATGGCCGGTGTTCGCGTTTTTCGGGCTGGCCAGCATGTTGACGTCGTACGCGTTTTATCGCTACCGCCGCCGCCGGCGGTTTTTGGGCGGGGCGCTGCTGGCGATCGGCTTCTTTTTTTGGGGATTGTACTTGGGCAGCTATCCGCTGTTTGAAATATCCGACGGGATGGTGGCGACGGGTTTCTTTATTTCAACGGTGCTCCAACTGCTCATCGCGCTGGGGATGATCATCATGGTGCTCGAACAGGTGCGCTTCAATCGCGCGAGGCAGAATGTGTATGAGAGGGACAAGCTCCAGACCAAGGTGTGGTTCTCCGAAGAGCGCTATCAGCGGCTCTTTGAGCAGGCGCACGAAGGGATTGTCATCGCGGCTCGCAGCGACCTGCGCATCCTGGAATTAAACCGCGCGGCGGAGGCGATGCTGGGGCTGACGCTGCCTCAGGCGGTATCGCAGTCGCTGGCGACGTTTTGCCAGGTCAAAACGCTGCCGGACCCGGCGCCCAAATCCGGGCGGGACTGGTTTGAGTTGATCTGCTCACAACGGCCGCTGCACTTGGTGCATAAGACCGGCGCCCTGATCCCCGCGGAAACGACCGGCGCCCCCATCGAGTTCGCGGGCCAGTCGGCCTACCAGTTCTTCTTTCGGGAATTGACCGATCAGTCGCGTCTGGAGGAGCAGTTGCGGCAGGCGGAGAAGCTTTCGTCGCTGGGGCAGATGATCTCCGGCGTGGCGCACGAGTTGAACAATCCCCTGGCGGTGATCAGCGGCTACATGGAATTGATCCTGCGCACGCACGAACTGCCGGCCAAGACGCGGCAGGATTTGGAGAAAGTGGCCAACGAGAGCAGCCGGGCGGCGCGGTTGGTGCGCAATTTCCTGGCCTTCGCCCGCTCGCAGCCGGCGCATCGGGAAATGGTCAACTTCAACGATCTCATCACGGGCGTGATCGACCTTCGCCAGTTCGATTTATCGCTGGGCCACGTCAGAATCGACGCGCTCCTGGATCGGGCGCTGCCGCCCACCAGCGCCAGCCGCGACCAAATCCATCAGGTCCTTAACATCCTCATCAACAACGCCACCCAAGCGATGGCGCGGTCGCCCGAGCCGCGCATTATACGACTCTCGACAGCGTTCAAGGAGGGGCGCGTTTTGATCACGGTGGAGGACAACGGGCCGGGCGTGCCGGAGGAAATTCAGAAGCGGATTTTCGAGCCGTTTTTCACCACCAAGGAAACGGGATTGGGCACCGGCCTGGGGCTGTCCATCGCGCACGGAATCATGAGCGAGCACGGGGGAAGCATCCGCTTTCAGAAGTCCTCGCTGGGCGGCGCGGCTTTCGCGCTCGATCTGCCGGTTGTTTCCATCGAGGTTCCCAAGAGCGCCGCCGCTGATTTTCAGCCCGCGCAACAAGACAGGCTTGCCCAGGCCTCCCCCCGGCCGGACAAGGTCCTGGTCGTGGATGACGAGAAGGCGATCGTGGAGATGCTGGGGGAGATGCTCACCCTGCTGGGTTACCAGCCGCATCTGTGCTTCTCCGCGCGCGAGGGGCTGGAGAAGATCAAGGAGACGGCGTTCGACCTGGTGATGTCCGACCTGCGCATGCCGGAGATCGACGGCCCGGCCTTTTACCGCATGGCGGTCCAGGCGGACGGCCGGCTGGAGCGGCGGTTTGTATTTTTGACAGGAGACACGGTGAACGAGGAGACGCGCGCCTTCCTCAAGGCCTCGGGCAAACCCTTTCTGGCCAAGCCCTTCCGCATGGCCGGCATCGAGAAAATAACGCGGCAGGCCCTCCGCGGCCGGGAGGAGGGCGACGGAAAGCCGGACAGGGACGAAATTTCCATTTGACGCGCGCGGGCCGGCAGTCATGTCAATTCTAAAATAGCCGCCGCCGCCCGCTTCGTCGCGCCGGGGCCGCCCAGCGCGGAGACGACTTCCCCCAGACGCGCCCGGATTTGCGCCAGGCGGGCCGGGGCGGCCAGCAATTCCAACGCCGCGCCGGCGATGTTCCGCGGCGTCGCGCTGTCCTGGATGAATTCGGGATAAAGGGCCTCGCCGGCCAGCAGGTTGGGCATCGATAAAAATTTCACCGTGACGAGCCGCCGGGCGATGAGATAGGTGAAAAGGGAGGTTTTGTAGAGGGCGACGGCGGGGAGGCCGAAGCGGGCGCATTCCAGAGTGATCGTGCCGGTCTTGGTGATGGCCAGGGTGGCGCGGGCGAGGGTTTCCTCCAGATTCCCGGTCTGAATCCCGATCCGCGCCGGGCCTCCTGTCGCGGCGGCGCGCGCCATTCCGGCCAGTTTCTCGTCGGGGGCGATGAGTTTGAACTCGACGTTCCGTTGCGCCGCGATGAGATCGGCGGCAGCCAGCATGACGGGCAGATGGCGGCGCAACTCGCCCCGGCGGCTGCCGGGGAGAAGCACCACCGTGGTCGTCGCGTTGGCCGGTTCAATCGCGGCGGCCCGGCCGCGGTCGAACATGGGATGGCCCACGCACTCGACCCGCAGTTGCGGCAGGCGCCGCGCATACCACTCCTTTTCAAATGGAAAGAGGCAAAGGAGCAGGTCGAAGTCCCGCGCCAGTTTCCCGGCGCGTCCGGGCCGGGACGCCCAGACCTGCGGGGAGACGTATTTGACAATGCGCGGCCGCCAGGCCGGGCCGGCCGCGCGGGCGGCGGCGCGAACGGCGCGGGCCAGGCGGCGGTTGAAGAACTCGAAATCGACCAGGATCACCAGCGCGGGCCTTTCCGCCGCGGCCAGCCGCGCCAGTTCCCGCAAGCGGCTGATGAAACGCGGCAATTTCTTTATGACAGCGCTCATGCCGATCACCGCGTCGGAAGTCAAGTCGAACGACAACGCCACCCCAGCCGCCGCCATCCCGGGGCCGCCCGCGCCGATGAATCGCGCGCCGGGCAGCGCGGCGGCCAGGGCCTGGACCAGCGCGGCCGCGTTGGCGTCGCCGCTGGGTTCGCCCGCGACCACCATGATGGTTTGGGGCTTCATTTCAATTCCGCTTTCACTTCGCTGAGGAACTCGGCGATTTTAAACGGGATCAACGGCGCCGCCAGACCGGTGAGAAAATCCGCCGCCGCGCCCAGGCACGCCACGAAACCGGGCAACGTCGTGCCCGCCCAGGGAATGGGAAAGCCTTTGAGGAGTTGCGAATCGGCGTGATATTGGAGCAGGAAGGCAAGCCAGACGCCCAGGAGCAGGCCGGCTGCGGCCACGCCGGCGATGCGGCGCCACTCTTTGCGCGCCCGCCAAAGCGAGAGCCGGCGTTTGCCTGTCGTGCAGCCAAGCCAAATATCGAGCGCCAGAACCGGGACGATGAGAATCAAGCCGCCCATGACATGTCAAAGGGCCGCTCCGGCCGCCTGAATCTGCCGCGTGATCTCGAAGGCCAGGTCCAGCGCGCGCTTGGCCACGGCCCCGCTGACTCTTGGCGTTTGGTGCGACTGCACGCACCGGACGAAATCGCGCAATTCCAACTTCAGCGGCTCGTCCTTTTCAATGGGAACCGGCTCCCGGACGATCCTCCGCCCGGCGAACTGGCTGACGATCGCCGAGTCTTTGGCGTGGAGGAGTTTTTTGAGCAGGGACGATTCCTCCTCGGCATCACGGGCGACGCGATAAATGAAGCCTTCCTGGGCGCGGTAATCCAGCGAGACGTAACTGGGCATCGCCCCGCCGCTGTACACCCGGATTTTCCGCGTGCGCTCCGGGCTGATCCGGCTGGCGCCCAGATTGGCCACGCAGCCGTTGGCGAAGCGCAGCCGGGCGTTGGCGATGTCCTCGCTCTGGCTCAGAACAGGAATCCCGACAGCCTCGACGCTCGCGACAGTGGAACGGACAAGACCGAGGACGACGTCCAGGTCGTGAATCATCAGGTCGAGCACCACGCCAATGTCGGTGCTGCGATTGGGGAAAGGGGAAAGGCGGGTGGTCTCGATGAAGCGCGGGTCGGTGGCGACTTTCTCAAGGTAGGCCATGACGGGGTTGAACCGTTCGACATGCCCGACCTGGAGGATGGCGCTTTTCTCCCGCGCCAGCGTCACCAGTTCCCCGGCTTGGGCGGCGTTGTCGGTCATCGGTTTTTCCACCAAGGCGTGTTTGCCCGCCGCAAGAATGCGTTTGGCGAGGTCGAAATGCGTGTGCGTCGGCGTTACGACGCTGAAGGCATCAGCCGCGGCGAGGGCCTCGTCGAGCGAGGCGAAGGCCGGGACGCGGTATTTCTCGGCGATTTTGGCGGCCTGGCCGGGAGAAAGGTCATGGACGCCGGCGAAGTGGATTTGGCCGGCGGCAGCGAATTCGGCATAGATGCGGGAATGTTCCTTGCCCAGGGAGCCGACCCCGAGCACCGCGACTTTAAGTAATGAGTTCAAGGCAAAAAATGAGCATCGCCCCGGAACGGGCCAACGGGAGATAGGAGAACCGCAAACCCCGCAAAACGAAAGGAAAAAAACCCGATGGGACCGCAGGGGGCGGGTGCAAGCGACGGGTGGGCCGCATTCAAACTGCCTCACGCAAAGCCGCAGAGCCGCCAAGCAGACGATGATGAGAGAGAATTTAAGGTGCACAAGGGTGCACAAGCCTGCATAAACCGCCCAAATCTCCGCGCCTCAGGGCGGAAAAGCACGCGACTGGATTTACCGGACGCTCCCTCGCAACACCAGAACCCTCCGACATCTGTCCCTTCTCCCCGGGGGAGAAGGTTAGGATGAGGGCGATCCCCGCTGAATTCTGTCCTCCGCCCGGGGCGGTTCCGCGCTCTCAAACTCGCTGGCGCCGCAACAAAACTACCGTAA